>VOFC01002311.1_pt1 | contig 35634 bp, 66 predicted proteins | sample 5384161 | NCBI WGS metagenome assembly VOFC01 (sample SAMN12384722, study PRJNA508395) | human gut metagenome | isolation source: healthy gut B | host: Homo sapiens | reverse complement strand
ATTAATGCTCCTTTCTGTGTGCTATAACTATTCGCCAAGTCCATTATTTATATAGTCTATAAGGTATGTAAGTGCTTCTTCCTCGTCCTCTCCCTCACAAATAAGTGTTATCTCATCACCGGATTTTATGCATGCACCCAGTACAGATAATACGCTTTTTTGCATTAGCTATATTTCCATCGTAATCAAATGTTACCTTTGACTTAAATTTCATTGCCTCACGGCACAGATTTCCTCCTGCAGGACGAAGATGCAGTCCTGTAGGATTTTTTCATAGCGATTTTTTGTGATTTCAATTTAATTTCCCCCTTAAGTTGTATTTCTGTTGTATTTCTGTTGTATTTCTGTTGTATTTCAATCAGTTATGAGAAGTATCTGTTGTTTTGCTGCTATCAGCACTATTTGCTCCATCACTCTCCTGATTCTTTTTTTTATCAGTTTGTGATTCAGGATCATTTGTGCTGTCTGTATTATCGTTTTGGTATTATCTGTATTATCTGTTTTTGCAGTTCCTGTCGTATCTGTATTTCCTGTTGGATCATCAGTACTCTCTGAGCTATTCTTCGTCTCAGAGGTAAACTGTATCAGTTGCGCCCGTACCACCTGTCTGTCCCTCGTCCGTTATCGTGACAGCGATCTTTATCTCGCCCCACGTAAACTTGGAATCGTCAAGGTCAAGCTTAACGACAACTGTGTGCTGTCCTGCCGATAATCCAGATACATCTATTGTTCCTTTGAGTGTAGAATCCTTTTATCCTGTCAATGTCGGATTCATTTCCGCTTACAACAACCGCCGTTTTATCAACTCCAAATGTCAGCTTTTGGCCATCTGCAAGACCGGTGTATGATATGTCACTGTTGTTTAACGTCATATTAGCCGTAGCATTGCTCTCTATCCTTACCACAACATCCACGCTTGCATCCGATGAATCTACAAAGGCTCACTCCTCCGGCAGATAACCCGTCAGGTCTACTGTTGTCTCAATATCTTCGGAAGCTCCGTTTATATCGATCGGTCCTATATCAAGCGATGTTATATTGTTGAGTGCCTCGGCTGATCCTTTTTATATATACACTGTCTATGGATGTATCTACACCCAGTACACCCTTACCGCCTGACGGAGTACCCTGATAATCACATTTAACAGGAACCTTCTTTGTATTTAAAACATCAACTGTTACTTCTATCGACTGATACTGACTATCCACATTAAGCTTTGACATATCAACTTCATCACCATTTTCGTCCAGAAGCACAAGATCTCCTCTGTCACTTATCTGATTATCAGTGATGATCGTATTATCATCGACATTTATAGTTGCACTTGCTGTGGCAATAGTTCCCACAATTGATTTCGGGCCTCCGATCTTTACAACCCTCGGATTTGCCTGTGGGCTGTTTCCAAGCGCATGATCACCGCTCACATTACCATTTACTGAAACTTTAACCTCAAACTGCTTCTGCATATAATCTTCAACAGAAAACTCAAGATATCTGTCCCCACCATTAAAAGTTATTGATGTTTTATGCTTGCTGCATCCTATATCTATTTTTGCATAAGCCTTAGATGAATCATCCTCATCAAGTTTTATGTTTGACAGATCTGCCGAAGCATAAAAATCAGAGTCATCCATATCCTGTAATATGCTTCGTTTACCTGATACAGAAAATGAAATCGTCTTATCAGAATCTTTTATTTCCGGCCACTTTCCCATATCTACAACCGAATCTGTACCGCTTATCGATACTGTTGCAGTAAAAGTCTTTGTCTTTATAGGATCATTAAGATTATAAACCACAAGCCATAATATAAATGCGAAAGCTACGGCCAAAAGCTTAAATCCTAAATTATTCATGAAGGTTTTTAGAATTCTTTTTCCCATTCTTTAACCTCCTTTTTATGAGTTCAAATCTGTTTGCTTCCCTGTGCCTGTTCTGTACATGTTCAAGTTGTCTGCGCATATAGTTTTCATCTATATCATGAAATATCTCGCCCTTTGATGCAAGGGAAACTTTTCCTGTTTCCTCTGATACGATTATAGTCAGTGAATCGCTCACCTCACTGACCCCGACTGCAGCTCTGTGCCTTGTGCCAAGATCTTTCGACAGATTCAGACTGTCTGAGAGGGGCAGATAACACGTGGCCGATACCACCCGGTCTCCCCTTACTATCACAGCACCATCATGGAGTGGTGTGTTTTTTTTCAAATATATTTATGAGAAGCTGGCTTGTCAGTATAGCATCCACATCTATTCCTGTTCTGATATATTCGTCGAGATTTATCTCATCTTCTATCACAATAAGCGCTCCCGTCTTTACTTTTCCCATCGCAAAGCTTGCTCTTATGAGTTCATCGATCGTCTTATCCGAAAATTTCATCGTCTCGTTTTTGCCTGTATTTATAAATGATCCGAGGAATGATTTTCCGCCAATGTTTTTTCGAGTGCATTTCTAAGTTCCGGCTGGAAAATAACCACCAATGCGACAAGACCTACATTGAATGTTCTCTCTGCGAGCCACAGTATCGTATCCATCTGGAATATTGCTGCTACGAGAACAAACAAAAGTATAACTATTATACCTTTAAACAGATTCCATGCCCTTGTTGTTTTTATCCATATAAGTACTTTATAGAAGAGCATGGAAATTATAAGGATTTCCACTACATCTACCAGCCCGATCTGCACTCCCGAACGTTCATGTATGAAAATATCTGATCTTTGAAACGTACTAATACGCCGCTTACATTTTCCATCCTGCTCTCCTTTTCTTTTATTTTATTGCAATAATCAGCCATCTTTTATCTATATTATCTGTCAAAAAAATTGTCATCTATATTAAGTTCCTGTACTATATCGTTTCTGCTCACTTCATCCTTGTTCTGACGGGGTATTCTTTTTCCAAGACTTGCCGTGTTCCCGAAATGCTTAACGACCTTCTCTGTAGACGCTATCATTTTCTTTGGAACAGCTTTGACATAGTAATAATATTCGTCATCCTCAAACTGCACATTCTCTGTTCTCGCATAGTCCAGATTCATAAATATGAATCTCATGATAAATCCAACGATAACAGCTATCACTGTACCTACTGCCAGCCAGATTATCTTTGTGGTAAGTCCCATCATAAGATATACAACAAGCAGTGCCACAAACTGGATCACTGCACCGGAAATGATCGCAAGTGTCCATGCATTGTTTATTTTGAGACATCTGACAAAATTCACAACAAGAGCTGCCAGTACTATAGTTACCAATACTGCAAACATTTCCTGATTGCCAAGCAGCTGTCCCGTTGTAACATTAAATTTTGTGGTTGCCCCTCCGTTTTTGTCTACTACTTCTGCGAGTGCAGATGCATTCTGCTTTATTCCATCAATGTAATAATAGATCACTGTTCCACACGCAAGAGGGATTACTGAACATTTCTTCCGGACAAGTCCTGTTCCTATAGGCATCACATACGGAATATTAAGACAGAAGCATACCGGTGTAAGCACCACTGCAATCGCATCCTTAGGCGCAAAACGGAAATATATAAAGTAAATGACAAGAAACAATACAAGTGTCGTAGCCGCAACTTCTATTGATAATGCATACATATCCATAAGTATCATAACCGATCCGATCCATATGATCCCATTTATCGGGATAATAGTGCATATCAGTGCCAGAAGCAGTGCTATAAGTATCGAACTGATCTGTGTCATATATCCGATGTTAAGGTCGATTGTCACAAAGGCGGCAAACGCAATAACGAATTTTACAATTGGAAATAAATAACTTTGATGTTCACCATAAAATTTTACGGCACGATTCTTTATTTCTAATAACTTGTTCATAAAGCCTCCCTATCGCTTTAATTTTTCTTCTCTTTCGTACATCTTTCCTACACGTTTTAAATGTTCCATATATTTGGCGGGCTTTCTTTCTGCCTGTTTTATATCTGACTGCATATACTATTATTGTGATCATAATATATGCAAGCATAAATGCGATGTATATAAGCCCCAGCATCACTCCAGCCGACTGAAAATCTATTTTGTTTATATCTGCAAGCAGCTGCTTGGCATTCGTAAACACAGCCAGCACTGTCAGCCCTGTGAATGCGAGTGTTCCCGTAAAAAAGCTTTTCAGTACTTCTTTCCATATAAAAATCCCATCCGTAATATGATGACATCTGTTTTTGGAATCTGTCTTCTTCACTGTCATATCTTGCGACGTAAAAAGAGCTCTTTTTACTTTATCTTCGTTTATCATATTTTCTCCTTGTTTTAGACGCAATTATACATTCTTGGAAATTATATCATAAAACAAAATCCGGCGCAACAGCGCCGGACTTACATCCATTCATCTTAAGAAAAGTATAAGCTTTGTAATAAAATATTAAACATTAAAACTATTTATCATCTGAGATATACCGCATTCTTCCATCGCCCTTGAATCCGTTTGCCGATGGTACTGCCGGTTTTTCAAATGCACTCAAGGGTATTTGCCATCTTTGTCTTACACTGATCACAATATTTACCTGTACGTATTGGTTTTCCACATCTGTCACAGGTAATTCCATCAAAATGCCCCATCTGAGAGGATCAATCTTTCTTCCCTTACCCATTTGCGTATCTGCTTAGTGCTTGTATGTGTTTCCCTTGACACCTTTTTCTACTGTTGCATTAGGATTTTCGTCAAGAAATTCCTTTTTACCTCTTTTAAATTTGTCATCAAGCTTTTTTCTGACAATTCGGACAGATCGTTTCATTGCTCAACACATTAAACAATCTTCCACAGCTTCTGCAATTTGTAACTTCCATATTACTGCCTCCTAATCCTGTTTACCTATACATATACACAACAGATAAACATGTATATTCCCTGACTGTTTCAGCATCCTGCTTATTTCTTCAGCTGTGCTGCCGGTCGTATATATATCATCCACCAACAATATGCTTTTATAACAGTTTACTATATTTTTTCTGACTTGAAAAGCCCCATCAAGTGCATTTTACGTTCTGCATAGTTAAGGAGCTTTAGCGCCGGAGTATTTTCCACCCTCACAACAAGCTCATTTTTCAACAGGTATGTCCGTTTTTTTTTAGAAAGTTCCCTTGCAAATACTTCTGCCTGATTATAGCCTCGTTTTCTTTTTTTCCGGTACATAGGAACAGGTACTATCGCATCTATCTTATTTCTCTGTATCCAGCCCGAATAGTTTTCTACAGCACTTGCCGCATAAAATCCTTCATACTCACGGCTGTTATCATATTTAAAACGATATATGCTCTGTTTTACAGCTCCCTTATATTCAAAAACCGCTTTTCCCTGATCATAGTGCGAATTCTTCTTTTTTTTGCGCAATCACTGCAATATTCACGGATAGGTGATGTGATCATTTTCCACATTTCAGGCAAACCGGTTCTTTAACCGGATACAAACAGCTTTTGCAGCCCGAATGTATCATGCCGTCAGTCATTCCAAGTATTTCATCGCACACCGGACACTATATCCAAGAATTTTATTCGTCTTCAGGCTCCTCCTCGTCTTTTGCCCAGCCATATGCATATTTGACAGCCTTATTCCAGCCTTTTCGTTTCGCTTCACGTTCTTCCGGTGCCATATCCGGTGTAAACACACGGTCAAGCTGCTGGTTTTTATAACATCTTCTTTTGTTTTCCAATACCCGACTGCAAGCCCGGCGAGATACGCAGCGCCTATAGCTGTAGACTCTACACGCCGGCCTGTTTACTGGTGCATCTATCATATCCGCCTGAAACTGCATCAGGAAATTGTTAGCGCTTGCTCCGCCGTCAACCCGTAGTGCCCGCACATCTATACCTGCATCTGCTTTCATCGCATCTATTACATCACACACCTGAAGAGCTATAGATTCCAATGTAGCTCTTATTATATGGTTTTTGTTTGTGCCTCTCGTAATTCCGACGATCGTGCCTCTTGCATACTGATCCCAGTGTGGCGCACCAAGTCCTGTAAATGCCGGTACAACGTAACATCCATGTGTACCATGTACCTTTGTCGCCATATATTCAGAATCTGCCGCTGAATCTATAAGTCTCATTCCATCCCTGAGCCACTGTATTGCAGCACCTGCCACAAAAATAGATCCTTCCAGCGCATAATTGACTTTTCCATCCAGTCCTCAGGGCTATCGTGGTAACAAGTCCGTTTTTTGAGTATACCGGTTTTTCGCCTGTGTTCATAAGCAAAAAGCAGCCTGTTCCGTATGTATTTTTGCCTCACCTTCACTGAAGCATGTCTGCCCAAAGAGTGCAGCCTGCTGATCTCCTGCCGCTCCCGCTATCGGTATCTCATCTCCGAGAAATGTCGGATCCGTATAGCCGTATATACAGCTTGACGGCATAGGTTCCGGCAGCACGCTTTTCGGTATATCAAGCTCCTCAAAAGGATTTCATCATCCCACTCAAGCGTGTTTATATTAAAAAGCATTGTCCTGCTCGCATTTGAATAGTCTGTAACATGAACCTTGCCTTTTGTAAATTTCCATATAAGCCATGTTTCAACTGTTCCGAATAATAGCTTGCCTTCATTCGCAAGTTCTCTTGCTCCTTCGACATTATCAAGTATCCATTTTATCTTTGTTGCGGAAAAATATGCATCAATTATGAGTCCTGTTTTCTGCTGGAATGTCTTTTCCAGCCCCTTTGCTTTTAAAGCATCTGCTATATCAGATGTGCGGCGGCACTGCCATACAATAGCATTGTATACAGGTTCCCCTGTTTCCTTATTACACACTATTGCCGTTTCTCTCTGGTTTGTTATGCCTATTGCGGCAATATCAGCCGCTTTTTGCATTTATCATGCTCATTGCCTCAACAGCCACCCCAAGCTGCGTAGACCAGATCTCATTTGCATCATGTTCTACCATCCCGGATTTGGAAAAAACTGTCTGAATTCTTTTTTGTGCCATAGAACAGATATTTCCAGCCTCATCAAATAATATGCATCTGTTGCTTGTAGTTCCGGCATCAAGTGCCATTATGTACTTCCCCATGTGTTTATCCTCCCACTTTTGTCAATCTGTCTGTACTAAAAAAATGGAGACGTGACTGCCAGCCGGAATAATATCCGGCTGATCCAAATCACTCTCCACTCTCTGTCCACAATATTTATATAAAAAATTATATCAGATATATTTATAATTTCAAGCTATATTTTAAATCTCTTCGTCTCTCTTTCCTGAAAGGAACTCAACGTATTTTCCTGTACCTATAGCAACACATGTCATCGGCTGCTCCGCTGTCATTGTGTTAATACCGGTCTTTTCCTCTATAAGCTCTTCAAGTCCACGCAAGAGTGCTCCACCACCTGTAAGAACGATTCCACGATCTGCTACATCTGCTGCCAGTTCAGGCGGAGTTTTCTCGAGTACTGCATACGTACGGCTTCAACGATCTGAAGTGTCGATTCACGAAGCGCTTCTTCTGTCTCTTCTGAACTAACTGTGATAGTTCTTGGAAGTCCTGTAACAAGGTTACGGCCTCTGACATCCATCGTTTCTGCCTCAGCAAGTGGGTAGCGTGTACCAATCTTTATCTTGATATCTTCTGCTGTGCGCTCTCCGATAAGAAGATTATGTTTTTTCTCATGTATCTTACAAGTGCTTCATCAAAATCATCACCTGCAATCTTGATAGATGTACTTACAACTGTACCGCCAAGTGATATAACTGCGATATCTGTAGTGCCACCACCGATATCAACTATCATGTTTCCACAAGGTCTGGATATATCGATTCCTGCACCGATCGCAGCTGCAATAGGCTCCTCAATAATTTTTACATCTCTTGCGCCGGCTGCAAATGTTGCATCCTCTACAGCCTTTTTTTCTACTTCTGTGACACCACTTGGTACGCATACACTTACAAGAGGTTTTCTAAAGCTTTTCTTTCCGAGTGCTTTCTGAATGAAATGCTTTATCATTTTCTCCGTAACTGTGTAGTCTGATATCACGCCCTGACGAAGTGGTCTTACTGCAACAATGTTCCCAGGTGTCCAAGCATAAGCCTTGCTTCCTCACCGATCGCCTTGATCTTGTTTGTGTCTCTGTCAAACGCAACTACTGAAGGCTCTTTAAGCACTACACACCCTTTCCTTTTATATAAACAAGAATACTTTGCTGTTCCTAAATCGATTCCGATATCTGATCCGACCATTTTAATAGCCCCTTTCCTAAATGTCTTCTATAACAATGCATATAATCGTATGCTGACAGCTTTTTATACGGATTTTAGCATACGAACTCATTTAACCATTTCGATATACGTTCTTATTATATACAAATAATTGCATTTTTCAAACTATTTTTTTTTACAAAGAGGCATATTTTAAGAAAAAATTAATCATCCAGCAGTGGTTTTAAATATTTTCCTGTATAAGACTGTTCCACCTTGCATATCTCCTCCGTTCCCCCTTTGCGATAACACAGCCTCCGCCATCGCCGCCTTCCGGTCCCATGTCGATAATATAATCTGCAGTCTTTATTACATCAAGATTGTGCTCTATTACAACAACCGTGTTTCCTCCATCCGATAACCGGCGCAGTATCTCAACAAGTTTGTGTACATCGGCAAAATGAAGACCTGTGGTAGGTTCATCAAGTATATATATTGTCTTTCCAGTACTCTTGCGGCTAAGCTCCGTTGCCAGTTTTATCCTCTGTGCCTCGCCCCCGAGAGTTCTGTTGAAGGCTGGCCTAATTTCACGTACGATAATCCAACATCATAAAGGGTCTGTATTTTGTTATGGATCCTTGGTACATTTTTAAAGAAGTCCAACGCCTCCTCAACTGTCATGTCAAGAACATCATATATGCTCTTTCCTTTATATTTTACCTCAAGCGTCTCCCTGTTATACCTTTTACCCTCACACACCTCACAAGGAACGTATACATCCGGCAGAAAATGCATCTCTATCTTTATGATACCATCTCCGCCGCATGCCTCACATCTGCCTCCTTTTTACATTGAAACTGAATCTACCCTTTTGTAGCCCCCTTGCCTTTGCATCAGCAGTTGAGGCAAACAAATCCCTTATCATATCGAATACGCCTGTGTATGTGGCCGGATTTGAACGGGGAGTGCGTCCGATAGGCGACTGGTCGATATCTATAACCTTATCAAGCTTTTCAATTCCTATTATATCGTCATGATCCCCTGCTATACATCTCGCCCTGTTTAAGGATCTTGCAAGGTGTTTATACAGGATTTCATTCGTAAGTGAGCTCTTTCCTGAACCTGAAACTCCTGTGACACACGTCATGACACCCAGAGGAAAATCTACGTCTATATTTTTCAGATTGTTTTCCCTTGCACCTTTTACCGTTATAAATCCGGTAGGTTTTCGACGTTCAGCCGGAACCGGTATCTTTATTTTTCCGCTCAGATATGCACCTGTTATTGACTTTTTGCACTTGATTATGTCATTTATGCTTCCGGCGGCAACAACTTCTCCACCATGTGAGCCGGCTGCCGGTCCTATATCCACAATATAGTCTGCCGCACGCATTGTATCCTCATCATGCTCTACAACTATAAGTGTGTTTCCTAAATCCTTAAGATTCATAAGTGCCTTTAATAATTTGTCATTATCTCTCTGATGCAGTCCTATGCTCGGCTCATCAAGAATGTATGCCACTCCGACAAGACCTGATCCGATCTGTGTCGCAAGACGTATTCTCTGTGCCTCGCCACCGGAAAGACTGGCTGTTCCTCTCGACAATGTAAGGTATTCAAGACCAACCTCCTGCAAAAATCCGACTCTCGCACGTATCTCCTTTAATATCTGATCTCCGATAAAATGCTGCTGTTCACTAAGTTCCATGCCATCGAGAAATACGCACAGATCTTTTACAGACATAGATGTCATTTCATATATGTTTTTATCTGCAACAGTCACAGCAAGGGATGATGCCTTAAGTCGCTGTCCTTTACGTGTCGTACATGGTGTGATCCGCATAAACTGTTCATACTCAGCTTTTGCTGTATCAGAAAATGTCTCCTTATATCTGCGCTCTACATTTTCTACAAGGCCTTTCCACTCAAGATCATAAACGCCTTCTCCACGCTGTCCCTTGTATCTGACTTTTAGTATACGGCCATCTCCTCCGTACAAAAACATTTTTTTTTCATGTCAGCCGGAAGGTCCTTAAATGGTGTATCAAGAGACAATCCGTATCCATCCTGCAGCGCCCTTAGTGTTGCGTAAGTATAGCTTTTCGGATCGGTACATGACTGCCATCCCATAACCTGTATAGCCCCTCAGATATCGAACTTCGGATCCGGTATCATAAGATCCGGATCAAATTCCATCTTGTATCCAAGTCCATAGCGTAGGGACACGCACCAAACGGATTGTTAAAGGGAGAAACTTCTGGGTTCAACCTCATCTATGCTTATCCACAGTCAGGGCAGGCAAAGTTCTGTGAAAAAGTCATCTGCTGCCCGTCTATAACATCAATTATCGCATTTCCTTCTGACAGCGAAAATACATTTTCGAGTGAGTCTGTAAGACGTTTTTCTATACCGGGTTTGATAACCAATCTGTCAACAACGATATCTATGTTATGTTTTATATTTTTTTCCATAGGTATCTGCTCAGATAATTCATACATGTTCCCATCTACTATAACTCTGACATAACCACTTTTTTTTTGCTTTTTCAAACAGTTTCTGGTGTTCACCCTTGCGGCCTCTTACTACCGGAGCAAGAAGCTGGATCTTTGTTTTTTCAGGCAGTTCCATGACTGCATCAACCATCTGGTCTATGCTCTGTTTTGTTATTGCTCTTCCACATTTAGGGCAATGTGGTATACCGATCCTTGCATAGAGAAGCCTGAAGTAATCATAAATTTCTGTAACTGTTCCAACCGTAGAACGCGGGTTTTTGTTTGTCGATTTCTGGTCTATAGATATAGCCGGTGGGAGACCTTCTATTGATTCAACATTAGGCTTTTCCATCTGTCCTAAGAACTGGCGCGCATATGAAGACAACGATTCCATATAACGTCTCTGTCCTTCTGCATATATAGTATCAAAAAGCAAGTGATGACTTACCCGATCCCGAAAGTCCCGTAAGTACGACAAATTCATCCCTTGGTATATCAAGGCTTACACATTTGAGGTTATGTTCACTGGCACCTCGTATTTTTTATATATTTTCTCTGTTTCTTTGCCATCTTATTTCTCCATATTGTTTTTATGCTATTCCGTAATTGTTAAGTTCTTTGATCGATGCGTACCGCTATATATATAAACACTCTATATCAGTCAATATCACGCAGCGTATTTTTCAGCATTATCAGTCTGTCCCTGTACTCCGCCGCTGCCTCGAAATTTAATTCGGCTGCTGCTTTTTCATCTTCTTCTGGATATCAGCAATAAGCTTCTCAAGTTCTTTTTTACTCATTGATTCAGGATCTTTTGATATCTCCATCTCATCAGCTGCAACTTTCTTTGATATAGCGATAAGTTCACGAACAGATTTCTGTATTGTCTGCGGTGTGATACCGTGTTCCTCATTGTATGCCTGCTGTACTTTTTCTACGTCTGGCTGTTTCATCTATCGCAACCTTCATTGAGTCTGTAATCTTGTCCGCATACATGATAACGTGACCCTCACTGTTCCTCGCCGCTCGTCCTATCGTCTGTATAAGCGAAGTTTCAGATCGCAGGAAACCTTCCTTATCCGCATCAAGTATCGCTACAAGCGTGATCTCCGGTATGTCAAGTCCTTCCCCGGAGAAGATTTATTCCCACAAGCACATCAAACACATCAAGCCTTAAATCTCTTATTATCTCTGATCTCTCAAGAGTGTCTATATCCGAGTGCAGATACTTGACTCTTATTCCAAGTTCACTCATGTAATTAGTCAGATCCTCCGCCATGCGTTTTGTCAGCGTTGTGATAAGTACTTTGTGGTGGGCTGCCGTTTCTTTATTTACCTCAGATACGAGATCATCAATCTGCCCATCTACAGGACGCACAGATATCTCTGGATCAAGAAGTCCTGTAGGCCTTATAACCTGTTCCACACGCATAAGCTCATGCTCGTTTTCGTATACGTTAGGTGTTGCAGATACGAAAAGCATCTGGTCTATCTTGCCCTCAAATTCCTCAAAATTAAGCGGTCTGTTATCCAACGCTGACGGTAGTCTGAATCCATAATCCACAAGTGTGCTTTTTCTCGACCTGTCACCTGCATACATTCCCCTTATCTGTGGAATAGTAATATGTGACTCGTCAACTATTATAAGAAAATCATCCGGGAAATAATCTATGAGTGTATCCGGCATTTCTCCCTCGGCTCTTCCCGCAAGGTGTCTGGAATAGTTTTCGATACCACTGCAAAACCCTGTTTCCTTCAGCATCTCAATATCAAAGTTCGTCCGCTCTGCGATGCGCTGGGCCTCCAAAAAGCCTGCCCTCTCCCTTGAAATATTTTACTCTTTCTTCAAGCTCGTTCTCTATCCTGCCACACGCCTCAAGGATCTTTTCCTGAGGGACCACATAATGTGATGCAGGAAATACAGCCATATGCTTGAGTTCGGATTTTATCTCTCCTGTCAGTACATCTATCTCTGTAATCCTATCTATCTCATCGCCAAAAAATTCAACTCTCATAGCAGTATCCGTGTTGTTTGCAGGGAAAATTTCAACGACATCGCCATGAACCCTGAATGTGCCTCGCTTAAAATCCATATCATTCCTGGTATACTGCATATCTATAAGGCCTTTTATGACATCATCCCCTGTCTATCTCCATTCCCCGGACGCAGTGACAACATCATATTCATATAGTCATCAGGACTACCTATTCCATAGATACATGACACCGATGCAACAATTATTACATCTTTTCTCTCCGCCATCGCAGCTGTCGCAGACAGGCGCAGCTTATCAATTTCGTCATTTATCGAGGAATCCTTTTCTATATAAGTATCCGACTGCGGCACATATGCCTCCGGCTGATAATAATCATAATAAGAGACAAAGTACTCTACTGCATTCTCAGGAAAGAACTCTTTCATCTCACCATAAAGCTGTCCTGCGAGGGTTTTATTGTGAGATATTATGAGAGTCGGTTTATTAAGCTGCTGTATAACATTTGCCATTGTAAAGTCTTACCGGAGCCAGTGACACCAAGCAATGTCTCAAACTGGTTACCCTCTTTAAACCCTTTTTACTAACTTTTCTATAGCCTGCGGCTGGTCGCCTGTCGGCTTATATTTCGATACCAATTCAAAATGATCCATTATAGCTGCTCTCCTGTATGTTTGTATGTGGCATATAATTTGAATTCCATAATGCCCTCTCTGCCCTGAAATTTATAGTAAAATTGACTTCTATAAGCCAACTGATTGTTACTCTTACATACGCTGTAAATCCGAAATTGCCTCTAAAGTAACAATTTGGTCACCAAAAAGAAAAACTGTAAATAATTGGAATATCCTGATTATATGCTTCCTAAATCAGAAATAAGTTTTTTACAAAATATTTCTAAAAAAGACAAAGTCAATATTTTCATAGTATGCACTTACATGCTTAATTCTACTACAAAAAATAGACTTTTTGTCCATCTATTTTAGAACATCTGTTCCCCCCCCGCTATTTTATGTCAACCCATAATATATTTACCTATATCAGGTGTATTCATGCTGAAGTCATTTGTCACCTTATCATTATTATCCATCGGTACAACTGCTGCAATAAAAGAATCTAATCTATCCAGCTTAACAACAGACAATTTTTGATTTATCAATATAATCATCTATCGTTACAATCTTCGATGCGTGTCCAAGATTTTCTGCGATTGCCTTTGGAATCATTCCATTTAAGAGAAGAATCGTTGCACGTGTTCCTCTTAAATCATGCCATCTAACATCCGGCAGTTCCAAATCTTTCAGTAATTTCTTGAAATGCTGAAAATGAAAATTTTTACTCCTAGGTCTTCCATATGAACTGCAACTGACATAGTCTAAATCCAGAAAATATTTACTTCTCCTGTTCTTAGAAGCCTCATACAATTTTTCTTTGCTCTAAAATCGCATCATATACAATATCAGGAATATCAATAGTTCTCACACTGGATGGTGTTTTTTGTAGCAATTTCCTGCTTTGTATAAGTTTTTGCATCCAGCTCACTATCGTTTTTCTTGATGTCTCTTCCAAGCTTTCTTCTGACCGTAAGCTTCTGCTCAACAAAATTAATATCTGAATATTTAATACCAATTATCTCCGAACACCGCAGTCCCATAACGACATTAAAAAGTATCATCAAATAAATTTTGCTCCCCCTTACTCCCCCCTCTTTCAATTTCTTTACCTGTTCCAGTGTAAGCGTATTTTTTACTTTCAATAGTTCTGGTATGATAATTTCCTATATTTAAACTTTTTTTGGCATTCTCACCCTAGTGCCACATTAACTGCAACAGCTTTTTCTTTAACAGTATAGCCAAGACAAGTTTTTATTATAGTCCTTACCTGCTCCACAACACTTTTAGAGTACTCTCCTGCCTTTCTATACATTCTTACAATATCCGCAGTATTAATCATTTTCATCATTTTATTTCCCAATACTGGGATTATATGATTACATACCACAGAATTATAATTATAGTATGTATTGCCGACTCTATTTTTTATAATATCATCCAGCCAGTGTCTTATATAGTCCTTAAACAAAACTGTACCATATAAAATTTTACCTCTCTTTCCCTTTCCTTGGTTTTCGTTTCTGTTGTGGCTGCTGGTGGCGAATCTGCTTCCGTTCTTTATTTCCCTGATTTCTCACCGGATCATTTCTATTCTCACGCCGCTCCGCTTCTTTCTTCCTTTGCATTCTGTATTTCCCGAAGTTCCTTTCTGACCGATGGTTTCTCTGGTTCTTCCGGGGTAAATAACTTAGAAGTACACTCTGCGGTTTTCTCTTGCTTTTTGAGGTAGGCTCGGACAGACGGATTGGTCGTCTTTCTGCAAGCAATTCAACCGCCTCCAAAAACTGTAATCTTTTACTTTAATCAGATAATCCAGTGCTGACCTGCCACCAATTCTCTGACTCCACCACATCCATTTCCCATTTGATATTTTCAAACTGTCATGTGTTCTGGTCGTGTAGGTGTTACCTGAAAAGTGAACTAATTCGTATGGTTCATAATTTTTCAGATACGTCAGCAAGTCTATACGCTTGACCTCTTGCACAACTGATGGTGATATATATGGCATAATTTTCATCTCCTCCCTACCTTGGATTGATATTATTATGATAATTAATATCCGGGCATGAAAATAGCCGTGTGATTCCTTGAGTTGGAACCATCTGGCTATGTAAGGCACGTATATTCTTTTTTTAATTATTTAATAATATTTCTTCTAACCGCTTAATTTCTGCATCAGTCTTATTCATATCTGGACTGCGTAATTCAAGGTTAAAAGATACTACTTTTCTCCAGAAATATCCTCTAAACCATAAGCTAATTCATTAATTCGTTTATCATAATCATCTATAAAATTCTCAATATCTTCTATTATAGATTTGCTCAACTCTGATGTATATTCTATCAATTTTTCGAACATTTCTGGAACACTAATACATTTAAAATCTAATGCCCAAAGATGATCGCTTTTATATACTTCAATCAATTTTTCTGCTACATAAATTATATACTCAGCATTTCCTGGCGTTCCACGTTCACCAAGTGCCTCTTTAAGAGCCTTATTAAGTATAACACAAAGAATATCATTTTTCCGAATAAGTTCTTTACCTTTTGCCTGAACATAATCAAAAAATTTCTATAGGATTTTCAAAACAAACTGTTCTTTCAAATGAAATGCCGTATTTCATATCATATCGCAAATCATCCAGTTTATTCAAATTATCTTTTAATCCCTCTGCAAATAATAAGTACTCCCACAAAGCCGGTTTTTCAACCACTAATTCAAATACACGCCCAGAATATTTTAACACCTTAGGCGATACCCCTTCTTTTGAAAAATGTTTTCTTAAACATAAACTATCATTGACCAAATAAGCCAATTGATTTTTCAGACATTTTATAATATCTTGACCTGTGTTAAACTCATATACCCAATTACTATCTTTGTTTCTTAAAGTATCTACAAATTCAAATATTTTTTCCGAATCTACAATATCTGAAAAATTCATTTCTTTATTTTTCTTCCAAACAGGCAAAATATTACTTACTTTTTGATCTATAAATACAAAAATCGGGATACCTTTTGCTTTTGCCCGTAAATACTCTAAATTAGTAATTGATTTTTCTCCATGATCTGTTATGTACCCATATCGACTGCCAACGATTAGTACCATTATATCAGCTCTTTGTTCTACGACTCGAAGACAGTTATTTATAGTATCTTTATCCGGATCTATTGAAAAGAATCGTATTCAGATAATATGGCTTCATATCCTAAATCCGCTTCAATAAATTCTCTAATATCTTGCCTAATCTGTTTTAAATCATAACATGTAGAACTTACAAATATTGATGGTTTACGTGCCTCTCCTGAAATATATTGCATTTTCACGCCCTCTTTTCTATTATGACTTTTTCTATTTTTTATTAGTAAAATTATTGATAAAATATCAATATATACGTGCTTACTAATCTGTTGTAAAAATCAAATGCATGTTTGAATGACGTTGAAGTGAATTTTTATCTTTTTCTATGTATTTCCACGTTTCTTTATATGTTCCTTCAATGGCAACTGATTTATCTGAAATAAAATCTATAAACTCCAAAACTTTTCCTTCATATTTTTCAGCAAATTCATCCGAAAGTATTTCTTTCTCATCATCTGAAAAGTCTTTAAGTTCATTGTATAAAACATGTTCTAAATTGCATGAATTGAAATATAACCTATACGGAATATTACGGATTTTTCCAGTTGTGTACAACTTAAACATAATCTCTGATTTATGTGCATTTCTTTTTTCAACCTCTTCAATGTCTAAATATTCCATATGATCCTCATAATATTGAATATTTTCAACTTCTGCTTCCTTAATGCAATTTTTTTAGTAAATGCACCATCTGTGTCAGCTATATGAATAATTTTTATAAAATCTCCCCATTTATAACCGTACTTACTCTTTGATAGTTTCTATTAATTTTCCTACTTTTGACACCACATTTTCTTTTGATGTATTGTAGTCAGATGTTATATCTCCATGAACAACTGCAAATTGCACTTCTTCCGAAGAAAAAAAACTCTTTCAATATTCCACCTATAGCATTTTCATCACTAGGTCCCTCAACAATAACTGTAACTACCTTTTTTTCATTCACTTCGCAGTCTCCTTCCCGCTTTTCTAAATGCTCTCGCAATTTTCAAACTATCCGTTTCTTCATATATATTTTCTTCCTGACCGCCAAGTGTAATACTTCTAATATACATACTTCGAGATTATTAGATCCTTTCACATTTTTCATGTGAATGTATCTATTATTTTGATTGGCAGTAGAAAACATATATACTATCTTTATCCAACATCTCGAATGCACGTAGATTGTGAGATGTGAAAATCAATTGTCCTTTTGCACTCTTATTGAAAATATCTAATAATTCTCCTAACATATACTCAAAAATTCCAGCATCTAATTCATCAATAACTAAGCAGATAGAAGAATTTCCAAATGCTTGAATTAGAACATTTAAAATAGATACTATCTTAATAATACCTTCCGATTCCATACGAATCGGAATCGTTCTTTTTCCTTCTCTATTTGACATAAGCTCAACTTTCCAGCCTTCTTCACCATAATCCATTGCCTGCTTTCCATAATCTTTTATTTCAATACTCATTCCCGAATAATTGTATATAAAACAGTATTGATTTGATCTACAATCTCATTAAGAATATCTTTCTTTTTAATATCTAAAATAACTGGTTCCATTAATGGAACTGCAAAAATCCCCTTTCATTCCTGTTTTTTCCTTTTCAATGCGAAAAGCCATTGGAAGCAAGAAATTTGCAGAAATCATACCGGAATGAGAACTTCTAATAACAAACAAATCTTTAAGCGCAAAATCAAACAATGCATGAATAACAATAGAATAATTCTTAAATTCACTATTCTTTTAAAGAAAATTTCTCTACTATCTTTTCCAAAAATGTAAGAGCAATTACTCTTTTCTGCCATTTTTCGTGCAACAATAAGATCCATTTTTATATTTTTATCTTTCCCAACTAATTCTTCAACTCTTTTCAATGGTTTAAAAACAACATCTGTCTGAGTTCTTTGATAATCCATAAAAACATTCTTATTCGTTCTATTGCCATCTTTATTTATTGCACAATTCAAATATTCTCTTTCAATAATAACGCCATCATCTATTTTCGAAAAAATAATATGATAACCTGCCTCATACAGTACGTTATCTCCAAATATTTTAAATTCAGCATTTATCTCTGCATTTGTTGAATCTGTATCGATATAATCTATAATCCTTTGATCCAATTCCTCACCAGAATAATACCTTGTAAAAAAATAAAGTGCATCGACGATTGCTGTTTTACCAGATCCATTTTGACCATAAATTCCCAAAATCTCAGCTCTACTACATTCAAATTTTCTTTCATTAGCAAGCGGCATTATAATAGTACCATTCTTTACATTTTTAATATTTTTTAAAGTTAATGACGATAAACGAACAACAATATTTCTCATAATTGCCTCCTATAATCCATTAAAATCGCATCTGTATTCTAACACAAAACATTTGAATTTTCAATTTTATTTTACATTTCGGTATTTTTTTATTCCATTTTAAAATTATAATATTATTTATACTGTGTTCATTTTTTCATTATTTATTCACCTTATTTATTCGCTTATTTATTCGCTATTTATTCGCTAAAATTATTTATTTGAGCGATATTATCCAACAATTCTATTTCCAGTAGTTGTCCACACTTCTGCAGCTTTCTAGTAACGATCATATCCTCTTTTGACGGTTTCACATGATGGAAATGCATTATGTATCATTCAAAAACATTTGAAAACCACTGGGATGGAAATGATTGAAAACAAACACCAATTCCATAAGCATTATGTCCCTATCATTTGAAAAACAAGATGATAATTCAAACATTTATTAAAAAAAAGACGTAGAACAAAATAATCATTGTCCTACGTCTTTCTTTCTTCACTTTACCATCTTATATTTATTTCACACGTCCGCAGCACTGTTTATATTTCTTACCGCTTCCGCATGGACATGGATCGTTCGGATAAATTTTTGCTGATGCACGTTTCTTTGGCGCATTCTGTGCACTTTCATCCTTGTTTGTTCCTGTCACTTTTTTGCAACCTGCTCACGCTCAACCTTCTGCTGTACCTGAACATGATATAGGAGTCTTACTGTGTCTTCCCCGATAGCAGAGATCATTTCATCGAACATATCAAATCCGGCCATCTTGTATTCTACAAGCGGATCTCTCTGTCCATATGCCTGAAGTCCGATTCCCTGACGAAGCTGTGTCATATCATCGATATGATCCATCCACTTTCTATCTATAACCTTAAGAAGTACTACTCGCTCTATCTCTCTGAACTGCTCCGGCTCTGGGAATTCAGTTTCTTTTTGCTTCGTAAAGCATTACTGCTTTTTCTTTAAGATACTGCTTGAGTTCTTTCCATTCTTTATAGATTCTATGTCCTCTTTGTGATTGGATCAAGAGGTATCGTCGGAAGGATAAGCTCATTAAGCTCTGTAAGATTCCAGTCTGCTCTGTCTACTTCATCAGAAATACGATGTATCTACAGCCTTTTCAACAAGCTCCTGGATCATCTTAAAGATTGCCTCACGCACGTTCTCGCCATTTAGCACTTTAAGTCGCTCACTATATATGATCTCTCTCTGATCATTATTGACCTGATCATATTCGAGAAGATTTTTACGGATTCCGAAGTTGTTTCCTTCGATCTTTTTTCTGCGCTTTCTCGATTGCCGATGTAAGCATTTTGTGCTGGATCTGCTCACCTTCAGGTACTCCAAGTGCAGTAAACACGCTCATCAGTCTTTCTGAACCGAACAATCTCATCAGGTCATCCTCAAGTGAGATAAAGAACTGAGATTCTCCCGGATCTCCCTGACGTCCGGCACGTCCACGCAGCTGATTGTCGATACGTCTTGACTCATGTCTTTCTGTACCGATAATCTTAAGTCCTCCGGCTGCTTTTGCCTCGTCATCAAAGCTTAATATCAGTTCCTCGACCAGCCATGTTTGTAGCGATCGTAACTGCCCGTGCTGCTGTCCCGCAAGTGCAACGATTTCAGCTTCCTGCTCATGGAACTTGGCATTGAGTACTGTATGTTTTATTCCTTCCCTTTTAAGCATTCCGCTTATAAGCTCAGATGTCTCGATCGTGATAGTTCCGACAAGTACAGGCTGTCCCTTTTCATGTGCTTCCTTGACAGATTCCACAACTGCTTTGAATTTTTCTTTTTTGTCTTGTATACAGCATCCTGATGATCAATTCGTGCAACAGGTCTGTTTGTCGGTATCTCGACAACATCCATTCCGTAAATATCACGGAACTCTTTTTCCTCTGTGAGTGCGGTACCTGTCATACCCGCCTTCTTGTCGAATTTATTGAAGAAGTTCTGGAATGTGATAGTTGCAAGAGTTTTACTTTCTCTTTTTAACCTTTACATGTTCCTTCGCTTCGATCGCCTGATGCAATCCGTCAGAATAACGGCGTCCCGGCATTATACGTCCTGTGAACTCATCGACGATAAGTACTTCGTCATCCTTTACAACGTAATCCTGATCCTTGAACATAAGATTATGTGCCCGCAGTGCAAGTATAATATTATGCTGGATTTCAAGGTTTTCCGGATCTGCAAGGTTTTCTATATGGAAAAACTGCTCTACTTTTATGAACACCTTCCTGTGTAAGGTTTACAACCTTGTCCTTTTCATTTACGATGAAATCTCCTGTTTCATCCTGAATAACACCCATGAGCGCATCCATCTTTGAATATTCAGGTACATCCTCTCCACGCTTCATCTGTGTGGCAAGAATATCACAAGCCTCATAAAGACGTGTTGATTTTCCACTCTGTCCTGAAATAATGAGTGGTGTACGTGCCTCGTCGATAAGAACTGAATCGACCTCATCGATGATCGCATAGTGCAGCCCTCTGCACAAGCTGCTCTTTATAAATTACCATGTTATCTCTTAAGTAATCGAATCCAAGCTCGTTGTTTGTAACATATGTAATATCGCATCCATATGCCGCACGTCTTTCATCATTATCCATTCCACCGAGGACGATTCCAACCGTAAGTCCTAAGAACTCATGGACTTTTCCCATCCACTCGGCATCTCGTTTTGCAAGGTAATCATTTACTGTTACGATGCATACACCTTTTTCTTCAAGTGCATTAAGATATGCTGGAAGTGTTGAAACAAGTGTTTTTCCTTCACCGGTACGCATCTCTGCGATACGTCCCTGATGTAATATGATTCCACCAATGATCTGTACTCTATAATGTTCCATTCCAAGAACACGTTTTGCAGCCTCACGTACTGTGGCATATGCCTCTGGAAGAATATCATCAAGTGTCTCCCCATCTGCCAAACGTTTCTTAAATTCCTTTGTTTTATCTTTCAGCTCATCGTCTGAAAGCTTTCCCATTGCTTCATGATATGATTCTACTTTATCTACAATAGGTTTGATTCTTTTAAGCTCCCTCTCGCTGTGGGTACCAAAGATTTTTTCAAATGCGCTCATAAATATCTCCTAATTCGTCAGATTAACCTTTATATTGTTCACACAATATTGCTATTTTAACACTTTCCTTATTTTTTCACAACAAAAGCGGTAAATGTTTTGTAAACATACTATTAACATATATCCCAGGCATTTCAGAATATAGAAAATTCCGGTATACATGTATTAAAATCAATGCATATATTTAAATGACCGCATTTTTGTGATAAATTATATTTTAAACACGAACGAAAAAGGAGATATAATATGTCATACATTTATAAAACTAAAGGAACATGTTCGACAGAAATCGAACTTGATCTCGATGGAAATATTGTACGCAACGTAAAATTTACAGGTGGATGTAACGGAAACTTACAAGCTATCCCTAAGCTTGTCGAGGGACTTACAGTAGAACAGGTCGAGGAGAAGATCGGCGGGATCAAATGTGGTTTCAAAAACACTTCATGCGGTGACCAGCTTGCTAAAGCGTGCCGTGAAGCATATGAAGCTTCAAAAGCTTCCAAATAATCAAAAGTGTGCATGGTTTTCTGCCAATGCACACTTTTATTTTAAAAAATCCGGCTTTATTATTTTCCAAGGATTACGGGCTGAACCTGCTTTCCTTCAAGCACGCTCTCTCTATAGTGTCTATTATGAGTTTTTTCTCACACACAAGAGAATTTGGCTTTGTTATAAAGTCATCCTGACCAAATGGTACAAAAAATATATTTTTCATATTCATGAGTTTTCCTATATTTTTAAAATTTATTCCAAGTGCATCGTTTGTTGATATTCCTATTATGACGGGTCTTTGATTGCGCATATGCGCTTTTTGCTGCAAGCAGAACAGGTGTATCTATTATACCATTTGCAAGCTTTGCCGCAGTATTACCTGTACACGGATATATCAGCATTACATCAAACATTTTTTTCAGGTCCGACACGTTCTGCCTGCTGCAATGTTTTTATTCCATCCTCCCCGGTTATTTCTTTTATTTCTCCCATAAATTCACCGGCTTTTCCAAATCTGGTATTTAACATTTGTGCATTATATGAATATACAGGCACTACTTTTTTGCATTTTGCAGTAAGTGTCCTGGCTGTTTCCGTTGCTTTGCCAAAGCTGCAGAAAGAACCTGTAATTCCCATTCCTACCGTGCAATCTCCAATATCCATAGAGCATCCTCCATACCTTTTCTTTTAAATACTCCAGAAAAATTCCGGCACTGGTTTTTGGACAATATATTCCGGGGAGCCCAAGTGCATGCACACAATTTATTCTATATCTCTTCGCTGCCTCAAAATCACAGCCTCCCGGTTTTGATGCAATATCTATCATAAGGGTATCTTTTAATAAAAGCCTGATTATATTTTCGTCAATAACCTGCGCTGGTACTGTGTTTATCAGAATCCTTGTATTAAAGCATGCCTTGGCAGCCTCGTCAAAAGCCAACTGCCTCATATCCCTGCTGCCTTGCAGCTTCTCTTACTTCTTTTCTGCGTGCCATGACCATTACATCAGCCCCCAAAGCCTTGAATCTTGCGGCCAAAGCTCTTCCGCACCTTCCAAAACCACACACAAGGACTTTTGATCTTTCTATCGAATACAGACTTTTTGAACTGCGATAGAGATGACCGCTTCCGCTGTCACAACGGCATTTTCCATTATGACCTGTTCATCCCTCATAAAGTCACCGCCTTTGTCAACCCCCCGGGAAGCATTCCGGCATAACTCCGCCCCACACTGCGATATCATGTTTAATTATATTTTGTTTTAATTTTTCCATTTCATCATCCGATAGTCTCAGTTTCGAAAATGGTGTCGGAAATATAATGTTTCCGATTCTTGCATAATCTCTTATTTTATCTCCATGGCAGCTTTCCTTTTCGCCATTAAGCATATCCGCTAAATATTTTTGTCTCTGATCCGTAACATATATTATTGTGTCTTTTTGCATATGAAATCCCCTTCCATATATATTATTCGGAATGCTTTAAAACGTGTCTGGTTTTTGATACGCACGGATCATACCCATGTATAATAAACCCAGCCAGAAAAGAGACACCCGGCAAATTTATGCATAGGCTTGGGTAAATAAAAAAACACCGCATCATCTGCGGTATTTTTTTATCTATATTATATTAAATTATCTATTCCAGCCAGTCCAGCTGGAAAACACTGTTCTTAGAGACGTGTCTCAACAAATATGTCATAGATAGCCTTTATTGCATTATCAAAATCACTGTTGCTTACACCAATTATAATATTAAGCTCTGATGATCCCTGATCGATCATTCTTACATTGATGTTTGCATGAGCCAGCGCTGAAAAAATCCTTCCTGCTGTACCACGATTAGATTTCATTCCACGACCAACGACTGCGATAAGTGCAAGATCAGCCTCAAGATCTATGATATCCGGATGTGCAAGTCTTCTGATAGAGCTTATTACCTGCTGCTCTTTGCCCTCAAACTCTGCCTGATGGACAAATACAGTCATTGTGTCTATTCCAGAAGGCATATGTTCTATTGAAATTCCATTCTCTTCAAACGCCTGTAACGCCTTACGGCAGAATCCAACTTCTGAATTCATCTTATCCTTGTCAATATTTACAGCTACGAAACCTTTTTACCGGCAATTCCTGTAATCGTATATTCCGGTTTCTGGCATGTGTCTCAACAATGAGTGTTCCGTCTGCATCATGATCATTTGTATTTTTGATATTGATAGGAATTCCGGCCTTTCTTACAGGGAATACTGCATCTTCATGAAGAACTGAAGCTCCCATATATGATAACTCACGAAGTTCTCTGTATGTAACAACTTTTTATAGGCTCCGGATCATCTATGATCCTAGGATCAGCAACAAGACATCCTGATACATCTGTCCAGTTTTCATACACGTGCTTGCACGGCATGCTTTGCAACTATCGAACCTGTGACATCAGATCCGCCTCTTGAAAAGGTTTTTACGCTTCCATCAGGATTTGAGCCATAGAATCCAGGTATTACCGCCTTAGGTGTTTTCTCGAGTTTCTTTGATAGTACCTTATCTGTCTTCTCAGCATCAAAATTTCCATCTTTGTCAAAGAAAATAACTGTGGCTGAATCTATAAATTCATATCCAAGATAATGTGCCATAATTATTCCGTTTAAGTACTCTCCACGTGATGCAGCATAATCCACACCAGCTTTTGCCTTGAAATTTTCCGCAATTGTGGTAAACTCTGAATCCAGCGCAAGCTTAAGATGAAGTCCATTGATTATTGAATCATATCTGTCTTTGATCTTCATAAGAAGGACTCTGAAATCCTCATCCTTTTCTGCCAGATCATAAATGCATAAAAAGCATATCAGTGACTTTTGTATCCTTTGAACTACGTTTTACCCGGTGCGCTTGGTACAACGTATTTTCTTGACTCATCACTCTTTATGATTTTTCCAACTTTCATGAACTGTTCTGCACTTGCAAGAGAACTGCCGCCAAACTTTACAACCTTTACCATCCTCGTCTGCTCCTCTGTTTATCTTTATAATGTGCCTCAGCACTGCTATAGTTTTGTATTATACAGCCTTAACATAAATTAAGTCAATGTGTTTAACTATATATTATTCTCATATTTACTATTCGCTTTACTGATAAAGCTATGTGTATGTATATCAAAACCTATTCCAGATACATAACATCCATCTTCATAACATCATTTTCCTTATCAAATGTAATAACACCATACGATGGAGCCTTCCCCATGCCGGTGCTCCTATGCTCCCGGGATTAAACAGTGACACACCGTTATGTGTATCATAAAATACGCTATGTGTATGTCCAAACAGTGCTATATCAACTCCAATCTCCCTTGCATGACATTCCAGCGGAAGATATGTGATCTTAACGTTGTATGTATGTCCATGGCATATAAGTACCTTATAGCCATCTATGTTCAATATTTTTTCAGTTTTGCCATCTGAATAATCACAATTCCCCGGTACATTTGCAAATGTAATCTGCGGAAAACGATTATTTAACCTTACTGCATCTGTCACGCAATCCCCCAGATGTATTATCATATCAGGATTTTCCTTTTCAACTGCTGTAACCATATTCTCTTCATTTCCGTGAGAATCACTCATGATCAATACTCTCTTCATCGTTATGCTCTCCTACATCATTGTTTGATTTATTTTATACTAATTTTATTAATTTATAGCAAAAAGACTCCTGTTTGTGGCCCCCTTGCCATAACAGAAGTCTTTCCTTCCCCTAAAAAGTATGTACACTTATTACTGACATCCCCTATGCCAGCCTCTTCCACTGCCTGCTGCATTTGTAATAAGAATAGAACATACAATTCTCCGCCTGTTCACAGCGATCCGGTGCACTTTCTATATTGCACTGGCAATTAACAATTGCATCTGCTTTTCCCTTACAAGCACCTTTGATCATAACATCATCTAACACTTCACCTGACATGATTCAATCATTCTCCTAACTAAATTTTGTTTAAAACCAAGAACGATTATACAATATGTTGTAGAGTAAAGCCATATGTCAATTCTAACAAAAGTTCATGCCTATTTAGGTATATTTTTTAACTTGACGAAACATGAATTATGTGTTCATACCAGAAAACCAAGGATATCCTGATAATACCTGTCTCTTATTTCCTGCGATGCATTGTACAATTCATGTTTTGCTTCAGGGTAGAAAATTTTTTGTGTATTTTGTGTATTTTCCACAAAATAATCCTGTGCCTCATTTGAAACAAGCGTATCCTCTCCAGCCTGGCAAAGTAAAACAGGGATAGAGATCCTGTTTATATTATTCTTGATGTATTTTGTTGCATTAATGCTTGCATTCCCCCAGTTATATGTGGCTCCGTAGCTTCTGTAATGCTCATCTGCCTCCCTGCAGCCATATATGTATTTATACCTCGGCTCTGACATTGCGCAGCTTCCCTCAAAATCATATATTCCATCATAAGTGCGCTGTCCGGGCATATACTTAAGCCCCCATTTAAGGATTTTTGATATTTTCATTATTATTTTTACCGCAGATGTCGAAAAGCCCCCATACTGCATTTCTATCATAGGACTTGAAAGCACTGCTTTACAAAAATCAGCAGGATATTTTTCAAGGTACATAGCTGCTATCCCGCCTCCCATTGAATGGGCATACAGATACAGACTGTTTCCTTTTTTCTTTTATGCGGACAACTTCCTCCACAAATTTATGCAGATCATCTACATATGTGTTAAAGTCATTTATCGTGACCATACCACAATCACTGGTTTTTCCGTCCGAATACCCATGTCCCCTGTGCTCATTCATGTACACAGAGTATCCTGCCTCATACATCATATATATCAGTTCATAATATTTTGGTATAAATTCACAAAATCCGTGTGAAATCACGACAGCCTCTTTGGCATTTGGATTATTAATATATCCATAATGGATCTTTGCCCCGTCATCAGCCTTAAAATAGCCTTCCTCAAGGTTTATCCTCATGAGAGGAAGTATCCTGTTTTTCATCTGGCTCTCAAATTCTTTATCCAAAAAAAAAAGTAACACTCATATCCTTTTACATCCCCGGTAATTCATCTATAAGGTTTAAATTATATTTATCGGCAAGCTCAACTGCCTTTTTATAACATTCTACATTGGCAAGCTGTTTTTGCGCAATGGGCATCAAGCCCCAAAATAACTTTATTTCCTATTTCTGCAGGTATCCTCCAGAATTTTTCTGTCGGATAATGCTTCTTCTCACTTATTCCAAGTATATTTATCTCAAGAGGTATATCCATCTCCTTAAGTGCCTTGCAAAGCCTCGTCATCTCCCAGTCATATACAGAATCAAGTCCCTGATAATTGATAAGATCCGGATGTGCAAGATATTTAAAATGCCCTGTTTTCATTCCTTCTATGACAGAGTCAGCATATTCCCTTATGCGGCTTTCGTCCTCCGTCGGTGTTCCTGTGTAGGGTCCTGTTTCCTCTGAATTTAGAAAATGCTGTCCCATAATAAGATAATCACATCCAAGTTTTCTGAACATTGCCATCTGTTTTTCATGAAATGCCGGTATATATTCTGCCTCAAATCCAACAAAAATTTTTTATGTCATCCTTATATTCCTCTGCAAGTGTCCTGATTGTCGATACATATTCCGGAGCCTGCTCCATGGTCATCCTTATTCCTGACACATAGCCATCCGTAAACGGACAAGGTATGTGATCTGAGAAACCGAGTTTTTTTTATACCCATCTTTATCGCTGTCTCGATATATTCACGCTCTGGATCGTATGCATGCCTGCATCTTACTGTATGTGTATGATAATTTGCTGTCAGAAAATCTCTCATTTTTTTCCTTTCTTTTTTTAGGAAACTCTTTAAATTTTTTTTAATTATTTTTATTAAATTTTTTCCCCTAAATACTGAAATTTTAACATTTTTTTGGCACATTATACAAATACAATCGAGAAACTAGTATATTTTTCCTACGTTCGGGTTGAAAGCAGGGAACTAACAGTATATAATCAGTTTATACCTATTATAATTTATTTACATAATGCTAAGGAGGAAAGTTTATGCTATTTCAAATTAATTCAATGCATCAGATAATTGGCTGGATACTTGTGTTTGCCGGTCTTGTTATCTGCAATGAAATTGCAAAGACGCACTAAGATGGGTGGAATCTTCTTCTTCCTCATCCTTCCTGCTGTTCTTACGATTTACTTTATCGCAATTGCCATCGGTGCAGCAAGTGGTGCTGACTGGGCAGTTAAAAACGATACATACCTTTACATGAATGGTTGGTTCCATTACGCAAAGCTTTACGCTGCAACAGCCGGATGTATCGGTTTCATGATGATCAAATATGGCTGGGGAATTGGTAAAAAGAGATTGGTTTAAACCTTTCCCATTCATCATTGTTGCAATAAACATCTTAATAGCAGTCGGATCTGATTTCGAGTCAGCTATAAAAGGTGCAAACGCTGTCGGTGGATGGTGGAAATCTACTGAGGACGTATGGTTATATGGCGGATGGTGGAACTGGGTTAATGGTATCGCCGGTATCTTAAACATCTTCTGTATGACAGGATGGTGGGGAATCTACCACTCAAAAGACAAAAACAAACAGGATATGTTATGGCCTGATATGACTGTATGGTTTATCGTAGCATACGATCTTTGGAACTTTACTTACACATATAATAACCTTCCAACACATACATGGTATTGTGGTCTTGCTCTTCTGCTTGCACCTACATTCGCCAATGCGCTTTGGAACAAAGGCGGCTGGATCAGAACCGTGCAAAACACACTTGCTTTATGGTGTATGTTCGCCCAGGTCTTCCCTCTTTTTCCAGATCGGTACAAAATACTCCGTTCTTCCTGTACTCTACAAGAATATTGAGGCTAAGACTGGTATGGATCTTTGCAAAAATGACAGATCTTGGAAATGCTGTTGCAAACACAAATGTTCAGGGATTCATATCTATACTTGCACTTGCAGCAAACGTTATCTGCCTTGCAGTTATCATCAAACGTTCTATTGAGCAGAAAAAAGAATCCTTACAAAGAGGATATCTGGACAGGAACAAGAGATTATGAGGAGGCTATGGCAAGAGCAGACCGATAAAATAGTCGTCTGGTAGTTTTTACCTAGATTTTATGCGGTTTTCATGCATTTTAAAAAACACAACATAAACATCAGTTTATGTTGTGTTTTTTTTTATATTATGTTATAATTTTACGGGATTGTTTTTTTTTGCAATCCCTATTATTATTTTAATTCATGCGGGAGGCATTAACGTGTTCGAAAAAAGAAGATGTCCCATCAACTCAAGGACTTAAGATAATTATCATAGGATGCGGAAAAGTAGGACGCACTCTTGTAGAGCAGCTTAGTCAGGAGGGACATGATATAACTATCATCGACAAAAACAGGGAAAAGGATCTCACAGCTGGCTAACTTATATGATGTCATGGGGCTTGTTGGAAATGGTGCAAGCTATAACATCCAGAAAGAAGCCGGCATAGGAAACGCTGATCTTATCATAGCAGTTACAGGTTCTGATGAATTAAATCTTCTGTGCTGCACTATAGCGACCCAGGTCGGTAATTGCGCAGCCATTGCAAGGGTCCGCACTCCTGATTACAGTCAGGAAGCCGACTACTTACGGGAAAAAGCTTGGTCTTGCACTGATCATAAATCCTGAATACGAAGCTGCACGCGATATGGCACGGATTCTTTATCTCCCGTCATCATTAGAGGTTACCGGATTTGCACATGGACAGGCAGAGCTTATAAAATATGCTATTCCTGAAAACAGTCTGATGGATGGCATTGCCATCAAAGATTTAGGCCACAAGTTAAAAGCCAATATCCTCATCGGTGCTATCGAAAGAGATAATGACGTATTTATTCCTTCAGGTGATTTTATATTAAAAAAAGGGTGATAAGCTTTCATTTGTCGGCGCACACAAGCAGGCAAAAGAATTTTCAGCCACCTTGATTAAACAGCCACAGCGTTAAAAACACTATGATAATAGGCGGTGGAAAAGCAGCCTACTATCTTGCAAAGGAACTTCTTTCGCGCGGCATCAGGGTCAAGATTATCGAAAATGATTTTAACCGCTGCGAAGAACTCAGCATCCTTCTCCCTGAAGCCATAATAATAAACGGAGACGCAACTGATCAGACTCTTCTTCGCGAAGAAGGCATCGAAACAACTCAATCCTTTGTCCCGCTTACAGGTATAGACGAAGAAAATATAATGCTCACATTATATGCCAAGCAGGTATCAAATGCAAAAAGTCATAACAAAAATATAAAACCGTATAACATTTACAAACGTTATAAACAGTCTTGATCTCGGAAGTGTTATCTATCCAAAATACATCACCTCCGAAGCGATCATAGCTTATGTCCGTGCAAAAAAAGCATCTATGCACAGCAACATTGAAACTCTGTACCATATGTATGATTCAAGGGTTGAGGCTATAGAATTTTTGTTTCAGAAAAATCTGCTGTTACAGATGTCCCTTTAAAGGATCTTACGCTTAAGGACAATCTGTTATTATGCTTCATAAACAGAAACGGCAGGATCATTATCCCAAGTGGTAATGATTCCATACAAAAAAACGATACAGTCATGATAATAACAAAGCATACCGGATTCAACCAGATCCAGGATATTTTAAAATAATGGAGGCGCACAATGAATACTTCAATAATTAGATATATCCTTGGCAGTGTTTTTAAAGCTCGAGGGAGTGCTTCTTCTCCTTCCATGCATAGTTGCAGGTATTTACAGTGAAAAAAGCGGTATATATTTTTTACTGGCAGGACTTTTATCTATTGCAATAGGCTTTATTTTTTCGGCAAGAAAGCCCAAAAATTTTACACTCTATCTTAAAGAAGGCTGTATAGCTACTTCGCTAAGCTGGGTAATACTCAGTATTTTCGGTGCACTTCCGTTCTTCTGGTCAGGTGAGATCCCTTCATTTACGGATGCACTTTTTGAAACGATATCCGGATTTACAACAACCGGAGCCAGCATTTTATCCGATGTAGAAGCATTATCTAAATGTATGCTTTTTCTGGCGGAGCTTTACACACTGGATAGGCGGAATGGGAGTCCTTGTATTCCTTCTTGCGATAATCCCGTTAAGCGGTGGAAGCAACATTAATCTAATGCGCGCCGAAAGCCCCGGACCTTCTGTCGGAAAGCTCGTTCCAAAGATAAGACATACTGCAAGAATACTTTACATCATATATTTTGGTCTTACAGTAATTGAGATAATCTTTCTTATATTCGGTAAAATGCCGCTGTTTGATGCAATAGCCACAGCACTCGGAACTGCCGGAACAGGTGGTTTTGGAATAAAAAATGATAGTATGGCAGGCTATTCCGTATATATCCAATGGGTTGTGACTATTTTTATGATCTTGTTCGGAGTAAATTTCAATGCATATTACCTTGCTTTTTCGGAAGCTTAAAAGAAGCATTACATGTCGAGGAGGTCAGGCATTATTTCCTTATAATCCTTGCTTCTGTCGTCATCATCAGTATAAATATCGTACATGCATGTGTTCAGGCATTTTCGATGCCGTCACAAAAGCAGCCTTTCAGGTAGGTTCTATTATTACAACAACCGGTTTTTCGACAACCGATTTTGATAAATGGCCGGAGTTTTCAAAGGGGATATTAACTCTGCTCATGTTTATAGGTGCCTGTGCAGGAAGTACAGGTGGAGGTATAAAAAAGTTTCACGATGTGTTATAGCAGTAAAATCCATATTTAAAGAGCTTACGAGCTATATCCATCCAAAAGTGTCAAAAGATCACTTTCGAGCACAAACCTGTCGATCACGATGTGATCCGCTCGATCAATGTGTATTTTATGACATTTATAGTTGTTTTGTTGCATCGACTCTTATCGTATCCATTGAAGGGTACGACTTTTCAACGAACTTTACAGCCGTTGCCGCAACTATAAACAATATAGGGCCAGGTCTTTCCCATGTCGGTCCTGTGCAGAACTTTGGATTTTTTTAATAATATATCAAAGTATGTTCTGATGTTTGACATGCTGGCTGGACGATTGGAGCTGTTTCCACTGCTCATACTCTTCCACCCGTCAATATGGAAAGATTTTTTTATACAAGCTGATAAACGTGTTAAAGAAAGGAGAATTTAAATGTTTGCATGTAAAAACTGCGGTGGAAATGTTAAATATGACATAGCTTCCGGCCAGCTTGCATGCGAGTATTGTCACAGCCTTTTTGACCCTTATGCGTATGAGGATAAAACCTCAGACGCTGAGGTCAGCAAGGATTTTGATGCTACTATATTTACCTGCCCACAGTGTGGCGGCGAAATTATAAGCACAGATAATACTGCAGCTGGTTTCTGTAGTTTCTGCGGAGCTTCCACAGTCCTCTACAGTCGTATTTCCAAAGAACACCGGCCTGATTACATCATTCCATTCCAAAAACAAAAGATGACTGTAAACAGGCTTATTCACGTCTTATGGCAAAAGCCATATTCGCTCCATCCGAGCTTAAGGATCCAAAAAAAAATCGACAGCTTCAGAGGTATATATATGCCATATTGGACATATTATGTAACCTCGGACGGATCACTTAATATTCCTGCGACCAAGTCACAGCGCCGCGGAGACTATATAATCACAGATCATTTTAATCTCACCGGTACATTAGACTCATATTACAAGGGATTATCATATGATGCCTCCTCATCCTTTGATGACAGCATAAGTGAAAGCCTTGCACCTTATGATGTAAAAGGCATGAAAGAGTTTACTCCGGCATATTTAAGCGGATTCTACGGTGATACTGCCGATGTTGACTCTGCTGTATACAAGCCTGATGCTGAAGAAACTGCTTTTACAAGCACTGTTGATTCCATCAACAAAGTGCCTGCTTTCCGTGGATATAGCATTAAAAAGGGTTCACAGACCCCACAATCCCTCAACACTACAACTAAAGAGATAAATTATTCTCTTTTCCCTGTATGGTTTATGTCTTACAGAAATAATGACAGGGTGGCATATGCCACAGTAAACGGGCAGACCGGTAAGGTTGTTGCCGATATTCCTATTTCCTTTAAGAAATTTCTGGCCGGTTCGTTTATAACTGCCATTCCGATTTTCATACTGCTTTGTTTTATTTCCGTACTGACACCCGGAAGGACAATGCTCCTTGTCGGATTTCTTTCTATTGCGGTCAATTTTATTTATTCGCGTGAGCTTGCTTCAGTGGCCTTAAAAGAGTCCGGCGAAGATGACCTTGGCAAGCTGTCAAAGCAATCAACAGCTTCCGGTCAGGAATCTGGCCGCATATCAGTAATGAAAGCTTCAAAGAGAGCTAAAGAGAAAGACTAATACTGTGCCACTTGGTGTAGGTATCATAATCGTTTATTGCGTACTTCTTGCATTCTGCTTTTCGGAAATGCACTCTCCGGCTCAGGTAATGCTGACGGAAGCCGCATAGCATGGTTTTTTGTCACAGCATTTGCTATGTTTTTACGGAATACAGGCATTTGCCAAATTTGATAAGCTGCCCGGACACAAAGGATTATTTGGATTGGTATTTAACATGATATCGCTCGTTTACGGCACTGCTATTGCGATGATACAGCCAATAATGGACTACTGGTATTATTCAGCTGCGCTTCTCATAATCGTTGCTCTTTTGTCACTTTATGGGATTGCGTAAATGCCTACAATGTGTTATCCACAAGAAAACTTCCTCAATTTTCATACACAGGAGGTGATGATCGTGCGTAAATTTACTCTATCAGCTGCTGCGGCACTCACCAGTATGCTTACAATTTTAACGTGTCCTGCATATACATATGCCTCTTCTGATCATGATTTCGAGGATAAAAATACAGACACCGGCTATCAGCTTATAATTGATGATGAAGCAGATTTTCTGACATCTGACGAGGAAGAAAGCCTTTCTGAGGTTATGTATGAAACAGCCGGATATTGCAATGCAATGGTTGTGACAACAACTTACCACACATTTTCAAGCACTGAAGATTTTGCAGTTTCAACATACGAAAACTATTTCGGAAAAAATTCTTCCGGTATCGTGTTTGTTATCGACCGTGATCTAAACGAAATATATCTTGCTTCCGAGGGTGATGCCAGAAAGAAGATCACGGATTCCAAGTGTGATGTAATATGTGATAATACATATGTTTATGCAACAAAAGATCACGGATATGATTATTACACCTGTGCCGTAGAAACATTTGACCAGATAAATACATCTCTCGCAGGTGGCAGAATTGCCCAGCCAATGAAATATGTTTCAAATATTTTCCTTGCCGTGGCTCTTGGCGTGTTTGTATGTTTTTATATACACACTTTTTGTTTCAAAATCAAAGCGCCCTTCAAGACGTGAGCTCTTAAGTGGAAGCTTTACTAAAGTCGATGTACAAAATCTAATGCACAATTTATGTATCAGGATAAAAATACAGTCCACAAAGTTCCGGCAGCTCCGGTGGACTACAGCAGCGGTCACAGCAGTGGTGGACACAGCGGTGGCGGACATAGTGGCGGCGGACATCATATTTAAAAAGACCAATAGCATTTTAAATAGATCAAATGGCAGGTACAAGTATGAACCTGCCATTTTTTATGCCATTAAGCTATACTAAACCGTACCTGATACAACAAGTGTACTTGTTCCCGGAACGATAGTCCATTCCCCTGTCTGGGCATTTTGCGTGTACGTTGCCGCAGGAACCGTTATCGCTCCCGCTGTTGTGGCAAATACGCCGGTTGTTTCATCATAACTATAGTTAGTCTGTGCCCATGCCGCATTATTATAGGTCACAGAAAGATTTGCCAGACGTGGATTAAATGTATCTGTAAGTGTGACAAGATCTGCCGCATCAGCTGGTGCGTTTCCAGTATTCTGTATAAGAAAAGTATACGTCAGTGTTCCATTCTCCGATACCGGCACAGGGCTTATCGACTTTGTTATATTAAGTGCAGGAGCATCCGCAACAGCGATCGATGCACTTGCTGTAAGATCTGTTGTTCCCACACCACTGATAGTTGCAGTGTTGTTTATAGAAGAGCCTGCTGCAAGCGGGGCAAAAATTATTTGCAGTTGTCTCATATACGATCGTTGCGTTTCCTTTCGCTGGAACCGATATCCCTGTTACTGTAAGAGGCTGTGTGACTGTCACTGCCGGTGTAGTCTGTAATACCCCCATTTGTATAATATTTTATTGTATTTGCGCTGAAACTAAGCGGATATACCGTAACAGCCGGCTCCCCCACCTGATATGCTCCGAGATTATCAGAAAGT
>VOFC01000189.1_pt1 | contig 35659 bp, 46 predicted proteins | sample 5384161 | NCBI WGS metagenome assembly VOFC01 (sample SAMN12384722, study PRJNA508395) | human gut metagenome | isolation source: healthy gut B | host: Homo sapiens | reverse complement strand
TGCATAAAGTTCTTTAAGAAGTTTATGCATCTTTGACGCTATTTTTGCGTTTTCTGTACGGATCAGGAGAGAGAGTCCCTGTCCTAACATCAGTGTTCCATTGGTTTTTAATAACGCACAAAGAATCGCTTTTGAACAGTCATGATCAAACTCATTAAATACGATCTCTTCCTTTACTTTTCTTGAAAACGACAACATTTCTTTTCACATCCTCTAGTGGTCAGCATCACGATGCCACTTATATACTTTATAATATTTCTTATAATGGTCTGCAAGGAAATTAGTTAATGTGACAGAACGGTGCTGGCCACCTGTACGACCAATACCGACAATCAATTGCATTTTCCTTCTTTTTCATATTCTTTCAATAAATAATCATAGTAAGACAAAGTCCTTTTAATAAATTCCTGAGTTTCAGGTTTTTCCATAACATAGTCATAGACTTCCTTATCATTTCCTGTCTTATTTCTAAGTTCAGGAATATAGAAAGGGTTTGGTAGGAATCTTACATCAAGAAGTAAATCAGCATCCTTAGGAATACCGAACTTATATCCAAATGATACAAAAGACACACGGAATACTTCTCCTGTTTCATGATAGAAAGATGCTTCTAGTCTATCCTGTAAAGCTGTACGCTTTAATAGAGTTGTATCAATGATTAAATCAGCCTGTGTCTTAATCTGTTCATATTCCTGGCGTTCTAATTCAATAGAGTCATAAAGTGTATTGGCTTTTATTCATGATCATCATTGGATGAGAACGTCTTGTCTGCTTATAACGCTTTAAGATTTCCATATTTTCACAATCTAAGAATACAACAGTCAAATTGATCCAATCCATATTCGTTAATTCACGAATTGCCTGAAGTGCATCTCCTAGATAGATTCCCATCGCAATCTTGCCACCTAAAGTTTCATCTAATAAATAATCTCCAAACTGTTCAAGTAGTGCAACTGGATAGTTATCGATACAATAATATCCCATATTTTCAAATATAGCCATGGCAGTAGATTTACCTGCACCTGACATACCAGTAACTAATACAACTTCTACATTCTTCATAGACTTATATCCTCCTCAACCTCATCTATTATAACATACAATCATAAGGGTATAAAAGCATTCAAAAAGAGAACTATCATTAGTTCTCTTCAACAAACTTAGCAAAGATATTGTCCAGCAATTGCACCATCATTTGTCGCTGTGACAACCTGTCTTAATGTCTTTGTTCTGACATCACCAATCGCAAATATTCCAGGAATTTTTTTGTTTCCATATGTTCATCAACATCAATATAACCCTGTTCATTTGTGATGCCTAAATCCTTCACAAAATCAGTGACTGGATCTAAACCAATAAATGGGAAAATACCCTGTACATAAAGGTTTTTCTAGTTCTTTTGTATCACTATCTTCTAGTTCTAAGCCTTTTAATGTATCATCTTCTACAATTAAAGCATGTGGCTTCTTTTTGAAGTGGAATTCAATCTTTTCATTATTCAGTGCTTTCTTCACTAGATAATCATCTGCGCGGAAGACATCACGTCTCATAATAATATGAACCTTTTCTGTAATACCAGCAAGATAGATTGATTCTTCAATCGCACTATTGCCTCCACCAATGACAGCAACTTCTTTTCCTCTAAAGAATGGTCCATCACAAACAGCACAATAAGAAATACCTTTACCTGTCATTTCATCTTCTAAGTGTAGTCCCATTTTTCTTTCTTTAGTTCCTGTCGCAATGATCACTACGCGAGCTTCTAGTTCTTCTTTAGAAGTAATAACCTTCTTATAGTCACCTTCATCTACAATAGATTTCACTTCTGTCATCTTTAACTGGGCACCGAAAGTTAAGAGCCTGTTCATACATATCATATGCAAGCTGAGGACACATCATCTCTTTTTTATTCCTGGATAGTTTTCGATGTGAGCTGTTAAGTTTAATTTACCACCTGGTGCACCTGATTCAATAATAGTCACATCAGCACCTGCACGACTTGCATAGAGTGCAAAGAGTGAGTCCTGCTGGCCCACCACCAATAATTATAATATCTTTCATAATTACATCCTTTCTAGATAATCATATAAGTCATCATATGACTCCATCATATAATCTGGATGTTCATCAAGAAGCCCCTCTGTGCCTTTTAAAGACCAAGTGACTCCTATAGTCTTAATACCAGCATTCTTACCTGCTTGAATATCAGTCACATTATCGCCAATCATATAACCTTTATTCACATTCATTTTCTTCATTGCAGTCAATACTGCTTCTGGATGAGGTTTCCCATGTGTGACTGCATCACTTCCAATGACTATTTCAAAATACTGATCCAAGTGTGCACACTTTTTAATCCATATACAAACAAGATCCTTGAATTTTGTAGTCACAACAGCCATTCTTATTCCTTTCTCATGAAGTTTTTTAATACTTCTGTTTCATGAGGGTATAGAGTAACATAATCATTATGCTTCTCATGATTATAAGCACGATAGATTTGTACTGCTTCATCTACCTGATCACCTGAAAAGAAACGTGCAAATGAATCTCTTAAAGGTGGTCCTAAGAATGAGAGAAGCTCTTCTTCTGATAATGTGTAATCAGGAAGAAGCTTTTAAAAGTATATCTGAATGACTGGAAAGATCAATTCATCGGTATTAAGTACTGTTCCATCTAGATCAAATAGAAGTACGTTATCTGTATTTATCATATCATTAATTGTTTCCTTATGTGTTTAAAATGCTTGAATAATTTCTCTGACAGCTTCTAGAATGCATCCATTTCTTCATCGTTTCCAATAGTGACACGTAAGTATTGATTAATACGTGGGGCATTGAAATATCTTACAATAATATGTTTCTTTCTTAATTCTTTAAAATATGTTCTGCATCATAATCATCATGATGAATAAAGATGAAATTAGAATAACTGTCAGTCATAGTAAAGCCCATTTCTTTAAGGGCTTTTTTAGTACGTTCACGTGTTGCGATAATCTTTTTCGCATGTTCTTTAATCACTTCACTGTCTTGAATAGAAGCTTCAATCACCTGAGCGAGTGCATCAATTGGATATGAGTTGAATGAATTCTTTACATCATATAAATGTGATACAAGCTCTTTATTACCTAAAGCTACACCAAGTCTACTACCTGCAAGTGAACGGAATTTAGAGAATGTATGAATCACAAGTAAGTTATCATATTTCTTTAAGAGTGGCATGACTGTTTCTCCACCAAAATCAATATAGGCTTCATCAATCACAACAACACTCTCAGGGATTATGTTTGATAATATCTTCGATATCATCTACAGACATAAGTTCACCTGTTGGCGCATTTGGATTAGGGAAGATAATTCCACCATTCTTATTAAAATAATCTTCTTTCTTAATCTTAAATGCATCATCAAGTGCCACTGTCTTATAATCAATATTAAACAATTCACAATAAACAGGATAGAAAGAATAAGTAATATCTGGGAAAAGAATAGGATTCTGTCCGTTAAAGCATGTTAAGAATGTTAAGGCGAGAACTTCATCACTTCCGTTACCTAAAAAGACCTGATCATCTTCTAATCCATGATACTCTGCAATTAAATGTTTAAGCTTTGATGCATCTGCATCAGGATAGAGTCTTAGTTTAAATGGATCAAAAGATTGAATCGCTTCTTTGACTTTTTCTCCTGGTTCATATGGATTTTCATTTGTGTTTAGTTTGATAAGATTAGACATCTTAGGCTGTTCACCAGCCACATAAGGTTCTACATCTCTTAAATTATTTCTCCAGCTCACTATATTTTACCCCTAGTATATCATCGATCATTTCATAGACATAACTATAAATATGATCTGCTTTTTTCTTGAATATCATCATGTGCATAATTAAATGTACCCATAATCTCCTGCTTCAATCATTGAAAGGTCATTCCATGAATCACCTATTGTATAGGTTATCGCATTTGTTTTGTCCTTGAGATAAGTGACACCACTCCCTTTAGAACAGTTGTTAGAACAATATCTAGGAAATAAAGATTAGGATGACATTCAACATCATCACCATATTTGTCTTCAATTCTTTTCTTAATGATATTAATTCTATCAGTCTGATTATCTTCCTGATTTAAGCTAATGATTTGAAATGAAGGACTTTTCTTCATTAATGTCATATAGTCGTCAGGAATAGGTATATTTCCCATATCACTATGTGCAAAAGATTGATGATTAAAACAACCATAACTATTCTTTCCATCACACATATGCACAAACATATTGGCTTCTACTCCCCATTGTAGAATATCAAGTCCAATTGATTGTTCTATATGTTTCTCATAGAGAGTTTCTTTATTGGAATCAAGGATTGCCCCACCATTGTTTAAAACAAGATAATCAAAAGGATAACCATCCTGCTCAAGGATTTTATTCATTTCTAATATATGACGTCCTGTACAATAAACAACTTGACCGCCTGCATCACGAAAACGTGTTAAGGCTTCTTTGTTTAAAGGTGAGATATCTGTTCATTTTCACGATAAAGAGTTCCATCTATATCACAAAATACCATTTTCATAGTTCCACCCTCCTTAATTTCCTATTATATAGGAAGGTCTCAATAAAAAAAAGTCATATTAATAGAAAAAGACTGGAGATTTCTCCAGTCCTAAATATTAGCTTTCTTTCTTAATAAGAATGAAAATAATAGAAATCATTGAGACTAAACCTAAACCAATTATCATTAATAGATTTGTTGGATCACCTGTTTGAATGATTTCTATTGGTGTATTCTCATAATCAAATGTATATGTATCGCCCTTCACATTTTCATCAATGACGACCTTCTTGACTTCTGTAGATAAGTGGTAGCCAAATGGTGCTTTTGTTTCTTTGATATAGTATGTACCATATCTTAAATCTTTAAATGTTGCGCTACCATCTTTTGATGAGGCAAAGAACCATACTATAAATACAATCAGGGTCTTTGTAAAGTGTGAATTCAAAGTCTTTATCTTTGATTAATTGTTTTGTCTTGGCATCCACCTTATTCACCTGGATATTCACTGATATCGGCTTTTCTTTGATTTCTAAAAATAAATCTTCTTCTCCAGAAACAGTGAATGCAGTATCTGTTACTGTTTGATATCCTCTAGGTGTCTTTGTTTCCTTAAGAATATATTCTTTACCTGCTTCTAGATGACTCACTGCATGAGCTTTTACCATCAGTAATCCACTGATCAATGAGATTTCCTTCCATATCAAATACAGAGAACTGGGCATCTAATACAGGTTCTTCTGTTTCTTCATCTACCTTATTAATAATAATTTCAGCATCCTTCATGACTACTGTTTTGTTCTCATTAGACACTGTAAATGTGATAGATTCTGCTTTCGCATAACCATCAGGTGCTGTTGTTTCAATAAGTGTATAAGTTTGACCTTCTTTTAGTCCACTGACATAATGAGGAACATGAGTAGAAGTCCATGAATCTACTACATTATTTGATTCATCTCTTACTTCCAGTTGTGCGCCTTCTAATTCTTCTTTTTTACCTGTAATTGTAGTTTTTGAAACTGTGATTTGTCCATCCTTCATTACATATGCTTCATTCTTCTTCTCATTAGATACAGTGAATGTGATAGATTCAGCCTTAATATAACCATCTGGGGCTGTTGTTTCAATAAGTGTATATTTCTTTCCTTCTTCAAGTCCACTTTACATAATATGTGCTTCTTCACTAGAAGTCCATGAATCTACAACTTTATTCAATTCATCTCTTACTTCTAGATGAGCACCTACTACTTCCTTCTCACCAGTTAAATCTGTCTTAGAAATCTTAACCTGTTTATCTTTCATTACAACTGCTTGATTCTTCTTTTCTTTAGATACAGTAAACTTAATAGATTCAGCTTTCACAAAGCCATTAGGTGCTGTGATTTCAGTTAAGATATAGTCATGTCCTTCAGTTAATCCTTTGATTGAATGAGGTTTATTAGTAGAAGTCCATGTATCAATAATCTTTCCATTCATATCTGTGACCTGCATCTTTGCACCTTTGATTTCATCTGTACCTGCAATATCTCTTAGATGCAGTAACAGTTGTATCTACAAAAGTCATAGAGAACAGCTTATCGCCAGTGATCTTAACATATTGTGTTTCATCAGATAAGACAAAGTTTTCTTTATTACCATCTTCTTGATCTGGTGCAGATAATTCTTTTTACATAATATGAACCATATGGTAAATTACCAGATTTTGCGATACCTTTGTCATTTGTCTTAATAGACATCACAAGCTGACCTTTCTTATAAAGGGTATGACCGATATACATATCATTATTCGCATAAATACCAAATTCTCCACCCTTTAATGGATGATTATTTGTATCAGTCTTTAGTATTTCAATCTGTCCTACTTTTACTTTATCTTGAGATTCGACATGATTCCATACAATAGAAGTTGTCTGATCCTTGTAAGTAAGTTCTACTGTATAAGTTTGAGGATCTAAGTTATAACCTACAGGTGCTTTTGTTTCTTTTTACTGTATAAATACCTAATACAAGATTATTTAATTGACCACGACCTGTCTTATCAGTCATGATTTTACCTACTTCTTTATTTTTCTGTTATATACTGTATATTCAGCACCTTCTAATGACGCTTCACCTTGTACAAGTCCATCTGCATCAGATTTCTTTATAAGAATTTGTCCTGTAGGGGCTTCATCAGTAATAGTGACTTCTGATGTTTCTCCTGGATTAACTGTTGTGCTAAATGTTGCTGTATTCACTAAATATCCATGAGGGGCATTCTTTTCAGTAATGGTATATTCACCTACTAATAAGTTATCAAGTACTATTTCACCATTAGTGACTGTCACATCCTGATCAAAGTTATTACCAGTCACATGGAATATGGCATATCTAATAGTTTTCCACCTACATCTGTCTTTCTAAGCTTTAATCTTCCAATCACTGCCTGGAACTGTGCATTCGCAAATGTAGTGACTTCTGGAGGAAGTGTATACCAAGTACTAATATGCTGGTATTTATTATTGCCATTATGAATAATTAATGGCGCAAAAGTGAAACCTCCTGACTTATAACCAGAATAGACTGGTCCTGTATAAGTCGCATCTGCTTCATAATGCATTGTATCTCCACCATAGATATCTACTGTTTCACCAGACTGGTTTCTTGTTTCATTGACTACCTTTGCTTTATTTGTACCAGTACTAATTGTGATATGATATCCATTAGGACCATTGAGTCTGACTGATTCTGATTTCTGTACTCTCGCATTTTGATCATAGTAAGTACTTAACTCATTCTTACTAAATAAAAGATTATTCTGATTCAAAGGATCAGGTTTAGAAGTTGCATAATTATAGAAATCAGCAATCTTACCTTTTTTAAGTGTTGTATTAGAATAAGCATGAGAGAGTGCCATGGACATAATGACATTCTTTTCATCATCATTTAATCCATTCATACCATCCCATGTCTGATAACCAAACCATCCATAATACATAATCTTACGTATGTTCGCATATTTAGGTTCTGTGCTTGTATAAAAATCACCTGACATTGTCTGATTCGATGGAGTTGTTTTCTTATGTTCTATACACCAGGCTCTTCTTCTTCCATCGATTGTGAAATTACCTACAGTACTGCCATATGCAGTAGATTTACCATGCCATTCCATTTTATAGGATCTTTGCATTGACACTTTGTGTAGTGATCCCTACTATCATAAGCAATGATAATAGAACAGCACCTATTCTTCTTACAATATTCATCTTGTTTCCCTTTCCACTAAATAAAAAAAAGACATATACATGCCATGAGAGAATCTATATAAAACAGTACAATGACTGTAATTGGAGTTAAAAAAGGGAAGCATGCATTATGCATACTTCCCTGAGGAATACTCGTTAACGAGCAAGAGAATGGTTTCCTTCTGTTTGTGCTTTTAAATTGTGATTGGTACTTATTTCCCGGGTAAACGACTAGAGATACTTTACTATCATTGATATAAGCACCTAAGCCATAATGGCCTAAGAATTTTTTTTTATTTGTTTCAAATTCTTCTTGTTTATTGTGGAAAGCTTTCATCAGCTTATTGTATGTAGGCTGATCAATCACTGATGTGATTAATTCTTTGTTGTCTTCCTGAAGAAGATCTTTGAAAGTTTTACAGTTATCTTTTGTGATTATTGTTTTAATAGAATCTGTCTTTGAACGATTATAAGTACGTTTAATCACAAGAGTTGTATCATCATTCAAAGATGTCTTACATGTAATAGTTGTATAGAGATCATTGTTGGAATAAACAGAATAATCGTAAGTAGCAGTAAATGTCTTACCGTACTGTTTTTCTAATGATTTCTTATAAGACTGAGCAGGTTTGATGAATGTTTCAGCATTAGAAAATTTCTTCTTAAATGCGCTAGAGGAATCAAAGTGATAGACTTCTTCTCCTTCTGATTTCTTTAATTCACCTAACTCATAAAGTTTTGACTGCTGGAAATTAGATGTAATTGACTTTCCTGTAAAGAACTGACTATAGAATACAATAGCCATAGGAAGCGCAATAGTAAGTAACATGATGACTAAATAACCTTTCATCATGCGACCTAGAATAGTTGTACTTCTAGGTGGATTTCTTCTTAAATCATAACCGCAATGTGGACAGAAGTGATCTGTGGGTCTGATATCTTTATGACAATGTGGACATTTCATAGTTATTACTCCTTAAAATAATGATTCATAAATACTTTGAATTCTTGAATGAATTCTTTTTTCTTTTTGATTTGTTGACTACGATCCTTAATCGCATAATAGTCTTCATCAAGATACTGATATTTACTTTGTACAGAACCCTTTGAGATGACTTCTAATGTGGGTGTCCAATTAAAATCAAATGTTTTATAGAGATTCTTATAGAACTCTTTTTTCTTCTTTGGTGGCATCTTCTTTGAGTGATGCATCACGATATGCTTTGATATTGAGGTAATAAACACCTTCATTTGGATGCTTATTAAGATAGTCTTCAAGGATAGGTTTAAAGGCCTGACAGTCTCCACAATCAGGACGACCTAGATAAAGCATGAAAGAAACATCTTCTTTCATGAGTTTCTTTAATTCTGTATATTGTATCTCTTTAATACCTTTTACACTCTTTTTTTAACTGAAGATGTACTACATCCTAAAAGTATTAAAGTAAGGCATAAAATGAGTAATTTCTTCATTTTCATTTCTCCTTTTCGACTATATTACCACAAATACAAAAAAAAAGCGAAACTAAGACGTCTCGCTTTAATAGTTCAATTATTTAATAAGGCTTGTACCATCCATTTCTTCTGGGATAGCAAGTCCTAGAAGTCTGTAACATAGTTGGAGCTAAGTCTCCAAGTTTTCCGCCTTCTTTTAATTCAAGGTGAGAGTTTGTTACGATTAAAGGTACATCGTTTGTAGTATGTGCTGTGAATGGGTTACCTTCTTCATCAAGAAGTCTTTCTGCGTTACCATGGTCAGCAGTGATTAACATAGTACCACCAAGTTCAGCAACCTTTTCGTATACTTCACCAACACAATCATCAACAACTTCAACTGCTTTGATAGCTGCAGGAATAACACCTGTATGACCAACCATGTCGCAGTTAGCGAAGTTAACGATGACTACATCGAATTCTCCAGAATCTAATTCTTCGATTAACTTATCTTTTTACAAGGTAAGCACTCATTTCTGGTCAGTAAGTCATAAGTAGCAACCTTAGGTGAGTTGATTAAGTCACGCTTAGCACCTTCGATTTCCTTATCTTCTCCACCATCAAAGAAGAATGTTACATGGGCATACTTTTCAGTTTCAGCAATTCTTAACTGCTTTAATCCCTGAGCTGATACATAATCACCAAATGTGTTAGTTAATTCTGGTAATGCGAATGCTACATGACCATTTACTGAATCAGCATATTTCATCATACATACGAAATAGATACCATTTCTCTTAGTTGCTGGTGTATATCCCTTATCTGCATAGAAATTAGGATTTGTCATAACAGTAGCAATCTGGATTGCTCTGTCTGGACGGAAGTTAGCAAAGATGACTGAATCATTATCTTCTACAAAGACTGTCTACTGCTGAGTTATAACCAGGTACTACGAATTCATCAAATACTTCTTCAGTATAAGAATCTTTTACGAACTGTACTGGATCAGTGAAGCTGTTTCCTTTATGATCAACAATTGCTTCATAAGCTAAGTTAACACGGTCAAATCTCTTATCACGGTCCATTGCATAATAACGTCCAGAAATAGATGCGATTTCACCAACACCGATTTTCTTCATTTCTTCAGCAAGTTCACCAACGAAGTCTACTGCTGAATCAGGTGCTACGTCACGTCCATCTAAGAATGCATGTACATAAACCTTAGTTAAACCAGCATCTTTAGCAAGCTTTAATAAACCATAGATATGTTCATTTGATGAGTGAACACCACCATTTGATAATAATCCCCAAATATGTAATTTAGAATCATTCTTCTTAGCGTTTTCTACTGCTTCAACAAATTTTTCATTTGTGAAGAAAGTACCTTCAGTAATTGCTTTATTGATTAAAGTAAGTGACTGATAAACAGTACGTCCTGCACCAATATTCATATGACCAACTTCTGAGTTACCCATCTGTCCTTCAGGTAAACCAACAGCGTTACCACAAGCTTTAATAGTTGTAGTTGGATACATTGCCATTAAATCATCAAGATTAGGTGTATTAGCAAGTTTTACTGCGTTACCATCTACTCTATCAGTTAATCCATAACCATCCATAATACATAAAACAATAGGTCTTTTTTTCATAACTTTTCATCCTCCGTATACTTCAAAAGATAATAGCATTATCCACTTTGAAATTCAATAAGCATGATTTAAAATTAGATATTTAAACCATAACTTTCTAAGATTTCTTCACCAAAGGAAATCAAACGTTCAACATCGATATCCTCTTCTCCTCTTTGTGAATAAACGATAATCATCTGTTCATGATACTCAAAGCGATTACAATGAATAAGCGCATTAATATCTTTGCTCATCTGAGGTAAATAGTTAATAAACTGATTTTCTTTCATCTTTCTTAAAAAGAATACAATAATCTGCTAATGCAAGTTCTAGATGAAGAATTGTACGCATACGATCTTTTAAGTACTTTCTTCAATTCCTTCTTCAATTTTTCATATGATTGAGTACAACTTTAACTTCCATCCAACGCTTCCATAAACATTTCTCTTTGATTCTTTTTCATATGATTTCCCCCGAGTTCGTTGCAACTTTAACGTTAGAGATAGAACCAAAGAGAGGTCCAACGCTTCCAAATAGAATAACATTTCTCTTTGAGTTCCAGGACACTTATGATTGTAAATCAACTGAGTGATTAGCTTAGATAGCCAATGCCACTTCTCTTCTTTCAATGAAAGGAGGAGATTTTTTTTATTGTTAGACCAATCTGCTGTGGCATGGATGTTCACAAGAATATCATTGTGGCTACAATCGGTATTACTAATAAGAAAACTCGTATTACCGAATACATCCAAGAAACGTTTTCAACTTTAAACCCTGATTTACTGAATCTTAAACAGTGGCTCATTAATCACAAATGCTTTGATGCATGCATGGAATCTACTGGTAAATATTGGATTCCAATTTTCAACATCTTAGAAGATGAAATCAATATTTACTTAACTCATCCAAAATATGTCAAAAGCAATTAAAGGAGAAGACTGACAAGAAAGATTCAAAATGGATCTGTTTTATTTAAACATGATCCCAATCAAATTTTCTTTTATACCACCCAAAGAAATAAGAGCTTTACGAAAAATATCTCGCTATCGCTATAAATTGGTTGGAATGCGTTCCTCTGAACGTAATCGATATCAGAACTGTGAAGACAGTTTCCAATATCGGTATTGGTTCTGTATTTTCAGATCCGTTTGGAAAGTCTGCTGAAGCAATCATGAAAAAGTACTTGAGTCAGATATCATTGAAGATGAGAAAATTTTGAAATGTATCCATGGATCGTGTAAAAATAAAGATAAGATTCTAGATTCCATTAAACACTGCAATATCGAAACTGATCAAAGGTTTAAAATGAATGAATCAATGACTCATATGGAAGAATTACAAGTCCATATTAATAACTGTGAAATCAAAATAATGAAACGTGCACACCAATGTTCGATCGATTCATGCACATCACCCAACTACCAGGTATCAGCACTTTATCTGCAATCCTTATTATTTCAGAAATCGGAGTAGATATGAAACAATTCGAATCAGATAAACAACTAGCCTGTTGGGCTGGATTAGCACCTGCAAACAACGAAAGTGCTAATAAGAAAAAAATCAGTTCGTATTTCTAAAGCAGGTCAATATTTAAAACCTTTATTAGTTCAGTGTGCTCTTGGAGCAATCAAAGATAAGGAGGGCTATTTTGGAATTAAGTATTCTCGTATCAAAAGAGACGAGGCCACAAGAAAGCCATTATCGCAATTGCAAGAATGATGCTTGTCAGTATATACCATATGATTCTTACTGGAGAGACATTTAATCCTTCAGATTATGAATCATTTAAAAATCCTAAGCCACCTATAAAGCAACAAGTTTTAACAGAAGAATCAGCGATAGAGTTTCTTAAGAAATCAGGTTTTGACGTTTCTAAATTAACTAAACCATAATATTCAATTATTCTATTTTTCTAAATTATTCAAACTTATTTTTTAAGTTTGTCTTTTTATACGTTTTGATTGATTTTTTTTTTCACACTTATCACCTCACTATTATTCTACAAAAAAAACTGCACATATGTGCAGTTATAATTTCAAGAATTTACGTACTGAGAAAAATGAACCAATTAATCCTACAACAGCACCAAGTAGTGCAAGCAGAGCACCTAATTGCCATACTAATGGATATGGTGACATAAATGTGATCGAGGATTAGATGACATCATTGATGTCATTGTCACATAAACAAATTTATAACCATATACTAATATCAACAATGGCACAATAGAACCAATAAGTCCAATAAAGATACCTTCTAACATAAATGGAATACGGATATACCAGTTAGAAGCACCGACCATTCTCATGATTGAGATTTCTGTTGATCGAGATGTAATAGTGATTTTTTATAGTATTCGCAATCATAAATAATGCGACTACGATTAATGCCACTACAAAAATAGCTCCACCATTACGCACAGATTCAAGGATATCCACTAATTTATTTGTAGAAGAGCCACCATAAGTCACTTCTTTTTACACAAGGAATATCACCAATCTTCTTCGCAATCTTATCAAGATTCTTCGCATTCTTGACTTCTACAATATATGCATCACCAAGAGGATTATCATTACGATAGTTTTCAAATAACTGTTTTGAATTCTTATCCTGAGATGCAATTAATTTGTCTAATTCTTTATCTTTACTTGAATAATTAACTTTCTTAATACCAGTTAATTTATTGATTTCATCTCCTACCGCTTTACTTTGTTCATCGGTCGGCGCTCTATCAACCTTAACATAGATATTTAAGCTTTTTTCAATATTCACAGTCATATGGTTCACATTGATTGCGATAACCGAAACAACACCAATCAATATTAACGTAATAGTTACTGCAAAAAATAGATGAAATAGACATCACACCGTTTCTCCAGATATTCTGGAAAGCAGTTTTACAATGCTTAGGCATTGCCTTTAATTCTTCTACGAATTCCATGACTGATAACCTCCCTAAACTTGTATCTGTTGTGACACAACCATCTTCAATAAGAATAGTTCTCTTCTTATTTCTCTGAACGATTTCACGGTCATGTGTGACAACAAGTACAGTTGTCTGACGGACATCATTGATTCTTTCTAGAAGTTCAATGATTCCCTGAGATGTTTCAGGATCTAGGTTACCTGTTGGTTCATCCGCAATTAATACTTTAGGCTGATTAACAATAGCACGGGCAATCGCTACCGCTGCTGCTTTGCCCACCTGATAATTCATGTGGGAACGAATTCGCTTTGTCTTCTAGACCTACAAGTTCTAGTACATTACGAACTTTTTCTGATTTCAGTTTTTGGTGTATTAGTTACTTCTAGCGCAAAAGCGACATTTTCAAAGACTGTCTTTTTTTTGTAGAAGACGATAGTTCTGGAATACAACTCAATCCTGCGTCTAAAATATGGGACTTTAGAGTTCTTAATACGAGATACATCGGTTATCAACAATAACTTTACCTCTTGTTGCTTTTTCTTCACGATAGAGAAGCTTGATAAATGTAGATTTACCAGCACCAGTTGGACCAATGACATAAACAAATTCACCAGCATCGATTGTAAGTGACATATCATTTACGGACGTACGCCAGTTTTATAAACTTTTGTTACGTTTTCAAGTTTAATCATTTCTTGCATAGCATCACACTCCTTGTTTTCCCATTATAGCACATACTCAAAATAAGTAATGCTTAATTTTAAATTTCTTTTTGAAGACCATCTGTCAAGATTAACGTTAGGTAATGTAAAAGCCTCTTCCGTTCACACTATGAACTTCACTTGTGATTTCAAAGGCTTCTGGATCCATTTCCTGAATAATATCATGGAATGCAAAGATATTCACGTCTATTTAAGACTACCATAACAGCCTTAGAATCATTCTTCATAAATCCAGTTGTGATATTTAAGAATGTACAACCACGATCCATCTTTCATTAAACGTTCAGCAATTTCTTCATAATGTTCTGATACAACAATAACCTGGATGTTGTTTTGTCCAAGTAACATCATCTTATCAATAATATATGTAGACATCACAACAGTAATAATACCATAGAGGGATTTCTTCAACATTTGAAAATGGGATCTGAATAAGTAGAATCAAAATATCAAATATATTAATTAATAATCCTAGAGAAAGACCTGTATACTTATTCACAAGTAATGGTGGAATATCCATACCACCTGTACTATAACCAAGTCTTAATACAAGTCCTAGACCTACCCCGATAAAGGAATCCTGCATAAACAGGCGCAAAGTAATGTATCCTTAGTTAAATGTGTCAAATAGTAACTCTTTTCAAATAATGCAAGGAAGAATGGGAATGCGAATGTAGAAACGAGTGTTCCTACTGCAAACTTCTTCCCTAATACAATATAGCCAACAACAAATGCGATTATGTTAATGGCGAGTACAAGTGTTGATAAATGAACATAGAACACATAATGCTGGAATGAAAGGGGCAAGACCTGATGCCCCACCAAGAATAATCTTAGCTGGTAATGCAAAACCTGCAGTACCTAAAGCCATAATGGCATTACCTAGCATAACTAAAAATAAAATCAATCACTAATTTCTTTTTTAAGAATGTATTTTACTCATTATTTTTCTCCTTAACTTGAGATCTTAAATAAGCATAAATAAGATCATCAAGATCACCATCTAATATTTTCTTTGGATCGTTTGATTCATAACCAGAACGGTTATCTTTGACCATAGAATAAGGATGAAGAACATAAGAACAGGATTTGAGATCCCCATTCAATATTCTTCTTTTCACCTTGAATTTCAGATAGTTTTTCAGCATGAGCTTCCTGCATCAATAAATACAATTTACTCTTTAACATCAACATGGCCTGTTCTCTGTTCTGTAACTGAGAACGCTGTGACTGACAAGAAACAACTGTATTCGTAGGAATATGCGTAATACGAACTGCTGAATCAGTTTTATTAATATGCTGTCCTCCAGCACCGGATGCACGATATGTATCAATACGCAGATCCTTTGGATCAATCATAATCTCAATATCATCATCTAATTCAGGTGAAACTTCTACAGACGCAAATGATGTATGTCTTCTTTTTGATGAATCAAACGGTGAAATACGTACAAGTCGATGAACACCCTTCTCTGCTCTTAGATGACCATACGCATTATAACCAGTAAAACGGATAGAACATGATTTTAATCCTGCTTCATCACCTGCAAGATAATCATCAACATCAACCTTCCATCCTTTCTTTTCGCCATAACGTATATACATACGCATAAGCATCTCAGCCCAGTCCTGAGATTCAGTTCCTCCAGCTCCTGGATGAATTTCTACAATCGCATTAGAATGATCATATTCCCCGATCGAAATAATAATGTCTTTTTTCAAATTCATCGAGATTCTTTTTGGAATTTAATATAATCTTCTTCTAAAGAAGTCATAAAGTCAGGATCTTCAGTATCCTTGACATATTCATATACTTCAACAAGTTCTTTATAGCTTGCTTCTAAAGAATCATCTGTATCAGCCACTTTCTTCATTTCATTCAGATGAGCATATACTTTAGTCGCATGTGCCTGATCGTCCCAGAAATGTTCGTCCATTGTCTGTACAGTTAGTCCTTCTATTTCTCTTTTTTAGTACTTCAATATTTGCAGAAACATATAATTGGTCTAATAATAAACGGGCATCTTCCAGCCCGTTTTTGATTTCATATAATTCCATTATTTAAATTCAAGTTCAACCTTGATTTCTGGAATGTTCATTTCTGCTTCTGTACCAGGACGGATACCCATATGGACAATATTACGAGCAATTTCCTGAAAATAGATTTTGTCATCTCTTCGAACATATAGAAACCTTCTTCTGTATATTCCTGAAGAGGATCGCGCTGTGCATAAGCTCTTAAGTAGATACCATTTCTAAGTTTCTGCATTGCATCAATATGATTGATCCATGTATGGTCAATGATACCTAAAAAAACACGACGTTCATAATCAAGTTTTACTGAATCTTCTAGATCCTTATTGAATCTGTTTTCATAGCTCATGAATACAACTTCACTGACTGCATCAATGACCTTCTGAGGATCATTCACTGCTTTGTCTGGATTCTTAGCTACTAATTCACTTAATAACATGTAGTTCTTACCAACGTAGTTTAAAATTTTTCAATATCTACAACTGGCTTCTTACCTTCATTATTAGTGAACTTAGGCATATCTAGTTCGATAGCTGTTAAGAATTCACCCTTGATGATTTCTGATAAGTCTTTAGAACGCATGATATCATCTCTTTCTTTATACATGATTTCACGCTGCTGACGCATAATATCATCATATTCTAGTATGCTTACGCATATCGAAAGTTCTGACCTTCTACACGCTTCTGAGCAGTTTCAATAGACTTAGTAATCATCTTAGATTCAATGGCTTCATCATCCATGAATGAATCAGTGAGAGCTTTAATCTTTTCACTTGCGAATCTCTGCATCAATTCATCTTCAAATGATACAAAGAACTGTGAACATCCTGGGTCACCCTGACGACCAGAACGTCCTCTTAACTGGTTATCGATACGTCTAGATTCATGACGTTCAGAACCAATAACCATTAAACCACCAATTTCAGCTACACCTTCACCAAGCTTGATATCAGTACCACGACCAGCCATGTTAGTAGCGATTGTAACAGCACCCTTCACACCAGCCTTAGCGATAATAGCGACTTCTTTAGCATGGTTTTTAGCGTTTAATGTATTATGCTTTAATACCTTTTGCGCTTAACATCTTAGATAAGATTTCAGATGTTTCTCTGATACAGCCACTGTACCAAGAAGGATTGGCTGACCATAAGCATGGCGCATTTCTACTTCTCTAATAATAGCGATATTTAGCTTTCTTTTTGAGAATACTAAATCTGGTTTATCATCACGAATAACAGGCTTGTTTGTAGGAATAACTACAACACGCATGTTATAGATCGACGGAATTCTTCTTCTTCAGTCTTTGCAGTACCTGTCATACCAGCTAGTTTATCAAATAATCTGAAGAAGTTCTGATAAGTAATTGTGGCAAGTGTAACAGTTTCTTCTTTGATTGGTACACCTTCTTTTGCTTCAATAGCCTGATGTAAACCATCAGAATAAGCACGACCTGGCATAACACGTCCAGTAAACTGGTCAATGATCATAATAGAAGCATTTCTAATATCATGGTCGCCATCTTCAGTCGCAATCATGTATTCAATGTCCTTAGTCATTGTATAGTTTGCTTTAAGTGCCTGGTTGATATAGTGTACTAATGCAGTATTTTGTGGATCATATAGGTTTTCTACATTAAATGCCTTTTCTGCTTTCGCAATACCATCAGGTGTTAATGTACATGTCTTACTTTCTACATCTACCTGATAATCCTTTTCATTCTTTAAGCTCTTCGCAAAGTGGTCAGCAGATATATACATAGAAGCAGTCTTCTTCTTACCACCACTAATAATTAATGGAGTACGTGATTCATCGATTAAGATAGAGTCTACTTCATCGACTAATGCATAATGTAATGGACGAAGTACTTTATCTTCATAGTTAGTTACCATGTTATCACGTAAGTAATCGAATCCTAATTCAGCATTTGTAGTATATGTAATATCACATGCATGCTGTTTTCTCTTATCATCTGCATCTAGTTCTCTTTCATTTAAACCAACAGTCAAACCTAAGAACTTATAAACCTGTCCATTTAATTCACAGTCACGACGTGCTAAATATTCGTTAACTGTAACGACATGAACACCCTTACCATCTAAGGCATTCAAATAAACTGGGAAGATAGATGTTAGAGTTTTACCTTCACCTGTTTTCATTTCTGCAATATCACCATTATGAAGTGAAATAGCACCCATTAACTGTACTTTGAAGGCTTTGAGTCCTAGTACTCTATAAGTCGCTTCACGTACAACCGCAAATGCTTCTGGTAAAATATCATCTAATGTCTCACCCTTTGCTAGACGATCTTTAAAGAACTGAGTCTGAGCACATAATTCTTCATCACTCATCGCCTGAGCCTGAGGTTCTATCGCAATAATTTCATCTGCCTGTTTTTCTAATTTACGTAGAATTGAACTGTCCTGTGAGAAAATACTCTTAATACGGCCAGTTATTCCTTTTTTCTCTTTCTGAGGTGTTGTAGAGAATGGTAATGGTTTTGCATCTGTCTTAATATCGTCAAATGATTCTACAATGATATCATCACCACGATGATCACCTAAATCAACGATTTCAGCCTCTTGATTGAGTTCCTGATGCTCCATTCCTTCCTTTTTCAACTTTTTCTTAACTTGTTTTCTAATTTCTTGTTTTTTTACTAGGCATGATGTGTCTCCTTTCAATACAAAATCGTATACATTATATCATACATACCGCAAAAAACAAAAGATTTTATATACTCCTTGCTTGTTTAATTATTCCCAAGTTTACAAGATATTTTTCTTTCATAGAGAGGATCAATATTTCGATTTTTTGAGGTTTTTTCTTTTTCAATTAATTCAAGACAGGTCTTGATTGTTTCTCCAGAAGTCATCACATCATCTAAGAGTAATATTTTCCTATTTTTAAGGAATGCACCACCTCTTAAACCAATAACATCACGTATCCCTGCTCTTTGTGTATAAGACTGATCACTTTGTTTATAATCTACCTTCTTATAGAGTCCATTGAAAACATGAGAGTGAATTGTCATTGCGATGGCTTGGTAGGGGCAAAACCACGCACAACATTAGCCTTTGACGCACTTGGCGCAACAACAATCAAATAATCCTTATAGCGTCTTTGTAGTTCTCTTTTGTACATATCTAAGAAAGCATCCTTTAGGGCATAATCATATTGTCCCTTATAACGAAAAAAGCAGGGTACGGAAGAAGTCATTGTAAGCATATAATATGCGTAGCGGATAACCTTGAAAGTTTGTCTTAATATCAATTCTCTTAAATAAAGATAAACAGGAGGAACAGATACAGTGATGCGTAAATAATTGATGAAAAGAAGATGTTTTAGATATAGAGGATAAACAGATCAAACAGACATCCTGTTGAGCTTCTGAATGGTTTTTATACATCCTTTCATCGCCTTTGAATAATGGTTGTCTATTAATAATATTCTTCCATCCTCATATCCTATTTTTCTTCCTACTCTTCCCGCAATCTGTATCAATGTTCTTTCATCAAATATACGATCTCCTGCTTCTAATACAATCACTTGTACATCTTCTATTGTGATTCCTCTTTCTAATATCGTTGTGGTGATTAAAACTTCTAGTAATCCTTCTTTAAAATCCTTTGTATATTCATTTAAATATGGAGATTCAGAACTTACACCCTGTACTTTATATGTATCCTTTAATAAGTCTGCATAGTATTGTGCATCACTTTTCCTAGGTACATATACGAGTACTTTCTGGTGTGTTTCTAATAGTTTCTTAATCCAATATTTCAAGGATATGAGCCACAAAAATTGAGGAATGATATAAATATGAGGAACAGGCAGATCATGACCATGGTAGCGTCGATTCATGATCATGACACATTCATCATGAATATCTTCCTCAAGTAATGTAGCGGATAATTTAATATACCTTTTAGAGGCATGATAAAAGATAGAGTTCAATACATCATCTCCATAAAAAGGAAAAGCATCTGCTTCATCCATAATAATTAAATCAAAAGGAGAAGATACAAATCGATAGAGCTGATGAGTTGTACAAATGATTAAGGGAGCATCACTATTTTCTTGATAGCCCCCCATATAGAAGACCAATGGTTAAGTGAGGAAAATCCTTCTGAATTCTTTCATGTAATTCTATACACAATTGTCTTCTTGGGATTGTGAAGCATACTCGTCCACCATTTTCAATCACATGCTTGATGATTGCATAAGAAATTTCTGTTTTACCAGAGCCACATACGGCAAGGACAATAGAATTCGTGGCATTCTCATAATTCGTGATAAGTTGATCAGAGATGAACTGCTGGCGGGATGATAATCCAAAAGAAAGATGATAGGACGCATCAGTCATTATTAAAGGAGTCTTGTGTATTGGATAAACTTCATCTAAATAAGTACGTCCAAATGCTATGCACTTTCTACAATAAGGTCTCTTATTGATATAGCTAATGTAGTTTTCATCCTCATTGCCACATACAGGACACTTCACAATCACCACCTCCTTTGGCCCTCTACTAACCTATACATCTAGAAGCTGGTTTTTTCTCAAAAAAAGTTAAATTTTTTTCAAAAAAACTATGAGCATCGCTCATAGTCACATATATTGACTTTAAATTTGTTGTAAACTATAATAGAAACGAAAGATGGAACAACCAGTAAGCGGTTGTCCTTGGATTTATTTTTTTTGTAAAGTAACTACCTCAAACTTTTTCCTAGGAGCGAGGTAGTTACTTTTTTTCGTTCTTATCAATAATGATAAGAAGTAATCTAACAACAAGTGTCAATAAAGATATGATCAGTGTCAAACACGTTAACATAATCATGATTATTTCATACGTTATCACCAGGCATCACCTCCGTTTTCAACTTAAGAGAAGAATCACGAAGGGTTGCGTACCTTCGTCATAACGACCAAGGATAACCACCTACCGTATACGGTTGTTCCAGGCATAATTATATCATAGAAATCTATCTGCCTGGATAAGTAATCAATTATCACAATTTCATAATAAATCACAATTTATTGGTAGAAATACTGACATAAAACAACCCCTAAGCTATTGTACTTGCTTAGAGGCTGTTTCGATTTTTTTATTGTCTTTAAAACGCAGAAGAAGCATTAATTTGTTGTTTTAAACAAAGAATTAACAATCAACCAACCCACGTAATATCATTTTCTATTTCCCAAAAAGTCTTTCCATCAAAAATTCTATCTGATAAAAAAATCTTCCATAGGATAATTATTGTTGTCACCTTTCCATTTATAGTCTTTACCGTTTTCTTTCATTTCGTAGAGCACTAACTCTAATATATCATTTTCTATCCAGCCTTCTAGAAAATATTTTGTACCATTATATAGGAATATAATTCATCACCATAATGTATATGATCTACAAATTCCTGAACATTACCATTTTTTTTTTCATACTGAGCCACTCCCTTCAATTTGATAATGATATTCGTCAAATATTCTCATTTAAAGCAATGTACCATCTGGCAATCCATATTTACCATTACATTACGCCTTCTCTTGTTTCAATAGTTTGTTATTTTCATACTTAAATTTTGTGAATAGTGACGTTAATCATCTACCTTTAAATCATATTCTCTAATAAGTCTTCGGGCAATCATCTTATTCACATGGGTCCTCTTAATAGTGATAGTGCGTTCACCACTAGAGTAAATACAATGGTCCCCTTTCGCATGTCTAAGGAAGCAGTAACCATTGTTTCCCTAATATTCTTTTTGAATTCTATGATCGAGTAAGTTCTTGCTTTCATGGTCTTTCCTCCTTGTCTATCTCTATTCTACCACACTTATAATATCAAACGATTATTTTTCATATAACGACATAATTAATCATAATTTACTGTAAATGCTAAATTATAATTATTTTTTAATGTTTTTATAATAATTTATTATTGCATTGACTAAATGTTTGTACTATACTTAGACCCAACAAAGGCGAAGACGAGGAGAGTAATCTATGACAGAGACTCTAGCGAGTAAGTGATTGGTGGAAGACTTACAGTTAAGTGATAGATGAAGAACACCTCTGAGCTGTCTACCCAAAGCATAATGCAAGTAGGCTAGAACGTTCTTTCAGCGACGTTACCGCTGGCGGGTATCGCATGCTCTTTGAAGTATGTCTGTACTTAGTTATAGACTCAACGACTTAGTAAGATACTCGCACCACAAAGCGAGTTTTTTTTGACTCAAGTATAGGAGGAAGATGTAAATGTGTGGTTTTTCTAACAATGGGTTCTACAGAAGTAGAAATTGATGTATTTGATGAAGCTTTAGGAAAGATTGAAGGTAGAGGTCCTGATATGATTGAGACTTCTAGATTATTTGATAAGACTTTTGGTTTCAATAGACTAGCTATTATGGATTTAAGTGAAAATGGTATGCGGCCTTTTTTTCTGATGATCATACTATTGTGGTATGTAATGGAGAAATCTATAACTACCCAGAATTAAAAAAAGAATATTATGGATGAATATACTTTCAAGTCTTCTAGTGACTGTGAAGTATTAATTCCTTTATATAGAAAATATGGTTTAGATACACTTGTAAGATATTTAGATGGTGAATATGCATTCTGTTTATATGATGCAGACGCTGATAAGATGATGGTCGCCAGAGATCCAATGGTATTCGTCCAATGTTTTATGGATATACTGAAAAAGGCACTATCGCATTTGGTTCTGAAGCCAAAGCTTTAATGCCTGTCTGTAAAGAAATTATGCCTTTCCCACCAGGACATTATTATGATGGTGAAAAGTTTGTATGCTTCAATGATGTGGCTGATGTGAAATTAATGCATAATGATGATGTAGAAACAATCGCCTTGAACCTACGTGTTAAATTAATAGAATCCGTTAAGAAGAGACTACAGAGTGATGCCCCTGTTGGTTATTTATTATCTGGTGGTTTAGATTCATCATTAGTATGTGCGATTGGTCAGCGTATTACTGATACACCTATTAAGACATTTGCCATTGGTATGGAAACAGATCCTATTGACTTAAAATATGCAAAACAAGTAGCAGATTTCTTAGGTACTGATCATACAGAAGTTATTATGACTAAAGAAGATGTATTAGGTTCTTTAAGAGAAGTCATTCGCACATTAGAAACTTGGGATATTACGACTATTCGTGCAAGTATTGGTATGTATCTTCTTTGTAAATATATTCATGAACATACTGATTTAAAGGTTATTCTAACAGGTGAAGTTAGTGATGAATTATTTGGATATAAATATACTGACTTTGCTCCAAATGCAGAAGAATTCCAAAAGGAATCTGAAAAACGTATGCGTGAATTATATATGTATGATGTATTAAGAGCAGATAGATGTATTAGTGCAAATGCCTTAGAAGGACGTGTTCCTTTTCGCATGATCTTGATTTTGTGGATTATACTATGCGTATTGATCCTAAGAAGAAAATGAACACTTACAACAAAGGTAAATATCTACTAAGACATGCTTTTGAAGGATTAAACTATCTTCCTCAAGATATCTTATTTAGAGAAAAAACTGCATTCTCTGATGCAGTAGGACATTCTATGGTAGATTACTTAAAAGAGTATGCTGATTCATTATATACAGATGAAGATGTAGTAAACGCTAAAGAGAAGTATCCTTACTGTACACCATTTACTAAAGAATCATTATTATATCGTGATATCTTTGAATCTTATTACCCAGGAAAAGCTAAATGGATCAAAGACTTCTGGATGCCTAATAAGACATGGGAAAACTGTGATGTGAATGACCCAAGTGCCAGAGTACTTAAAAACTATGGAGATTCTGGAAAATAATATTATAATAAGAATGAGGTGATGATTATGTTAGGTACATTATTATCTATGGTGTTCTTTTTTGCATTTCTCCCATTTATTGTGATGTTTTATATATTTAAATGGAGTTTAAAGGTTGTGATTTATCTCATTCTTTATTTTCCTTTGCATTAGGATTTTTGGGAATCATTATATAGAGGCTATGAGTTATTCATAGTCTTTTTTAATGCATAAAAAAACGTGGTTTCCCACGTTAACTACTATTGGTGCTCGGAATGGGACTTGAACCCACACGGCATAAACCACCAGTACCTGAAACTGGCGTGTCTACCATTCCACCATCCGAGCATTCAACAGTTTTGATTTTATTCTCGTTTTATTTATTTGTCAAACATTATTCATGATGGCATTCACAGTTATCATGACTGCATCCACAAGTAGGTTCTGACTCAGTAACTAGTGTACCATCTAAATAAGCTTTTACTGCAGTATCACAATCACCTGTCACTCCACCTACGACATTGATATTAGAACCACTTATAGCCATAATAGCACCTCTACCAATACCACCACAGATCAATACATCTACATTCATATTAGATAATAAGATTGCTAGAGCACCATGGCCTAATCCTTCTGTACCAACGACCTGTGATTCTTTGATTTCATTGTTTTCTACATCATATAATTTAAATTGTGAAGTTTTCCCAAAGTGTGGAAAAAACTGTTTCGTTTTCATAAGTTACCGCAATTCTCATAATATGTTCTCCTTTTTACTTTTAAAAACAGGATAACCTGTTTTCTTTATACATTCATTGCCTTCAATTCTTAAAGGATAGCCTTCCATAATACTGCGTGCTATCTTTTTTCTTGCTCTGGCATATATTTCAGTGACTGTAGTACGTGATATATTCATCTTATCAGCGCATTTGGCGTGTGTATAGGACTTATAGTCTATAAGACGGATGACCTCAAATTCATCTAATTCAAGCTCTATATAGCCTCTTTGAGGTATACCATCAGGTACAAACATATTGTATTCAGGAAATCCTGTAATTGTCCTTGATCTCTTTGGTCTAGCCATACGTTCCTCCAGTTACTGACATATGTCGATAATATTATAGCACAAAGAATTATAAAAAAGCAGTTTTCACTGCTTTTAGAGTAATCTTATTGCGCCTTGTTCTCTTGTATGAATAATATAACAAGAACCCTTACCAAATATAGAATCCACATACGATGCATAATATTAATTCTATTTGTTTTCACAAAAGGCAAGCATAGTACCTGAGAATCCTCCACCATTCACTTTCACAACACCATCTTCACCTAAAAAGTTTTCACTTAATACAATAGTTGTACCAATATTTTGATGACGTGTACTTTCCTGTGGATAAATATTCTGTAGTGCTTTAAATGTAGAGTCTCCAGATTCTCTTACTAGTTTTAAGAAAGTATCAAAATCTCCCTTTTCAAGTACTTCTGTCTGCTTTAAGACACGATCTTCTTCTTTAAAGAAATGAAGTGCTCGAAGTGCTGGACGATCCCCTACTCTTGCTCTTACTATACGATAGTTCTTCATAAACTCATCATAAGAAACATCTCTTAAGACATCTTTCTTAAAGAAGTTAGCCACCTTGATCATTTCTTTCGGAACAGCATCATAATCAATTGTATTATCCGATCTACACACATTAGAATTCACACAACATAGAGTATAATCAAAATTTGAAAAATCAGTATTCAACTTATAAATATCAGGTGAATTAGGATCCCTAAAATCCACTTTAATAAATCCACCTACGCAAAGAGACACATTCATTCATTAAACCACTTGGCTTACAATAAAATATATTTGTCGCAAAACGACCAATCTGGACAAGATATTTATTTTCAATTTTTTTCCTTCATTATATAAATAGTTAATAATAATATAAATCATAATATTAAAATTAGCACTAGAACCTAAACCTACATTTCTAGGAATATCACATTGAATATAAGCATTAAAACCACCTATATGATAATTCTTCTGGTTTAAAAACCAAATAATACACCATTGATCAATGATTCCATTGTGCCTTTCTTGGCTTCATTATATTTTATATTTTCTGTATCTATTGCATTAATATTTAGTTCATTATAAATAACCTTCACATAACGATCCTGTTTGCCTACTATACCAATAGAATCTAATTGAATAGCGGATGCAAGAACACGTCCTTGCTGGTGATCGGTATGATTCCCACCTATTTCACATTTACCAGGAACACTAAATATCATAATATCCTGATCTCCATAATAATCCATAAAGGATTGTATAGCTTCTTTATATCTTAATACCTGCTCATCTATATTTTTTCTGAGTAAATTCCTCTTAATAGAGGAATCATTTCACCACTAGAAAGTCTTTGTAGTACTTCAGATGCTTTCATAGTGTAACCCCCTTTTTTTTTTTTTTGTAAACGGTTGCATTCTTATTTTATCATGTATTTGTTTGATTACAATGTTTCATGGTATATTTTACATCAAAATTACATAAACACTTTGTTCGTTTTTTTTTATTCTATTTTGTGCATAATGTGCATAAGTGTGAATAATTCGTTTTCTTTAGTATATATCATATCTTTTTAAAATATATGTAAATCGTGATACTATAGTGCCTAATTTTAGGCGTTAAATAACCTTACTTGTTCACGAAGACCATAAGCGCTTTGTAGTGACTTTGTCATTATATGAAAACGGATACAAAAAAGAATAGTGAATTAATCACCATTCTCTTCTAATGCAAAGACCATTTGTTTCAATGATATGCTTCATCCAGTTATATGATTTCTTCTTAGTACGTTTTAATGTACCTTGTCCTTGATCATCCATGTCTACATTGGCGTTTTTTCATCTCTCCAGTGACTAAATCAATAGGTGTCTTTTATGAGAGAAAAAGTAGGTTTCCCTACTTTTCTTCCAACATTTCTATAACCTTAATAACATCCCAATAGAATGATTCTTCACCGACATATGTATCAAAGTGATGTCTTCTTAATTGTCTCATGACATTATTTTGTACACCTGTGAAATAGAGCTTTACGTTATGTGCACGACATAGTTCTACAACATCCATTAATTCATGAATACCTGAATCATCAATAGATGGTACACCTCTTACTGAGAGAATAAGATGATCACATCCATCAATAAGTTCTCTTACTTTTGATAAGAGTTGATCCTGGTTTCCAAAGAATAGTGGTCCTGCTAAATAGACTACCTGAGTTGTAGAATGGTTATAATTGATTTCTTTGTCTAATCTATGCGGTTCAATGGCACTCGTTTCTACATGTAATGAAGAGTTATTGATCACAAATAAGAACATTGAAACACAGATACCTAATACAATTGCGACTGTTAAGTCAAAGACTACTGTTGCAAGCATAGTGACTAAGAACTGTGTCATACTTGTTTTAATACGGTTTCTAAAGATTGATTTAATTTCATCCCATTCATTCATACGCCATGCAGTCATGATCAGTACTCCAGCTAAAGCCGATAAAGGGATCTGTGACATGAATGGACCTAATACAAACATAGAGATAAGTAACGCAATCGCATGGAAGATACTAACAAGTCTTGTCTGTCCTCCTGCCTTGATTGCAACACTTGTACGCGCAATTGCGGCAGTTGCTGGTACACCACCAAAGAATGGAATAACCATATTACCTACACCTTGCGCAAATAATTCCATATCTGCATCTAACTTTTCATTTTTCATCTTACCAGCACTTGCACCACATAGTAATGATTCAATCATTCCAAGCATCGCAATACTAAAAGCTGGAATAATGAGATGTGTAATAGTAGTAAGATTGAGACTTAAGATAGATAGTCTTGCATCTGGAAATAATGTAGTAGGAATCTTACCTACAACTGTGACATCAAAGTGACCTACTAAATTCACAATTAATGCGATAATGATCCCCAAAGAGATGATGGGAAGATACTTCCCCATTTCTTAGGCCAGATCAACATAATAAAGACAACAAGTAAACCAAACATTAAAGCATACTTATTGATAGGAAAACCTAATTTAGAATAAGAGAAGAGCTTTTCAATTGTATTGCCTCCTTTAGAAGTGACTCCAAAGAAGTTATCAATTTGTCCTGTCGCAATAATAATCGCAATACCACTTGTAAAGCCTGTAATAACACTACTTGGGATAAAAGATACAACCTTCCCAAATTTAAATAGTGATGCAATAAGTAACATCACACCAGAAATAAAGCTGGCTACAAATACTCCCTGTAAACCATATGTAGTTGATAAACCAATCAAAATGGCTGACATAGCCCCTGTAGAGACTGCCCGAAATCTGATAAGAAGCACCAGACAGTCCTCCAATTAATAAGCCTGCCACAATAGCTGTGATTAAGCCTGCACCTGCATCAGCTCCACTACTTACACCAAAAGCTAAAAGCAAGTGGTAAAGCCACTGCCGCAACTGTTAAGCCTGCAAGTATATCTTTTACTAACTTTTGTGAGTTATACCCCTTAAACTCACTTTTTAATCTTAATATGTAATTGTTTAACACTTACTCCCCTGTTCCTTTCTAAAAATTACTGATTCAATATAACATAGAATTCTAAGAAAGTTTAGAAAAAATATAACTTTTACATAATCTATATATTTGTATGCTTTTTTAATTCTTTGATATTAAAACTATTAACTTCAAACCAATATTAGTATACAATACATTCTGGGGTGAATATATGAAGAAAAAGATTATAGGATTAATTGTATTGATATTACTTTGTGGAAGTATTGGAGTAGGTCATTATTTTGTGAATTATGCTTTGTCTCCTGCAAGTAATTCTAGCGAAAGAAATGTGAAGACAACTGTACATGCCTCAAATAGTAATGAATTGATTATGAATAAGAATAAAGAGGATGAGATGAAGAAAGCAGATGCTTTCTATAAGGAAACATCCTTAACATCAATTACAAGTAAGGATAAGTTAAAACTATCTGGTAACTATAAAACACAAGACTCACATAAATGGGCTCTCGTTATTCATGGTTATAAGGTGGACAACAGAAATATGATGCATTTTGGACGTACTTATTATGATCATGGTTATAATGTATTATTACCTGACGATCGTGCTTCTGGTAAGAGTGAAGGGAATCATATTGGAATGGGGTATCTTGATAAGAATGATATGAAGCTTTTGATTAATTGGATTTTGAATAAAGATCCAAAAGCAAAGATTATAGTACATGGTGTATCCATGGGTGGTGCTACTACAATGATGTTGTCAGGAGATCATCCAAAAAATGTAGTAGGTTATATAGAAGATTGTGGTTATACAAGTGTATATGATATATTCTCTAGTGAATTAGATAAAAGATTTGGTTTACCACCATTTCCAGTGATGGATATTTCAAATATGATGTCGAATATTGAAGCAGGTTATGATTTTAAAAAAGCAAGTAGTCTAAAAGCAGTCAAGAAGTGTAATAAACCAATGATGTTTATTCATGGTACAAAAGATGATTTTGTTCCTTATTCAATGGGATTAGAAGTATATAAGGCAAAGAAATTGTGAGAAAAAAGAATTATATAGTGTTAAAGGCGCAACACATGCCAATAGCTTATATGTAAATCCAGACGCTTATTGGAATAAAGTATTCAAGTTTATTAATGAGAAGACATCTATCGTAAGATAGATGTTTTTTTACTAAAAAGCCCTCCATGTGGAAGGCATAAAAAAGGACCTGGCAGCTTGCTATTGTCGCGTCTTCACACTATCGTCGCCGTTATGATGCTTAACTTCCGTGTTCGGGATGGGAACGGGTGTGTCCATCATGCTATCGCCGCCAGATCCTCGAGGGATCCCTCAAAACCAGATACGTCATCTCTACTAATCCTTACTCTTTCCAATCTTGGCCAAGTCCTCGGCCTATTAGTACCGCCCCGCTAAGCACATCGCTGCGCTTGCACTCGCGGCCTATCAACCTCGTCGTCTTCGAGGGGCCTTACTTGTCGCCAATGGGAGGTCTCATCTTGGAGGGGCTTCACGCTTAGATGCCTTCAGCGCTTATCCCGTCCGGACTTGGCTGCCCAGCTGTGCCACTGGCGTGACAACTGGTGCACCATCGGTCCGTCCACCCCGGTCCTCTCGTACTAGGGGCAGCTCTCCTCAAACCTCCTGCGCCCACGACAGATAGGGACCGAACTGTCTCACGACGTTCTGAACCCAGCTCGCGTACCGCTTTAATGGGCGAACAGCCCAACCCTTGGAACCGACTTCAGCTCCAGGATGCGATGAGCCGACATCGAGGTGCCAAACCTCCCCGTCGATGTGAACTCTTGGGGGAGATCAGCCTGTTATCCCCAGGGTAGCTTTTATCCGTTGAGCGACGGCCCTTCCATTCGGATCCGCCGGATCACTAAGCCCGACTTTCGTCCCTGCTCGACCTGTATGTCTCGCAGTCAGACACCCTTATGCCTTTGCACTCTATGCATGGTTTCCATCCATGCTGAGGGTATCTTTGGGCAGCCTCCGTTACTCTTTGGGAGGCGACCGCCCCAGTCAAACTGCCCGACTGACACTGTCCCGTGGCCCGTTGCCTCCGGTTAGGACCTAGATGCATGAAGGGTGGTATCCCAACAGCGGCTTCCCCCGTACGCTGGCGCGCACGGCTCACAGCCTCCCACCTATCCTGTACATCATGCATCCAAGCCCAATGTCAACCTGCAGTGAAGCTCCATGGGGTCTTTCCGGCTAGGCGCGGGCAACCTGCATCTTCACAGGTACTAAGACTTCACCGAGTCTACAGCTGAGACAGCGCCCAAATCGTTACGCCTTTCGTGCGGGTCGGAACTTGCCCGACAAGGAATTTCGCTACCTTAGGACCGTTATAGTTACGGCCGCCGTTTACTGGGGCTTCGGCTCGTCGCTTTCGCTTGCGCTGACAGCTCCCCTTGACCTTCCAGCACCGGGCAGGCGTCACCCCCTATACTTCGGCTTGCGCCTTCGCAGAGAGCTGTGTTTTTGGTAAACAGTCGCTTGGGCCGTTTTACTGCGGCTCCATTTCTGGAGCACCCTTCTCCCCTAAGTTACGGGGTCATTTTGCAGAGTTCCTTAGCTATAGTTCTCTCGCTCACCTCAGGATTCTCTCCTTGCCCATGTGTGTCCATTTTCGGTACGGGCCGATGTGTGTTGTGCTAGAAGCTTTTCCTGGAAGCCTGCTCTCAGCTTTTCCGTACTTGCCGAAGCTTTCCGTATGCATCGCGCCTTCCCCTTATGCGCACCGGATTTCCCTGGTGCGCAGGTATCTCGCTTTGCCCCAGCTATTCCAGCGGCTGGTTGCCTGAGCCTTCTCCGTCACTCCATCGCCACACATCGGGTACGGGAATATCCACCCGTCGTCCATCGGCTACGCCTTTCGGCCTCGCCTTAGGTCCCGACTATCCCAGAGAGGACGAGCCTTCCTCTGGAGACCTTGGGCCATCGGTGCGTGGGATTCTCACCCACGTGCCGCTACTCACGCCGGCATTCTCTCTTCCATGCGCTCCACATGCCCTCCCGGTCATGCTTCTCCGCTGCATGCAATGCTCCCCTACCACATTCCTGTCCATAGCTTCGGTGTCATGCTTAGCCCCGGTAAATTATCGGCGCAGAGTCATTCGACTAGTGAGCTGTTACGCACTCTTTGAAGGATGGCTGCTTCTGAGCCAACCTCCTAGTTGTCTGCACGTCTCCACTTCCTTTTCCACTTAGCATGCACTTTGGGACCTTAGCTGATGGTCTGGGCTGTTTCCCTCTTGACGACGGACCTTATCACTCGCCGTCTGACTGCCGCAGATGACACCGTGACATTCGGAGTTTGATTATGCTCAGTACCGCGGGATGCGGCCATCGCATATTCAGTGCTCTACCTTCACGGCTCTCTCGCTGCGACGCTAGCCCTAAAGCTATTTCGGGGAGAACCAGCTATCTCCGGGTTCGATTGGAATTTCACCCCTAGCCACAAGTCATCCGCCAACGTTTCAACGGGGGTCGGTTCGGTCCTCCATCGGGTCTTACCCCGACTTCAACCTGCTCATGGCTAGATCACCCGGTTTCGGGTCCACGACCTCAGACTATTTCGCCCTCTTAAGACTCGCTTTCGCTGCGGCTCCGCATCTCCTGCTTAACCTCGCCTGCTGATCGTGACTCGCCGGCTCATTCTACAAAAGGCACGCCATCACCCTTTGACGGGCTCTGACTTCTTGTGGGCATGCGGTTTCAGGTTCTCTTTCACTCCCCCTCCCGGGGTTCTTTTCACCTTTCCCTCACGGTACTGGTTCGCTATCGGTCACAGAGTAGTGTTTAGCCTTTCGGGATGGTCCCCGATGATTCCGGCAGGATTCCACGTGCCCCGCCGTACTCAGGTGTCGCCTCGATCCATGTCGAGCCTTCGGATACGGGTCTCTCACCCTCTTCGGATCCCTTCCCATGGGATTCTCCTGACTCTTCATGTCATCTTTACCGGCGGTCCTACAACCCCGGACTGTGTCCGGTTTGGGCTCCTCCGCTTTCGCTCATGCTACTTACGGAATCGACTTCTCTTTCTCTTCCTGCAGGTACTTAGATGTTTCAGTTCCCTGCGTATTGCCCCGTCATGACGGTCGTCATGCGGTCTCCGCTTCTTGAGCGGAGGGGTTTCCCCATTCGGATATCGGCGGGTCATCGCGTGCTTACCGCTCCCGCCGCATTTCGCTGTTCGTCGCGTCCTTCATCGCCTCTCTGTGCCCAGGCATTCTCCGTACGCCCTTTCTTCCTTGACCTTGTGATTGGTTCTCTTTAGTTCGCTTGAGTATTTCTGTTCTTAGTATTTTTTGCCTTCAGACCAGATGTACTAGACCTTTATCTCTTTGTTTGATTTCTCGATCTCACTTACATCTTATCTTTTGTGTGCAGAAAGTTTAAAAAACTTTCCATTTGATGATCATATCTGATTTTCAAGGATCTCTCTAGAGTGCCAGAGCACTCAAAACTGAACATTACACGTCTGTCTCCCTAGAAAGGAGGTGATCCATCCCCACGTTCCCGTAGGGATACCTTGTTACGACTTCACCCCAATCATCAGCCCCACCTTAGACAGCTCCCTCCCTTGCGGGTTGGGCCGCCGGCTTCGGGTGTTGCCAACTCTCATGGTGTGACGGGCGGTGTGTACAAGGCCCGAGAACGTATTCACCGCGGCATTCTGATCCGCGATTACTAGCGATTCCGGCTTCGTGCAGTCGAGTTGCAGACTGCAGTCCGAACTGGGAACGGGTTTCTGGGTCCGCTCCGGCTCGCGCCTTCGCTTCCCTCTGTCCCGTCCATTGTAGCACGTGTGTGGCCCAGGTCATAAGGGGCATGATGATTTGACGTCATCCCCGCCTTCCTCCTCCTTGCAGAGGCAGTCTCGCCAGAGTCCCCAACTTAATGATGGTAACTGGCAACAGGGGTTGCGCTCGTTGCGGGACTTAACCCAACATCTCACGACACGAGCTGACGACAACCATGCACCACCTGTCTTCTCTATAGCTATGAGGATGTCTCCATCCCTTTTAGATCGATGTCAAGACCTGGTAAGGTTCTTCGCGTTGCTTCGAATTAAACCACATGCTCCACCGCTTGTGCGGGCCCGTCAATTCCTTTGAGTTTCATTCTTGCGAACGTACTACTCAGGCGGGTCACTTATTGCGTTGACTGGCACCGGGGTTTGACCCCCGACACTTAGTGACCATCGTTTACGGCGTGGACTACTAGGGTATCTAATCCTATTTGCTCCCCACGCTTTCGGGACTGAGCGTCAGTTATGCGCCAGATCGTCGCCTTCGCCACTGGTGTTCCTCCATATATCTACGCATTTCACCGCTACACATGGAATTCCACGATCCTCTTCCGCACTCTAGCCGCCCGGTTTCCATGGCTTACCGAAGTTTAGCTTCGGTCTTTCACCACAGACCCTTGCGGCACGCCTGCTCCCTCTTTACGCCCAATAATTCCGGATAACGCTCGCCACCTACGTATTACCGCGGCTGCTGGCACGTAGTTAGCCGTGGCTTTCTGGTAAAGTACCGTCACTCGCATACCATTTCCTGTATGCGCCGTTCTTCCTTTACAACAGAGCTTTACGACCCGAAGGCCTTCTTCGCTCACGCGGCGTTGCTCGGTCAGGGTTTCCCCCATTGCCGAAAATTCCCTACTGCTGCCTCCCGTAGGAGTCTGGGCCGTGTCTCAGTCCCAATGTGGCCGTCCGCCCTCTCAGGCCGGCTACGCATCGTTGCCTTGGTGGGCCGTTGCCCCGCCAACCAGCTAATGCGCCATAGGTCCATCCCTGCGCTATCCCCGAAAGGATATTTGGCATGAGCTCCATGCGGTGCTCATGGCTATGCGGGTATTAGCAGGAGTTTCCTCCTGTTATCCCCCACACAGGGGCAGGTTACCTATGTATTACTCACCCGTTCGCCACTCATCTTCCGAAGAAGATTCGTTCGACTTGCATGTATTAGGCACGCCGCCAGCGTTCATCCTGAGCCAGGATCGAAACTCTCCACTGAAATATGTGAAGAGCTGATGTTCAGCTCATCAATTAAATGTTTTCAAACAAATCTGACGTGTATCTGTTCAGTTTTCAATGTTCTGACCTGAGTAGTGACTTCTTCATACATAGGCTGATAGACACCCATATAATAATCATTCATACGTGGTACTTTGTCTTTTTTCTACTACAGATGTAATGCCCATTAAATGAACCATCTCATCTGTTTCCTTACCAATTTGAATTAATGTTTTGACTTCTTCTTCACTTAATGGTGATTCATAGATACTTCTTTCTTCTTGATAATCATAGACAAGTGCACCACTGACACAGTTAATATAACGTAATCTTGGTAGCACTTCTCTATATTCCTTTAGTTCTGCAGGACATCTTCCTGTATTAAGTATTACAGTCTTACCTGCCTCTATTGCCTTATTAATAGCCTCTACTGTTTTATTAGAAATCTTCTTTTCACTATTAAGAAGTGTACCATCCATATCAAATGCGACTAATTTATACATGTGTAATTCCCCTTTTATATGTATCATATTCTATCACAATATAGCCTACAAATATGAGCAGTTTCATAATATCAGAAAGAGGAACAATCTAGTTCCCCTGTTGTCCCTAACCATTCCCACGCATTAAGATCCCCATCATAACATTCATTATTATCCCAGTAGATCCAAGAACAATGTCCATTATAAATATATGGTAAGCCATCTTCATTCTTATAGAGTCCAGTTGTATCACGA
>VOFC01002636.1_pt1 | contig 35715 bp, 70 predicted proteins | sample 5384161 | NCBI WGS metagenome assembly VOFC01 (sample SAMN12384722, study PRJNA508395) | human gut metagenome | isolation source: healthy gut B | host: Homo sapiens | reverse complement strand
CATTCATAAGTCTGTCAAAGTGCTCTTCGAGAACTAAACAAAATACTGAAGGTGATGTTGACAGATATATCTTATTTACAGTATGGTAACGCAAAAAGCAAGCATATCTGTCAACAATTCTAGGCTCTGAAATTACAAATGAGATATTATCATTCAAAGGTGAAGAAAATATGAAATTGGATTTAGTTATAAATTGAAGACCAATTAAAGGGATAATCAGTTGCTTTGATGATGGAATATTACATTCAGACGAAGTTAACATTACAAAATCCTCAATTTCGTATCGATGCAGGATACAAAATCAGTAATGCATGAGGGCATTGTTGGATGTCCACCACAAGGGGAATCTTTCTTTAGATCATTTTAAAAGGATGAGAGTGATAGATATAAAACACTGCAAACCCAATTTGATGAATTACATACATATATCAGATTGATTATTACAATAATGGATCAATTATCAAATGGGTTTTCAACCAGGCAAACTTTTATAAATATGAGAGACTATGGATGATGTAAATAAATTATGAAGATATTAAATTGATGCCAGGCACTTGAATATGTCTTAGGCAGATTCTTCTCCAATTTCATAAAGATTGATTATCAGGATTATGAGAGTGAAGCCTCTGAGTATGCTGACCTATGGCAGATAATAAAATACAGGAGTTTTCTGAACTTGATATGAAGATGTCTGCGGATATTTTGCAGGATAAAGGACAGCGGGGGACATCGAGCTTGAAATGTCGGCATTCACCGAGGAGGCTCTTAATGAGCTGCTTGCTAAAAAAATCAAGGGGATGAAATTCAGAGGATGATGTGATTTAATCCTCCGATAATCCAATATCACAGCAGGGTGATATATGGCTTTAGAAAACACAGGCTCATATGCGGACAGACAGCACAAAAGCTGAAACCTATGAAAAGCTGATGGATGGTAAGAAAGCAAATCTGATAGTTACAGACCCGCCGTATAACGTCGCATATGAGGGAACTGCCGAAAGATACAAAATGACAGCATGGAAGATAAGAAATTTATGAGTTTCTGCTTGCGGCACTTAAGGGAATGTATGATGCGTGTGCTGATGGGGCAAAGCATATTTATGTATTCCATGCGGATAAGGAAAGCATAAATTTCAGAACTGCTTTTCGTGATGCAGGGTTTTTCTGTCATCAGACATGTATATGGGTTAAGAAACACTCCCCTGGACGCTGCGATTATCAGTATTGCCATGAACCAATTTTTGGTGGGTGGAAACCGACAGCCGGGCATAAATGGTATTCGGATGAAAGCAGCGCACGGTATGGAATTTTGACGACCAAAAAAATCGGAGTTGCATCCGACAACGAAGCCTGTGGCTTTGGTGGCATATCCAATACAGAAAAAATTCAAGCGTGGTAAACTCGCTTGTTCTTGAGCCGTTCGGTGGTAGCGGAAGCACGCTTATTGCCTGTGAACAGACAGATGATGAATTTGTTATGCGGCGGAGCTTGATGAAAAATTTGTTGATGTGATTGTAAGACGTTATGTGGATTTCAAAGAAAATTCAGATGACGTTTTTTTTATTGCGTAACGGAAAGAAAATCCCATACGGTGAGGTGAATCGAGATGAATAATAGTTTGACGCTTGGCTCACTCTTTGATGGCAGCGGCGGATTTTTCCGCTTGCCGGAATGATGGCGAGGAATTAATCCTGTGTGGTCATCGGAAATATTATAAACGGTATCGCTAATTTTGCGGAACACTGATTACAGTTATAGGCTTTCCTGTTTTGTCAGCGTAATCAATAGTGTGCTTTGTACCGCGTGAAATACCGTCCCAGAATATGAGAACCGCATCGAAAAGCTCTACCATCTGCTCATTTCGCTTAAGCGGTGTGGCTCTGCGGTAAATGTTATACTGCGGTCGCAGAATCAGCTTTGAAATCCGGTGTTTATCGGCATAGCTTTCCGCAAGCGTGTTAACACCGCCTGCACCGCCACTTATAATCAAATCGGTATCAGGCGGAATGTACGGTGAAATATCAAAATTTGTAATGCTTCTTGAACCGGCTATGAGCAGCTTCATGTGACCACTTCCTTTACTTTTATTATAGCATCGCATATATTAGGTGTCAAGTAGACACCATACAAAAAAAGAAACCAGAGTGGTATCATATATTGTAGTTAAAATAGCAGAAGGAGCTGAGAAAATGCCTGTAGTAAGAACTCAATTCACACTTAGACTTGACCCTGTTAATCATGTAAAGATTAAGAAGATTGCAGCCGGGGAATCACGAACAATGACAAACATGATTGAATACCTCATCAAAAAAGGAAATTGCCCGTTACGAGAAGGAAAACGGTGAAATTCCTGTAACCGATGAGGAGTTATATCTCGAATAGTCTAAAGAGCCGCCTTTATGATAAGGGCGGCTTTTATTGTGCTGTAAAATATACAAAGTATGATGAAGATTATTGTGTAACGTACATACTTGATAAATTCTTAAATTGACGGTAATATGTGCTTACAATAAAGACAGAGGAGGATACCGTAAATGGAAATCAAGTATAACGCGTCAGGCAGCGATAAGAAGACTCTTGTCAAGGCGGTAAGCGATATTATAGGCGAGCCGTCAAAATATCTTGGCGCGCCGACATTCGCATATGCGGTCGGCGACCGTTACATAATCACGAGAGACGGAAATCTTGAGGTTGTTGACTGTGAGGAACATGAAGATGTTGAAAATCTTATGGAAGAGCTTTATAAACGCGGATTCACAGCGGAGAATATGCCTGAGGATGATGAAGAGGGAAGCCATTGGATTTTCAATAGGGAATGCCGATAGCGGAACTTTCCGATAAGCCATGCGATGAAAAAATAATTGAAAACCTCAATGCGATTATAGCGAGTAAAAGGCACTGTTTCAAAGGCTTTGGATCGGAAAAAGAATTGTCGATTGAATGGGAACAAGATATACTGTGGTTTGACTGGTTCGACCATAGAATTGATATCGATGACCTCGAAATTTATACTCCGTTTATAAAAGCGCTGTATAAAATGGCTGAAAATGCCGTAAGGGTTACGGCAAAGGAAAAACCTGTGAAACAATTCGCCATGCGGACATTTTTGAACCGTATCGGTTTATCTGGCAAAAATATAAACCACTCCGCAAGGCGCGATAAAAAATCTGAATTAGGAATAGCGCGTTCCGGTACGGCAGACCGGAAAAACAACTGATTGCAATATGTACATAAATTGTGTATATCTTGCGATAAAAACCACAATATATTGTGTACTAATGGTATTGATATAATCTCCGAATGACGGTAATATACACTCAACAAAACAAAAAGGAGATTATAAACCATGAACGAGAAAACACGAATTCAGATTGAAATGAAAAAAGCAGACTATCGGTGTTGAGGTCGAGATGAACAGCATCACCAGAGAAAAAAAGCAGCAAGGATTGCAGCTGCATGATTTCGGAACTGATGCGGACGGCAGAGAGTGGAAATTTCAGAGACGTGAGCATTTCGGGAACGGACAGCGAAAAATGCGAATTGGTAACGCCGATACTTTTACTACAGAGACATTGAAACCTTGCAGGAACTTGTCAGACAGCTCAGACATGCAGGGGCAAAAAGCGATTACACCCGCGGCTGCGGAATTCACATACATGTCGGAGCAAACGGACACACTCCGCGGACGCTCAGAAACCTTGCAAACATCATGGCGAGCCATGAAAACCTCTTAATAGACGCAATTAACATCGCAGAGAGCAGAACACGCAGCTATTGCCAGACGGTGGACAAGGATTTTCTGAAAAATCTAAACGAAAAGAAACCAAAGACAATGTCCAAGCTTGCGGATATTTGGTACGGCACACAGAGTGATTGCAGAAACCGCAGTCAGCATTACCACAGTAGCCGATACCATCAGCTCAATTACCACTCAGTATTCACTAAGGAACAATTGAGTTCAGACTTTTCAATTTGACGCTCCGGCGAACGGCAAGCGGAACGGTCTGCATGCCGGACAGCTACGGTTCTTACCAAAAGACTTGCCGGAGACGCATCATTCCGAAACGGGAGAACGGCATAATCAAAGGAAATAGCCTTCTGCCACCTTTTTGAATATACGACCGCATAGGCGGTCTTAAGGTGGTAGAAGGGTGTTTCCGCAAAGGGACGTTCCCTTCGGAAAGGAATGATTTAAAATGAAACGCTATTACTTAGCCTACGGCAGCAACTTGAATATCAATCAAATGCGGTTTCGCTGTCCAACGGCACGGCTTATCGGAACGGCGGTTATCAAGGATTACGGGCTTCTGTTCAGAGGGAGCAAGACAGGCTCATACCTTACGATAGAACCGAAACAGGGAGCAAGTGTTCCCGTTGCAGTCTGGACGATTGAAAAAGAGGACGAGGATGCGCTCATCGACCGATATGAGGGTTATCCAGCATTTTATTACAAAAGGAAATGACGGTCACCGTAACCGGAATTCGTTCAGGCAAGAGCGTGTACGCACAGCCTTTGCATATATTATGCACGAGGACAGACCGCCGGGCGTTCCGACTATGCAGTATATAAGCACTTGTATGTATGGATACAGAAACTTCGGATTTGACACCGAAATTTTATTTGATGCGGTCAGACGCAGCAGACGGGAGGCGAGTATGAAATGTGAAAATTTGAAAACAGCAGTATGTCCGAAATGCGGTAAGACATATCATGTGGCACTCCGGCACTTTCAAAGAGGCGATAATACAACAATCATTTGTCCCGACTGCGGAACTCGTGAGGCTCTTGAAAGTATCGGTGTAGGAGAAAGAAAACGAACAGCAAGCCATACTTGAAACAATCCACCGCTGCCAAGCAAACAGTGAATAATTAAATATCAACTACAGCCGTCGGACGGTAACACCGTCCTTACGGCAGTAGAAGCGGTATAAAAATTCACAGCCGCTCGGAAAGGAAGAAATATTATGAAAACAAAATTCTATGCAGCCTCATGGTCAAACATTAACATTCAGCAGATGTCCGGCAGATGTCCGGAGGCTACAATTTGCAATAATGGGTTTATCAATGGTTACAAGCTGACGTTCAGAAGCGGAGGCTTTTGCCAATATCGAAAAATCCGAAAATTGCCGTGTTCCTGACAGCTTTGGAAGATTACGGAACGATGCGAACGTAATCTTGACCGATATGAGGGTTACCGGGTTTTTATAAAAAGACAGAACTTCCGGTCGAGCTGGAAGAGGGAACGCAAACGGCAATGGTGTGTATGTGATGAACGATGAAGCAAAAGGCAAAGTTCCGATTGCCGGCGGAGTATTACTACTACGAAATTTAAGACGGATATGAGGACAACGGTCTGCCTCTTGACTATTTGGAAAAGCATTTGATGAATGTAAAGCCGAGGTTGTGAAAATGGCGGAAATTACAATGGATAAGTTTTATACACAGAAGAACTGTAACCGCTGCGGAAAACCGCTTGACGGCGGGCGTACAATGAGCCGTTTTTAATACGGACTGCCTGTGCTTGGAGTGTGCGGACAAGGAACGCCCGACCCTGAATATGAAAAAGCAGTTCAGACAGAACTTGAGGAAATCAAAAAGGGGTAATTACAATTATAAAGGGATAAGAGGATAGCAACTGAATACTTATGAAAGGGCAATCCGGCGGATTGCTTTTTTCTGGTCAAAATGCTATAATACATGTATCAACTTTGAGAAAATGGTAGGATGTATTATGGGCTTAAAAATATTGCAAATGGAATATGGCATTTTATAAAAAATGAAACTGTGTTAAGTGTTGCGGTGATTCTTGCCGTTATATCGTCATTTTTATAACACCGGATATTGAATATCTGAATTATATAGATTTCAGAACGATTGGACTGCTGTTCTGTCTGATGACGGTAATGGCGGGACTGTAAAAGACAGGCGTGTTCAGCTTTATGGCCGAAAATCTGCTAAAAAAAAATACATAGCACAAAGAGTTTAATCTTTATACTGGTTATGCTGTGTTTTTTCTTTAGTATGCTTATAACCAATGATGTGGCGCTTATTACATTTGTTGCCGTTCACATTTACGGTTTTGGATATGCTCGGCGGTGATATCAAAACCAAACAATAATCCCTGTTGTCGCAATGCAGACGGTAGCGGCAAATCTGGGGTATGCTGACACCGATTGGCAATCCGCAGAATTTTGTACCCACATGGGATTTCAGGCTTGGGTGTAGGCGAGTTTATGCTTTTGATGCTGCCGTATACAGTAATTTCATTTGTGCTTTTTGTCTGCATGGGCATTGCTAAGGAAAGGAAAAGGCGGTGTAAAAAAATCGACTTTAATGATAAGACAAGAATTAAGAATAAAGGAAAAAGTGGTTATTTACAGTACATTGTTCTGCGTGTGTCTGCTTACGGTTGCACATGCGCTTGATTACAGGATTATGCCGCTCGTTGTAATAGCAACGACAGCCGCTGCTGATTATAGAATTTTTTGCAAGGGTTGATTATACGCTTCTGCTGACTTTTTATTGCTTTCTTTTGTTTTTATAGGCAATATGGGAAGGATACCGATGTTCAGTAATTATATAAACAGTATTATTAACGGGCGTGAGTGCATAACAGGTATTCTGTCAAGCCAGTTGATAAGTAATGTTCCGGCGGCGCTGCTGCTTTCGGGATTTACTGATAATATCAGACCCTGATTGTAGGCGTTAATATCGGGGATTGGGGACACTTATAGCGTCGATGGCAAGCCTTATATCTTTTAAGTATATAGGACGTGAAAATAAATCGGTACGAGGGAAGGTATTTGTTGTACTTACGGCAGTGAATGTCATTTTTCTTGCTGTTTTGCTTACTGCATATTATGTGATATAGAGCTGTAAACTGTACAATATATCTGATGCATTATTGTACAGTTATTGTATTGATAAGATCTCTGAATGACGGTAATATGTACTCACAATAAAGGAACGGAGGAAATATTATATGAAAACAACATTTTACATCAACAACAAGAAAACAACTCGCAAAGCAGTCAAGGAGATGGTTGGAGAAGTCAGATTAAAGGAGATGCTCGCACAGGCGAAAGAAACATTTTTGATGATCCCCTGACGTTAATCAGCTTTTTACTTGGGCGGTCGCGAAAATGCTTACAATTGAATTTGCTTAAGGGGAGGCGGTCAGGATGACGAACTGGGAAAAATCACAGATTGCCGATAGGCTCAGAGCAAATGTAGGTGAATGGATAAATTCACACACGGCGAGGTTATTTTTGAAAACAGCCGTAGCAATGAATATGTGGGAATGACAATTAAAAAAATTAAATGGCAGGACAGAATTTATCGGATTATATGGGTAGACGGAGAAATATGCGGATTAGAAAGAGCATAGGAGAAACCGCCGTTGGGCGGCTTTTTCTTTGAAATATATAGCTGTAATATGTACAAATCAAAGTGTATATATTGTGCAGTAATTGTATTGATAAAACCTCTGAGTGACGGTAATATGTACTCACAATAAAGAAAATGGAGGTAACTTACCATGAAAATCACACAAAGGATGCAATCAGACGTTTACAAAAGACGGCGAATACAGGTTTCAGGGATTGAGCCGTGAGGAAAGTAAAAAGGCTGCCATGGAACTCGCAAAGGCTGCGATGAAGGAAGACAGAAAAATACGGAATCGAAAGCAATTACGGAATTGCAAGAGATGTGTTCGGATACTATTTCGCAAAAAGAAATCAACGATTAAGACGGAGGACAAAAAAATGAAAAAGGCAGAACTTGATAAGAAACTTTATGAACTGGCAGACAGAATTTTTGTTAATGTTCAAGGCAGAGGTGATTTGGAAACACACCGCTGCGGTGACCATGACTTCTTTGAGGCTGCAATTTGGGAACTGAAAACTGCCTTGACAGAGGCTTACGAATTAGGACGCTCAAGTAAATAAGGAGAAAAACGAAAATGGCAATTTATATGGACTACCCACAGATTACAACAATGGAACACTTACAGACGGAAACAAGCTCAAGCTACGGTTCGGTACTTAAATACGAAGAACACGTTTTAGTGACCGACCTTACATTCAAAGGGTTCACTGCAGCGGTTTACGAGTTTATTGAAACTCCTGAAGAAACAGGACTTGGTGATATTGAATGCAGAATTTCACGCATAGCACAGGCTGACGAGTATTTCAAGGACGGCGGAAGTGCAGTGCTGTGGGGATTTGAACAAATAAAGAAATAAGGATTTTGAAAGCCGCCTTTTGAGGCGGTTTTTTCGTGCGAAAATATATATAAGAGCGAGGTGATATGCTTGGCACAGAGGGGCAGAACGCCGAAACCTACGGCGATAAAACAGCTTGAGGGGTAATCCCGGCAAGCGCCGGTTAAACGCGAATGAGCCGAAACCAAAGGCGAAAGCGCCGTCCTGCCCGAAATGGCTGGAGGATGATGCGAAAAAAGGAGTGGCGGCGCTTAGCAAAGCAGATGGAACAGTTTGGTATTCTGACAGAGGTGGATATGGCGGCATTTGCCGGATACTGCCAAGCGTACGCACGTTGGAAAGCGGCAGAGGAGTTTATCTCCAAGCACGGCGCTATTGTAAAAACACCGAGCGGATATTGGCAGCAGGTTCCTCAGGTTTCCATTGCACAGCAATATTTAAAGCAGATGAGCAAATTTTGTGAGCAGTTTGGACTTACTCCGGCATCGCGGTCGAGGATTGTAAGCGACAGCGGAACAGACAATTCTGACGATACTATGGAGCAGCTTTTGTCATTGGACGGGGAGAAAAAATAATGTTTGATGAAAACAAATCACAGCGGGCAAAGGCTTTCATAAACGCCTTGAAACACACCAAAGGTAAATGGCGTGGAGTTCCGTTTGATTTATTGCCGTGGCAGGATCAGATTATATCCGATGTGTTCGGCACGGTAAAGCCGAACGGATATCGTCAGTACAATACCGCATATGTTGAAATCCCAAAGAAAATGGGTAAATCTGAACTTGCTGCCGGTGTAGCTCTGTATCTCACCTGCGGTGACGGTGAATGGGGCGCGGAGGTTTACGGCTGCGCAAGTGACCGCCAACAGGCAAGTATCGTCTTTGACGTGGCTGTAGATATGGTTGACCAGTGTCCGGCGCTTAAGAAAAGAATAAAACCTATAATGTCAGTAAAGCGTCTGGTGTATAAACCTACAAACAGTTTTTATCAGGTTTTGTCAAGCGAGGCGTATACAAAACACGGACTTAATGTTCACGGTGTAATTTTTGATGAGCTTCATGCCCAGCCGAACCGTGAGCTTTTTGATGTAATGACAAAAGGCTCAGGTGATGCAAGAACACAGCCGTTGTTTTTCCTCATAACCACTGCAGGAACTGACAGAAACAGTATTTGCTATGAGGTACATCAAAAGGCCGTTGATATATTGGCAGGACGGAAAAATTGACCAGACATTTTATCCTGTAATCTACGGAATTGCAGAGGACGATGACTGGAGCGATGAGGCAAATTGGTACAAAGGCAAATCCCTCGCTTGGTCATACGGTTGATATCGAAAAAAGTACGTGCCGCATTTCAATCCGCAAAGGAAAATCCGGCGGAAGAAAATCTGTTCAGACAGTTAAGGCTTAATCAGTGGGTGAAGCAGTCCACACGCTGGATGCAGATGGATAAATGGGACGCTTGCGATGAAGTGATTGATATAGAGACATTGCGCGGACGTGAATGCTACGGAGGACTTGACCTTTCAACAACACTTGACCTGACTGCGTTTGTTCTTGTATTCCCGCCGAGAAACGATACGGAGAAATATATTATTATTCCGTATTTCTGGATACCGGAGGAAAATCTGCGTCAGCGTGTACGCCGTGACCATGTTCCGTATGACGTGTGGGAAGTAAATGATTTTATTCGCACAACGGAAGGAAACGTGGTGGACTACCGAAGGATTGAAACTGATATAAAGGGAGATTGCAAGTAAATTTGTTGTCAGGGAGATAGCGTATGACCGATATAACGCAACACAGATTATTTTGAATTTACAGGATGAGGGGTTGACAATGATTCCGTTCGGGCAGGGATTTAAGGACATGTCTCCGCCTACAAAGGAGCTGTATTCCCTTGTTCTGAAAAAAAGAAAATAATACATAACAATCATCCTGTTTTACGTTGGAATTTTGATAATGTGTGTGTTGAGACGGATGCGGCAGAAAATATTAAGCTGTCCAAGAAATGCAGTACTGAGCGTATTGACGGAGCGGTTGCATCTGTAATGGCGCTTGACCGTGCGGTTCGTAATGCGGGGGCAAAATCAAGGCAGTGTTTATGATAGTAGAGGTATTATTGTATTTTGATATGAAAAACACCTCTTCCATACAAAATGAAAGAGGTGTAAATGGTTATCTTATTTAGTTGAAGATACAGTTAATGTGAGTCCCAACGGATGCATTAGCTTAAGAAGTGTATCAAGATTTGGAGTAGTCTTGTATGACTCAATTCTTGCAACTGAGGACTGTGGCATTCCGCAGAGCAAAGCAAGCTCACGTTGACTTATGCCGAGTGAATTACGTTTTTCGATAAGTGCTCCGACAATGGCTGCGATACTTTCAACATCATCAATATCGTTTGCCGCAACAGGGTCAACCGCTTTAACGTGTTCTTTATAATCGTTCCATGTTCTCATATTATAATCGCCCCTTTCTGGATAAGTAATCATCACGTTCGGATTTTGCTTTTCGATTTCTCGCCGTGGTGTTTTCTGTGTCTTTTATGAAATTGATGCAGAAGGATAAAGGTATCGTTTTCAAAGAAAAAATAAAAAGATACGATTATTACCGGGACGAAGCTCCCATATACCGTCATCAATATGCTTTGTAATGTTATTAGGTAATCTTGTACCTTTATCTTCGAGAAGCTTAATGTAAAGTGATATTTGCTTAAACTGAATTCTTGCATCTTTGCTTTTGTCAGCTTTTTAATCGCAGTTTCTATAAATCCACAGTTCGGATTCACCGTTTGCCTTTTCGTAGAATTCTACAGTGTACATAATTAGTATACTCCGATAAGTAGTTTTTATTTACAATTTAATGATAGCATAAAAGCTATCAAATGTCAATAGATATCGAAAAATTTGTACAGGAGGAAATATGAAACTCATCAAATCAATATTTAAATCAAGAGACCATCAAAAAATCACACAGGTGACAGTGTCGGCGGAGGAGATATTTTCCGTTCGGAAGAACATGGTCAGGTAAGTCGGTGACGGAGGGACTGCAATGCAGACGACGGCTGTATGCCTGCGTCCGCATTATATCGGAAACAGTAGCAAGCCTTCCGATGCACGTTTATGCTTATACCGAGAACGGCAAGGAACGCGTGTGTACGCATCCGTTGTATCGGCTGCTCCACGATATACCTAATCCCGAAAATGAACAGCTTTGTGATGCGTGAGGTTATAATGTCGCATTTACTGCTGTGGGGGCAACTCATACTCGCAGATTATCCGTAATGGCAAGGGTGAGGTTACAGAACTTTATCCGCTTATGCCGGAGAAGATGAAGATCGACCGCGGCGAGGACGGAATGCTGTATTACACCTACACTTCCGATAAGCAGGGCAGCTTTTATTTTCCGCAAGGACGAAATCCTGCATATTGTAGGTCTCGGATTTGACGGACTTATCGGTTATTCGCCGATTGCAATGGCAAAAGAATGCAATAGGTCTATCAATCGCAGCGGAGGAATATGGCTCGTCATTCTTCTCTAATTCAGGAACGCCGAGCGGTGTATTGGAGCATCCGGGTGTTCTCAAGGAACCGAAAAAAGGTACGCGACGCGTGGAATGAAGCCTATGGCGGCAGCGGTAACGCTCATAAGGTGGCGGTTCTGGAGGAGGGGGATGAAATTCAATCCTATCTCCATCAATCCACATGAGGCGCAGTTCCTTGAAACACGCAAATTCAAAAAATGAAATCTGCCGTATATTCCGCGTTCCTCCGCATATGATTGCGGATTTAGAGAAAAAGCTCATTTAACAACATCGAACAGCAGAGCTTGGATTTTGTAACAAACACAATACGACCATGGCTTGTAAGAATTGAGCAAAGTATATTTCAGCAGCTTCTTACAGAGGAGGAACAGCAGAAATATTTCGTCAAGTTCAATGTTGACGGATTGCTCAGAGGTGATTTCAAAAGCCGGATGAGCGGATATGCCGTCGGAAGGCAGAACGGATGGTACAGCGCAAACGATATACGGGAATTGGAGGATATGAATAAGATTCCGGCAGAGGAAGGCGGCGACAGATACTTGTGCAACGGAAATATGATTGACATCAGGAATGCAGGTAATTTTGGACAGACAGGAAGTGAGGAAAACGGTGAGTAAGTTTTGGAAATTCAAGACGATTACAAACAAGATAGACGATGAAACGGAAAGCACGGAAAACGTGCTTTTTTTAAATGGGGGTAATTGCCGAGGAGTCATGGTACAGCGATGATGTTACGCCGCAGATGTTCCGTGATGAACTTAGTAAATACACCGGAGACATTACAGTTTGGATTAACAGTCCGGGCGGTGACTGCTTTGCTGCAAGTGAGATATACACAGCCTTAAAGAGCATAAGGGCAAAATTACTGTCAAGATAAACGGTATCGCGGCAAAGCGCGGCATCGGTAATTGCAATGGCAGGCAATATGGTGGAAATGTCACCGACATCAATGCTTATGATACATAACCCGTCCATGATGCTTTACGGCGAGGCTTCGGAGCTTGAACAGGGATTGACTTTTTAAATGAGGTCAAGGAGTCGATTATCAATGCCTATCAGATAAAGACGGGATTGTCGCGCAGCAAGATTTCACATCTCATGGATGCGGAAACATGGATGAACGCACATTCGGCGCATGATTTCGGTTTCTGTGACAGGGTTTTGTATTCCGATGAATATGAGGAAAAAGATAGTGATGACATGATTTTTGATAAGACAACAATGGTGACAAACACCATAGCGGCGATGCGTAAAAAGCTGAAACCTATTGCTCCGAAAAAGGACAGAACAGCGGCAGAGCAGTTTGAAAAACGGTTAAATTTATTAAAGTAACGGAGGGACACTAAATGAGTAAGATTTTGGATTTAAGACAGAAAAGAGCGTCACTATGGGAAAAGACAAAAGAAATTCCTTGACGACGCAAAACGTGAGGATGGTAGGCGTTGTCACTGATGGGCTGCATACGAAAAAATGGAGGCTGACATTGTCTCGCTTGCAAGGAAATAGATATTCTTGAGCGTCAGGCGGAGATGGAGAAACAACTAACGCTCCCGTAAATACCTGTTCGTGAAAAGCCTGATAACGGCGCCGGAATAAAAACAGGCAGAGCGAGTGATGCGTATAAAAACGCTTTCTGGAAGCTGATGCAAGACAATCAGCTGTCATATTCGGTGCATGATACGCTTGCAGATTGGCGCAGACAGTGAGGGCGGATACCTTGTGCCGGACGAATATGAGGCAACGCTCATTGACAAAGCTTACCGATGAAAATATTATGCGCGGACTTGCCACGATTATCACAAGCGCCAACGGCGACAAAAAATCCCTGTGGTTGCGTCACACGGTGAAGCATGGACGGATGAAGGCGAGGAATATACCGAAAGTGACGATGAATTCGGCACAGTGTCGCTCAGCGCATAAGCTCAGTACAATAATCAAGGTTTCAGAGGAACTGCTTAACGATTCGGCATTTAATCTTGAAACATACATATCATCCGAATTTGCAAGGCGTATGGGCGCTGCCGAGAGCTTGCGTTTATCAACGGTAACGGTACAGGCAAGCCTACGGGAGTCATCAACACAGCCGAAGTCGGCGTCACATCTGCGTCGGCAAATGCAATCACAACAGACGAGATTATCGACTTATATCACAGCCTCAGAACACCGTACAGAAAAAGAATGCTGCTTTTCTTGCAAATGACAGCACGATTAAGGCTATTCGAAAACTTAAGGATTCCAACAATCAGTATCTCTGGCAGCCGGGGGGTTACAGGCAGGACAGCCGGATACAATTCTGAACAGACCTATACATACCTCGGCATATATGCCTGAAATCGGCGGCGGAAATAAAATTCTGCTGTTCGGTGATTTGAAATATTACTGGATAGCGGACAGACAGGGACGCTCATTCCAGAGGCTTAACGAGCTGTTTGCAAAGAACGGACAAGTCGGTTTCAGGGTGTTCCAAAGAGTGGACGGCAAGCTGATATTGCCGGAAGCGGTAAAAACAATGGCTATGGCCGGATAAGGAGGAGAATATGAAGATTAAGGTAACAACCTCATGTTCAGGTCTGACGTTTAGTTTCTCCGCAGGTCAGATTGTGGATGTGGATAAGAAAATCGGTGACGATTTAATAAAATGCGGCTTTGCCGAAGAAATCAAATCAACGCGCAGCAGCGGTGACACCAAACGCAAGAGTGTGAAAACCGAGCCGGAGGAAGACAACGATGCTGACGATTGATGAGGTCAAACAGTATCTGCATTTAGACTCGGACGCGGAGGACGATTATCTTCGGATACTCGTTCTTTTTAGCTTGCGAAATGTGCGAAAACTACACGCGGCTTGAACTGCCCAAACCGCTGCCTGAAAGCTACAAACAGGCAATGCTCGTGTGTATCGGATATTTTTTGAACAGAGACGGTACAAAGAGCGGTGTTCCAAGTGTATTTTATACGCTCCTGCAGCCATACAGAAAGGCGGCGTTTTAGATGGATTTTTCGAAGCTGCGCCATAGGATAATTTTCTTAAAACCGCTTGACAAAAAGCTGAACGGAATGAAAGAGAATGTGCCTGTATGGATTCCGTTCAATCTAATCTTGATAATAGCCTCAGTGTTGGCGGTAATACAGATGTATATATTACTGTGGACAGGACAGGCAACGCAATCCTGAAATCAATTGGTGGTCAGTTATACACTCATCAGCTTTCTGTAAAAGAATATGCGGTGTGGGCATCGGTTGCTCCGACAACGGGTCGGGAATATGAAGAGGCACAGAAACTGCGCGGGTGAAACCACGTATAAAGTGATTACGCGTTATTTACCGAATATTACATCCGATATGAAAATCATGTTCGGACTACAGGTATGATATTATTTCTGTTCTAAATATAAATGAGCGGAATACGGAACTTCAGATTATTGCAAAGGAGAAGGATTGCAATGGCAAGGAATATTGACGTGTTCGGATTTGATGAACTTGAAAAAGCATTTAAGCGGTGCGAGAAAAATTATCCCAATCAGGCGGACGCATTCCTGATGGCGGAGGGACAGGCGGTTAACAAAAGAAAACAAAATCACTTACTCCTGTCAGAACAAAGAAACTGCGCAACTCATGGCGGCTTAAGAAGGTTAAGCAGTATAAAAGCGGTAAGGTACGCGTTGTGCGTATTCAGTCAACCGCGCCGCATGCTCATTTGATAGAGCTTGGACATGAAGTCGTCAGCGGCGGACGCACCCGTGAACGCGGACGTACACTGAACCGTGTGCAGCGCAGCGCAAGGGAATAAAGTCCGGAGGATATGTGGAAGGAAAGCATATGCTTGAAAAATCAATATCCGAAGCAAGAACTAAATTCGAAAGCGGCGCACGAAAATGCTTGACAGGGTGACAAAGGATATTCAAATTTTAGGGACACTAAAATGAAAGGGACACTAAACAAATGATAACTGAAAAGGATATACAAACACGGATTTCAGAAATCCTTACGGATGCCGGGTTCAATGTGGTTGCATCCGAGGTGGAGGAGGGTTTAATAAACCTGCCGTGTTTGTGTCGGTATTTCCTGCGGATGCTAAACTGCTTTCCTGCGGCGGAGCAAGCGAGGAAGTGACCGACTCAATAGAAATTAAATATATATCGGCTCTTGAAACTGTAGAGGACTGCATAGACGCGTCCCACAGGATTAAAGAGCTGTTTTTGTATCAACCGTTTGATATTGCGGACAGGCATCTCACAGTTGAGGAGATGGAGTTTGATATTGAAAAGACTGCGCTGTATGTCTATTTTGATATTACATTTATTCAGGCGGTGGACAGAAACGAGGAGTATGAGGACATGAGTGAACTTGTGATACGAGGTGATGTTTAATGGGTTTGCCCGAAATACTGATTGAATTTAAGACGAAAGCCAGAAACTGCCGTAAGACGAAGTCAAAAACGGAATTGTGGCGGTTATCTTAGCGGACGATACAAAGACCGGCGACAGCAATCTCAGCTACAAATACAACTATGAAGCGGATATTGATAAATCCGACTGGTCAGCTGTCAATCTTGATTATCTTAACAAGATTTTTCTTGGCACACCGAAGTGTGTGCTTGTGGAGCGAATTGTCGCAAGTGATGATTACGAAGCTGCTCTGGCGAGATTGAAATATAAGCATTGGAATTGGCTTACCGTTCCCGGCATTGAAAAGAGGATTGGAGATGCGGCAACAATCCAACAGTGGATTATAGCCCAGAGGGCTGCTAAGAAAAAACATTTAAGGCGGTGCTTCCCGCAACGGAGAATACCGGGAGCTTTAACGATGAGGAATTGTTGAGTTTGCGACCGACAATATAAAGGTGGGCGCTAAGACGTATTCAGTATGCGAATACTGCGCGAGAATAGCCGGACTTCTTGCAGGTCTTTCCATGACGGAGAGCGCTACATATCAGGTGCTTCCAGAGGTTGACGGCATAGCGGAAAGTGAAACGCCCGATGATGACATAGACAGCGGAAAGCTGATACTCATAAACGATGGTGAAAAGGTCAAGATTGCCCGCGGTGTTAATTCGCTTCATATTCTGTCGGGAGATAAGACGGCGGATATGAAGAAGATAAAGATTATTGAGGGCATGGACTTAATGCGCGATGATATACGCACCACGTTTGAAAATAACTACATAGGCATCAATAACAGTTATGACAACAAGATTATGTTTGTTGCTGCGGTAAATCAGTATTTTGACAGTCTTGTCCGTCAGGGCGTTTTATATGACGAATATGAAAACGCTGCCGATATTGATGTAAACGCACAGCGTGAGTGGCTTGCGGAGAAATACGATATATCCGAATATACCGATGACCAAATCCGCAAAGCTAAAACAGGAAGTTTTGTATTTTTATCGCAAGTGTGCAGTTTGTAGATGCGATTGAAGATTTACGGTTTGCAATCAACATGGAATAGAGGTGATTTATTATGGCGGGTCAAAGAACTATGCCGAAGGTCGGCGCAGTTATTTCCGGTACACACGGGTATTTTGGTGGAACAATTCTATTTGCTATGAGATTACATCCTTCGAGGCTAAAATCAAGACAAACCGAGAAACGATAAATTTCAGCGGACAAATGTGGGATGATTCTAAGCTGATGGGGGTATCGGGCTCATGGACTGCGAAAATAAAGAAGGTTTATTCAAGAGGAAAAGACATATGCCGAAAAATTGTCACAGGGTATTGATGAACGACTGACGCTTGTGTCAAAGCTTGAAGACCCGGACAACGGCGGTACAGGCGTGTTCAGCTTTTTATCATGCTGGCTTGATGAGCTGACACTGCAGGCATTTGAAAACGGAAAAATAACTGAGGACGAGTTCAGCGGCGGTTTCGTTGGATTTAAGTATCTTGATACAATTGAAGACCCTTGCGCTTAATACAGGGACACTAAAAGATTTAAATATGGAGGGACAGTAAAATGGACAAAAATACAAAATTAACCTTGGCGGAGTTGATGAGACGCAAAGGAGCAAATATTGGCGGCAAAGAAAACAAAGCAGACAAAAAATTTATACATAGCATCAGCTTGATGCGGTAATTATGATAGAGGAGCCCGACGGCGCGTATGTCGTGACGCAAACGATATGGAGCCGGGTGAGGGTGACAAGTATATGTGTTACGAGTGTATCAAAGGAGCCTAATCTTAAATCGCAGGAGGCTCAGGACGCGTTCGGATGCGCGGAGCCGATGGATATTGTTGAATTGATATTCAAAGCCGGAGAAATTCCGCAGATTGCGATTGAGTGTATGAAGCTTGCTGGATATATGGGCGGTGTTGAAACTGTAAAAACTAATCCGGACAGACGGCGATATGCAGCTTATCCACTACTATTTGCAGAAAGGCTTTGATTGGGACAGACTTGCGGGTTTGTCGCTGTCTGAAAAAATATTCTTGAAAGCAAGCATGGAGCTTGCTGTTGAAGAGGAGGAAGAGAAGTATAAAGCATTGTTAGGCGGTGGTCGGTAATGGCAAGAAATATAGGCGCAACGCTGAGCCTGAATAACGGTAACTTCTTCACCAACATGAAGTCTGCCGTCAGTGCGAGTAATAACCTTAAAAGCACACTGAACGGTACAACCACAGGCATGAAGACCTTTGGTTCACAGTCGAGCAGTACGGGAAATATCATTACCTCGCTTGCCTCCAAAGCCGCCGTTGCGGTTGGAGCATTTGTCAGTATACGGCAAGCAGTTAATTTCGGCAAAGATGTTGTTAATACCGGAATGCAGTTTGAACAGGGTATGGCGAATGTGTCGGCTATATCGGGTGCAACAGGAGCAGAATTAACGGCACTTTCCGATAAAGCAAAGGAAATGGGCGCAACCACAAAGTTCTCTGCGCTTGAGGCTGCCGATGCTATGAGTTACATGGAATGGCAGGCTGGAACTCATCGCAGATGATTGACGGCATTGCGGGTATTATGAACCTTGCGGCGGCGTCGGGTGAGGAACTTGCGGGCGTGTCCGACATTGTAACGGACGCGCTTACAGCGTTTGGGTTAAAAGCAAGCGATTCCGCTCAGTTTGCCGATGTGCTTGCTGTTGCGTCATCAAAATCAAATACGAATGTATCGCTTTTGGGTGAATCTTTTTAAGAATGTGGCGGCTACGGCGGGAGCAATGGGTTATTCCATGCAGGACACTACCACCGCGCTCGGTCTTATGGCGAATGCCGGAATTAAAGGCTCTGACGCGGGTACATCTCTGCGCGGTGTGATGACAAGGCTTGCAAAACCTACCGCGGAAGTCAAACAGGCCATGACGGCGCTTTGGTATATCCGCCGTTAATACGGACGGAAGCATGAAACCGCTGTCAACTCTTATACCTGAACTGCAAACCGCATTCTTATCTCTGACAGATTCTGAAAAGGGTCAGTACGCGACTATGATTGCCGGAAAGAATGCGCTGTCAGGCTTTCTGTCAATTGTAAACTCAAGCCCTGATGATTTTTTTACAGCTTATCGGACGCAATAAATAATTCCGAGGGCGCGGCTCAGTCTATGGCAGATACAATGAACGATACCGTAAGCGGAAAGCTGACACTTTTGAAGTCTCAGTTCGAAGGTGTAAAAATTGCTATTTTTGACGCACTCGGCAGTTCACAGTTTAAGGGTGTGCTTCAATCCATGTCAGACGGACTCGGTGCGATTACTCCGGCTGTATCAACGCTTACAGTAGCAATCGGCAACGGACTGTTTTTATGCAATACAAGGTATATATAATATCGGAATGACTGTATTTACTGCGGTGAAAACGGCTGTTGAAAACAATCAGCCGGCGATAGAAAGATTACATACGGCTTTTGATAATGTTAAGAGCAGTATTATCAACGCTTTCAGCGGAAACGGTACGGCGCTTATTCAGACACTTGCGAATGTAATCATTCCGACGCTGCAATTCATTATCTTTGGTGCTTAATATCGCGTCCGGAGTTATTTCTGTTGCGAGTGCGCTTTCACCTGTGATTGCCGGAATTGCCGGGGCTGTTACAGCCTATAAAATTGCCGTTACGGCGGCTAATGTTGTAGAAGGTATCCGTAACGGACTTATTGCTTTTTCGGCGGTTATGACGGGGAACACAGGCGGCAGCGTTTGCACCGCTGACTACTGCCACCATTGCTCAGATTGCGGCAACATCTGCGCTGAATGTTGTGACAGGCGTATTTGGCGCAATTATGACATTTGTCACATCGCCTATCGGATTGGTAGTTATAGCGATTGGCGCAGTTATTGCCATAGGTGTGGCGCTGCATGAGCATTGGGATACTGTCAAGCAATGGGCAGGCAATCTGTGGAACGGTATCAAAAATATTTTTAACGGTATAAAGAACACAATATTTAATGCTTGGAACGGCGTCAAAAAACTGCGTCAAATGTGTTGGGAGCAGTTAAAGATACTGTTTCCGAAAAGCTGAATAATATAAAAACCGCATACCAAGAGCATGGCGGAGGTATAAAAAGGCGCTGCCGCAGGCGCTATGGAAGCGGTAAAAGGCTATTACACAGCAGGGTACACTTTTATCAATAATCTCACGGGCGGTAAACTTGGTCAGGTTGTTGACAGCGTAAAAACAAAGCTCTCTCCTATGGTGAATACCGTAAAGGAGAAACTGTCAGGTGTTAAGGACGTTTGGAAGCGCATTTTCAAATGCGTTTGAATTTGTTAAATTCATATAACGAAGGTGCGCTCAAGCCTGTGGTAGATAAAAAGGTAGTCAATGCGTTCAGCGCGGTTAAGACCGCTATTGCAGAAAAATTTACTGGCATTAAAGATGCCATAGGAGAGAAAACTGACTGCCATTGGTGATGCCGCATCAGGTGTAAAGGATAAAATTGCAGCAAAGTTCACAACCGTTAAAGATGCGGTAGTTGAGAAGTTCAACAGCATAAAGGCCGGTGTTGCTGTGGCTCTTGCCCCCGATAATTGACGTGGTATCCAATATTGTCGGCGGAGTTCAAAGTGTTATTACAATAATTATTGAGGGAATACGGACTCATATCGGAAACGCGGCGGAAGCTGTAAGAACAACGATAACCAATATTATAGAGGGCATTAAGCTGAATTTTCAGAATTTCTTTACAAGCATAAGGACTGTTTTTGAAAAATATAAAGGCGGCGGTGTCAGGCATATTTGAAGGGATAAAAACTGTTGTGTCAGGTGTGTTTCAGACAATTGTCGGCATATTCACTCTCAATCTTGACACCATAAAAGGGTGGCGTGCAGAACGTCATAACCGGGATTACAGTGATAATTGACGGTGCAAAGCAGGTGGTTATGAATGCATGGAATGCGATAACCTCTGCCGCGACACTGACGTTTAACAATATCAGGACAGTTGTAACAAATGTTATTGAGGGGATAAAAACTGTAATTCAAAGTATTAAAAGATACATTCAGCAATGTTTTTTTAATTCTGTGAAAAATATAGTGTCTAATGTCTTTAATTCTATAAAGACAACCATCAGTAACGTCTGGAACGGTATAAAGAACTTAATCAAAGCGCCGCATATCGTGCAGACGGGAACGATAAGCATTGCCGGAATCAGCACGCCGATACCGAAACTCGGTATTCAGTGGTATGCAAAGGCGGTATTATGACGCGTCCGACAATGTTCGGAATGAACGGCGGCAATGCAATGGTCGGCGGCGAGTCAGGAGCAGAAGCCGTACTGCCTCTTGATATGCTATGGACAAAGCTTGCGCGAATTCTAACACCGCAGCCGGCGAGCGACAGACCTAATATCACTAATTATATTGAGGTAAAGGTGTATTCCGGTAATGACGATGATGAAACGATTGCCAATAAGGTGGCTACAAAGGATTGTGGAGGTTATAGAGAATATGTAGACAGGAGGAACAGGATGGATATATATTTAAGCGTAAATAACAGAGCGGATATATTAAAAATTCCTGTTCTGCCTCCGTCATTCACGATAAGCAAGCCGCAGTCGCTGACAGCATTTGAAACAGTGTCACAAGGAGAACTGCAACTCATAGGAAGCCCGAAGTTGAAAAGTATTTCAATTTCGAGCTTTTTTCCTGTGCGCGATTATCCGTATCTTCGTGATACATCAATGAAAGGCTGGGAGTATGTCTACAAGATTGATACCTGGATAGAGCAAAAACTCCCGATACGCCTTATTATTACCGATACGCCGATAAATATGGCAGTGGCAGTAAAGGATTTCAAATATACGATTAAAACGGACGGTGACCTGTGGTACACATTAGAGCTTGAGGAGTTTAATCTGCTCGGCTGGGAAAATCCGCAATCCGATGAGGAGGATGAATTTGATATGGAGGAATTAAATAAATTAAAGAACAGGTTGTTTATCTAATGGGACTTGTTGAGACATTGGCAAAATCCGATGATATACAACTATATTGATGAAAATATGCCGGAATGGGCAAGGGAAAGTGTGCAGAAGCTTGTCGACAAAGGTGTTTAAACGGTGACGGCGAAGGATGGAACTTAAACTACGACCAACTGAGAACGATAGTCTGGCTTGACAGATTGGGGCTGCTTGGATAATGGCGTCGGGAATTGATGTGGCTAACAGAGCCAGAGCAGAGATGCAGGAAATCGGCGGTCAGTGCGGCAATAACAACAAATACACTCATTGGTATTCCGATAACGTGGACAACATTGGATATAACTTCTGGTGGTGTGCGGCTTTTTTGTCACATATGTTGTCCGTCAATGCGGTGTTCCGACGAGTGTTGTGCCGAATTATGCGTACTGTCCGAACTGTATTGATTGGGCGCGGAGTAGAGGACGGCTGTATTCAAAATCTCAGCTTATAAGCGGACATATATACCGCAGCCGGGAGATATATTTTTTGCGTGAGGGACACACAGGTATTATAGTATCAGTCAGCGGTAATCAGTTTACAACCGTTGAGGGAAATACAGGAGGTACGGAAAACTGCCGGACTGTGGGTAGCCATACTTGGACTTTTCCAGTGGTAATTATGAATATGTGTTTAATCCGGATTATCCGGATAAAGTACAGAGCAATGGTTCATATTCTTCCAATGGAGTTGAAAGCTATATGTACTCAGGAAAATTCCTACAGCGACAACAGCAATGCGAGCGTTGTATGGAATAACCGTGTTAAGGAGAATATCCATCCGAGATACAGAGCCTTGCCCCAATTGCTCCAACAGGACAACTGACATTATATATGCAAACGATACGGATATAACGAAAATAGCCGGAAACCTTGCATGGAAAAACAGTATTTATGAACTCGCGACAACCATGTCTTTTGAAGTAGCAAAAACGGATGCGGCATATTTAAAAGGATTTGATGTACACTCCTCAGGTAGGTGATATTGTACGCATGGTTACAAACACAGAAATTTTTCGAGGCGTAATAACAAAGGTGGATGACGGTGATGAAAACAGCAATAAATATACAGTGGTATTAGACCTTTGGTTGGTATCTGAATAAGACAAGTCAGACGTATCAGTTCAAAAAACATTTTTTGTGTCAGACGCGATTCGTGATATGCGATGATCTGTCAATATCAATCGCTATGCTGCCGGACTTAATGTTAATATCAATCAGATATATTTTGATAAAACCATATCGGATATATTAACGGATATTCTTGATAGGTGTTACGGAGACTATAACTATGATTTTTGTGCCGGAGGATTGCGTATTTACAGAATGGGTGACCTTATTGCATATCCCGAATTTCGAGTGGCAAATAATGTTGCGCAGGCATATTCGCCGGAGTATAAAGGCAGCGTAAGCCATAGCATCCATTGAGGAAATGAAAAACTCAATTAAAATCACTTCGGAAAAAGGATAATGTGTATACAAATTGATGGTGCTACAAAATCGAGGATTGATTGACAAGTATGGTTTTTACAGAAAATCGTGAAGATTGATCCCGAAAAGGAAAACGCAGACGCTGTTGCAAAGCGTGAACTCAACGAAAACTCAAGAGAGAGTGAAACCTATTCATTTGAAATTGTGGAGAAGTATGACAGTTATACCAGAGCGGGTGAGGTCATAACCGTTGACGATACCAAGTACGTTATTGAAAAAGTACCAACCACAGGTTCAAGGATGGGTGGCATTATGACAAACTGGAATTACGGAAATTTTAGTCTGATTTTTTGATTACCTGTCAAATACTGTTGTGATATAATTAAACTCATAGATTAATCGAAATTTAATAGTGTAAAAAAATATTTTGTTAGAGTGAAATAAATTCGGTCACTTGATACTAGCGACAAAATTGGATAGTGAAAGAGATAACAGTGAAAGGCGGCAATGGTGTGAAAAAGGAATTTCTTACTGCTGATGCTAAATTTGTGTATTCAAAAAATGAATTAGATATCAAGAAGTTTTGGACAATTTTGAAATGGCTTCTGAGATTACTATTATTACATATAACATATCTGAAAAGAAAAACGCTTTAGTTTCCGCATTGAGGAAAGCAGGCGAGCACTGTGTAGTCAATGTTATTACAAACATTCCTAGCAGGTGGGAGACATATTATGGTGACATCTTCCGGGATAAAGCAAGACAGAAGATTAACTTATATTTATCAAAGCTAAGACCAGAAAGTCTTGGTATTAACTCTACTGTATTTTTTGATTTTTCTAATCATGGGAAAATAATAATGACCGATTACATTGTTTATATAGGGTCGGCTAATTATTCGGAAGAAAGTGCAAATAATACAGAATTTGGATTTATATCAAGAGATAAAGAATTCATTGATTATATTAATTCTGAGGTTTTACCAGATGTTCAGGCCACAGCTATTCCATATTATGAATATAATTATACAGCCCCTTTTACTTGAGGCTAGTGTGGCGCTTTCAGCAGTCTACAATATTAAAAACGAATTGTATGAAGAGGTTTATAGATTACACGATGATATAGATGGAGAATGGTATTATTATGTTGAATACGAAGCTACCTTTTTAACAGTGGCAACTTTAGATAAAGTTGTTCAACTTGTAAGCGAGGCATGTAAGGTTGCAAGTGATATTTATGATGCAATTGATACTATTACTAACGGAGATGAAGATGAGACAATTACCACTAATGATGTATATGAAGAATTGTTAGCTCTATGCTCAAGAATTGAGGAGGTAAGGAGTTTTGATACACTCATTGAGTTATCGGAGTTTGATTCAGAGGAATATACAAATCACCAGCTACAAGAAAGAATATGCAATGGAGGCATATGAAGATAATTTAGAGAATTGTATTGAAAGAGCATCAGATGAAGCAATGAGTGTTGTTTGGGGATTTGACGCAAGTAGCAAAAGAGGATATAGACGAGTTGATTGAAGAAGTTCAGAAATTCTGTGAAATATACTCATCTTTTATAGAAAATCTACGGGCAAGGGAATTTAAAAAAATTAGTTCTGAAATAGATAACACATAAACTGCAGTTTTTAGAAATGATAAAATCGGAATTTATAGAAGGGTGATTTTTTTTGTGATACAATTGATTTTTGAATGGATATACGAAAATGCAATGGCAATATTTATTTCATCTTTTATATCATTTTTAAGCTTTCAAAAATATTATGATAAAGCGAATAGAGAAAATGTACTTATGACAGTTATTTTCCGGTTATTCAAATATTGGACCGTGAAAATTACTCAAAAAGAAATTACGAAAAACTTTATGAAATCAAGTCCAACTATGCAATTCGCTATCTTCATAAAAATGAACGCAATAAACTGATGATATTGATAAGTACTTACAAAGATGTATGTAAATATGATAAAGCCATGGTAGAAACTGATTGCATTATGTCATATTATGAATACAAATTAAAAAAAATGGCATAAATCCCAAACCTTGTGCAATAACTGATGATGAAGGTGAAATTGTAGCAGATGATTATCCACCAGACTATCATTATTTAGCAAATCAAATCTATGATATTGTTTCATCAGGTGAATTTCAGATGTCGCCAAATGATTGTACAAAACAATATTATTAATATAATCGATCATTATACAAAGGAACTCTATTCAGCTAAAAAATATTATTATTTGATGATTATGAAATAACAGAAGTCATTAAACAATCAAATGTTACAAAGCAATGGGATGAGAGGTTTAATGCGGTCAAGAAAAGTCGACAAGATTTTTGGATTTGTCTATTTCAAAAAAAATTACAGATATTAAATTATACAAAATTAAAATAGAAAAAATTAAATTCCGGTTTATGGGCAAAATTATAAATCATTTAGATACAATATATTAAGAACTTGGAGGGATTATAAAATGACAGAGACAATTAAAACATTAAAATCACGCCGTTCCTGCAGGAAGTTTGACGGCAGGCAGATTACAGATGAACAGCTTAATACAATACTCGAGGCGGGAATGTATGCGCCCACGGGAATGGGGGAGACAGTCGCCTGTTATGGTAGTGGTTCAGGATAAGGAAACTGTTGCACAGCTTTCAAAAAAATGAATGCTACTATTATGGGAACTGACAGTGATCCGTTCTACGGAGCTGCCACAGTAATCGTTGTGCTTGCCGATAAAAAATATCTCCACATATCTGTATGACGGCTCATTAGTAATGGGAAATTTGATGAACGCAGCCGAAGCGGTAGGGGTACAGTCCTGCTGGATACATCGCGCAAAAGAAGAATTTGAGAGCGAGGAAGGCAAAGCTTTACTAAAGAAATGGGGCATTGACGGCGATTATGAAGGTATCGGTCACTGCGTACTCGGATATGGAGAAAAAAGCTCCGTTAAAACCGCGTAAGGATAACTATATTTATAGGGTATAAAAATCGGTTTTATGAAAATGTATGATTAAAGGTAGATGGGATTTTTTTGAATACAGTTGAAGAACGCATTGACCCGTCAATGGTATTTCAGACGGAATTTGAGGAATGGGTGAATGACGGATGCAAAAAGCTGAGGAATTAATGGGTAATTCCGATAAAGAAGATAAATAAAGTCAGAGGCGTATCAGAAATGATGCGCTTTTTGATGCCCGAAAGGAGAAAGTGATGGGCGGTATAACAGATTTAGCAAGGCATATAAAAGACAGGGACAATCCCTCGCCGTACACGCCGATGTTCGGTAAAATAATATCTTTGCCGGAACTCACTATACAGCTCGGAAACAGGATACTGCTTGACGCGGATGACATCAAAGCTACGTTTGATATATATGAAACGCAGACCTATGATAACCATACGGAATACATACATCTCGGCAAAGAAGTTGTGCTGCTGCCATATTCCGCTAATAACAAGTTTCTGGCTATTGGGGTGGTTCAATGAAAAATACATTTGACTTTGATTTCAAAAACGGCGAGTTCAGAATGAAGAACGGCAATCCTGTGGTGCTGACGGGTATTGACGCTCTTAAGCTGTGGATAGAGAAAACCATACGGACACAGCTTAACCGATATTCTATATATAAAGGTCGGCAATACGGCGCTAATATTGAGGATTTGGTAATAGGGCAAAACCTACGGCATAGACTTTGCGGAATCGGAACTGCGCCGTGAGATTGAAATCGCTTTGCTTAAAAATGAGGACATCCATAACATGGACAGCTTTTCAGCCGTAAACCGTGGTTCTGAGCTTAATCTATCATTTACACTTGCTACAAGCTATGGAGCGATTGCGGAGGTGTATAAGTTTGACACTTGAAGAGATAATTGAATATATGCTGTCGAGCGTACCGGATGAATACGACATCTCGGTTGGCTCGTTTTTTTATGACCTTCTTTATCCTGTGGCGGAACAGGTGTATTTGCTTCAAAACAAAATAAAGACTCTGTCAACAAATACTTTTTGCGCTTACAGCAACAGGGGAGTACCTCGACCGTAAGACGGCGGAGCAGGGTATCACGCGAAAGGCTGCCACCTATTCAAGCGGAATAGTACGCATCACGGGAAACCGCGGTGAAATAGTATCGAAAGGCTCAAAGGTTGCCGCTGACAATATTCTGTTTTCTGTGGACGAAACTATGAGCGTTCCCTGAAAGCGGATATGTTGAATTGACTGCCACTTGCACAACTGCCGGAAGTATAGGAAATGTCAAGGCTGGCGAAATAAACCGGTTTCCCGTAACGCTGCCGGGACTTACAGCCGTTGAAAATATAACGGATTTCACAGGCGGTTATGATGCGGAAAGTGACGCTGATTTACTTGAACGCTATCTTGAAAAGGTATCGCGTCCGAACGTAAGCGGAAACAAGTATCACTATATCGAATGGGCAAAAGAGGTTGTTGGTGTCGGTGATGTGCGTGTTATTCCTCTCTGGAACGGAGCCGGAACGGTTAAAGTGGTCATTGTAGATACAGATAATCAGCCTGCTGAGGCTGAACTGATTGAAAAGGTGAAAACACATATTGATGAAAACCGACCGATTGGTGCGGATGTCACGGTTGTAAGCGCAACTGCTCTTACGGTAAATATCACCGTCAAACTGACTACAGACGAAACGCCGGATATTCAGCAGAAAATTGAGGAGTCAATAAAAAGCTATCTCTCGATAGACGCACTTAAAGAGCGTATATATCCTATGCTAAAAAATAGGCAGCCTCATTTTATCGGTTTCGGGAGTGGAGGACTACACTAATCTAAAAGTAAACGGCGGAATGGTTAATATAACGATTGCTGATGGGACTGTTCCTGTTTTTAGGGAGCGTGGTGATTTCATGATTGTGAGACTCCCTGACTATTATAGGAAATCAAAGGTTGTAAAAGACCTGTACGCTGTAATTCAAAAGCTGCTTGATAAAGTAGCGGAAGATATTTCAGCGGAGGACTTGAGGTTATTCATAACTACAACCGATAACTTCTCATTGCATGAAAAGGATGTTGTATTGCCGGAAATCAGCGCGGACAATCAGACAAAACGCGCGAGGGGTGATTGCGCGATTACAGGGAAATAATCTGCTTACCAAAAAGCGGAGCTTGAACGGCTTATTCTCATTTATGACAAGACAGGCTGCACAATAACAGAGGATTTTGCAAATTATACTGCAAACATTTTATTTGGCGACAGGACAGGCATTCCATACAATCTTGAACAGATACGTGAGGCTGTAGAAGAGGTAAAACCCGCGCACATAAAAGTAAATTATGAGTTTCTGCGCAATACATGGGGAGATGTGAGACGCAAGCTCGGAACATGGGGAAATGCAAAAGTATTTACATGGGAAGGCGGTCAGAATTATGACGGAAGGACGTGGTTATATGTAGATAACAATAATGTGTATTTAAGAGAAAACGGTGCGAATGCGTATGTGGTTTTGAAAAATGACGAACCGTATGCACATTTGTTGTAAGGGACACTAAAAAGAGAGGGGACACTAAAATGGAATATACACAGAATTATAAATTCAGACTTCCGGCGGATTCGGATATTATTAACATCGGTGATATAGATGAGAATTTTATAAATGTGGACGCTCTGATAGCTGCTTACGGTCGGATAAAGCGGATAAGAATTCACCGAGCTTTACAGGAACACCAAAGTCAACTACACCGACCTCATCGGACAATTCCATGAGGATTGCCACAACCGCGTTTGTGCAGGCGCTCATATCAAGTCTGCAAACAGCGGTAAATACCTCAATTGCAAATAAAGCTGATAAAAATTCACCAACATTTACGGGGGGACACCGAAATCGACTACACCAACCTCATCAGACAATTCCGCGAGGATTGCCACGACCGCTTTTTGCAGGCAATCGCAAATGATTTGGAGGAAAAAATAAATGCCATAAAGGTTTTTGTCGGAAATGCTTACTTGAGTGACGTTGTTGAATTTCTGACAATGGAAATATGCCGTATTCAATATGGAGGTCACAGCGAGTATGAATTTTATAAAATCAGATGTATAGGATGCCAATTAAAAACCGGTGATTATGTGTCGAACGAATCGGGTCAGTATACGCAATATGGCAGCCGAAACCCGTCACGGGTGATTTTGTTATAGGCTTTAATCCCGATTTGCTTGTCGCTCTGCCGATAACCGCAGTAACTTTGATAACTGTTTTTATGTAGGTGCTGCAAATACCTCATATAAAACGGTGTCTGTTACGGATATAACAAATTGGACAGACGAGCGGGAAGAAGATGATGCAACATATGCCGAGTACGATGTGGCTGTGATTCAAATAAATAATAATTAATAATGTTTATAAAGGACGGTGATTTATATGCCGGAGGATATACGCTTGGCTAAAGGAGAGGATATGGATGCACTTAAAGAAACGGTAGATGCTCACATAGGAGATGATTATATCCATGTAACCGCAGCGGATAAGGAAAACTGGAACGGCAAGGCTGACTTGTCGCTTTTGGATACGGAAGGCTATTTAAAGAAAAAGCTGGTCGGAGCATTGCCGTCGCTGTCAGCCGAATTTGATTTCGCTGACGGTGTTTCTAAATTCAACGAGTCGAATCGCCGCACTGCAACGGTCGAGGAGGCTGGCGGAAAATATATCAGAAAATAACGACAGCTTCAAATGCCGCGAATGCATATGCGCTCGCTTTTTAGATTTTTCTAAATATACAAAGGGAGCAAAGGAAATCATCATTGAATTTGACACAAAAATCAACGGTGACAGGTGGTATATCGGACTATCGGATTTAAGTCAGCGTCCGGGCGAATCGTACAGAACGGCATATGACCATACGGGAGTTGTGTTTTCGCAGGAACAAAGGACGGAAGTTATTATTACATCAACGATAACCTTACATGGAAGGACAGCTTTTTAACGGCTGGGTACATAGTTCCATCACGATAAATTTTGATGAGAAAACCGTTGCATATCAAATATCAAACGGAAATACATCTGCCACATTAAGCGGTAAGATTTCGTTTTATGACGAAGCAGCCGAACAGGTGACAGGCCTTGAAATTTATTCGTATGTAAACAATGTTGAGATGTGCATTGACAACATCAGCATTGCATCAAATTTCGGCGGAGAACGAGATGAACGCACTGTTTATGTCATATCTGAGGACGGTGCCTTTGCCGAGTACATCTATATACGGCAAGCCTGAGTGCATCGGACGGAGTGATATAGCCGAAAAGGTTAATGATTTGCTCGAAAGAGTAATTGCATTAGAAAATAAATAAATAGTCCAGCGGTGAAATGTCAAGAGGAAAATAAGTGAAAAAGCAAATATTTTTCACCAAATTCCGAAAGGTGCAAAACACCTGCCTAAGCCCTGTCGACCAAGTTTTTAAAAATGAGCAGGGCGACCTGATTTCAGCAGAAAAGCTTTGCTATTCTGCCGAGGTATATAAACGATTGTCTTTCAGCAGTCGAAAGACTAACCGCACAAATTTACGAGCAGTTAATGCGAGTGCACGTTTGTGTTGATATCTGTTTACCTCTTTGTATTTGAGATGATAGAAGGCACTGTATTCCTTGTCGCATCTTACAAGAGAAAATGCGGCTTCACACAGATAATACTTTAAAAATCGATTACCGGAGTTAATAAGCCTTGTTGTTTGAGCTTCGAAATCTCCGGATTGATGTTGTTTCCATGCAAGACCTGCGTATTTTGCAAGCTGAGCTTGATTGTGGAAACGGTTGATATCTCCGATTTCTGCCATGATTCCGGCAGAAAAAACCGGTACGATACCCGGAATAGATATCAATACATTGGGGAGGAGTTCCATTTGAGCAGCGATAGCTTTATCAAACTCCTTAATTTGAGCTTCCAATGCCTTTATGGAGGTTATGGATATAGAAAGCACCTGATTAACAGAATCATTTACCGTCTTTGGTAAACGGTAAGAACTTCGGGCTGCTTTCTGAATGGATTTGGCTACTGCATTGGGATTTGGAAAACGGTTTTTCCCCTTTTCCATAATAAAAAGCAGTAAGCTCATGTAAGTCCATATCTGCCAATGCTTCTGCGGATTCAAACTCATCGTAGACTGCAAGAGGCGGTAGTGCTGAAGGTATCGCTAAATACCTTCTCCTGCGTCATAGTAGAATACTTCTTAAAGAGTATGTTCATAAAACGTTGCTTTTCTTTGATGAGGTTGAAAACAGCGAAATAACGTGCTCGTGTGAGGTTCTGAAGTGCTTTGTAACGATAGTCACCGATGTATACCTCTTTGTTGATTCTACCGAAACGCAGGCAATCAGCAATAACAAAAGAGTCAATGAATCATTCTTTTGCAAGTCATTGTAAGTATCGTGAAACTTCTTGACTTGCTTAGGATTGAGGACATGAATCTTTGAATTAAAACGAGCTAATGCAGCATCTTCCCTTAGAAAATAAACAAGGTTATCACCATACACAGAGGTTGCTTCAAGACCTATTAAAACAGTATCTAAGGAATGTGAAGATGTCATAGCAGAAAGAATTCTTTTTACCAACTGTGAAGAACCGGTATGTGAGTTGGCAACAGAAAAGTTACTATGTTTATTCCGTCAGGAAGCATGAAATAAACGACATTGATTTGCTGCTTACATCAATACCGACGTAAAGTGGGTTCATAAAAATCACCTTCTTTCGTTAAAATTTTAAGTGTTCAATCGGTTTGGTAAAACCCATGATTATGGAGCATCAACACCCTCGCATATAAGAATCTAACTTAAGAAGGACAGATGCGAAACCACACTGCTAAATGGTTGTCCCGAAGCTTAAGAAAACAGCCAGCCGGTTTGAAGTTAACTTCCATATCAGGGGAACAGACTTATTATGAAGCAACCGCAATGGTTCAACAGGGGGACAAAGAACTATTACCTGATTGACACCAAGTCAATTATATCATAGGTTTACCAAACCGATTGATATTTTGAATATAAAAAATATATCTATAAAGATATTATACGAGGGAGGAAAGCCAATGGAAAGCACAATTATTGTAGCGGTACTGTCGCTTATAGAACGCTCGGCGGTTCGATTATCGCAGGTATTGTTTCAAATAACAAAACTCTCTACAGAATTGAGCAGCTTGAGCGGAAAGTGGAGAAGCATAACAGTGTTGTTGAGCGTATGGCGATTGCTGAAAATACACTTAAATCTCAGCAGCACCAAATTGATGAACTGAAGGGAGAGAAGCAAAATGATTAACTGGAAAGTAAGATTAAAGAATCCGATGTTCTGGACGCAGCTGGCAATGTCGGTGATTATGCCTATACTTGCATATCTCGGTCTTACAGCAGAGGATTTAAGTTCTTGGACAAGGCTTGGTGATGTGCTTTTGCAGGCAATATCAAGTCCGTATATTTTGGGACTGGTTCTTGTAAGTGTATACAATGCAATTACAGACCCGACAACAAGCGGATTTACGGACAGTAAGAGGGCGCTTACATACGATAAACCGAATAAAGATAAGGAGAGCAAAATATGAGCGCAGCAGATAAGGTTATAGAAATAGCCGAGAATGAGGTCGGCTATCTTGAAAAAGGCAAGTAACAGTAATTTATACGAAAAAAATGCCAATGCCGGAAGTAATAATTATACTAAGTATTGGGCGGAGATAAAGCCGGAATATCAAGGTCAGCCGTGGTGCGCCTGCTTTGTAACATGGTGTTTCGTACAGGCATTCGGTAAAGATAAAGCGGCACAACTGCTTAAACATTATCCATATGTGTACTGCCCGACAATGTCGGGTCTTTTTAAATTGTATGCAAATCCACAGAGGGGCGACATTGTTATTTTCAAGAATAACGGAACATTCACATACAGGAATTGTAACGAGCGTGAACGGTGATTACTTTACCACTGTCGAGGGCAACACCTCTGGTGGCTCTGCGATAATCGCCAACGGCGGTGGAGTGTGTAAGAAGGGCTATTACAACAGAAATCTTCCGGGGACAAAATTTTGCAGACCGGAGTATAGCTTAGTGGAGGAGGATGAACTTATGAACAAGGAATATGAGGAACTGAAAGCGGAAATAAGCAGAACTTAAGGCTGCCGTTGATGAACTGAATGGTAAGATGATTTACAACTATGTGGATAATAATATGCCATCTTGGGCGAGACCGACCATTCAAAAGATGATGGACAAAGATTTCTGCAAGGTGATGAAAACAGCTGTCTTGGACTGACGGACGAACTGCTGCGTGTATTTGTGATAAACGACAGAGCAGGAGTTTACGACCATAGATGGGACGGTACAAGCGAATAATTGATTTTATGCCCGTTAGAGATTGATTTCTCCGACGGGCATTATTTTTTTAGTTCTTGTCACTGACAATAGTGTCCTTTATTGTTAGAAGGACTAATTCTTTTATAAATAACGGAGGTAATCGCAATGGAAGAAAACAAAGATGTATTGGTGTCAATCGGAGAAAATATATGCTTACCATAAAAGAGGCGGGCGCATATTTCAATATAGGAATCAAAAAAATGCGCAGACTTGCTGAAGATAATCTCGGAGTTTTCTCGGTTTACAGCGGTAACAGGTATTTAATAATACGACCAAAATTCGAGGAATATATCTGCCAAACTTCTACGATATAAATTGATTTTATTTGCCGTAAGTAGTTGACTTTCAGCGCCTTTAGAGTGATATATAGTGTAAGCTGAATTTGGCTTAGAATCAATGACAGGAGGATTTTATTATGGCAGGAGAACTAAAACCGAGCGAAAAGTACACGCTTTTTAATAAAAGAGGCGGCAGAGTATTTCGGGATTGGTATTAAAAGGATGAGACGGTTGGCTGAGAATAACGATGGTGATTTCAGCTTTTATGCAGGAAACAGATATGTTATTATCAGACCGAAGCTTGAGGAATACTTACTTAAAAAAAGCGGAGAGGAGATCGGACAGTTATGCAGAGAGTGACAGCGGAGAATAAGGATTTATTAAATCCATCAGAAACGATTGAATATTTTAAACTCAGCAGAAGAAAGTTTATGCTCTTATCAAAGAAAAGCCGGATAATGATTTTATTGTTTCTACGGCAGCCGCAGGCTGATTATCCGAACGGCATTTGAGAAGTATATCTTAAAACACCCGGAGCTTAGGAGAGGTGCAGATAATGGGCATCAGAGGAAGAATAAGACGAGATTCAAAGCACAGAGTTTTGAGAGCAGGAGAGTCAATAAGAGCGGACGGCAAATACCAGTTCAAGTATCATGTAGACGGCAAAACCGCATTTTGTGTACAGCTGGAAACTTGAACCTACAGACAAATTACCTGCCGGAAAGAAACCGTGTCTTTCATTAAGGGAGCTTGAAAAGCAAATAGATGATATGATTTGGAATCACAGTCAGATCCGATGAGAAAAAAATATAACGGTGAGTGAAGCTTGGGAGAGATACCTTTCCACTAAAACAGGAGCGAAACACAGCACAGTGACAAATTACAACTTTGTGAAGGAATATCTTAAAAAATGAGCCGTTCAGGGAGAAAAAATAGCGGAAAAATTAAACATCGGATGCAAAGCTTTTCTTATTAAAATGCAGAGTGACGGCAAAGGCACGGCTTTGATCAAAGACGGTGCGCGGAGTTTTAAGACCGGCATTTCAAGATGGCGGTGGACGATGATATTCTGAACAAAGAATCCTTTCAATTTCAGCTTGCCGGGGTTGTGGTGAATGATTCTCATACACGGAACGCGATTACAAAGGAAACAAATACGACAGTTCTTGAAGGAGGCCTTAGAAAGAACTGGATGCAATGGTAGAATTTCATAAGGGAAACCGTGTCGAGGGACTGAGACTGCAAGAAGAATTTGCAGCGGAATTTCGTAAGGAGTATAAAGACAAAGATCACTGTCCTTGCCTGAAAGCCTGTCGTTATCACGGAAACTGTAAGGAATGTGTAGCAATCCACAGAGCGCATCAGGAACATGTTCCTAATTGTATGCGACCATTGATTAATAAAAAATTGAAATTGATGTCAGAATTAACAGAGCATACCTTGGCAAATGAAATAGAAGCTCCACATGAGATTTTTA
>VOFC01006862.1_pt1 | contig 35738 bp, 43 predicted proteins | sample 5384161 | NCBI WGS metagenome assembly VOFC01 (sample SAMN12384722, study PRJNA508395) | human gut metagenome | isolation source: healthy gut B | host: Homo sapiens | reverse complement strand
TGTGCGCTATGCTGCTGAGGTCGTGATTTTGTGCTCGGCGGCGTGTTGTTCCGGCGTGGTTCAGTATGCGCCTCGGCGTATTAATGAAACAGCGGCAGATCGTGGCGGCGGCAATCTGCGCGCTGGCGCTTTGATGCTGGCGCAACGGCGAGGACTGCTTACGGTGCTGCTAATGGCCTGTGAAGTGCTGATCGGCGTTCTTACGCACGGCGGCAAACGGAGCTTGGCGATGAGATCGTCGCGCAGGCGTGGTACCGTTTCCTCCGGCGCGTCACGCAGGCCAGTTGCAATCACGGCTTGCACAGGACAGCCAGTATTTTAATGCATCCTGCCCCTAGCCGAGGCGATGGGTCTTGCCGGAAATCTTGCGGACGCTCGGCAGCACGGAACTTGAGCAGTGCGACTGGTATCGGAATCAAGCCCCTGCCGCGCACGGCAGCAGGCTTCTATGCCAGCCTGCGCGAAGCGCCTCGCGCTGCTGGATCTGTCGATCCGGAAATAAAGGGAAAAACTAAAAGCGTGCGCGGCCTATGGGCCGCCTTAACGCTCAGCGTGTCAAAAAGTCCGATCACGATCGATATCGTTCTGCTTCGTATGGGTGGACGCTCTGCCGCCCGGCAGAGTGCAGCTGATTTTGCACGCTGCGGCACATACGCATGCACTGCCCGTTTCGGTGTAGGGGTCGATGCGCCCATCTTCGGCGCTACAGAGCCGCGCGATGCGCGGTTGCGCCTCGAAACTAGCCTGCGGGCGTCAGCCGCATCGACGGCGGATTGCCGTGCGGTAATTTGCGGCAATTCGCGACTTCCAGGCGGGCCGATGGCTGAGGCATCGGCTACAAGTACTGCGAAATGCACGCGGTGTAGAACGCCATCATGATATTGTAGATGATGGTATCGGTGTTCGCCGCGGCGGCGTTGCCGGACACCATGGTCGAATCGAACGAGTTGACCGCCGCCTGAATGAACAGGTTCGCAATCGCAAAATCATGTTGCTGGATGCCCGCCGGGACGCCGAGTCCCAGATCCGCCCGACCTCGTCGCCGGAACCGCAGCCGCTGAAAAATAGATTTGCAGGCGTCGTTCAGGCGCATCATGTGCCACGACGAGGATGGCTGACACTACTGCGAGATGACGCTCGCAACGCCACGCCGTCCGCCGCCATCTTACACACGATGACGAAGAACAGGTTCAAAATCACGTTCAAAACGCCCGCGATTGTCAGATAGAGCAGCGGACGCTTTGTGTCGCCGTTCGCGCTGAGCACCGCGTTGCCGAAGTTGAAGATGCCGAGCGCCGGCATGCCGAAGCACGTAAATGCGGAAATGCGAGCACTGCTGCGCCGGGCAGCAGATCGTCTTTCGTCTTCAGCAGTTCCAGCATCGGCGCGGCCAGGAAAAACAAAGAACCACCCGATCCGACGCCGGACAGCGTACACAAAATCCAGCGCCGTGTGGACGCAATTTCGCGTATCTTCTTCCTGACGTGCGCCGAGATACTGCGCTACGCCGGACATTGACGCCATTGGAAGCCCAATCAGAAAGCCTGTGAACAGCGTCACGAGCGTCGACGTTGAGCCGACGGACCAAGCGCTGTTGCGCTGGAAAGAATTACCGACGACAGCTACGTCCGCCATGTTGAACAGCACCTGCAAAAGCTGCGAAAAAAGATGAGCGGAACGCTGAACATAAAGAATGTTTTTATATAACGACCCTTCGGTCATCTGAATACTTTTACGGGCGGAGAAGCAATCTTGCCGCCCGACAGTTCCTCTTTTTCGTATTTGCCCCAAAAAGCGTCCCTATTATAGAGAGCCTTTCCCCCTGTGCGTCAAGCGGGAAAAATAGATTCCCGGACGCCGCAGCGCCGGGACGGGGACTATTTTTCCGCCCGGATGAAAGGATTCTGATAGAACCGCACCGCGCCGGGCGAGCAGTTATATTCAACTGTTCTCGTTCGAACCGTGCATGCCCTTCATCTGATCCGGGCCGTAGATTACGGGCGCGAAGCCCGATGCAGCTTTTACGGATGGGCTGATAGAACTGCGCGTCGGTCGCGCCAGTCATGCTGCTTTATAGAGGGGGCTTGCGGCAAGACCGGGGAAGGTTTCGCCGATGACGCGCGTGAAGAGGCATCAAACGCCCATAGCGTGGATATCGACCGGGGGGCGTAAAAATCATTCGAGAGTGGAGCACTTCGGTCGAAGACAACTTTCAGCAAGCTTTTGGATGATCGTGGGGCTCCTCTGCTCGCCCTGGTGCCGGATAAAGCGCATGTTGGCGCCCAGCGCGTTGCCTCCTGCGGGATGACATTGTACGCGTCAGACCGGACTGCGTGGTAAAGGCGATGGTGGTCTTCAGCATCGCGCCCGCCTGCGCGCTGACGGCAGGGAGGACGGCCTTTAAAAGCGGGGAGAACAGCCACAGATTGCCCAGCAGCAGCCGCAGGTGAACGACGACGCGTAACCGGAAAGCGTTCGAACATGGCAGCGACCTCCGGCAGAAAGCTTCTTTTTGAAGGCTGCGTGTCTCAATCGTTTAAAATGCAGCGAGCCGTGCGATGGGCGTGTTGCTTTCCCGGCGCGCTGGCATGGCCCGCCAGTAGATTTGCTGTGAATTTTACGTCGGCTTTGCCCTTTTCAAATACGCCGACCATGGCAAAGTTGCCAGGGATGCCGCCGATCGGCTCGGAGATAATACCGCCGCCCTCATCGCAAGAGCAAAAACAACTCAACGCCGCGGCGCTTGAGTTCGGCGACCAGCTTCGGTGCGCCGTCTCCCGCCCATTCTTCCGTGCAGCAGGATGAGGCCAGATACCGTCCGTGGGCGGCGTGAAGCCCTCGGGTCAGCAGCTGCTCGACCGCCTCAAAGAAAGCCATGACGGAGCATTTCGTGTCCAGCGCCGCGCCCCCAGACCTTGCCGTCCGCAATATCGCCGGAAGGAGCAGCGGCGCTGGCTCCATCTCACCCTCCGCCGGAACGACGTCCTGATGGCTCATGAGCAGAATGGGTTTTTCCGAAGACCGGCCCTTCCAGTAAAAAGCAGATTGCCGTCGGATTTCGGTTTTTTCAAGCTTGAGAAATTACCAGCGGAAACAACTCCGCGGCAAGCGTTTTATGGAACGCGCGAATTTTTCCGGGTCGTCGCCGCCAGTATGGGGAGGTCGTATCGACCTGGAATCATTTTGGAAAGTTTTTTGCCAGCCGCAGCGATTCCTGTTCATCCTCCTGCGGCTTATAATCCGATGTTTTTTCGGGCTGAGCAGCGTCCGGACGACCGCGATGAGTATCAGCAGCAGCAAAACGCCCGGGATCAGCAGCAGATATTTCATACTTGCGCCTCCTTGCTGGCCTTTTTTTTATAGATCGTATACGCAATGCCGATTGCAAGCGCCCCGGAGGGGATGATCATAAAGCTGGTGGACGAGATCAGCCCCCGGCACGAGCGTGAACAGAACGCTCATGACAGCTAGCGGCGCAAATGGCTACGACGATATTCTTGGGTAATACTGGATACGCCATCGCGCCGAAAGAGGGCTGACGACGTTTATGAACGCGGGTTGCAGCGCGGGGACTTGCAGAACTCGGCTGCAGCGGCTGGAGCGCCAGCACGCCGAGCGCCAGAATCACAATGGTTAAAGCGATGATGTGGCAATCGAGAGTGTAGACACGATCTCGTTTTCCGCCGTGCCCTGTTTTGACACCTGCCAGATCGCGCATTTACTGCGCAGGGATTTTCATGTTGATGATTGCCGGTGATAAACGCGAGATAGTTGCCGCCCGCGCCGAGCATCGGCGTGTAGATCAGAAATTCCGCAACGCTGCTGACCGTCCACACGAGGCCGACGGATAAAAATCCCCCGGGCCGTTGCGCCGAGATCAGGATACGCGCCGAGCAGGCCGCCAATCACAAACGGCGCGCCAAGCAGCAGCGCGACGGTCAGATGTTTTCAATACGCGCCGCCACATGCGTCTGCTTGTTATACTGCGCCCAGAGGGCGTCTTTCTCTGTTTCTGTTCCATCCTGCATCCTCCCCTGTGATCAGTCTCGACTGTAATGCTGCCAGCATGCCCAAGCGAGCATACTGCCCGCGATTGAGAAATTTTCAACCCATGTGATGCGCTTTTCTCCGCCAGATACACAAACAGTGCCATCACGCCTGCCGACCACCGCCGCGACCAGCAGCGGCGTCCAGTCCCGGAGCAGGTGAACCGGCCATTCGAGGAAATAAAGCCGCCGAGATAGCTGCCGATGCATGCGCTGACAAGGCCGATGAACATAGCCGTCATGGCGAGATCACCAAGCCCCGCCGCGCCCGTTCGCTGCCGGAACCGGACGAGAGTTTCCGCGTATAGCGCTTGTTGAAGAAGATGGACAGGACGATGCCCCAGATGATGCACAGGCTCAAGCAGGGCAATGGTGCCAAGCCCTGCGTGGGTCATTTCGGCAGCAGACAGGACTCATGCCACCTGCTCGGCCGCCGCCTGCGCCACCTGCGTTCATAATTGGGCGCGTCGATCACGGGACAGGCGAAGCCACGGCCATGGCGTGCCGAGACTGCCGGACAGGCGATGACGCCCAGCAGAATGCCGACGCTCGGCAGAGCCGGAAAAACGTCGCGCTGAGACGACCACGCGCTTTGAATTTGACCGGGTCCATGCCAAGCGCAAGCCCGGCCCTCCACGCGCGGATGAGGAACACGATGCAGATGAGCGCGACAAACGCGACAATGCCGCCGCAGATGGCGCGTCGCCGGGCTGTTCAGCTGCGATAAAATAGACATAGGCACACTCCTCTTTTTTCTGTGACCAGTATACCATGCTTCCGCATGAAAAACATAGCCTGATTCAAAAAAAACGTTCCCGAATTTAGCGTATTCCAAAGGCTCCCCTTGGGCCCAAGGGGGCTGATTCCCCCTATCAGGGGAAATGACCCGAAGGGGCCTGAGGGGATGCGAGCGCCGCATATTACGGGGCACTTGAAATCTGTAATAAATCCCCTCCGTCATTTGCTGACCCAAATGCCACCTCCCTGGCCGCGCAGAGCGTGGCGGCGGGAGGCTTTGGGAGGCTCCGGCGAATCAAAGTACTGCTTTTACAAATTTTGAGTGCAAAGGCTGATTTATCGCAGCCATTCAAAGGCAACTGCTCACAAATTCGAGTTCCGTAACAGGCGGCGCGTACAACAGCGTCTGCAGGGTGACTATGTGTGTTCGTAGAAGACTTAAGCATTGGGGCTTGCCTGAATTGTACCCGTAGTACGCACCAAAACCGTAACCAAGCGCCTTTTGCCCCATTCTTTTCCGGCAAGACGGAAAAGAATGGCCGCCACTGGTGCGTCGGAAATGGCCTCGACGGAACGAGTCTCACTAAGCGCGCGAAGCCTCTTATCCTCTGAGCCTGTTTCCTCCTTTCCAAGCGCAAACGCTACGCTTGGTTTGCGCTTTGGTGGTTAGGCCTCGACGGAACGAGTCCCCCGCGCCACGCGCGAAGCCTCTTGTCCTCTGAGCCCGTTCCTCGCTTTCCAAAGCGCAAACGCTTCGCTGGTTTGCTCTGGGTTAGGCCTCGACGGAACGAGTTCTCCCGCTAAGCGCGAAGCCTCTTATCATCCTCTGAGCCGTTCCTCCTTTTTCCAAAAGCGCAAACGCTACGCTGGTTTTGCACTTTGGTGGTTAGGCCTCGACGGAACGAGTCTCCAGCAGCGCGTAGCTTCCCCATCCTCTGGAGCCCGTTTCTCCTTTCTTTCCAGCGCAAACGCTACGCTGGTTTGCACTTTGCGGTTAGGCCTCGACGGAACGGTCTCCGCTATGTGTAAGCCCCGTTTCTGCCATAGCGGCGAAACAAAGTGATTTTTTATTCTTCCGGTTTTCCGGCGGCATCTGCGCGTCGATGGCGCCGTTGATAAAGCGGTTCATGCTCTTCCTGGGTGAGGCGGCATAATCTGCGATCCGCTTGCGCTTGCCCTTCGGAACGACAACGCTGATAAAATCATATGCTTTTTGTTGTATCGCGCCGTCGCTTCCTTCTGCAGCGTCTGAATACGCTGCCTCACCTCGTGCTTATACTACTGTAAGTATGAGACAAGGTGTATAATTCTATATATATTTGTTAGAATGAAACAATTTACATACTTATACAAGTATATTATACTGGAAATATCAAGAAAACCGCGGGAGGATGCACCATGCAATATGAAAACTGTACGCCGAAATGGTAGGAGCCGCAGCAGAACAAGCGGTTGATCGCGAAACTACTGCCTGATCTTCTTGCCGAACAGCGCTGCGAAAGCGCAGTATCTGGGAAGCGTCTGAAACTCCCAGGGGAATAATACGGTGCCATCAACATAAGGCCCGGCACATCAGCGCTGATGCAGCTTTATGACCTCCGAATGGCACATCTGCCGGGCAAGCTTCCCGGCGTCGCGGTTCGAGCATTTGACAACGATGGGGGACATTTCAGATGCTGGTCGTGGATGGAGATGACGGCACGCGGATGCATTCCTTCGCGCATTTGCCGCAAAATAGGCGTCGGCGATGGCCGGGCCGTGGGATCGAGGTGATCTCGCCGATGCCGATGGCGCCGCAGGCGACGTCGAGGCCCGGCTTATCGACCACGATGGGGACGATCTTCGGGATCTCATGGGCACGGAAGAGGCCGAGAGCTGACCATATTTTTTCGATGGGCTTGCAGTTTTCGTCGATGGGATACTGCTCCCGCAGGGCATAGCCCATGCTCATGACGACGCCGCCCTCGATCTGCCCCTTCGCAGGAGCGGGGATTGACGGCCTTGCCGACGTCGTGCGCGGCGACGAGCGATTCGATCTTCCCGGTTTTGGGATTCAGAACGCACAGCTGCGTCGCGTAGCCGTAGGCCACGTGCGAGACGGGGTTTGGCTTGTTTGCACCGAGGGGATCGGTCTTGGCGTAATATTCGCCGTAGAATTCCCGGCCTATGAGATCGTGCATGGTTTGCCCTCGAGCGCGGCGGTGAACAGGTCGCACGCGCGGCGGCAGGCCTCGCCGGTGATCATCGTCTGGCGGGAGCCGGACGTATCGCCGGAATCCGGTGCGATCCAGGTGTTCGAGCGTTCATAGACGATCTGCTCGCGGCGGAGCGGCGTGTTTGTGACCGTCATCTGGACGAGCACCGTGCCGAGCCCCTGCCCGATGCAGGACGCGCCGGAGTAGATGTGCAGCTTTTCGTCAGCCTCGACGATCAGCTTGCAGCGGCCATAGTCCGGCAGACCCACGCCGACGCCCGCGTTTTTCATCGCGCAGGCCAATCCGACAGGCTTACCCGCCTTGACGGCGGCGTCATAGTAGGGTCTGACCGCCTCGAGCGTCTCCACAAGGCCGGTCTCCGGCCCGACGATCTGCCCGTTCGGCAGGACGCCGCCGGGGCGGATGGCGTTGCGCAGACGGATCTCCAGTGGCGAAATGCCGACCTTGTCGGCCATTTCGTTCAGCAGCGTCTCGACCGCGAAGCAGGTCTGCGTGACGCCAAAGCCGCGGAACGCGCCCGCGGGCGGATTGTTGGTGTAGTAGGCGGTGCCTTCGATCTCAAAATTCTCGTAGGCGTAGGGGCCGGCGGCGTGCGTGCACGCGCGCTCGAGCACCGGGCCGCCGAGCGAGGCGAACGCGCCAGTGTCGGAGACGACCTTCGCCTTGACGCCCTGAATGATACCGTTTTCGTCGCAGCCGATCGTAAAATCCATCCAGAACGGGTGGCGCTTGGGATGGATGAGCAGCGATTCGGCGCGGCTGAGCTTCACCTTGACCGGCAGGCCCGTCACGTAGGTAATGAGCGCGGCGTGGTGCTGGACGGACATGTCCTCCTTGTCCGCCGAAGCCGCCGCCCACGAGCTGGTTTTCGACCTTAATCTTCTTTGTGCCCAGCAGCAGCGAACACTCATGCAGCGTCGTATGGGACGACTGGTCGGTAGTGAGGAGCATGATGTCGCCGTCGAGATCGCGATAAGCGACGGCGCACCTCCGGCTCCAGGAACGCGTGTTCTGTCCAAGGCGTCTCGAAATGTTGCGAGATCACGTATTTGGACTTCGTGATGGCCCTGTCCGCGTCGCCGCGCGCAATATGGCTTACGGCCTGCACGTTCGATTCTTCCTCCTCGAAGACGAGCGGTGCATTCTCTGCCCACGCCTCGGACGGGTTATGGACGGCGGGCAGCGGTTCATAGTCGACCTTTACAAGCTTCTTCGCTTTTTCCAGCGTCTCCGATCCTGGGCGACAACGAGACAGATCGCGTCGCCCAGGTAGTGCGTCAGACCGCCGACGGGGATGAGCGTATACTGGTCGTGCTTCAGATGGCCGACTTTATTTTCACCGGGGATATCCGCTGCCGTAATGACGCGCACGACGCCTGGCAGCGCCTCCGCCTTCGACGCGTCGATGGCAAGGACTCTTGCGCGCGGATACTGGCTGCGGACGGCGGAGCCGTAGCACATGTCGGGCAGGTACCAGTCGTCGGGATATTTACCGTAGCCCAGCACCTTTTCTTCTACGTCGATGCGGTGGACGCTTGAGCCAAGCTTCCAGTCATTCTCCGACGCTTCGGGGATCACGCCCTCCCGGCGGCATCTTGCCGCCAGCCGGACCGCCTCGAAGATTTTGGCGTAGCCTGTGCAGCGGCAATAATTGTTGCGCAGGGCGTAGCGGATCTGATCGTCCGTTGGATTCAGATTCTGATCGAGCAGCGCCTTTGTGCAAAGCACCATGCCAGGAATGCAGAAGCCGCACTGCACCGCTCCGGCCTCGCCGTAGGCGTAGGTGTAAAAGCTTCTTTTCCTCATCCGTCAGACCCTCGACGGTGATGATGTGACGGCCTGTCAGCGAATCGGTGAATGGAGTGCAGGCGCGGATGGGAACGCCGTCGATGAGCACGGTGCATGCACCGCAGGCACCCTCCGAACAGCCGTCCTTGACGCTCGTCAGGTGCAGCGTATCACGCAGATAGCGCAGCAGGCGCTGGTTCTTTTTCCGCCGTGACTTCCGTTCCGTTTACAAAAAATACGGCCATGGCAAAAAACTCCCTTCATTTGAATCTCGGCTCTCACGTCACAGCCGCAGCTGTTCTCGGCACATGGCCACCGTAATTCCGAAGTTTCCCGGCCACGGGACATAATTCCTAAAAATCTTTTATGATTATACAATATTTTTTGCATGTTGCAAGGAATGGCACATGGAGGCGTTATTCTATTTATAAATAACGCTTTGCCCCTATCACTTGTACCTAGAGCAGACAGATATGGTACCCATCCGTCTCCAAAGACAGTGACTTGAACAGCGCCTCGGTCTTCTCCCGGTTTTCCGGCGCTGTGCGCCAGCCGAGGCCGCAGTCCGCGGTGATCTCGCGGGGAACGGGATGATCCTGCCGGGCAGACCCGCCTGTTCGCAGGCCTTCTCTGCCGCCATGGCGGCGCTGGTGGTGTAAAATGTGACGATGAGCCACTGCTTTTTTCTCTCTCATTGCTCTGCCAACTCCCGGACTGCGGCGATGGCCGCGTCCGTCTCTTCCTCCGTGTTGTAATAGCCGAAGCTGAAGCGCACCGCACCCTGCTCCACCGTGCCGAGTGCCTTGTGCATACGCGGCGCGCAGTGTGCGCCGGCCCGGACGGCAATGGCATAGTCCTCTGCCAGTGCGTCTGCGATTATGGACGATTCCTCGTTCCGGATATTGAGCGCCACGACTGGCGCACGCATCGAACTCGAAAAATCGCCGTAGACGTGCACGCCGTCCACATCCCTTACACCCTCATAGAACCGGCGGGCCAGCGCGAGTTCGTGCGTGCGGATTGCGTCCATGCCCGTCTCCTGGATGAAATGCACGGCGGCAAGCAGACCCGCGATGCCGTGGCCGTTGCGCGTTCCGGCTTCGAGCCTTGTCGGGTACTGCGGCGGCTGCGATGGCAGAAACGTCTGTACACCTGTCCCGCCGACGCACCACGGGCGGATGTCCACGCCCTCCGCGACGCAAAGGCCACCCGTGCCCTGCGGGCCCATGAGGCTCTTGTGGCCCGTAAAGCACAGAACGCTGATGTGCTGCGCGCACATATCGATGGGGAACACGCCCGCCGTCTGCGACGCATCGACGACAAACAGCAGTCCGTGCGCCGCGCAGAACGCGCCAATGCGCGCCAAATCAAGCAGGTTCCCCGTCAGATTTGAGCCTGCCGTACAGATAACGGCTCTTGTGTTTTTTTGCAGCAGCCGGTCAAAACCGGCATAGTCGATGCACCCCTGCCGGTTTGCCGGCAGGAAGCTGACCGAAACGCCGCGTTCTTTCTCGCGGTACAGGGGGCGCAGGACGGAATTATGCTCCAAATCGGTCGAGAGAACGTGATCGCCCGGTGCAAGCAGTCCGGAGATGGCAATGTTCAGCGCTTCGGTCGAATTGGCTGTGAAGCATACATGGTCGGCGCGTTCGCAGCCGAAAAGCGCAGCCAGCGCCTCGCGTGCGGCATAGATCGTCCGCGATGCGGTAAAGACTTTCCGCGTGCGCGCTGCGCCCGCTGTTGCCCATGGTCTGCATTGCGTTCACAACTGCGTCAATCACGCACGGCGGCTTGCGCAGCGTCGTAGCAGCGTTGTCAAGATAGATCATTCCGTCGCCCTCCCGTCAGATGGAACTATTATAATACAGAAACCGGGCGGACTGCAACGCAGTCCGCCCGGTTTCTGTTCGGCCATTCCGAAAACATACCCTTTTACAGGCGGCTGTCCGTCTGGGAAGCGCGGCGCAGGCCGCAGTCCGCCGTGATAAAAAAAGTGACCACAAAGCAGTAAAACACGACAGTTGCCCACGGCCTCCGGACGGCAAGACAGAGATCCCAGACCCCGTGCAGCACCACCGGGACGAGCACCGCCAGCGCGCATAGAACCGTCCGCCTGTGGCCCGTTTCCCTGTTTTTTCGGCCTGCTTGGCCCGGCTGAGAAGCAGTCCCATGGCGACAGCGAAAAAGAAATGTCCCGGCACGGACAGAACTGCCCGCGATACCGCTGTCCGAAGATCAGACTGCACGACGTACAGAATATTTTCCACCGCCGCGAAGCCCAGCGCGGAGGACACGGAATAGACGACCGCGTCGAACCGGTAATCGAACGCCGGGTGCTTCCACGCGGCCAGCCGCACGGGGGCGATCTTGCAGATTTCCTCGCTCACGGCGACCACCAGAAAATTATCCAGCAGCAAAAACACCGCCGAGCGCCGGTTCAGTGCGTCGGCCAACGCCCGTGACGCAAAAAACTGGATGCCAGCCGCCGGTAGGGCGGACAGCGCGCCGCACAGGATCAGCGTTCCAAGCAGCCTGTGCGGCTCTTTTTCAATGCGGTCAAGCTGATAGATGCGGACGAACAGAATGACCGCCGGAATCAGCGCCGCGAGGGACAGGTAGTAATTCAAAGCGACTCCTTTTTCTGTATTGGTAGGTCATTTCAGCATTTTTTTCAGATACTGTCCCGTGAAGCTTTCCGGGCAGGCGGCGATCTGCTCCGGCGTGCCGCAGGCGACGATCTGTCCGCCGCCGGAGCCGCCCTCCGGCCCAAGATCGACGATATAGTCTGCGACCTTGATGACATCGAGATTGTGCTCGATGACGAGCACGGTGTTGCCTGCGTCAACCAGCCGCTGCAAAACCTCAATCAGCTTGTGGACATCTGCCATGTGAAGGCCGGTCGTCGGCTCGTCGAGAATATAGAATGTGCGGCCGGTTGCACGGCGGGAGAGTTCCGTTGCAAGCTTAACGCGCTGCGCCTCGCCGCCGGAGAGCGTGGTGGAGCTCTGCCCGAGTTTAATATAGCCAAGGCCTACGTCAACGAGTGTGGCAATCTTATTGCGGATGCGCGGCAGATTGTCAAAGAAGGCCAGCGCTTCCTCCGCCGTCATATCGAGTACGTCCGCAATATTCTTGCCCTTGTACAGAACTTCCAGCGTCTCGCGGTTATAGCGCTTTCCATGGCAGACCTCGCAGGGGACGAAGACGTCGGCCAGAAAGTGCATCTCGATCTTCACAAGACCGTTGCCGCTGCAGGCCTCGCAGCGGCCGCCCTTTGTGTTGAATGAGAACCGCCCCGGACCGTAGCCGCGCGTGCGCGCGTCGGCTGTGGACGCAAACAGGTCACGGATGTCGTTGAAGACGCCGGTGTACGTCGCCGGGTTGGAACTCGGCATGCGCCCGATGGGACTCTGGTCGATGCCGACGACCTTGTCCAGATGCTCCAGACCCTCGATGCGGTCGAACTTTCCCGGGCGGGTGCGGGCGCGGTTCAGGCTGCCGGCAAGCTTTTTGTAGAGGATTTCATTGACGAGGCTCGATTTGCCTGAGCCGGATACGCCGGTCACGCAGGTAAACGTGCCGAGCGGGAATTCGACGTCAATGTGGCGCAGATTGTTTTCTGCCGCGCCGAAAATTTTCAGGCTTTTCCCATTGCCCTCCCGCCGCTTTTCGGGCAGAGGAATCTTTTTCGCGCCGGACAGATACTGCCCCGTGATGGAGCGCGGAGCGGCGATGATATCATCAACTGTGCCTGCGGCGATGATCTCGCCGCCATGCACGCCGGCGCCCGGGCCGACATCGACGATGAAATCGGCGGCGCGCATGGTGTCCTCGTCGTGCTCAACGACAAGGACGGAGTTCCCGATGTCACGCAGACGGCGGAGCGTGTCCAGCAGCTTGTCGTTATCCCGCTGGTGCAGGCCGATGGACGGCTCATCGAGGATATACAGAACGCCGATGAGGCTTGAGCCGATCTGTGTAGCCAGCCGGATACGCTGGCTCTCGCCGCCGGAAGCGTGGCGGCGGCGCGCGAAAGTGTCAGATAGCTCAGGCCCACCGCCTGCAAAAAGAAAGCCGGGGAGCGAATTTCGCGCACGATCTGCTCGGCAATGACGGCCATGGAGCCGGTCAGCTTCAGATTGTCAATGAATTTCAGTTCCTCCGAAATAGGCATGGCGCAGAAATCCATGATGTTCATGCCGCCGACCGTGACGGCAAGGCTAATATCGGACAGACGCCTGCCGTGACACTTGGGGCACGGACGCTCGGACATACACTCTTCGAGTTCCTTGCGCATGGCGTCGGACTGCGTCTCGGTGAGGCGCCGGGAGACGTTATTGACAACGCCCTCAAACGGCCGCTCCAGCGTGCCGCGGCCGTTTGCGCGTTCATAATAGATGGTGAGTTTTTCCGTGCCCGTGCCGTAGAGAATGACGTCGAGCGCTTTCTGCGGCAGAGCATCGATGGGGTCGCTCAGAGAAAAGTGATATTTTTTCGCCAGCGCTTCAAAATACATGCGGGAGATGGAGTCGTCGCGGACGTTGTTCCAGCCGCTGGCCTGAATCGCACCCTGCAGGATCGACTTGGAGCGGTCGGGGATGATGAGCAGCGGGTCCGCGACCTGCTGCGTGCCAAGACCTGCGCAGACCGGGCAGGCACCGTAGGGGTTGTTGAACGAGAACATGCGCGGGGAGAGTTCCGGCATGGAGATGCCGCAGTCCTCACAGGCGTAGTTCTGGGAGAAGAGCGTGTCTCTGTCCCCATCCAACTCGTTGAGAATCACAAGACCGCCGGAGAGATTGGACGCCGTTTCCACGGAATCCGTTAGTCTCCGGGCAAGGTCGGGTTTCATAATGAGCCGGTCAACGACGACTTCGATGTGGTGTTTTTTGTTCTTATCAGGCGAAATGTCTTCCGTCAGTTCGTACAGACTTCCATCAACACGCACGCGGGCGTAGCCGCCGCGCCGGGCGTCTTCAAAGATTTTCTGGTGCTCGCCCTTTTTGCCGCGCACGACAGGGGAGAGAATTTGAAATTTTGTCCGTTCAGGCAGGCCCATGATCTGATCAACGATCTGGTCAACCGTCTGACGGCGGATCTCCTTGCCGCACTTCGGGCAGTGCGGCGTGCCGCAGCGCGCCCACAAAAGGCGCAGATAGTCATAGATCTCCGTGACCGTGCCAACGGTCGAGCGGGGATTGCGGCTGGTGGTCTTCTGGTCGATGGAGATGGCGGGGGAAAGGCCGTCGATGGAGTCAACGTCCGGCTTGTCCATCTGGCCGAGGAACATGCGCGCGTAACTCGAAAGTGACTCGACATACCGCCGCTGGCCCTCGGCAAAAATCGTGTCAAAGGCCAGAGACGACTTGCCGGAACCGGACAGACCGGTCAGGACGACCAGCTTGTCGCGCGGGATCTCAACGGAGATATTCTTCAGATTATTGACGCGCGCACCCTGCACGCGGATACAGTTTTCCATGGTTCGCTCCTGTAATGAGAAATCGAAAAATTCAGTCTGCTTATTATACCAGATTCTTTTCAAAACTACAACATGATTTTCAAACAAAAGTTTTCAAATTTAAAAAGCCGAGACTTGCGGCTTTGGAAGGAACATGCTATAGTATAGAAAATTCAAGCAGCGGGGAGGCAAGTGCATGCGGAACCTGTCAAAGCTGATATTTCAGCGGGTCGTGGCGGTGTCGGTCGGCATTGCGCTGCAGATCATATTTCTGATCGTGACGGCAACATATCTGCGGGCGGACTTTTTCTGGATCCGGATCGCCATGACCGTGCTCAGCTGGGCGGTCGTTATTTATATCATCTCGTGCGGGGTTAACCCAAGCTATAAGATCGCGTGGATCGTGCTGATTCTGGCCTTCCCTGTGGCGGGATTGACGATCTATCTGCTGTTCGGCGGCAATAAAATTTCCAGCTATGAGCACCGGAAGATGCAGTCGATCGAGTCCGTCACTATGCAGCAGCTGCGGCAGGACGATGCGCCGCTGTGGGGAGTTAGCCGCCGCTGAAACGCCCGCGTTCAACCACGCGCGCTACCTGCTTTCGGCCTCCGGCTACCCCATCTACGACGATGCGGACGCGGAATATTTCCCAACCGGCGAAAGCTGCTATGCCGCAATGCTGGAGGAACTGCAAAAAGCGGAGCACTATATTTTTATCGAGTTTTTCATCATCGCCACCGGAAAGATGTGGACCCCCATTTTGGAACTTCTGCGGGAAAAGGCGGCGGCAGGCGTCGATGTGCGCGTCGTGTATGACGATTTTGGCTGCATCACGCGCCTGCCGATGGGTTATGCGAAAAAGCTGCGGGAAATGGGTATCCGCGCGCACGCGTTCAACCCCTATATCCCGATTTTGTCTGCCCGTCTCAATAACCGCGATCACCGCAAGCTTCTGATCATTGACGGCAAGGCTGCGTTTACCGGCGGCGTCAATCTGGCGGACGAGTATATCAACGAATACGAGCGTTTCGGACACTGGAAGGACTGCGGCATTCTTGTGCGCGGGAAAGCCGTGTGGTCGATGACAGTTATGTTTTTGTCCCTCTGGGGTTACGTTGACCGGTCGGAGGAGGACGTGGGACACTTCCGTGTGGACTATCCGGAAAAGCAGGGAAACACCGGCTTTCTGCAGCCGTTTGCCGACAGTCCGCTTGACAACGAGGACGTCGGTGCGACAATTTTACAGTCCGTCATTTCCTCTGCACAGGAGCGGATGTGGATCATGACGCCGTATCTGATTCTGGACGACAAAATGACCACGGCGCTCTGTGTCGCAGCTAAAACAGGCGTCGATGTACGCATCATCACGCCAGGCATCCCGGACAAGTGGTATGTCCACGCGGTCACGCGCGCAAACTATGAGGAACTGACGCGCGCGGGCGTCAGCATTTTTGAATACACGCCGGGTTTTATCCACTCTAAAGGTCTATCTGGCCGACACGAAGCAGGCCGTCGTCGGCACGGTCAATCTGGATTTCCGCAGCCTGTATCTGCATTTTGAAGACGCCGTGTATCTCTATGACACCACTGTGAACGCACAGGTGCAGGCGGATTTTGAAGAAACGTTTCCCCAGTGCAAGGAGATCACCGCTGAGCAGTGCAGCCATACGCGCCTGACGCAGCGTGTACTGCGGGCGCTGCTGCGGCTGCTTGCGCCGCTGATGTGAGCGGGAACGGAAAGGGAGCCGATGTCCATGTCCATCCATGAAGGCCACCGCGAACGCATGCGGAAACAACTCAAAACCAGCGGCATGGACTCCCTCTCGGACGTGCAGGTGTTGGAGGTGCTTTTGTATTACGCCGCGCCGCGGTGATACGAACCCGGCGGCACACGCGCTTTTAAGCCGATTCGGGACGCTCGACGGCGTGTTTTCCGCGCCGGAGTCGGAACTCAAAAAGGTCAGCGGTGTCGGAGACGCCGCAGCGCAGCTGATCCGGCTCGTGCCGCAGGTGGCGCGCCGCTGCCTCATGAGCCGCAGCGCGCAGATTGAGATTCTGGATACTACGTCCAAATGCGGTCAATACCTGCTGCCGTATTTCCACGGCGAAAGCGAGGAGGTCGTGTATCTTCTCTGCCTCGACGCGAAGTGTAAGGCGCTCGACTGCGTGCTCATCCATCGAGGCGGCGTGAACGTCGCGTCCATTGCGGCGCGCAAGGTCGTAAAGGCTGCGCTGGATGCGAACGCAACCTCCGTCGTGCTCTCGCATAACCACCCCAGCGGCCTTGCGCTGCCCAGCCCCGAGGATCGGCAGACTACGCTGGTGTTAAAGGCGGCGCTCGAGGCGGTCGGGATTGTGTTGGCCGACCATATCATTGTCGCGGACGACGATTTTGTCTCTCTGCGCGACGACGGCATTCTGGAGGATCCGTATGAACTTTAAGCTGCACTCCCAATTCAAGCCCACCGGCGACCAGCCGCAGGCCATCGAGAAGCTGACGCAGGGCCTCAACATGGGCCTGAGCGATCAGGTCCTGCTCGGCGTGACCGGTTCCGGCAAGACGTTCACCATGGCGAATATCATCGCCAACGTGAATAGGCCTACGCTGGTCCTGGCGCACAACAAGACGCTGGCTGCGCAGCTGTGCTCGGAGTTCCGCGAGTTTTTTCCGAAAACGCCGTGGAATACTTCATTTCCTACTATGACTATTACCAGCCTGAGGCATATATTGCCCAGACGGATACCTACATCGAAAAGGATTCCGCCATCAACGACGAGATCGAGCGTCTGCGCCACAGCGCGACGAGTGCGCTGTCCGAGCGCCGGGACGTGATTGTCGTCAGGTCCGTGTCGTGCATCTACGGTCTGGGCGATCCGATTGACTATAAAAACATGGTTATTTCGCTTCGCCCCGGCATGGAATACGACCGGGATGAACTTATGCGCAAGCTGACCGAGATCCGCTACGAGCGCAACGACCTCAACTTCGTCCGCAACGCCTACCGCGTGCGCGGCGATACGCTGGAGGTTTATCCCGCCTATTGGGCAGGCCGAGCCATCCGCATCGAGTTTTTCGGCGATGAAATTGACCGCATTTCCGAGGTCAACGCCGTCACCGGCGTGCCGGAGCGCATTTTGAACCACGTCGCCATCTACCCCAGTCGCATTATGTCGCGTCCAGAGAAAAATGGCCCGCGCCATGAAGGACATCGAGGCCGAAATGTGGGAGCAGGTGCGCTTTTTCGAGGAGCACGACAAGCTGCTCGAGGCGCAGCGCATCCGCCAGCGGACGCAGTACGACCTGGAAATGCTGCAGGAGATCGGCTTCTGCACCGGCATCGAAAACTATTCCCGCGTCATCGCCGGCCGCGCCCCCGGCACCCCGCCGACGACGCTGCTGGACTACTTCCCCGACGATTTCATCCTCTTCGTCGATGAGAGTCATGTGACGCTGCCGCAGGTGCGCGCGCCATGTATAACGGCGATCACGCGCGCAAGAAAAGTCTTGTTGACTACGGCTTCCGCCTGCCGTCGGCCTATGATAACAGACCACTGACCTTCGACGAATTCACAGAACGCATCCATCAGGCAATCTATGTTTCTGCGACACCTGCCGAGTATGAGCGCAGCCGTGCCGGGCAGATTGCCGAGCAGGTCATCCGCCCCACGGGCCTGCTCGACCCGGAGGTCTTTGTGCGCCCCATCGAGGGACAGATCGACGATCTGATCGGCGAGATCAACGCCACGACGGACAAGGGCGAGCGCACGCTTGTCACGACGCTGACAAAAGAAGATGGCGGAGGATCTGACGAAATATCTGACCGAAAACGGCATCCGCGTGCGCTATATGCACTCAGATATCGGAGCCATGGAGCGCATGGAGATCATCCGCGATCTGCGCATGGCGAAGTTTGACGTGCTGGTCGGCATCAACCTGCTGCGCGAAGGACTTGATTTGCCGGAGGTGTCGCTGATCGCAATTCTGGACGCCGATAAAGAAGGCTTCCTGCGCTCGGAAACGAGTCTGATCCAGACGATTGGACGCGCGGCGCGAAACGCGCAGGGCCGCGTGCTGCTCTATGCGGATAAGATCACGCCCGCCATGCGGGCCGCCATGGACGAGACGGCAAGACGCCGCCAGATCCAGGATGCGTATAACAAGGCGCACGGCATCGTGCCGAAGACCATCGTGAAATCCATCCGGGATCTGATCGAAATCTCCGCCTCGCCCACACCGGAACACAAGGGCAAGGGCGGCGTAAAGATGACGCGGCAGGAACTTGCGCGTGAGATCGAAAAACTCGAAGCGCAGATGCGCAAGGCCGCGCACATGATGGAATACGAATATGCCGCTGTGCTGCGCGACGAGATCATCCGTCTGCGCACGGAGGCAGACAAAAAATCATGACGAGAAGAACAGAACTCCTGCCGGGCGTGTTCCTCACGGCCGTGCAGGACAGGCGGTTCAAGACCGCCTGCTTCAGCCTCAGCTTTTTAAGGCCGCTTCGCGTGGGCGAGGCGGCTATGAACGCGCTTCTGCCGAGCGTGCTTCTGCGAGGCAGCAAAAAAACGCCATCCATCCGCGCCATTGCTGACCGGTTGGACGATCTGCACGGCGCATCCGTCGGCGCGCTGGTGCGCAAAAAAGGCGAGGTTCAGCTTACGGGATTATTTGCAGATTGCCTGGAAGATCAATACGCGGGCGAGACAGTTTTTGCAGCTTCTGGACTTCGTATCAGAACTGCTCTTCTGCCCGCAGATGGAAAACAGCGCGTTTCTGCCGCAGCTTGTGCAGCAGGAACGGCAGAATCTGCAAAACGCCATGCAGAGCGTTCTGGACGACAAGGGTGCTTACTGTGAAAGGCAAATGCTTCGCAGCATGTGCCGGAGCGAACGCTACGCCTGCGGCCGTCTCGGAGAGCCGGAGGAGTTGGATGCGATCGACGCACGCACGCTCTGGACGCACTATGAATCACTGCTGGCCTCGTCGCGCGTGGAACTTTTTTATCTCGGCAGTCAATCTGCAGATGAGATCGCAGTACAGCTTCGTCCGCTTCTGGCGCAGCTGCCGCGTGCGGCCTGCGTCATGGCTTCGACCGTTCCCGGTCCGCAGCCGCAGACACTGCGGCGGTTTTCCGAAACGATGCCGCTCGCGCAAAGCAGATTTTCGATGGGCTTCCGCACGGATGTGACGCTGCAAAGTGCGCAGTATCCTGCAATGCTGCTTCTGAACGCAATGCTCGGCGGAGGTGAGCAGAACCGGCTCTATACCGTCGTGCGCGGGCAGCTGGCTCTATGCTACGAGGCCGGAAGCTGGTACGACGGACACAAAGGCATCTTGGCCGCATCCGCCGGATGCGGCCGTGCAGACCTGACCGCCGTTGAGCAGGAAATTCTGCGTCAGCTTGCGGAACTGGCCGAAGGGCGTTTTTCTCAGGCAGAACTGGAAATAGCCCGCGCGGGGCTGCTGTCCGATCTGCGGCTGCTGTGCGACAGCCCCGGCAGGCTTGATGAATTTTATACGGGCCGCGCAGCGGCGGGCATTTCGCAGAGTCCTGCTGAACTTGCGGCTGCAGTTCGTGCCGTTCCGGCAGAGGACATATGCGCCGCTGCGCGGCAGGTGCGGCCCGATACGGTCTATACGTTGGAGGAAGCATGAGTTGGAACGACTATCCCGCGCTCGGAGAGCGCTGTTATCTGGAAACGCTTCCGAACGGTCTGCGCCTGCGCGTTGTGCCGAGGCCGGGCTTCGCCGGGAAATTCGCGTTTCTGGGCGTGAATGTTGGCTCGTGTGACACGCAGCTTCCGTTAAGCGGCGGCTGGCAGACCGTGCCGGACGGCACGGCGCATTTTCTGGAGCACCGCATGTTCTGCCTGCCGGACTGCGACCCGGAGGCGGCGTTTTCCAGCCTCGGTGCGGAGTCGAACGCTTTTACCGACTATGCGATGACCGGCTATTATTTCACCTGCACGGAACACTTTGAGGACTGTCTGCGCTTGCTTCTGCGCATGGCCTCGACGCCGTACTTCCCGCCGGAAGCAATGGCAGCGGAGCGCGCCGTCATTGCCGACGAAATCGCGCTCTACGACGATTCGCCCGAGGACTGCGCGCAGGAGCGGCTGTGCCGCGCGCTCTACCGCCGCCACCCCATCCACATCCCCATTGCGGGCTCCCGCCGCTCCATCCGCGCCGTCACGCCGGAGCTGCTGCGGCGCTGTTTTGACGCGTTTTATGTTCCGTCCAATATGGCGCTTGTCATCATGGGCGATGTGGACGCGGAGGCTGCCGCACGGCTTGCACAGGAGTGTCTGCCGCCGGACTTCTCGCCGCCGCCTGCGCGGCCTTGCGGCGAAGCGGAACCTGCGTGCGCATTCCGGCACAGAACGTGCCGGAAACTCCCGGTCAGCCAGCCGGTGTTTTCTATTGGCTTTCGGGCAGAGCCGTCCGCAGAGCCGCTCCGGCAGGAACTCACGGGACAGCTTGCCGCCGAATTGCTGCTGGGCGAAAGTTCAGCGCTATATGAAAGCCTTTATACACGCGGCCTGATCGACGCAGATTTCTCCTCCGGCTTTACGCGTTCCCCCGGCGCGGCGTTTTTGCAGGTGAGCGGTGCAGGGTGCGACCCGGAAGTTGTGCTGGAAGCCATTTTGCAGGCACCGAAGACCGGCTTTGTGCCCACACGGTTCGAGACTGAAAAAATCTGTACGCGGCAGACTTCTGCGGGAACTTGACGGATTTGAATCAACCTGCTATCGTATATGCGAATCCCTGTTCGCAGGCAGCGAATGCTTCGGCGAGTTTGATCTGCTGGATACCATTACACGTTCTGACGCGGAAGCGCTCCTGACGCAAACAATCACACCGGAACGTGCTGCGCTCAGCGTTATTGTGCCGGAAGAAGCATGAATTTCAGATGCACCAGCTGTAGGGGCCGATGCCCATCTTCGGCGCTAAGAGCCGCGCGATGCGCGGTTGCGCCTCGAAACTAGCCTGCGGACGTCGCATCGGCCCGCGCAGAATGCACCGGTTTTACGGAAAACTTCGGCGAATTCGCAACTTTCCAAACGGGTGGACGACTCTGGCCGCCCGCAGGATGCACCGTTTTTTTCGGAAACCCTCAGCGAATCCGCAGCTACCCAACGGGCCGACGTAGGCATCGGCCCCTACAAAAAACGTATGCACCCAAAGGCCCCCTCGGCTTTGGAGCGGGCCGCCGGAGGCAAACGCCTCTCAATTCATCAGGAGGAATTCATATGTTTCTCGCATCTCCCATCACATTCCCGAATCTCGGCATCGAGATCAACCCCAGTCCCGTGGCCTTTACGGTCTTCGGGAAGGACATCTACTGGTACGGCATCATCATTGCCGCCGGATTCCTGCTCGCCGTGTTTTATATGCTCTCGCGGGCAAAGGACTTCGGCGTCACGCAGGACGATGTGCTCGATATGATCCTCTGGGCGGCGCCCATCGGTGTCGTCTGCGCACGTCTGTATTACTGCATTTTCTATTGGGAACTTTACGCCGATGATCCCATTTCCATCCTCTATATCTGGGAGGGCGGGCTTGCCATCTACGGCGGCATCATCGGCGGCGCAATTACGCTGCTTGTCGTCGCAAAGCATAAGAAAATTCCGGCCACAGTCCTGCTCGATGTGGCGGGCATGGGCGTCATCATCGGCCAGCTTGTGGGCAGATGGGGCAACTTCATGAACCGCGAGGCGCACGGCGCCGTTACGGATACGTTCCTGAAAATGGGCCTTCAGGACGTATCCGGCGTTGTGACGTATTACCACCCGACGTTCCTCTATGAGTCCGTTTGGAACCTCGTTGGCTTCATCGGCCTGCATTTTTTCTCAAAGAAGCGGAAATTCGACGGCGAAGTGTTCCTCGCCTATGTGGCGTGGTACGGCCTCGGCCGCGTGTGGATCGAGGGACTGCGCACCGACAGCTTGTATCTGTTCTCTACCGGCATCCGTGTCAGCCAGCTTGTGGCAGCTGTCTCCTTCCTTGCCGCAGGCGGAGTTCTTGCGTGGGTGCTCATCAAAAAGAAGCCCACACCCGATACGCTCTACGTCAATCGCAGGCGCAATGAATCGCAGGAAGGCGAAAAACAGGCCGATTAAAAGAAAATTTACAAAATAACTGACATTGCACATCACTTGCCTATTCCATTTTTTTCGGGCAGGTGCTATACTACAAGAAATAAAAAAGCAAATTATGCTGCTGAAAGGAGTTTCTCCATGCGTTTTTCTGAAAATTTTGAAGCTGCAAAGAACATGGCTGTAGAGGCTGCCCAGACTGCTGCCGCAAAGGCAAAGGAATTGGCTGCCATTGCAAAGGCCAACATTTCCATCTATGCCGAGGAAGACAAGGTCAAGAAGGCCGAGATCGAACTGGGCAAAGCTGTACTACCGCGACTATGCCGTCGGGGAAGAACTCGACACTGCCGAATATCTGCCGTGGTGCCAGAAGATCGACGAGTCCAAGAAGGCCATCGCCGAGCTGAAGGACTTCATCGCCTCCCTCCGCGAAGACGAAGCGCCCGCCGAGACCGAGGCCGCTCCACGGACGACGATTTTGAGATCGTTGTCGCGGACGACGAGCCCAAAGGCTGCCGAGACGCCCGCTGCCGAGGCTCCTGCTGAAGAAGCCCCGAATCAAGAAGGCTCCCGCAGAGCCCCCAAGACAGAGGAATAAGCCTGTCAAAGCCGGACGCATTGCTCGCAGTGCGCCCGGTTTTTTCTGCTTTTTGAAGGAGAAGGCCTATGCGACGGCTCTGCCTGTTTTCCGGCGGCTTTTGCCATGGCCGCCGCTTTGTATCTGATTCTGCTGCATGCCGCGCCGGGTGTGCTGCTTGCCGCGCTTGCGGCAGTGTGTGCGCTGCTGTTTCTGCTTCGGCGGCCGATTGCGCACCGCACCGCGGTCTGCGTGCTGGGCCTTCTGACCGGATTTGCCTGGTGCCGGGGGTATGAGGCGCTTTTTCTGCGCCCATTTGCGTCGCTTTCCGGCGAAACGGCGGCATTTTCCGCGCAGGCGCTGGCTGCTCCGCAGACGAGCAGCTACGGGCAGTCCGTCTCCGCCCGGCTGACGCTGGACGGAAAAAGCTGTACGGCAGTCATTTACTTTGACGAAGCCGACGGCGAAATTCGGCCCGGAAGCCTCCTGTCCGGCACGGCGAAGTTCACCACGGCGCAGGAAAAGCATCTGCGCGGCAAGGATTACGATCTGTCGCGCGGCGTTTTTCTGACGGCAAGCTGCCGCGGGCCGCTGCACGCCGAGCCGGGACGCGCTTCCGTCTGGCTGGCGCCTGCTATGCTGGCGGAACGGCTCCGAGCGGCGATCCAGTCCGCGTTCCCGTCCGATACGGCGAGTTTTGTGCAGGCGCTGCTGCTGGGCGACAAAACCGGACTCAGCTACGCAGATAAGAACGATCTGGCCATCGCGGGCATTTATCATGCTGTTGCCGTGTCCGGCATGCACGTTTCGATTTTGCTCGGCATGATCCTGCTGCTCTGCGGCGGGAACCACCGTCTTGCGGCAGCGCTCGGCCTGCCGGCCGCTGCGTTTTTCGTTGTTATGACCGGGCGCCCGCCTCCGCAGTCCGCGCGGGCGTGATGCAGGCGCTGGTTCTGTGCGCGCCGCTCGTGCGACGGGAAAACGACCCGCCGACGACCATCTGTGCCGCCCTTCTCGTTCTGCTTGTGCAAAACCCATGGTCGCTTCTGAACGTGGGTCTGCAGCTTTCGTTTGCATCAACGACGGGAATCGTTTTCTTTGCGGGCGGACTTTACCGGAGCCTTTCGGAAAATCGGCTGCTTGCACATCTGCTGCGGAAAAAGACGGCGTGCAGCGCGCTCCTGCGCGCCATGCTGACGGCGCTCTGCTGCACGATCTCGTCTATGGTATTCGCGCTTCCCATTACGGCGATCCAGTTTGGAACCGTCTCGCTTGCTGCGCCGGTCGTGAACGTGATGGCGCTGTGGATGCTCTCTATCGTTTTCTGCGGCGGAATGCTTACGGCACTGCTCGCGCTGGCGCTTCCGGCGGCAGCTGGTGTCTGCGCATGGGCGCTCAGCTGGCCGGTGCGGCTGGTGCTGCTGATCGTGCGGGGCGCAGCAAAACTTCCGTTCGCGGCGCTTTATCTTGAAAACGGATATCTGATCGCAGCAGCGGTCTTTCTCTATGGACTTGCGCTGCTGCTTTCGCTGCGCCCGAAAGCCGTCCGGTTCTGGCAGGCTGCTGCCGCAGCTGTGCTCGTCACGGCTTGCTGCATGGGGCTTTCCTGCGCGGATTATGCGCTGCCGGGCAGCAGCTTTTCCATGCTCGACGTCGGACAGGGGCAGTGTCTTGTCAGCCGCAGCGGCGAAAGCGTCAGCGTGATTGACTGTGGTGGGCAGGAGGATGCCAGCGGGGAACAAGCTGCGCGGTTTCTGCTTGCGCGCGGCGTAACACAGGTCGACCGGCTCATTCTCACGCATTTTGACGCTGATCACTGCAACGGCGTCCGGCAGCTTCTGCGGCGCGTGCGCGTCAAAACGCTCTATGTGCCGGATCTGTCGCCGGAGAGCGGGATTCGCACAAAGATTCTGTTTGCCGCCGCGCAGGCAGGCTGTGAGATTCGGTTCGTCACGGATGATCTGACGCTGCCGGATGGCATGCGCATTTTCGCGCCTACCGGCAGCGCAGATGAGAACAATGCCGGGCTTTGCGTCTTGGCAGCAGGTGAAAAATATGATATTCTAATGACCGGCGATCTGTCCGAGCAGGCGGAATACCGACTGCTGTCCACGCATGACCTGCCGCACGCGGCGGTGCTCATCGCGGGACACCACGGCGCGGCTTCGTCCACGTCTGAGGCGCTTCTGCGCGCAATCAAACCGGAGGCTGTGCTCATCTCTGTGGGTGCGGATAATCGCTTCGGACATCCGGCGGACGAAACGCTCTGCCGTATAAGAAACGCCGGGGCGGCGGTCTTCCGAACCGATCTGTCCGGCACCATCACCATCAGGGGGTAAGCAAATGGCAAAAAAAACGCCTGACGACGGCGCTGCCGAGGCTGTGCGCCGCTTTAAAGCGGATTTGAAGGCCGGGACGCTCGACAGCTTTTATATCATCTGCGGCGAGGAGGCGTTTCTGCGCGGCCATTATGTGGACCTCGTGACAAAGAAGCTGACCGACGGCCCGGCGGGCGAATTCAATTTCCACCGCTTTTCCGCCGACGACTGCACGCCGCAGGCGCTGGCCGACGCGATCGACGCCATGCCTATGATGGCCGAGCGGACGCTCGTGCGTGTGGATGATGTGGATTTGTTCAAGCAGCCGGAGGGCGCGCGCGAGCAATACGCTGCCATCTTGTCCGATATTCCGGATTACTGCTGCGTGCTGTTCGTCTATGATACGGTGGAATTTAAAATCAACGGCACGATGAAAAAGCTGGCTGCCGCCGTGAAGGAGCACGCGCAGATCCTGTCCTTCGGCAAGCAGTCCGAACGCGATCTCTGCTCGTGGATCACGCGCCATTTCCGTGCGCACGGCAAGAGCGTCACAGATGAACTGTGCCAGTATCTCATTTTTCGCACCGACGGGCTTATGACCACGCTCGGCGGTGAGATCGACAAGATTGCTGCCTATCAGGAGGGCGACGCCATCACGCGCGGGGCTATCGACGCGGTGGTCATCCCGGCGCTCAGCGCGCAGACCTTTGATATCAGCGATGCCGTTGTGAACCGGGATTTTGAAAAAGCCCTCTTTAAATTACAGGAACTTTATGCTATGCAGACGGACCCCATTGCTGTGCTGGGTGCCATCGGTGCGCAGCTGCGCAGGCTCTATTACGCGCGTGTCATTCTCTCCGCAGGCGGTGGGCAGAAGGAACTGATGGAACTGACAGGGCTGAAAAGCTACCCGCAGGTCTGACTATGACGGCAGCCCGCCGCGTGACCGACCGCTTCTGCCAGTGCGCGATCGAACTGGTTTTGGATACGGATGTTGCCATGAAGACGAGCGCAGGCGAGCAAGAGCAGCTTCTGGAACTGCTCCTCGTCCGGCTTGCGCAGGAGGCGCAGCATGGATAAGCAGAAGCTTCGGCAGGCCATTGTCGTTGAGGGGAAATACGACCAGAACACACTCCGCCAGATCGTTGATGCGCCGATTTTTACAACAAACGGCTTCGCCGATATGAAAGACCCGGCCCTTCTGCGGCTGCTGCGTCAGGCGGCGCAGACGACCGGGCTTGTCATTCTGACCGATTCGGACGGCGCGGGCTTCCTCATCCGCAACACGCTCAAAAGTGCGCTGCCGGAACAGGGCGTGCTGCACGCCTATATTCCGGATCTTCCCGGCAAGGAGCGGCGGAAGGCCGTGCCCGGCAAGGAGGGGCTTCTCGGCGTAGAGGGCATGACGCCCGAAATTCTTCTCAAGGCCCTGCGCAATGCGGGCGCGGAGTTTGAGGACGGCAGCGCGCCTTCATCCGCGAAAACGCCCATCACCAAGCAGGATCTGTTCGTTCTCGGCCTTTCCGGAGGTCCGGAAAGCACAAAGAAGCGCGCCGCGCTTCTATCCGCACTCAGCCTGCCTGCGCATATGAGCGCAAATGCGCTGCTGCAGGCGCTGAACGTCCTGTTTTCCCACGACGAGTTTTTCTCACAGGCCCACCAGATTTTGGACAGATCAGAATAAAAAGACCGCCCGCGGGCGGTCTGGCCGTTCAAGATATCTGCATTTTTTATAAAGTGAGTACATGTTCCGTAACGCCTCATAAAACGGACTTCCCAGATATACGATGCCCGGCCGCTGCTGCAGCAGCGGCCGGGCTTTTGGCTCAGGCTTTCTTTCCGGCAAGGGACTTGCGGTATTTTTCCTTTCCCAGTTGGCAATGAACTTCTTCGCGGCTTCGCCCATGGTGGACAGTTCATAACCCGACTTGCGGATATGCTCCATGACGAAGAAGACTGCCGTGAGCGTTTCCGTCAGCGTCAGGGCTTTTTTCGCGTCCATCTGCATGAGCATTTCGCCCGTTTTGCTGCTGGCGACGGCCTGTCCGTCTTCGAGAACCTCTTTATTGAGGAAGAACGTGTCCGTCAGGAAGACCATCTGGTCGGGATCCAGCGGCTGGGTCATCAAAAATTCCTGCGAATAGCCGCCGGTTTGGAACTGATCTGCCAGATACGGCACGTCGGCGGCATAAATACCGGCGGCCATTTCACGCACGGCGATCTTGGGGAACGACGTGCCGGTCAAGCCGAACATGCGGGCCAGCCGTTCGTTTGCATCGGTGTGGATGGCGAGCGCGGTATCCGGGGCATCGTCATGGACGATAATGCCGTGGTTCTGCATGAGAATGACGGACGGAACCTTGCCGGTTTCTTTTTCTACGCGGCGCAATTCATCCCGAATGGCGAAGGTCAGGTTTGCGCCGGGATCGGTGTAGGGCACCCAGCCCCAGGTGTAATTGGCTCCCGCGAATGCCTGTGCCGCGATTGGACGGCAGGCTGTGGAACAGGCGGCGAGATTGGCATAGACGCTGTGCGTGTGCACCACGAAGGTCTTGAGGATGGAATGGAAGCCCGCCTCGACAGACGGACGCAGGTCGGCAAGACCGTCAATATGGCGCACGTCGGCCTTTGCGCGGGCGGAGCCTCTTTTTCAACGTCCGCAAGCGCAGACGGATCGGTTGTCAGATAGAAATTCCGCAGATCAGCCCCGTCCAGCACGGCATAAGCCTTATCCGGACGGATATCGGACAGACAGAAGCCGGAGGCCTTGATCGCCATCAGCCCGCCGGGCAGCTTGACGGAGGTGTTGCCGCCGCCGCCCTGCACATAGTCGGCGCGTGCGCCCGTAGACTGGGAAACGCGGGCGAAATCGGAAAGCAGCTTTGCGTGTTCTTCAAAAAACATTCCCATTCACCCCTTACCGCTTGCTCAGCACGTCGGCCTCGTAGCGCTTGATCTCAGCAAAGTAATCCTGCGGGATGCTCTCGCGGCGCAGATACTCCTCCCAGACCGCGCCGAACGGCATGGTCTTGAGTTCTTCCTGCCGAACCATAAGTTCGGTGAAGTTATTTGTATCCTGAAGTGCCTTCAGCGTCTTCGGCTCCAGCAGGGCGTACAGAAGCGCTTTCTGCACGGAATGCAGGCCCGTGACCCATGCGGAAATGCGGTTGATGGAGGCGTCAAAATAGTCCGTTGCGAGGAACACGCGGTCCAGCGCGTCTGCGCGGACGACCTCTTTCATCATTTCGCGCGTTTCGTCGTCAAACAGTACCACATGGTCGCTGTCCCAGCGCATGGGGCGGGTGATGTGCAGCGCCAGCCGGTCGTTGAACAGGAGCATGGAACTGATCTTGTCAGAGACAAGCTCCGTCGGGTGATAGTGACCGTTGTCCATGAGCGGGGTGATATGGCGGGTATTGACATAGTTCGTGCAGAACTCTGCCGAGCCGACGGTGTAGGCTTCCAGACCAATGCCGAAGACCTTGGACTCGATGCACGGGAAAACCTTTGTCTTGTCATACGGGACAGACAGGATCTCATCCATCGACTGCGCGTAGCGGCGGCGGGGGGAGAGGCGGTCTGCCGGGTAATCCTTATAGCCGTCGGGAATCCAGAAGTTGATGACGCAGGGCTTGCCGGTTTCTTCGGCGAAATACTCCGCAATGGCCATGCAGCGCTTGCCGTGCTCGACCCAGAATTTGCGGATCGTCTCATCCGGGGACGAGAGAGTCAGACCGTCCTTGACCATGGAGTGGGAGAAGAACGTCGGGTTAAAGTCGATGCCGAGGCCGCGCTCTTTGGCATAGGCGACCCAGCGGGAAAAATGCTTCGGCTGGATGGCGTCGCGGTCGGCGAACTCGCCACCTTCAAAAATAGCGTAGCTTGCATGCAGATTCAGTTTCTTTTTGCCCGGCGTCAGGCGCAGAACTTCGTCAAAGTCCGCCATCAGCTGCTCGGGCGTGGTAGCCTTGCCGGGATAGTTGCCGGTGGTCTGGATGCCGCCGGAGAGGGCCTCCTTCGCGTCAAAGCCGACGACGTCGTCGCCCTGCCAGCAGTGAACGGAGACGGTTACGTTTTCAGTGTTTCCAATACGGCCTCGGTATCGACACCGAGCGCGGCGTAGCGTTCTTTTGCAAGTGTATAAGCGTTCATATTCGTTCCTCCTCAGTCAAAAAAAAGAAAACCTGTTTCATAAGCGGCTGCGCGCCGGTTTCCGGATCCATCTCCATCAGCATGACGTCCTTCATATACTCGTTCCAGCGGTCCACGACCGGACTTTCGGCCTGCACGCGGGCGGCCTCGGCGATGCTGTCGCACTCGTAATAGCCGAACAACTCATTACCGACGTTCCAGATCGTGTAGTTGCGGATGCCGGCCTGATGCAGCACGTCTTTCATCTCCGGCCAGATCTCGTTGTGGCGGCGGATATATTCCGGAAGCTTCCCCGGAAGAACCGTCGCTTTCCATGCGTAGCGTTCCATCTGAATCCCTCCTGAAAAAATAGGACTTTCTAGTTTCAATTATAGAAAAACAAGCCCATGTATGGTATCATAGGCTTGCCTTGAAATATCAAAATCTTGCTGTCTTTGGAGGCGCGCGGCATGGAAGTTCTGCACTACAATCTCGATATGACGCCGGAGTCTGAGTGGAAAATTGTCTCGGCGGGCGCATTTGCCCGCGACAATCTGCTGTATTTGCAGGAGGCGGGGCATTTTATTTCTGGTGCAAATTACTATACTGTCCGAAAGGATTTGGATTCCTACCTTGTCAAGCTGACGCTTTCTGGGGCCGGAATATTGGAATATGGCGGCGAAACCTATCGGCTTCCTGCCGGAAGCTTTTTTTGGATTGACTGCCGTGCGCCGCATTATTATACCGCGCCGGACGCGGGACAGTGGGATGTTCTATGGTTTCACTTCTGCGGCGCGACGGCGGGTGCGTATTATCAGGCGTTTTTAGCCCAGACGCAGGGCCGGGCTGCGGCTTCGCTGCCGGTCGATAGTCCGGTGTCTGCGCAGATGAGCGCGCTTCTGGCGCTGGCCGGAGAGGACGGCGGCGGGCTTGGCCGTGATCTGGATGCGTCGGCGCTCATGACGGCGATCCTCTGCGGTCTGATCCACGGCGCGGCGCGACAGCGCCCGCAGCCGGTTCCTGCGGTCTTGCAGAAGGTGCGGCAGTATCTGCACGAGCAGTACGCGCAAAAAATTACGCTCGATACGCTCTCAGCGCGCTATAACATCAGCAAATACCATCTCCAACGGAGTTTCCAGCGGTATTTCGGCCAGTCGCCGGGCGAATATCTGACCCGCCTGCGCCTGACCCGCGCCAAGGAACTGCTGCGCGCGACCGACCTGCCGGTGTCCGAGGTCGCCCTACCGTGTCGGCATGGAGAACACCAGCTATTTTATCAGCGTCTTCCGCGCCCGCGCGAGGGCGCTACGCCCCAGCAGTACCGCCGCCGTTGGTCGCCGGTGGCATAAGGGCGGCGAGTTCCTCAGCTGTCAGGGGCCGGTATTCGCCTGGGCGGAGCATTTCGTCCAGCCGGACAGGACCGATCGCAAGGCGCTTTAAGTAGAATACATGACCGCCCACGGCCTTGATCATCAGCTTGACCTGGTGCTTGCGGCCTTCCGTGATCCAGAGTCTTCCGAGCGTGACAGGCCGGGACGGGTTTTTCAGGTATTTTTTCGCGGAAGCGCTCCGGCAGATACGGCGCGCTTTCCCCAATGTTCGTATGCGCAAAAAAGCAGCTGCGCGCGGGCCGGCAGCGAGCGGCTGCCCGCGAGGAGCAAAACGCCCGTCTCCAGCTGCCGCATGCAGCATCGTCGTGCAGATGCCCGAATGCGCGGTATTCGTATTCCTTTTCCACATGCTGCTCGGGCCGGAGCAAACGCACGTCCAGCATGCCGTCGTCCGTAAACAGCAGCAGGCCTTCCGTATCCTTGTCCAGCCGCCCGACCGGATGCAGCGTCTCGCAGCGCCTCCGGAAAGCAGGACATGACCGTCTCCCGCCGCGCGTCGTCGTTTGGCGGTGAGCAGCCCGCGCGGCTTGTGGAGCATATAATACTGCGCCATGCGCATATCCCTCCGCCCGTTTTTCTCATCATACCGGACGCACGCGGAAAATGCAAGAACACTGTGCGTGAGATGACGGATAAAACATGTAAACTTGCAAAATATCTTGCATACCGTTTGATTTTTAGCCGAATTTGCAGGATTTGTGAATTTCCTCGGAAACACTTTTCAAAAACGCATTTCTGTGATAAAGTATATCCCAAGAAAATAAGACCCTGAACAGAAGGGAGAACACAGAGTATGAAACTGACCGACCACGGCGTGTTCCTCTGCGGCGGCGTGCCGCAACAGGCAACCCCTCTTTCTCCGGCCGAAGGCCGAAAGCGGACGATAACTTACCGTATTTTACAGGCACACAACCAGTCCGGCGACGAGCAGAATCTCCGTATCCGGTTTGACGCTATGCTCTCGCACGATATCACCTACGTCGGCATTATTCAGCAGGCACGGGCCTCCGGCATGAAGGAGTTTCCGATTCCGTATGCGCTTACAAACTGCCACAACAGCCTCTGCGCTGTTGGCGGTACGATCAATGAAGACGACCATGTCTTCGGCCTGTCTGCGGCAAAAGAAATACGGCGGCATTTATGTACCCGCCAGCAGGCGTCATTCATCAGTTTGCCCGTGAAATGGCTGGCAACATGCGGCGGCATGATCCTGGGATCTGACAGCGCATACACGTTACGGTGCCCTCGGTACAATGGCCGTCGGCGAAGGCGGCGGCACTGGCAAAACAGCTTTTGCAGAACCTGGGATATCAATATGCCCGGGTTGTAGGTGGTCTATCTGACAGGTGAACCGATGAAGGGTGTGGGTCCTCAGGACGTGGCACTGGCTATTATCGGTGAAGTATTTCGCAAACGGTTATGTGAAAAACCGCGTGATGGAATTCGTAGGCCCTGGTATTTCAAACCTGAGTGCAGATTTCCGGTATCGGTATCGACGTTATGACAACAGAAACAACCTGTCTGTCTTCCATCTGGCGTACAGATGACAAGATCAAAGAATTTATGCCTTCATAACAGACCGGAAGATTACAAAAGAACTGAATCCCCGGCAAAAGTTGCTTATTATGACGGTATGGTTGTTGTTGACCTCAGCACCATCAAACCAATGATCGCAATGCCATTCCATCCAAGTCAATACATATACGATTGAGGAGTTGAATGCCAATCTTGAAGATATTCTTGGATGATGTAGCAAAACGAAGCAGTCAGCTTCGATGGCGCTGTAGATTACACATTGAAGGACAAGATCATTGATGGCAGTTATACTGTGATCAGGGTATTATTGCAGGCTGTGCCGGCGGCGGATTTCGAGAACATCTGCGATGCGGCAGACATTATTCGGCCGCAAATCGGTTCCAGACAAGTTTACTCTTGAATGTTTATCCTGCAAGTACACCAATCTACATGGAACTCATCAGAAACGGAACGCAGCAGATCTGATTGAGACAGGTGCTGTTCTGAAAACAGCTTCTGCGGTCCTTGCTTTGGTGCCGGCGATGTGCCTGCCAAACAATGCTTTCAGTATCCGTCATACAACACGTAACTTCCCGAACCGCGAAGGCTCCAAGCTCCAGAACGGTCAGGTAGCATCCGTTGCATTGATGGATGCATGCGTTCTATCGCAGCAACAGCAGCCAACAAAGGGATTCCTGACACCTGCAACAGATCTGGCAGATATTGAATACAAAAATCCAAAATATCATTTTGATAAGACGATTTATGACAACAGAGTTTACGATAGTGTTGGGTGTGCACATCCTGGAAGTAGAGATCAAGTTTGGTCCAAATATCAAAGACTGGCCGGAGATGACAGCACTGACAGATGACCTGATCATCAAAGTCGTATCCGAGATCCATGACCCTGTTACAACAACAGATGAGTTGATCCCATCCGGTGAACGTCTTCCTTCAGATCCAATCCTCTTGGACTGGCTGAGTTTACATTATCCAGAAAAGACCCTGCTTATGTGGGACGTGCCAAAGCTGTCCGTGCCCTTTTGAAGAGGCAAGAAAGGCCGGCGGATGCCCATGTTCCGGCGGTACAGAACTGTTCAGATGAAATCAAAGCAGTGATTGAGGACATCAAGAAAGCATTCCCTGATATGGATGCGAAGAAAACAGCTGTAGGCAGTACGATCTACGCGGTTAAACCGGGAGATGGTTCTGCCCGTGAACAGGCTGCTTCATGTCAGAAAGTACTTGGCGGATGGGCCAATATTGCTAAAGGCTATGCAACAAAGACGTTATCGTTCCAACCTGATCAACTGGGGCATGCTGCCATTTATCTATCCTGAAGATGAGCTGCCGTTTGCCAACGATGACTATATTTTCATTCCCAGGCATTAGAAAGGCGATTGAGGATAAGCTGACAGATATTCCTGCTTATGTTGTGGGCGAACGAAATTAAATGATTATCGCTGAAAATGGGCGAACTGACAGATGATGAACGATCATTCGCAAGTTGTCTGATCATCCTATAAAGAGGTTAAGAGCTGCTGATTAACTATCAATATTGAGAAGGCCGGCGGTAGTTTGCCGCTGTTTGATTTTTTACGGGAGTGACATGACGATGGATAAGATTAAAATGACAACACCGCTGGTCGAGATGGACGGCGATGAGATGACAAGAATTCTCTGAAGATGATCAAGGATGAGTTACTGCTTCCGTATATTAATCTGAAAACAGAGTATTACGATCTTGGCCTGGAACACCGTAATGCAACAATGATCAGGTAACCATTGATTCTGCTATGGCAACGTTGAAATATGGCGTTGCTGTCAAATGTGCAACGATCACACCTCGAATGCTGCCCGTATGACAGAATATAATCTGAAGGAAATGTGGAAGAGCCCGAACGGAACGATCCGTGCAGCACTTGACGGTAACTGTTTTCCCGTACACCGATCGTAGTAAAAGGCATCGAGCCATGTGTCAGAAACATGGAAAAAGCCAATCACACTGGCAAGACATGCTTACGGTGATGTTTATAAAATGCCGAGATGAAGATCCCGAGCGCAGGCAAGGCAGAAATTCTTGTCTTTACTGCAATGAATGGCAGCAAAGACACGTGAGGAGCTGATTCATCAGTTTGAAGGACCGGCATCATTCAGGGTCAGCAATACAACATCTGTGCTCATCATGAAAGCTTTGCAAAAGCATGCTTTAATTATGCGCTTTCACAAAGCAGGATCTCTGGTTTTGCCACAAAAGATACAATTTCCAAGAAATATGATCACACATTTAGGATATTTTTCAGGAAATCTTTGATGCAGAGTATAAAGAGAAATTCAAATTAAAGGAGGGGCTGGGAATATTTTTATACGCTGATCGATGACGCGGTAGCCCGTGTGATCCGTTCTAAGGGCGGCTATATCTGGGCCTGCAAGGAGGTAACACGGCGATGTGATGAGCGTTCACGGCCTTCGGCTCGCTTGCCGTGATGACCTCCGTCCTCGTTGCACCGGACGGCACCGACGAATACGAGGCTGCGCACGGCACGGTCACGAAGCACTATTACCGCTACCCTCAAAAGCGAACAGACCTCGACTAACCCGATGGCGACGATTTTTGCGTGGACGGGCGCGCGAGCGCGGACAGCTGGATGGGCTTCCGGCGCTTGTCCTTTGCGGACAAGCTTGAGCAGGCCAGCCTTGACACGATCCCGCTCCGGCGTCATGACCGGCGACCTCGCCGGACTCGTCGGGGCGAACGCCCTCGTACCGGTCACGAGCAAGCAGCTTTGAAAGCCATCCGCGCGCGGATGGGGCATAAGACCGGACAAACGAACAAAGTTGCTTCAGCGCACTCCCCGCCCCTACGCTCTGCGTGGTAAGCCTATTTGTTTACCGTTTTCGCAACTTTTCTGGCAAAAAATAAGCGAATCGTTTTGTGTCTTTGTTTTCCTGCCTTCGCTTTGTTTTCTGTGCGCTCCTTGGCCGGGTATTGGTCTGTTTTGACCAGCTCCTGTTCTGCCGAATTATCTAATTTCGTATATTATTTTTTGTAAAAGAGCCGATTGGCTGTATATATAATGGTTTTATTGGAACGACCGCCAGATTCCCCGGCGCTGCTCCTATCAGTTGCTTTTGCGTATCTTCTCAGGAACAGCGCCTTTTCGTTATGCGCAAAAACGAATCGTTTCGTTTTCAGTTCCGGATCCGTGCCGCGGCATCTTAATGGCCACCTGCGGGCTTCTTTTGCCGATTCATAAACGGATCATTTCGCCGCGTTTGACTCGATGGCGTTCCAAAACTGCCAATGCAAATTTCAAAATCCAGGAGGAGAAAAAAATGAAAAAAAGCATTCATGTTCTTACGGTGCCCTGACCCACGGCACTCGCGTTCGGCTGTTTTGGCTGGCTGCCCGCCGCGCCCAAGACAAGAACAGGTGACTCCAGCGACGCCCACCACATC
>VOFC01003235.1_pt1 | contig 35740 bp, 64 predicted proteins | sample 5384161 | NCBI WGS metagenome assembly VOFC01 (sample SAMN12384722, study PRJNA508395) | human gut metagenome | isolation source: healthy gut B | host: Homo sapiens | reverse complement strand
ATTTGCGACTGTTCTTCTCTTTATTATTCTAGAAACTTTTAAAAAACTTATCTAGTCTCATATTTCGCTTTTCCTTTCTAAAATTCTATTTTTAAGAGCATATCATATACTTGTTATTCATATATATGCTAATTCTTTTAAAACTAAAATACATAAAGTTGAAATGATGCTTTTACAGCAACATCAGCTCTATAATATATTACTTTCAAAGTTTTATTTTTAATTTCTTAGTACAAGTATTTAGCCCATATCTATTAGCTTATTTAGATATAAGCTGTATAGTGCGACTTTGCTAACACTTTTTTAACGATTGCTCTAATGCAATTTTATAAATTTCTAATTGTTTTTGTGTATTTTTCTATAAGCATAATTTCTTGTCCATCATCTATGTAGTCTGTTTTAAAATCTACTAAAACTATTTCATCATTTTTATTTATATAAAATAAATCTATAACACCTTGTACTAATATGTTTTCATCGTTTTCTGGCTCTATGTTATCATATACCGTACTTGCTTTTATATTAATATAAAATGGTTGTTTTTTGTAAATCTGCTTTTGTTTGTTTTAAGTCTTGCCATAGTTCAGATTTTGTATATTTTAGTAGCTTTTCTTTATTTATAGCTTCCGCTTCTGCCTCTGTTATTAACACTTTTTCTTTCAAAGTATTTATCATATCTTGAATTTTTTCTAATGTGTATTCCTGTTTTTCGTCCATTTTCTGAACACATAAGTGCATTAGAGTTCCTTTTTCTGCATTTGATATTTTTGTTTCCTTATTCTCATTTATAAATTTAGGTTTTGCAGTAATTAAGCTTATTTTCTTATCCTCTGAAACATCAAATTTTATATCTTTGCTACTTTCTTTTTATTGTTTCAGCACCTTGTTAGCTTCTTCCTTTAATTTTGTTACTGATGTTTTAGTTGGGATTCCTCTAGGTTTTTATATAAATATTCCCAATTTAAAATTTGAATTATTTTTTCTTGTTTTTCTTTGTCATTATATATAAATGCTTTTTTAAAATTTTTTCTATTATACCATCTTCTATTGTTTCTTCTATGTCTTCTTTTTGAAGATCGCTCTTTTTATAATATTTACTGTAAATATTTCTTTTGTTGCATCATATCCTAATTTAGCATATATAAGCTCAATCCAGTCTAAATATGTTTTATATTTTTTAATAAATAATCATTTATTTTTCCAGCATCCTCTGCTTTTATATATTTCTATTAGCTTATTTTTTTCTTGCATTTTTTTATTTACATCTTTTTGTCTACCTACTACTATTAGCTTTTCTTTAGCACGAGTTAACGCAACATATAAAACTCTCATTTCTTCTGATATTGCCTCTTCTTTTGCTTTTATTGCTAAAGCTTTTTTTGCTAATGTTTTAAATTCTATATGTCTCTCGGCATTTATATACTGCATTCCAAAGCCCAAATCTTGATCTAATAAAAATCTTCTCATTTAAATCCTGCATATTAAATTGTTTGCCAGTTCCAGCAAGAATTACGACTGGAAATTCAAGTCCTTTACTCTTGTGTATGCTCATTATTCTAACAACATTTTCGTTTTCTCCAATCACCTTTTGCAGAACTTAAATCTTCGCTATTAAACTTTATTTTTATCTATAAAATTAATGAAATTAAATAGCCCTTTAAAAACTTGCAGATTCGTACTGTTTTGCTCTTTCAAATAACATTTTTTAAATTAGAAACTCTTAAAATTCCATTTGGCATTAAACTAACATAATTCATATATCCTGTTTTAGTGTAAATATTCCAAATCCATTCATCTAAAGCCATTGTTTCTTCATCATTTTTTAGCTCTTCTAATAGTTTTAAAAACTCTTTTGCTTTTTTTGTATCTGTCTTTGTTAATGCCTCATAAAAGCTTCCATTTCTATCCTGCATTCTTATTTCTACTAATTCATTATCTGTAAAATTTCCTATTGGTGAACGCATTACAGTTACAAGTGGAATGTCTTGCATTGGATTGTTTATTACTCTTAAAAGTGCCATAATTGTTTCTATCTCTATTGATTGCAAATATTCTCCAGAGCTATCGCTATATACTGGTATTCCAAGTTCTGATATTTCTTTTTCATATACATTTGCAACTCCAGTTATACTTCTTAATAATATACATATGTCTTTTATACTGAATATCTCTTCTTCCTTGTTTTTTATCTATAACCTGATATTTTGAATCTATTAAATCTTTTATTTTTTTGGCTACAAGTCTTGCTTCTAAAACAACATCTTCTACTCGTTCTTTTTCTGGTTCTTCCTCTGTTTTTTCCTCATTTTTTTTCCAAGTGTCTTCTTCATCTTCTGATAAATCAATTATATCTACTTCTGTATTTAAATTTTGATTGTCTATATTTTCAAAGCTTGCTCCTAGGTTTAAATATTCATCTTGATTATATTCTATACTTCCTAAGTTTTTTTGCTCATTATATTTTCAAATACTAAATTTGTAAAGTCTAATATATTTTTCTACTTCTAAAATTTTTAAATAATTGTATTTTTCTGTCTTCTTTTTCTTTTGGATCTAAAGAATATTTTGTATACTTGTCTAAAAATAATTCTGGTCTTGCTTGTCTAAATTTGTATATACTCTGTTTTACGTCTCCAACCATAAAAATATTGTTTCCTTTTGAAACACTCGTTAAAATGTATTCTTGTACTAAATTGCTATCTTGATATTCGTCTATGGCAATTTCTTCAAATTGATTTTGATATTTTTTTGCAATTTCTGTAGTTTCTATTTTTCCATTTTCTTCTTTAACTAGCATTTTTTAAAGCCAGGTGCTCCATATCATTGAAGTCCATTATATTTTTTTTCTCTTTTTTAGCATAAAATTTTTCACTAAATTCTAAAATTAAATTCTTCAATTTAGAAATTGTTTCATACATGTAAAAATATCTTGAATTGCCTCTTTTGACGTGCAATTTATAAGTTCTTTACCTTCTTAAATTCATCTTTAACACTATCTCTTACGTCTTTTTTTCTTCATCTTTTAGATCATTGGTAACTTTTTTATCTATTGGCCAATTTTTAGGTTTAAATTCATTTATTAAATTATATACTCTATCCCAATTATCTAAGCTGTTAGATATTACTTCGTAATTTTCTATATCTTGCTCTATTACAGACGTAAATTTATCTAGTTCAGAAAATCTTTGCATTTTAGTTTTTTTATTTTTTTAGCTTTAATATTCCATTTAGTAATATTGATTTAACATTTTCTAAAATTATTTTTTCCCCATATTGTATTTGCAAAATTTTCCTCTTCTTTTATATTAAGCTCTTCTGTTTTTTCTTCCAACCACTTTTCTGGAAAAAGGTGATGACTGTACATAAGAATAAATTTTTAATATTATATCTTTTAATTCTTCATCCTTATTATATTTTGTATATGTTTCAATTAAAGATATAAAATCTTTATCATTTGCAATATACTTTTCTTCGAATAAGTCATCTAAAATTTCCTGTTTTAAAAGTAGAATTTCTGTACTGTCTGCAACTCTTGCATTTGCAGATATATCTAGTTCATAAAAATTATTTCTAATAACATCTAAACAGAATGAGTCTATTGTGCAAATACTTGCTTTATTTAGCAAAACTACTTGTTTTTTGCAAATTCTCATCTTCTGGATCTTGCTCCATTTTTTTATAAATTGCATCTAAAATTCTCTCCTCATCATCTCAGATGCAGCAGCACTTGTAAATGTAACCACCAAAATTTTATCTATATCTACTTTATCTCTTATAATTTTTTGAATAATACGTTCAACTAAAACAGCTGTTTTTCCACTTCCGTGCAGCAGCTGCTACCAATATATTTGAGCCTTTTTATCTATCGCATCTTGTTGTTCTTTCGTCCATTTTACTTCTGCCATATTTTTTCTATATAATCAGTTGAAAATTGATTAACACCTTTCCTAAATATATTTTCTATGCTACAGTATACATTAAAAAATAGAGTATTTCAATAAAAATAAAAAATTCGCCCAAAGGGGACGTCCCTTTTGGGGCGAAAAAATACCTAAATAGCTATTTTGCTTGCTATTCAGGTATTTTTTTGTTTTAGCTTAAATATTTTTGAATTTTTACATTTTTTGTGTATTTTTATTTATTTTTGCGCATTCTTATTTTATGTTAACTTAGCATTCTTTTGCATCTACTGCTTCTACCTTTCTCTTCGCCAAGTCCCTCCTACTGAGCCTTTCCTCGCTTTTTGCTTCTTTCTCTATTTTATTGTCCATGCTCCGTTTGTGTCTTTCTCTCCCGTTAGGACACTAGATGATAGAGAAACTAGGGGACGCAAACGATCGCTGTCGCTAAGCGCGCGGTCACCCGAATCGAACATATCGTTACCTTTCATGTCCGTGTCCGCATCGCGAAAGCCCGAAGATAAGCATTACTGGAGTTAGTCCACACATAGTGCGAAGCAACCCAAAAGTAATTAGAATTTGCTAGTATTGCTGCTGCAGCTCCATAATTTGCTTCATTTATTGGTATATAATAGTATGTTTGTGTTACTGTTAATCCACTATCTCCTGCTGTGTCTGATGTTTCTGCTGTTGGTGTTGTATATCCTTTACTACTTTCTTTATATGGATCCGCTGTTTTTACTGTGTCTGGCTGTGTTACACTTGTTGATGTGATTCCTGCTCCTATTTGACTTGCGTATAATTTTGGATATTGTTTGTAGTAACTTGTATATGTTTTTGTTGTTCCATATTTTTTAATTGGTTGCATCATTATTGTATAAGTATGCATTTCTCGCTGTGAAGCCTGCATCTGTTAAGTGTTTTCCATATCTTCTAAGTTTATGCTTCTTGCTTTTATTCCTTTGGCTGTATTACTATATAATTTTTTCGCATATATCATTTATTAAATATACTCCATTATTATATCCTAGTGCTCCTTCAAAACATACTTTATTGCTTGTTGGCTCTGCACTTACTATGTCTATTGTTCCTTTGCTTTCGTCTTTATTTATTATTTTCCATTTTAATGTTGTACTACTTTGTGCTACTGTTTGATCGCTTTCGGAACCGCTTTGGGCTGCTGTTAATGAATATCCTCCACTTACAACATCGTATGTGTATGCAACTTCATCTCCTATGTTATATTTGCTTAAGTCGGCTGGTGTTCCATTTCCTCCATTTCCGCCTTCGTTTTCTTTTTACGTATGCTTCCATTTCATCTGTTAATGCATTTATTGCTTTTTCCGTATTTGTTTTTCCCCTCTGCTGTTTGATTTCTTGCATCTTGTGCTCTACTTATTATTCCATTTTGTCCTAATACTAAATTTAAACTTATTCCTGCTAATATTAATAATACTACTATATGGTTACCACCAATGCTACTAGGGTTATACCTTCGTTTTTTTCTTTTTCATTTTTTTTTTTCATTTTTTTTTGTTTTTTTCTCCCTCTACTTTTTTTTCGTTTAAAATATGTAACTTAATGATAAATTATTTATACCATAGCAGTATGATAAAATCAAGTGATTTGCTTTATTTTATATCTTAAAATTTCTTTATATTTTTTTATTATTTTTTAACTTCAAAGTTATAAAATAGTATAACTTTGAATAAAAATTTAAAACTATACATTGTTATTAAGTTATATACTTAACGATAAAATTTATTTGTTTTTTACAATTTTTCGCTATAGCGAAATTTTTTATGTCTTTTTACACTATATTATTTTTATAAATTATTAAATAAAAATGTATAAAATTTTATTTTCTGTCAATAATAAATCTTGAAAGGGATGATTACATGGATGAAAATATTAACTTAACCATTTTAAACGAAATTAATAAAGCCGCTAAAATGGGAATGGATTCTATTTCATATGTTATAAAAAAAAGCTGATGATGAAAATATGAAAGAAAATTTAACTTTTCAATATTCCGAATATGGAAAAATTGTAGACAGAGTAAATACTGAATTTGACAAATATGGGGAAATTCCTGATGAAACCCCAGTTACAGATAAAATGATGGCTTGGTTTGGTACTCAAATGAATACTTTAACAGACCAAAGCAACTCTAAAATTGCTGAACTTATGATACAAGGTGGGAATATGGGAATTATAGAGTGTCAAAAGCTTCTTAATCACAACCCTCAAGCTGATGAACCCGTTAAGAATATTTTAAATGATTTCGTAACCCTACAGAAAAACGATATAGAACAAATGAAAAAGTTTCTCTAGTTTTTTCTTTTTTTTTGGTAGAGCAGTGGGCTAATATTAGCCCACTGCTCTATTTTAATTATTATTGGTCACTAATTAACTCGCATTTTAAGCCTTTATCTCTTATTTCATAGATTTGGCCTTTTACTCTTTGTCCTCTTGTAAGTGTAGACACTCCTTGCCCATTTAAAATTCCAGGAATAGCAGGTGTAATTTCAATTCTACATCCTTCATCATCAAGAGGTTCAGCAATTGTTGCATCAACTATTTCTCCCAGTTGATAATGGTGTGGCGTAGTATTAATTGTAGAATAAGCAAGTTTTCTACTACCGCTTATCTGAAATGGAAATTCTTTGCCTTTTTCTTGTAATTTTAACTTTTGTCTTATTTCCAACCTTGAAATAGTTTTCCAAATTATTCATTCGAGTTCGACTGCACTCTGTAATGTATATGCCAACTTTCAATCCTTGTACTTCAACAAATAAAATTGTTGGTTTTACCTCAATAATTTTTGCATTGTACACCTGGTTAATTTCAATTTGGTTATACATTTTTTGCTTGCCATTCTCGTCTTGATAATACTACCTTGTTGCCACTATACTTCCGTACTATGGCATGAAAACCGTTTTGCATTGCTCTCTGGATTTCTAATGGAATTGTTTTTTCATCGTCAAAATGAAAATTTTGGAACTCTAATTGCGTAGCCCGAATTATAAATGGTTCTTGAGCTATAAGTCCTCTTATCATTTTAATGTTCGGATCCCAAGTAAAACTGCCTGGTCTAATAAATACTTCTTGTCCAACTTGCATTTTAGTAACCTCCATATTGTAAGGAATTAGTTAATTCCTTGTAAAAAAGAACGTACAAATATATATTAACATAAAATGGATATTTTTGCAAATTCTTATTTTCAAATTAAAAATTCATTTATGTTTTACAATTAAATTTTTAGTATATTTTTCTTTATTTTACTTATAATATTAGTATATCTAATTTTAGGAGTTTTGGTTTTCTAGCCAAATTACGCCTTAGAAAGGAATATAAATTATGAAAGTTTTATATTATATTGCTCTTACACTTGTAATTATTGGTGCTATTAACTGGCTATTAATTGGTTTATTTAGTTTTGATTTAGTTGCTACTTTATTTGGTAATATGAGTGTATTTAGCAGATTTGTTTATGTTTTAGTCGGTATAGCCGGAATAATTAGTATAGGTTTATATTCAAGAATAAATGACTAATTAGATTAAAAATGATACTAGTTTTAAGTATTATCAAAAGATTATGATTTTCTTAATTTTTTTTGACCTTACTTTATTCTAGTATCATTTTTATTTTATCTTTATTTTCTACTAATTCTATTGTATACTTATGATCCTTATATTTATTTACAAATTGTTTGTCTTCAATCTTTTTTTTACTGTATATTTTCCTGATATTTCATCATATAAAGTATGTGTATTTTCATTTTCTACTAACCATATTCTTCCTGTGTAATTATCTAATATTTTGCCTAAGTCTTCTTCTATTACCATATATGGTGCAAATGCTTTGTATGCATCATGTACTCCCCAATGTTCATTGTTGTAGAAATATGAAACATTATCAAAATATTTTGAAACTTCTGTTGTTATTACTGCTCCATTTATTGCAGCAGAATATACTATTATGTCTCCTTCTTTTTATATTGTTTGTTAAATAATTTATAACTTCTCTGTTATTTACATTATAATTTTCAGCAATCGTTTTATTATTACTTACAGTTGATAAAACAAGTATCATAAGACAAATTACAATTGTTCTCCATTTTTTGTATCTTTTGCCATAAAGTATGCAATTGAAAATATAAGTGCTCCATTTATTATTAAAAAATATCTACTAAGTAATATTACACTATGTAATGCCACACATAATAAAGCAACTAATACAATTATTCCTATGTATATAACAAATCCCCAAGTTCCTGGTTTTCTTTGATCTTTTGGCGTTTTACATATCATAAAAATTAAATTATCTTAAGCAGTTTATTAATAAATCCATTGGTGTCATTCCACCAAATATGAACATTACAAAGTTTATTAACAATAACACAATAGTCATTATAAACATTGGAATACTTCCCATCATGTATAAAAGGCCATCAAAATTCATCAATGTTTTATTTTTTTTCTTTACAGCTCCAGCTAATGGTTTTGTGTATTCTTGTAAACATTGAATATGTCCTATTGTCCATCTTGATCTTTGTGACCATGATTGTTTAAATCCTACTGGTTGTTCATCATATACTATGGCATCTGTTGCCCAGCCAACTCTTTTACCTTGTATTATACGTTTCAAAGAGAATTCTATATCCTCTGTTAGAGTGTCTGTGTTCCAACCTGTTGGTTTTATTATATCAAATTTAACCATAAATCCAGTTCCATTCAAAAGAGCTGATAATCCTAAATTATATCTAGCTAAATGATAAAATCTGTGCATTGTCCAATAGAATATTGCATATCCTGCAGAAACCCAGCTATCTGTTGGGTTTTTTATATCTCTATAACCTTGAACAACTTCTTCACCTTGGCAAAGTTTTTTGTTCATTGCAGTAAAGAATCCCTTTATCTACAATGTTATCTGCATCAAATACGCAGAATGCATCATAATCTGCATTTTCTTCTATTTTTTGTTTTAAAAACCATTGAAGAGCAGCCCCCTTTTTTGTTCTTTTTTTAGTTGGTCATCTTCTTTTCTCTCTAAAACAATTGCTCCAGCTTCTTTTGCAATCTTAACCGTATTATCCGTACAATTATCTGCAATTACATAAATATCTATTAAACTGGCAGGATAATCTTGTTTTTTCAAGCTTTCTATTAGGTTTCCTATAACATTTTCCTCATTATGAGCTGGCAAAATTGCCATAAACTTATGGTCCTTTTCCTCAACCAATGGTTTATCTTTTAATTTGACAAGTGAGCATAAGCTTACTATCAACTGATATACCCAATATATAGTTAAAATCCAAACCATTGCTTGTTGTATTATATATAAATACTTCATTTTATCAATCCTTCAATTATTATAATGTTGGGGAATTTTCATTCCCCACATCTATATTATACTACTTATTCATATATTTGCAACTATTGTCGAATTTTGATATTTATTGCTACTTTTACGTGTTGCATTTATTATTCTTCTACGTGTTCTTCTTTGTTTTCTTTATTTTCTTCTAAGTCTTTCATTGTTAAGTTAATTCTGTCTTGATTATCTATTTCATAAACTTTTATTTAATTTCATCGCCTACTGCTAAAACATCTTCAACTTTTTTCAACTCTCTTGTTTGATATTTTAGAAATATGAAGTAATCCTTCTCTTCCTCCACCAATATCAACAAAAGCTCCAAAGTTCATTATTCTTGTAACTTTTCCGTCATAAACTTTTCCAACTTCGATATCTTTTGCAATATCTTCAATCATCTTTAAAGCTTTCTTTCCGTTTTCCGCATCGTCTGTGTAAATGCAAACTCTTCCGTCTTCTTCGATGTCTATTTTAACACCTGTTGCATCTATAATTTTGTTTATCATTTTTCCACCAGGTCCTATTACATCTTTAATCTTGTCTACATTGATTGTTGTTGTAATTATTCTTGGTGCGTATTTAGATAATTCAGCTCTTGGCTCTGCTATTTGTGGTTTCATTATTTCGTCTAATATATAATCACGTGCAACTTTTGTTCTTTCAAAAGCTTCTTTGATTATATCATATGTTAGTCCATCGTTTTTAATGTCAACTTGGATAGCTGTTATACCATCTTTTGTTCCACCAACTTTGAAGTCCATGTCTCCGAAGAAATCTTCTATTCCTTGAATATCTGTAAGCATTACATATTCATCTGGATTTTCTTTTGATGTAACAAGTCCTGTTGATATTCCTGCTACTGGTTTCTTTATTGGAACACCTGCGTCCATAAGTGCTAGAGTGCTTCCGCAAATACTTGCTTGTGATGTTGAACCATTTGAAGATAATACTTCTGACACAACTCTTATTGTATAAGGAAATTCATCTTCTGATGGAATTACTGGAACTAGAGCTTTTTCAGCTAATGCACCGTGTCCAATTTCTCTTCTTCCTGGTCCACGTGATGGTCTTGCTTCACCAACTGAGTAAGATGGGAAGTTGTATTGATGCATGTATCTCTTAGATTCTTCTTCGTCTAATCCATCTAATTCTTGTTCTTCAGATTTTGTTCCAAGTGTTACTACTGATAATACTTGTGTTTGACCTCTTGTAAATATTGCACTTCCGTGTACTCTTGGTAAAACTCCAACTTCACAAGATAGTGGTCTTATTTCATCTATTCTTCTTCCATCTGGACGTTTGTGCTCTTTAAAGATCATCTCTCTTACACATTCTTTTTCTAGGTCGTGTATGCTGTTTGCAATTTCTGTGCTCTTTGCTTCTGTCTCTTCTTCTCCATATTTTTCAACAAAATATGCTTGAATATCTTCTGCTAATTTATCCATATTAGCATCTCTAACTTCTTTATCCACTGCTTGTACATCTTGATACATTCTCTCTTTGAAGTTTTCTTTAATTTCAGCATATACGTCTTTGTCTGTTGCAAAAGAAACATATTCAAATTTTGGCTTTCCAACTTCTTCTTTTATTCCTTCTATGAATTTGCAAAGCTTTTTAATTTCTTCATGTCCTGCTTTTATACAATCTAGCATTGTGTCGTTTGGTATTTCATCTGCTCCTGCTTCAATCATTGTAACCTTTTCCATAGTTCCAGCAACAGTTAATTTTAATCTGCTATGCTCTCTTTGAGCAACTGTTGGATTTATAACAATTTGTCCATCAACATATCCAACATTTACAGCTGCTGTTGGTCCGCCAAATGGAATATCTGAAATTGATAGTGCAACTGATGCACCAATCATAGCACAAACTTCTGGGCTATTATCTTGTTCAACAGATAAAACTGTTGCAACAACACATACATCATTTCTAAAATCCTTTGGAAATAAAGGTCTGATAGGTCTATCTATAGCTCTTGATGTTAAAATAGCCTTGTCTGCTGGCTTTCCTTCTCTTTTTTTGGAAACTTCCTGGAATTTTTCCAACTGCATATAGTTTCTCTTCGTAATCAACTGATAGTGGGAAGAAATCTATTCCTTCTCTTGGCTCTTTAGATGCTGTAACATTTACCATTACAACTGTGTCTCCATAGTGAATAATTGCATCCCCATTTGCAAGTTCTGCAACTCTTCCTGTTTCAACTGTTAGCTTTCTTCCAGCTAACTCTGTTTCAAATTTTTTGTACATAATATCTCTCCTTTTAATTTATTTATAAGCAATACTTGTACTTAGATTGTAACCTCTATAAAATGTTATTTAAGTTATTCTTTGTATGTTGAATTATTTTAAAACATAACATTTTATACAAGCTACCTCTAATTTTACAAGTATGGTTATACAACTTTAATGTGACTTTAAAATGAATTTTTTATTATTTTATGCTTTTTTGCATCAAAATAACAAAAATTTTTTCTGTAAATTTGTAAAAATGGGCGCTTTATCATTTGTAAAACGCCCTATGTCTTTATTATTTTCTTAGTCCTAATTTTTCTACGATGTCTCTGTATCTTTGAACATCTTCTTTTGCTAAATAGTTTAATAAGCTTCTTCTAGCTCCAACCATTTGTAATAATCCTCTTCTTGAGTGATTATCTTTTTTTGATGTGTTTTTAAGTGTTCTGTTAAATTATTGATTCTTTCTGTTAAAAGAGCTATTTGAACTTCTGGAGAACCAGTATCCTTTTCATCTCTTCTGTAAGTAGCAATAATTTCTTGTTTTCTTTCCTTTGTCATTTTCATTTCCTCCTAATTTTTATTTGCCTTATTCTTAGATTTAGTGGAGTTTTATCCTAAAACCATGAGTAAGGTATGTTTTACGGTATCTATGATATCACAGATTGATAGAAAAAACAATAGTTTTGGTTTAAAACAGTCAAATTTTATTATTTTGTCGTTTTTCATTTACCTTTTCTATTACCACTAAATTATAAAAATCGAAAAACTACTTCTTTTAGTAATTTTTCGATTTTTCATTTTAGTTTTAATATAAAATCATTCTCGAACCTATATTCTCCAATTTTTCTCCTGTATATGTTGGTTTAAATGAAAATCTTGCAGAAACAGGATAAGATTCTCCATCATAAGAGCAATCTCCACCTCTTACAGTTCTTGAATTTGTAAAATTAGCTTCCATCGTCCATTCCCAAACATTCCCTGCTAAATCATATATGTTCTTTATCATCGCACCGCCAACTTCACCAGCTTTAAATCTGAAAGCTTCTCCCGCTCTCTTTGTTTGATCTTCAGAAATTTTTATCTCTGTGTTCAAATAGTTTCCCATATTACTGCTATTTATAATAAAATAACGTGAACCTCCCCCATTTAATTCTCTAGCTAAAACGTAAAAAAAGCAAGAATTTTAAGTCTCGCTTTTTTATTTTGGTGCAGGTGGTGGGGTCGAACCCACACGGATATTACTCCGCAGGATTTTGAGTCCTGTGCGTCTGCCAATTCCGCCACACCTGCATTATTTTAGGGTAGTTTTGCTACCCTCATAATATAACACATTTTTTTATTATTGTCTAGATTTTTTCTATTTTTGTGTTGTTACTATATTGTTTTTTCCATCGCACGTTATTTTTATCGTTCCACTTTCATCTGTTCTATAAATTCTTGCATTTATTTTTTTTGTAGTTTATCTATTGTTGTTTGCTTTGATGACCATAGGTGTTACCTTTTCCAACACTTATTATAGCAATTTGTGGTTTTACCTCATTTAAAAATTCTTGTGATGAACTTGTGTCTGAACCATGATGTCCTACTTTTAATACTGTTGTTTGAGGCCACTGTCTTGCTTCTTCATTTTGCTTTTCTGCATCTCCTGTAAATAAAAAAGCTTTGTTCTCCATATGTCATCCTTATTACTATTGAAGATAAATTTAAGTTGCTTTTTTTCTTCCGCAGTTCCTCTTCCTATGCTCATTATCTCACATTGGGCATTTCCTACATTAAATTTAAATCCTACTTCAGGAGACGTTATTTTCAAATTTTTATTGCTAATTGCATCCAATACATCCTCAAATGTTTTTGTATTTGTTTGTACCTTTGGCATGTATATTGTTCCTATTTCAAAGTTGTTTATAACATCATCTAGTCCACCTATATGATCTTCATGTGGATGTGTTCCAACCAAATAATCTATTTTAGATATGTTTAAATCTTGCAAATATTTCACAACTGTTTTTCCCATATTATTTTTGTACCAGCATCTATTAGCATAGTTTTTTTCTTCACTTTGAACTAGTATTGAATCTGCCTGCCCTACATCAAAGAAATGCACTACTACGTTTTGCCCTTCGACCACTGTAGTATTCTCATTTGACTCATAATTTTGTGCTAATTGATTTTCTACAACATTGCTAAACATATTTTTCTATATTTTCTGTTGTAAAATGATCTCCAAATAATAATACTACTACAATTCCTAATATTGCTGCTATACTATAAATCAGCTTATTATTTTTATTAGATTTCTTTTTCATAGTACATCTCTCCTCTTTGCTTTAGTTGTTCCACAAATCATCCATTTTTTTCTTTTATTCTTTCGGCTACCTGTTTTGTCTCTTTTTTCGTCTACTGTAATTTTTCCATCTTCTAATTCTATTATTGTTCCTTCTACTGTATTTTCTGGTAATTCTTCTTTTTTTATATTCTTAATTTGCTTTGTTTCTCTATTCTCACAAACGGCAAATTCTCCTTCAAATCTGTCAACAGTATATTTTTCCTTTTTACTCATATTTTTTTAGCCTACTTTCTAATTCATTTGCAAAATCTGTCACATTGAAATTTAATTCTTTTGAAACAGATTTTACAATATTTATTAAATCTATTGGCATTTTGCTCCTTTCCTAGAGCCTTTTATTATTATTTTGTCCAATCGAATGTATCCACAATATTCTTTATCTGTAGTTTTAGGTCATCTTCATCATCCATATTAAATGTTGAAGCAGTTATATAACCTATTTTTCCATCATTAAATATGTAATATATACAGTCAATTTCTTCTGGATTGCTTGTATAATGCAATTGTGCTTCTACTGCTTTATAGCCTTTTCCAGTTGTTATAACATTTACAAAATATTCTTCTGGCATTAATTGTTCTGTTATATATGTTTCTAAGGTTTCTTTTAGTTCATCTACAGATTTAATAGAATCTTCTGTTGTTTCTGTATCATAAGCTATATTTAAAGTTGCAGGATATTTTGTATAGTCAACAGTATTAGTTTTCTCTGTATTCTCTGATGCTGTAGGGAGTCCACTTACATATTGATAGTAAGACCATCCTTTTGACTAGTGTACTCTTCTAGCGTTTGCCATCTGCTCGAAATTTCATAGCTTACATCATCATTCCAAATTTTTACTGTAGATTGTGTAGTGTTCATAATTGCGTAAACTATACTTGCAATTACTATTGCAAATATTACACACATAGCTATTATTGCTATTTTTCCTTTAGATTGCTTTATTTTTATATTGTTTTCACTACTTACATCATAATAATATTTACCTTTACTATTTTTTAGTATTCCAAGACCTTTTAACTCTGAAAAATAAACTTTTTATTCTCATTTTCTATTTCGGCAAATACTTCTTCTTTTGTTAAAGTATTTGTTTCGTCCAGTGCATTATATTTTTCAAATATAGGTTTTATTAAGTCAATTGCATCTTGCTTTATTTTCTTATTTAATTCAACTTCGTCTAATTTTTTTCTCCATTTTCTTGATTGTTTAATATGTCTTTTCTTATTTTTCCTGTTATTACACTAGCTCCCAATATTGTAAATATTACAGATATAATGTAATCTCTAATTATTGCAGAAGAAAATTGATTATATGCGTATACATTTTTTAAAGAGTTTATATTAACAGTCAAGTTTTCCTTTGCAATTAGCATTGCTGGTATTACTAAAAGAGTAACAATAGTTACTATTAAAATAGCTAAAATTATTATTATTATTGGAACCTTCTTGTCCATTTTTCCTTTAAAATGTTTTATATCCAAATAGTTCTCCTGCTGCAATAAGCACAGCTAATAAAGATAGCATTACATTTCCATATACATATGCTAATACCCACGGAATTGTTGCAATTGAGCCTCCTATTATAGCTCCAAGTATTCCAGTAAAATAGCTACCTTGCTTTTTTATTTTTTCATTCTCCATTATTAGTATTCCTTTCACTTATTATGAATAACATACTATCATAATAGAAATCAAATTTCAAGATAGCCATTCCATTTTTCCATAAGTTCCAATACCATTTACGCCTCTTTCTCCGTCTCTCAATTTTAATTTTATTTGATCTATTGTTACATATTTATTAAATTAAAAAGGTGTTCTTAGCAGAGAAGAATCCTATTGTAAAATTAGGATTACTAATAAAATAATTAGGAGGTTTGTTATGGATAGTAAAGAATTAAAAAAAGAAATTGTAGATGAAAAGACAGGAATAACTTATACATTAGTCGGAGATTATTATATGCCTAACTTATATTTGGAGCCAGAAGAAAAAATTACATTAAATAAATATGGGTTATTAAGATTAAATTATTTGAAGAAACATAAGAAAGCAGAATATAGCATACTTTTTATAAATAGAGAACTAAACAAACATTTAAAAGAATTTCAAGAACAAGCACAAAAGGAAATTGATTTTATAATAGAAGATTTAAAATCAAAAAGTGATTTAACAGAAGATATGAAAAATACTAACCCTTTATATTGGGTTGGTACAATGAACTCAATAAAAAATCAAGCAGAAGAAATTGTTTTAAAGAGATTAATTTATGTATGATAGATTAGTTTACTTTAAAATAAAAATGCCTTAAAAACGATTTTGAGGCTTAACTGAATAAAGGAAATAACTAACTACTTGTAGTTTATAAACTATGAGTAGTTTTTTGTTTTCAAAAAGAGATTATGCCTCAAACTCTATAAAAGTGATAGGTGTAATGAGCCGATGCTATAAAGTTCATTCGTATTTGTATAAGTAGTCTAATTATACAAAGTGCGTGAGTGAGATTTTAGAACACAGACTCACAATAAAAAAAGAGTATTCGGTGGCAAAACTTGGTGTGGATTTATAATTGTAAAAAGTTTGGACAAGTATGAACAAAGATATTTAAAAGTATCAGCAATTATAGTAGCAACAGCTACTTACTAGACTACCTATGAAACGAGGCGAATGACCGACGGTTTCAGTTTGTATAGGTGTAATAATTCTATTTTACAAATGGGAATATTACACCTAATTCTACTTTAGCTCATTCCCTCTGGTTTCTGTAAAAGGTAGCCATATAGCGTGGAAGTTTGAAACCGAGCAAGGTTTCAAAGAGTAAGAAAAAATCTATTTTTTTCTTGCTCTTTTTTCAATAAATGCAGATATGCAATTTATTGAAAAGGATAACAAATGACAATTCATTTGTTATGCGAAAACTAAAAAATGCTAGTAGCAATTTTTAGTTTTGGGTTGTAGGGTTTACCCTGCCACACGGACACTTTTACCTAAAAAGTGTTGTAGTGTGTTACAACACATTCTAAATAAGTGCCATTTTTAAGTTTAGTTTGTGTTACTTTATTTAGCTATTCAAAGGAGGTAGATATTATATGAGTTATGCTATAATAAGGAATCAAAAATACAAAAGAGAAAATTTAAAAGGCATATTTAGACATAATGAAAGGAAAAATGAAAATTATTCTAATAAGAATATTGATAAAGAAAAATCACATTTAAACTATTCATTGAAAGATCCAAGATATAGTTATGAAAAAGAATTTGAGAGAATAAGAAAAGAATATAATTTAAAAGGTCAAATTAAAACAGTTAGCAATATTGCTTGTGAATATATCATCACATCTGACAATGAATTTTTTAATAGAATTGGAGAAAAAGAAACTAGAAGATTTTTTGAAACTGCATATAAATTTGTATGTGAATATAAAAATTTAGGTGAGCAATATATTTTATCTGCTAAAATTCATAATGACGAAGATACTCCACATTTACACCTAGTTTTCTTACCTGTTGTTCATACAAAAGATAAAAAAGGAAATGCTATTGATAAGTTAGCTTGTAGTGAATTTTGGAAAGAAAAAGATAGTTATAGACAATTACAAAATGCCTTTTACGAATATATGGTTTCACACAATTTTGAACTAGAAAGAGGCTTACCAAAAGAAGAAACTAATAGAACACATTTGAGCATTGAAGAATATAAGAAGGTTACTAATTATGATAAAACAAAGGAGATTTTGAAAGATATTACATTAGAGCTTCCAGAAGTACCAAGTATTGAAGATTTTAATAGGGTTGTTTTCAAAAGAAATGAAAAAATACAAAAAGAAATTATTGAGCCAAAAGATAAACTTATTGAAAAATTATACTCTGAAAACAAACGATTACACGGAGAAATAGAAAGACAAGTAAATGTGATTGATGAGGCAGAAAAATACCAAAAAGAAAGAGATAAAATACTTGAAGATAATGAAAATTTGCATAATAAAGTATATCAAATGGAACACAATTATAAAGTAAAAAGCAATTCCCTTGATTTTAGATATAATAATAGAAAAGAAGAAATAGAAAAGGAATTTGAGAAAAAAGCATTTAATTTAGAATATGAATATAAGCATAAAATGCACAAACTAGAAAAAGAAAATACTAGACTTCATAAGATTATAAAAACTTTTGAAGAAACTGTAAAAAAATTTATTAAATGGATTTGTAACAAATTTGAATTACCTTCTGAAGATGAAATTGTTAGAAATTTCGAAAAAGAAACTGGAAATTCTTTAAATGCTGAAAAACAATTTGCTAAAAAAGAAAGAGTTAAAGAGTTTGAAAAAGAGTTATAAAATAGAGGGCTTACACCCTCTATTTATATGACATGCAATTTGTCGCTATGGTTATAGCATAAAAGTAAGTAATTTTCAAACTTCAATTACTTACTTTTATTTAAAAACTAATTATTAGGTATATATGGCTCTATTTTGTTTTCATTACTTGTTATTGTGTTTGTATCCACTTCTTTAGTAACATATCCATTTACTGTATTTTCTGTCATCATAATTTTTTCTTCTACTATGTTTTTTTCTGTTTTCACTTCTTCATCTGTTATTCCACTGCCACTTTCGTCAACATAAACAATTTTGTATCCGTTATAATTGTCTTTAATATAATCCAAAAATTCTTGCACCTTATCCTCGCCTATATAGAATCCTTTACCTGTGTCAAGAATATTTGTTAAAAGATAACCTTTGTCAGTTAATGATACACTTATATTTTTATATCCTAATAATGGGATATCAACACTTATACCTATGCTTTGACTAAACCTTTCTGATGTATATTTTTCTGTATCATTATCACTATATATATTCTCTAAATTTTTATTATTAAACAACTTTTGCCAAATTATTTTATTATCTACACCATAAAATTCTACATTTATATCTTCTTGTAAATCTTCATCCCAATAATTATAGTATATTGTTCCAAAAGATATAATTTCTTCTAAATTCAAATCTTTCGTAAACTCTCCAAGTGTTGTTGGTCTATAATATGAATTTACATATACATAGTAATCAGTATCTCCTTCAAATTTTATTGCAATAGCACATTTTTCTTCTATATCTTTTATTGAATATAATTCTGCCTTTTTATTATAAGTAGTTTCAGTATATGTGTCATATCCTGTTAAAGTTGCATTGCCAATATTTTTTAGTATATTATTATTTGATATCTTTGTTATTCTACTTGAATATTTACTATTATTATATTCAACCTCATTAAATTGCTGACTAATAGACATTTCATTCCATTTTGGGATTACTGCTGTATCTGTAGGAGTATCTTTCTTATCAACTTGTACTTCTTTTATAATCCAGTCATCTTTTTTTGAAATAATAATATCTGGCTTTGAAGTAAATATACCACTTTTATAAAGTCCTATCACTGCAATGAATACAATACAAATTGGAGCAAGAATATACTTTAATTTTTTCATAATATTCACCTTGTTATTGGATGCTATTCGATTTGTTTCTTCTATATCTGTTTCTTCAATTAAGTATTTTTCATCAATATCTCCAATGGCTTTTAATAAATCCTTATTATTCATACAAACCACCTTCTTTCAGATAATTTCTTAGTTGATTTCTAAGCCTTAATAAAATTGTTTTGGTATTACTTTCAGTTATTTTATTTTTAGAAGAAATTTCTTTAATCGAATATAAATACCAATACCTTTCTAAAAAAATTTTTCTTTTACCTTGTGATAGTTTTGATAAAAAATTATTAAGTGCATTTACCAATTCATTATAGTCTAATTCTTTTTCTACATCATTATTTGAAGAAATACATTCATTTAATTCTTCAAGAGCAATTTCTAATGTATAATCTCTTTTTTTAGCTTTTTTTCTTTCATATTGATTAATAGCCAAGTTTCTAGTAATTTTTCCAATATATACTTTTAGTATATTGGGTCTCTGTGGAGGAATATTGTTCCAAGTTTTTTAAGTATGTATCATTAACACATTCTTTAGCTTCTTCATTATCTTGCAATATGTTAAATGAAATTGTATTACAATATCTTCCATATTTTTTATTCGTTTCATATATTGCTTTTTCTTGTCTATTCCAATATAAATTTATTATTTCTTCATCTTTCATATTTTCCCCCCTTCTATCTATAAAGACAGAAATTATTTTAATTGGTTACACTTTTTCATTTTTTTAGAAAAATTGAGCAAGATTTTTCACTTGCTCATATATTTTATTGTAAATTTATTATATTAAATCTGAGCAACAACTTACTATTATTAGATTTGTTGTAATGATTTAATTGTTTTAAAATTACACTATTCAATTCTAATTACTTCATTTACTGGTATATTGTTATTTGATAAAGTGTTAGTAATATTATTAGACTCATTTTCTAATATGTTAGAAATAATATTATTAATTGTGTTTAAATCTTCATCAGTTATCTTTGCTTGTTTATTTCCTTTTTGTATTTCCTTGCAATCTTCTTTAATATAATAAACTTCATTATTTAAAGTAATTTTATGAGTATTTATTCCAGCACATATTTCATTATTATATTTTGAATTTACTAATATATTTTGTATTATTTCTATATCTTCATACTCTGTTATCGTAACTGTTTTTCCTTCATATTCAATCTCCATTTTTATATCTTTTGGAAGTTCATACTTCATAAACCAACTTCCCATTTTTACCCCAATATTACTTTCATAAGGCTCATTTGGAGAAACCCCAACATATCTAATTACTTTATATCCTAGTCCCCAATAAGTAACTTTACATCCATCACTACTTATAGTTTTAATGCAGAATTTTGGCTCATGATTTGTTGTTACCCTACTACTATCAATATAGTTTGTAATAACTCCCACTATAACTACTGCAATTACAATTATAACACCAATTATCAACCACTTTTTATTTTTCATATACTACCTCCTCAACAACTTACTATTTCATTAAAAGAATAATACCATAAAAATAAAAGATTATCAATGTTTTATGATAATCTCCTAAATATTATTTATTATATTTATCTAAAAATTCTTTCATTGCTATATTTACTAATCTTGTTAGTGAAATTCCTGTTTCCTGTGTTATCTTATTTAAAGCTTCTGCATTTTCTTTTCTAATCATTACACTTCTATAAATTGTTATCTCATCTTCTGGTTTGGCATAATATTTTACACTTCCTTTAGACAGTAAATCTTCAATACAAACATTTATCATATCACTAATTGTTGCGTCATAATCTTTATCTACTATTTCTTTTAATCTTGTATATAATCTATCTTCTAAATTTATACTCTTTTGAACTGTATAATTTGATTTTTTATATAACCTATCTATTGCACTCATATTACACCTCCAGTAATTAATATATAACCTTTTCACGATTATTATACTTAAAACATTTGCAGTATGTAACTTAACTTTGTCGTGTATTGATACACGACAATAGGTTGAACAAAAAGTGTTTTTAATATATAATATGTTCAAATGTTTTGAAAGGAGGTAAAATATGCAAGTTTCTGAAAATTGTGTAAGATTACTAAAATCTTTTAATATTTCTGCTTTAAAATCTAATGTTCTAATTGCTGATTTAAAGACAATACAATATGGTATAGTTGATGAAAAAAGTGATCCAACTTTAGATTATGATAATTATTGGCATAAACCATTTAGCAAAGATATGCTCAATTTGGTAGATGAATGGAAAGACAAAGAATTTTCTGAAGATTTATTTCTGATTTTAAATACTAATTTAAAACAAATTGTAAAAGATGATAATGCAAAATATTCTGCACAAATGATTTTTCCATTATTTGTAGACAACAAGTTAGACGGATTTACTATTTTTTTTAGAACTAAACGGCGACTATATATTAAGTAGTTCTAAAGCACCAAAAACAATTAGAAATTTTATACAACAAGATTTAAACAACGAAAATAGCTCAGAAACAAAACATCTTGATTTGAATTGGTTTAACAAGAGTAATATTGAGATGGTAGATGATAAAGTAGAAGAAAATATAAATGATTTACTAGATATAGAAGAATATATTATACTCAATCGCAAATTACAGAAATTAACAGTAGAGCTCATATCTAATTTAGATATAGAACAAACTCATAAATTTCGTGAATATCAGCAAATAGAATTAGAACTTTCTTCTTATCAAAATAGTTTAGCATACTATATTGCTTTAAATAAAAAATAGTCTATTATATAAATTTATTATATAATAAACTATACTTGGTTTTATAATATAAGGTAAGTTGATATTTTTATATATTCAACTTATCTTTTATTATCATATTTTTCTAAAAATTCTTTTACAGCACAATTTAATAATCTTGTTACAGAAATACCAGTTTTTTTATGAAGTTTTTGTAAGTTATCTAAATTTTCTTTTCTAATCATAATACTTCTATATGTAACTGTTTCATTTTCTGGCTTTTCATAAAAGGAAGGATTATTTTCATATACATATTCTTCTATGCACACATTCATAACTTCACTAAATGTTGCGTCATAGTTCTTTTTAGTAAATTTCATTAGTTTTTTGTATAAACTATCATCAATGTTAATTGATTTCTTAACAGTTTTATTATTGATAGAATATAATCTGTCTATTGCACTCATATATCCACCTCCTATTACTCATTTTACAACCATTTGAATTATATAAAATTTTGTTTTTAAATAATACTTGTTTTAATTCCTTATAAATGAGTATAAACAGGTTTATATTTTGTGCGTATTTGCATAAAATAAGAGAGTATAGCAACTCTCTTTATACAAATTATTATTTTTTCTTTTTAATTTTTTTTATTATTTCGTTAGATAATTCTTCACTTGGTGTTACTTTTACAGTTAGTCCATCTTTTGTTTTTATTACATTTGAACTTAATCTTGCTCTACTATTATAAACATTTTCTTGGTTTTTACAACTAAATGTATCATATAGTGCTTTTGGATTATTTGCAATAAATGCTTTTCCACAATGCTTACAGAATTTTAAATATTTCTTTTCTTGTATTGCATATAATTTGAAGTCCTCATCTATGTATTCTTTTAAACTTCTAATATGTATTGTTAGTCCGTCATATTCTAAATTAACTCTTATATGATTAGATTCTAATTTATTTATTTCACTTACATCTATATATTCATTATTAGCTTTGCTTAATTCTTTTAATGTGTTATACATAAATTGTGCATATTTTATAATCATCTCTACTTGTTCATAATATTTTTCATTTTGGTAAAGTAAGTTATTAATTTCTGGAGAGATAAATTTTTCCATACTATGCTCATAAATGAATTTATTTATTTTTTCTATTAACTCTTCTATTTCTTTATCAGTAGTAGTAGGAAAGAATATTTTAAAATATTCAATTAGTTTTATTGTAGTAAAGTAGTCTTTATTATTTATATAATTAAATTCTTTTAATAGTATTTCCTTGTCTAATGTGTAATATCTATTTACTGGGAAATCGTGAATAAATCCTAAAAGTCCATATTGATTTACATATTCAAGTAATAATTTATCAGTATTTTCTGTTTCTTCTAAAGATAATTTTCCTAAATTTATAAAATCAATTAGTGGTTTATCATTTTCTTTATAATCATCAAAATCAATTAAAGAATAGTTTGAAATTTGTTTTTCTAAAGTTTTAGGAACAACATATTTAATATTGTTAATTAATTTTATTTCATATTCTCTAAATTTTGGCATTGATTCATTATTAAAACCATATTCTAAATTCATTTTCATAATTTTCTCCTATCTTTAAAAATATTTTAAATATTATATTGTAATCTATTGACAACCACAATATATTACGATATACTTATATTGTAATCTATTATTATGTATAATATATTACTTTGCTTTACATTATTGTTATTTCCAAATAACAGGTAATTAGCGGTAAATTTAAGGTGAAACTAATACTTTATCTATAATAATATATTACAATAAATATTTATAATTGTCAAATATTATTTATAAATTACATATTGTACTTTATATGGTATTTTTGTATCTAAAAAAGTGCAAGTAAAAAATATAAGTAAGGAAAGGAGGTTAAAATGACTAAAAAAGAAGAAATTTTACAAATGTATTTTGAAGAACACAAAAAACAAGAGATTATTGCTGAAACTATTGGAGTTTCACAAAGCTATATCTCTCAAGTAATACAAAAAAAGATTCAAGATATACTAAAGAAAAAAAAAACAAGGCATAAAGAGTCAATGCAGAAAAAAAGCTGAATATAATAAAGAGTATAATAAAACTTATATTAGAAAAAGAAAAAAATAATGTTATTGAAGAATATTATGCTTTACTTGAATTGTTGAAAAAAAGATAATAAGTTTTTATCAACAAAATATGAAATGTCAGATATTGCCTTTGCTAAAATGGATAGATCTATATATCAATATGATAAGAACTCTAGTAATTTAGTCTTGAAAAGAGGAATAAATGTTACAAAAGATGTACCGAGAGTTGTAAGAAATGTTGTAAAAGCAAGTAGTATAAAAAGTTCAAATGTATATGCAAGATAATCACTTTGTTAAGTCAAAGTGAATTTTTTTATTTTAGTAATATTTTTATAACTTTATTAATAGTATTGAAAAGAAGGAAGGTGAGAATTTTGAAGAAAGCCTTGAATATTACATTTTTTAATCCTAATACTGAAGAACAAATAGTACAAGCATTTGCAGGGGTACTAGCATATAATTTAGCTGAAAACAATAAAAATATAAAATTTGACTATACTAATGTAAATACTTTTCAAAATTCTCATAACGCAAAAAATGAATTGGAAAGATAAAACTAATTATAGAGATTATAGCTATTCTTGGAACAAGAATAGCTTTTTTGTGTTTAAGTATTGCAAAAACAATATCAATATGCTACAATGTAACAGAACGAAATTAAAGATACTGAAAATATAATAACTAAAAAGAAAGTAGTGGTGTTATGAAAATCGCAGCATATTGTAGAGTATCAACTGAAAAAGAAGCACAAATTGATTCTCTTGAAAAACAGATAGAGTTTTTTAATGAATTCACAAAGAAGAATGGTTATGAGTTGTACAAGCTATATGCAGATGAAGGAATTTCTGGAAAACAAATAAAACACAGAAAACAATTTCAAGCAATGATGCAAGATGCAAAAGCACATAAATTTGAAAGAGTTGTCGTAAAAGATGTAAGTCGTTTTGCAAGAAATACAGTAGATTTATTACAAAGTATAAGAGAATTAAAATCTTATGGAATACAAGTAGACTTCTTAAATAATGGCGAAGTTATGGAAGGTGGTTCTGAATTTATACTAACTATTTTAGGTGCAATGGCACAACAAGAGAGTGCTAATATGTCTAAAAGAGTTAAATTTGGGAAGGATATTACAGCAAAAAGGACGAGTTCCTAATTTAGTATTTGGTTATGATAAGATCCCAGATGAAAAATATATCTTAAAAATAAATGAAGAAGAAGCCAAAATAGTTAAAGAAATATTTGAAAGCTATGTGTATAAAGGAATGGGAACAACAAAAATCGCTTGGGAATTAAATGATAAAGGAATAAGAACTAAAAAACAAAATCAAAATGGGTACAAACTTCTATTGTAAGAATGCTTAAAAATCCAATATACACAGGTAGAATCACAAATAAGAAATCCGAAATTACAGACTTTATAACAGGAACAAGAAAAGATTTACCAGAAGATGAATGGATTATAGTAGAAAAGCCAGAAATGAGAATTATATCGGATGAATTATTTAATAGAGCAAAAGACATTTTAGCACAGAGGTCAAATGAATTTAAACTAAATAGTAAACGCGAAAAAACAGAATATGTATTTAGTACACTTATATATTGCAAACATTGTGGTTATTCGTTTAGAAGAATAAAAAGAAAATATACGACTGATGGACCAGAATATATAAGATGGGTATGTAGCGGAAGAAATTCGATGGGTGTAAACCATTGCCCTAACACAACAGTAATAGATGAAGAAGAACTATTAAATGCAATTAAAGAATATTTAAAAAGTATAATTTCTAATAAAAAGAATTTTATGAAAGCAGTTGAAAAAGAGTTTGAAAAAATAACAGCATTAAGAGAAAGTAACGAAAGAAGTGAAGAAAGTTTATTAAAAGAAATAGAAAAAGTAACAGTAAAAAAGCAAAAATATATGGAAATGTTCCAAAATGAAGTAATAAATATACAAGAATTAAAACAATATACAAATCCATTAAATGAAGATATTGCAAGACTAGAGCGAGAATTAAAACTAATTACATAAGACTAAAATTATTAAATAAGACTAAAATTATTAAATGAAATTGGAAGTCAACCTACAGTAATTACTAATTTTGAAGATATATACCACTGTTTAGTCAATGGGATAAAGCCTTGCTTAAATTGAAGTTTTTATCGTAATTTCAGGTATAGTTTTTTCATCAAATACAGCATGAGATAAGTTATATAAATTATTGTTTTCTGTTACTTTTTTCCTGTATTGGTTGATTACCCAACCAATCAACTAATTCATGAAGAGATATATTTTTTTTTTTTGAAGCTATTTGTTTGCTTTTGCAATTGCTTTTGCCACAACTTCTTTGAAATTATCTAGTTTTTTTCATAGTAGATTTTACCACCATTGCGTTCCAAATGTGATTTTGCCATAGTAAAAATAAGCTTGACTACTAGGTGCATTTCTCATTTTTACATAATTGTATGCAAATATATCATGATTTCCAGGTAAGTGATTGAACAACGCCCTTGTCACTTAATTCTTTTATCTGTAATAATATTTCAGGCCCGAATTCACCACGATCCATGGCATCTCCTAATATAGTAACTTTTAAATTTGGTTTTTGTTTAGTTCAAATCTAATTTTACTCCAATGCTCAAAATCACCATGAAGGTCACTTATAACTATATGGTCTCTAGTTTGAACTGGTCTATTATTAGCTGTTGGTTTAGAAGGAGTTTGCTTAATTTCTTTTTCTGAAACTTGGCTCATAAGACTTTGTTTCAACAGTTGCAGGTTCTATATGTTGATAACTATTTAGTGGTTTAGTTTCTTGCTTAGTTGATGGATGTTTTGAAAATTTATTTTTTAAAGAAGTCTAAAAATTTTCTTTAGAAATGCAGGTCGTTCTTTTTTGAACAACTAGAGCTTGTGTAGTAGGGGGTAGAGGCAGTTTTTTGAACCTCAGCTTCAGCGAGTTTTCTATTTCGGAAATCTTATTTATAAGAGGAACAAATACTTCAAATCTATTTTGTTGTTCACGAGTTAATCCATTTGCACCATTTTGTGCTAATACATAATTAATGGAGTATTCATCAGGAACATGATCTGCTCTTAGCGCATTTACAATATTAGATAAAGCTTGTTCTGTATCATCAATTCCTTGTACATAAGTTTTTTTTGTGTCAGCTATATATTTTTAAATAATCTTGTGCATCATTTAATTCCCAAGATTCAAGACGATAATTACTAGCATATCTAAAAACTCTACGAATTTTATCTAACCTTTTTCTTAATATACTGTTTTCATTTTCATCTAATTGCTCACTAACAAGATCCAAATTATATAATAAAATTCTAACATTTACATCATTGGGATTTTTAAATTTATTTTGTTCATTTAAATTATCAAGTAGGAATATATCTGCTTCATCCATTCTTTTTCTAAAAGAATATGATTATTCATAACTTTTACTCCTTTATTTTAATTTATCACATTATATCATTTTGAAAAATTTTATACAACAATAAATGGCAAAAAAAGTTCAAAAGATAACATTAGAGCAAAATTCGACATAAAATATAGTAACCGATAATATTTGAGGTGATAATTTTGAAAGTGAAAAAAGGAGAATATGTTACCAGAAAATCATATGGTAATGATATTGTTTTTGCTGTGGATAGAATAATTAATTTGAAAGATGGAAATGCATTGGCAATTTTGAAAGGTGTAACCTTTAGAGTTGAGGCAGATGCACCACTTCAAGATATAGAGAAAGTAGATGAAAGTAGGGTAATAAATAGCAAAAAAAATAGATAAAATGCTAATTGCAAGAATAAATAATTACAAAAAACAAACAAGAGGAGTAAATATAAGAACAGGAAGAATATTGCATTTAGATGGAGACCGAAGATATAGCGAAAAAAATCTGCAAGATATTATAAAAAACTAGGTTTAAATGCAGTTGTAAAAAACATTCCAGAACGTATGCAGGCTCAGGTTGTAAGAGGATTGCTTGAAAGGTATAAACCAGATATATTAATCATAACAGGACATGATGCAATGCTAAAAAAAGGAATAAGTTATTCAAATATATATAATTACAGAAATTCAAAGAACTTTATAAACACAGTAAAAGAAGCCAGGAAGTGGGCTAGAAGTTCAAATGAAATTAGTAATTTTGCGGGAGCTTGCCAGAGCTTTTTGAAGCACTAATAGATGCTGGGGCAGATTTTTGCATCAGCACCAGGAAGAATCCTAATAGATGTTGTGAGATCCACTAATAGTAGCAGCAAAAATTGCTACAACAGATAAGAGCAAATTTGTAAGTGGACACGACATTTCAAAAGAAATTAAAAGAAGGTGAAAAAGGAATAAATGGAGTTGGAGCAATGGGGAAAAAAAACAGGCAATATTTATGTAACAAAAATGTAATGAAAATGTAATAAATAAAGAAACATACCACAAAACCATTGAAATTACTCTGATAGCTAGATTTGACATAATAAAACAATTTTTGACAATTTTATGTTCCCATGATATAATCCTCGTAAATTAATGGAGAGGATGTGTTTCATATGATTTGCCAAATGGATATCTCAAACATTAAAGCTGAACTTGATAAAACATAGGACAAAAAGTTATGATACCATTAGTACCATCAATATTAAGAACAAAATTTTAAAAAATTCCTAAAATTTAGGAATTTTTTTATTCCTCCTAATATAATTTAATAATTAAGGGAGGTAATAATATGGTAGTAGAAACAACCAAAAACCAAATTGTTTTAAACAAAATAGTAGGACAAAAGAGAGAAAATAGGCAGGTCGAAACAGATGTAATAGTAAATGATGTTAAACCAGATGTATTAAAAGTTATAAATACAAATGGAGTAATTAGTATATATAAAAAGATGTAATGGATGGCAAAATTAGAATAGATGGAGCAATAAATACTTACATAATATATATGGCAGATGATGAGCAAGGAAGTATAAGAAGCTTAAATACAAGTATGGATTTTACACAAGTTATAAATATGGATAACTGCAAAGAAAACATGCAAGCAGATGTAAGAGTTTCTATAAAAGATTTTGATACAAAAATTATCAATGGTAGAAAGTTAAGTATAAAGGCAAACTTAGATACTAATGTTAATATATATGCAAATGAAAATTGTGATGTTATAACAGAAGTTGGGAAAGGAGAGCCTATAGAAAAACTTGGCGATACCCAAACTATTACTTTACTTGTTGGAAGTGGAAATAACAAAGTAAGTTTAAAAGATACAATAGCAATAGATATGGCAGATGAAATGGCAGAAATAATGAAAGTAGATTTTGATATAGTTGATGAAGAAACTAAAATAAGCTATAACAAAGTACTTTCAAAGGCAGATGCTTCTATAAGAATAATGTATTTAACAGAAGACAATAGAATAAATACAGCAACTACTAAAATTCCAATAATGGGCTTTGTAGATATGCAAAATGTTAATGAAAATTGTGAATGTGAAGTTCAAAATAAGCTTAAATAATCTTATAGTAAAACCAAACAGCAATGAGGAACACTCAATTGCAATAGAAGCGGACATTGATATTACATGCCTAGCTTATGAAACAAAGCAAATAAACATGATAGAAGATTTATACAGCATAACAAAAGATATTACTTTTTACAAAAAGGGAAGTTAATGCTGTAATAGAACGAAATAGAATAACAGATATGTATACAGCTAAAGAAAACATTAGAATACCAGAGGTTACAGGCCGTGTGTTAGATGTGCAAATTGCTCCAACAATAAACAACATGCAAGTTAGAAATGGAAAAGTAATTTATGAAGGAAATTTAAGGTTAAATATAATGTTTGAACAAAGTAATGGAATAAATACAAGAGGCGTAGATTTACCATATAATTTTGACGTGATTTCAGATAAAATCGAAGAAAAATCTATGGTAGAAACAACACTTAAAATTAAAGCAAAATGACTTTATAATAAGAGACGGAACCATTGAAGTTACAATAGGTGTGAGTTTAACTTATCAGAACAAAAAAAAGTAGAAAAATAAATATGATTGAAAATGTAGAAATGGAAGAAAGCAAAGAGTGTAATACATACAGCATGGTAATTTACTTTGTAAAACAAGGAGATACACTTTGGAGTATTGCAAAAGATTCAAGAGCACAGTTGAAGATATTGCTAAAATAAATGATATAGAAAATCCAAATAAAATAAGTGTTGGCCAAAGGCTTTATATACCAAGGTATTGTAACAGAAGAGTAGCAGTATAGAAAAAAATGGATAAAATCTATTCAAGGCATAAAATAAGATTGCCACAAATTAAAAACAATAGAGAAAATAGTTTAAAGATACAAAAGATGTTTTTTATGATTTTAATGCTTGTAATTTCAAGCATAACAAGTTACAAAATTTTAAAATCTATAGATCCAATTTTTTTGAAGGACTATGCAAAGCAAAAGCACAAAGCATAGCAACAGATATAACAAATAGAAAGTCAACAGATGTACTTGCAAGATATAATTATAAAGACACAGTACAAAATGATAAAAACTGAAGATGGAAAAAAAATAGTGTATTAAAACAGATATATAGTAACAATAAATGAAATAGCATCAGATATAGCAATAGAAATTCAAAATGAATTAAATGATATAAGTAAACAAACAATAGAAATTCAATAGGAAGTTTAACAGGTATAAAATATCTTGCAGGAAGTGGACCGAGAATAAAAATTAAGATTATATCAGCAGGGCAAATTGCAACAGATATTAAAACAGAATTTGAATCTGCAGGAATAAACCAAACAGTTTATAGAATATATTTGAATTTAGAGTGTAATGTTTCAATCACCCCACATCATATAAAACAATACAAGAAACAATACAAAATCAAGTATTGCTAGTAGAAACTGTAATAATGGGAGATGTTCCAACAACATATTTAGAAATGGAAAAACCATAGTGTTAGTGAAAATAAAAATATTTTGAAAATCATTTTATTTTCATTGACACTATTGTTTTATAGATATATAATATAAGCAAAAAACAGGAGCACAAATGAAGGACAAGTTAATTAACATTGTATTACTTATGCAAATTATAGTAACAGCTATAGTGATAATTCCAAATGATGAACAATATAATATTATAAAAATATATACACTACTCATATGTGGAGCAGCACTTTTAATTCTAATGCTTGCAAATTATAAAAAATTAAAATTAGATAAAAAAGGATTATATAATTTTAATTTTCGGGTTTTTAGTTTTTCTTAAGTACTATTAATTCAAAAAATATTTTAATATCCATAATTGGTGAGAAAAACAGATATGAAGGAATACTAGCTTTATATACTTATATAGTAATATATATGTGTGCAAAGAAGTTTTTAAATTATAAAAAAAAGACATTAATAAGAATTATGGAAGTTTTATATATGATAATTGGTGTAATTGGGATAATACAAAATTATGTAGTTTATCCAGATAGTTCATTAATACCAATTTTTAATAAAGGTGTGTGTGGAACATTTGGAAATACGAACTTTATGGGCAACTTTACAAGTATAGGATTACCATTATTTATAATATTATATATATTAGATGATGACAAAGTAAGTCTAGTTACTGCATTAACAACTTTTTTCTGTTTGATAGCATGCAATGCTAGAAGTGGTTGGGTTGCATTTATTGCTTTTAGTATTGTATTAATTGCTTATTTGAAAAAAGAACTATAAAAAAGAATACATTAAAAGGATTTTTATATTAATTGTTGCTTTTATAACTATCTTTGCAATGTTATATACTCAAAAAAATAGTTCCTTAAGAAGGAAAATAAACATAACAAAATATGATATTAGCATTATGAAAGAATCAGGTATATCAAATGGAAACCTTGGCTCTGGAAGAATACAAATTTGGAAAATAGTTATTGATATAATACGGAAAACATCCTATTCTAGGAGTTGGGACAGATAACTTAAAACGTGGTGTTGTGCAAAATTTAACTGAAGAAAGTTTTGAATTTATAAAAGCACATAATGGTATTCAGATAAAGCACATAACGAATATTTAAATATTGCAGTAACACTTGGAATACCAGCACGAATAGTATATATGATATTTTTTTTAATTGCAATTGTATTTCCTAATCTAAAATATATATTCAAAAGAAAAGATATTTTCATAATACTAAGTATTATAGGAAGTTATCTAGTACAAGCATTTTTCAATATAAGTACAATTGGCATAGCACCAATATTTTGGTTTTGTTTAGGAATAATTGATAATAAAAATATAATAGAAAATGGAGGAAATAATGAAGTTTAATTTCATGAAATATATAAACAAAATTAAAGGCACTATTTTAGATAATAAAAAATAACTTCAATAGTTGTGGCATGCTTGATTGTTCTAATTACCATACTTGTAATTGCATCATGTATTAAAGAACCAAAACAAAGGAAACTCAACTGGAAACAGTTATAACAATGGAATAGCTACACAAGAAGGCAGCTGGATTTATTATATTGAAATGGATAATAGTGAAGCTATTGGCATATGCAAAGTAAAGCAAAATGGTAAACATACTAAAAAAAATATCTGATGGAAAATACATGCGGTTTAAATGTTATAGACAATTACATATATTGCATAGAAAAAGACGAAAAAAAGAAGGGCAAAATAACTAATAAAAATGAAAACAAATGGCAAGAAAAAAAGTTCTTGCACAAGATGTTGATGCAAGCCAAGTTATAGCAATGGAAAAATGGGTATATTATTTTAAAAATTCTAATCTTTATAGAGTAAGAACAAATGGAACAGATAGAGAAAAAATATCAGATAGAAAAATATCATATTATCAAATTGATGGTAGTAAGATATACTACATATATAGCATAGAAGGTTCACAATATATAGCAACAATGAAACTAAATGGTAAAAAAGGCAACTAGGATTTCTAAAATTGATACAGGAATGCAATGCCAAGCTTTATATGTTAAAGGAAAAGAACATTTATTACTTAGTAACAGGAACAGAAGACAATGTAGATAAAGAAATGTATTTATATAAGATGAACAAAAAAGGCGAAAAAATAACCAAAATATGTAAAAATAGATTCAAACTTAAAGGAAATAAACATGCAGGAAAGATGCTATATATTATACAGTAATGAATGATTATGAAAATTATACTGTAAAGAGTATAAAGTATAATGGCACAAATAAAAACAACAATAAAAAAAGCGAAAGCACTAGACAACTTAAACGTTGTAAAAAAATGGATTGCTGTTAATACTATAAATGAAGACTATGACACAATTATACAAATAATTAGTAAAGATGGTCAAAAAGAGAAAAATTTATAAAAGATAGGTAAAAGGTGAAATTTATGCAAATTGATTATAAAAAATATAGTAATAGACGTAAAAGAAGGAACACCAGTTAGTGAACTATTAGGTGACGAGATTCAAAAAGCCAAATGCAAAGTTATTGCATGCAAATTTAATAATGAAATAAAAAGCTTAAATTTTAAAATAAAAGCTAGTGGTAAATTAGATTTGATAGATTTGAACAACAAAGATGGAATGAGAATATATAGAAGAGGGCTTGTATATATAATAAGTAAAGCTATAAGCGAAGTTTATCCAGGTGCATTAATGACAATAAAATACCAACTTTCAAATGCAATGTATTGTACAGTAGATAATTTAAAAATTACAAATGAAGTTATAAGCAACATAAATAAAAGAGTAAAAGAAATAATAAAACAAGATTTGCCAATCGAGAAAAAGATTTATGACAAAGGACGAAGCGGAAGAATTCTATAAAAAAAGAAAATACATTAAAAGGCAAGTTGCAACTAGATTTAAAGCAAAAAAAAGGAAGTAACACTATATTATTGCGAAGACTATTACAACTATTTTTATGGAGTATTACCAACATCAACAGGCTTTGCAGAAGCATATGAAATTACCAAATATTCAGATGGCTTTTTTTAATAAGATATCCAAGCAAAAGATAACCCATATGAATTATCAGAATTTCAAGATACTCAAAAACTATTTGCAACACTTGAGGAATATCAGAAGCTACATAGAATTTTAAATGTAAATACATTATACAAATTAAATTCAATTGTAAAAAAAGGCGACATTCAGGAGTATGTTCTACTAGACGAAGCTTTACATGAGAAAAAGATTGGAGCAATAGCAGATTGCATTGCAAGCAATAGAAAGATTAAGCTAATTGCAATAGCAGGACCTTCTTCATCTGGAAAAACAACATTTGCAAAAAGGCTTGGACTTCAATTAAGATTAAATGGCTTAAAACCAGTAATAATTTCTGTTGATAATTATTTTGTGGAAAGAGAACAAACACCTATAGATGAAGAAGGAAAATTCGATTTTGAAAGCATTCATGCAATAGATACAAAACTATTAAATAGTGACTTAGTAAAATTATTAGCAGGTGAAGAAATAGAAGCACCAACATTTAACTTCCATACAGGACATAAAGAATATAAGGGCAATAAAATGAAACTTGCTCCAGATGAAGTATTAGTAATGGAAGGAATTCACTGCTTAAATGATGACCTTACATATCTAATTCCAAAAGACCAAAAAATTCAAGATATATATTAGTTGCTTAACAGTTCTAAATATTGATTACTATAACAGAATTTCTACAACAGATACAAGACTTATTAGAAGAATTGTTAGAGATTACAATTTTAGAGGATATAGTGCAACACATACTTTAGAAATGTGGCCATCAGTAAATAGAGGTGAAGTAAATAACATTTCAAATTCAAGAAGAAGCGGATTGCATGTTTAATTCTTCTTTAATATATGAACTAAGTGTACTTAAAAAATATGCAGTTCCATTATTAAAAGAAATAGATGCAACATCACCACTATACTCAAAGCAAAACGATTAATTGCAATGCTTTCATACTTTGAGGATATTCAGATGAAGCAGTGCCAACACATTCTTTACTTAGAGAATTTATTGGTGGAAGTATATTTAAGGAGAATTAAATGGAAAGTTTATTTACAGAAATTGATGAAAAATTTATTTGCGAACACTGTGGGCACAGAAGTGCCAAAAACTTGGTTATTCATGTAGAAACCATTGCAACATTTGCTTATATTCAAAGCATGTTGATAAAAACCCAGGAGACAGAGCAGAAAAAAATGCCATGGAATGTTAGAACCAATTGGGATAGAGATTAGCCCTAAAAAGGGATATGTAATAATATATAAGTGTCAAAAATGTCGGAGCAATTAGAAGGAATAAAGCTGCAAAAGATGATAATATGGACTTAATAATTAAACTAAGCTCAAATGGTGAAATGATGTAATAAAAAAACAAGCAGTACTAAAAAAGTATTGCTTGTTTTTAGTTTTTAATGAATATTCTGTAAAGATTCAATTCTATCATCTATACTTGGATGAGTATCGAATAAACCTGCTTTTCTTTTTCCATTCTTTTTTGCTTTAAATGGACTTACAATAAATAGGTTTGCAGTTGCATTGTTAGCAGTCTTTAATTCATTAGGGTCACTATCT
>VOFC01003451.1_pt1 | contig 35773 bp, 63 predicted proteins | sample 5384161 | NCBI WGS metagenome assembly VOFC01 (sample SAMN12384722, study PRJNA508395) | human gut metagenome | isolation source: healthy gut B | host: Homo sapiens | reverse complement strand
TTCCGTTCCATCCTGTGTTAACCAGGTATGCTTTTGCACCGCTCTTCTCCATCTTCTTAACAAGTTCCTCTGCATATTTTGTAGGATGCAGTTCCGCCTGTCCGAAGCAAGCTGAGAATGTTGGTGTAGGTTCTGTGATTCCACGCTCTGTACCAGCAAGTTTTGCTGTAAATCCTGACAGGAAGTAGTACTGTGTCTGCTCTGGTGTCAGTACAGATACCGGTGGAAGTACTCCGAATGCATCAGCTGACAGGAAGATTACATTTTTAGCAGCAGGTGCTGAAGATACAGGACGCACGATATTTTCAATATGGTTGATCGGGTAAGACACACGTGTGTTCTCTGTTACGCTCTTATCTGCGAAATCAATCTTTCCATTTTCATCAAGTGTTACGTTCTCAAGAAGTGCGTTACGCTTGATTGCATTGTAGATATCCGGCTCAGACTCTTTGTCAAGGTTAATAACCTTAGCATAGCATCCGCCTTCAAAGTTGAATACTCCGTTGTCATCCCATCCGTGCTCATCATCACCGATCAGGAGACGCTTAGGATCTGTGGAAAGTGTAGTTTTACCTGTTCCGGAAAGTCCGAAGAAGATAGCTGTGTTCTCACCATTTAAGTCTGTGTTAGCTGAGCAGTGCATAGAAGCCATGCCCTTCAAGTGGTAAGAAGTAGTTCATCATAGAGAACATACCTTTCTTCATCTCTCCGCCGTACCATGTATTCACGATAACCTGCTCTTTGCTTGTGATGTTGAACATTACTGCTGTCTCTGAGTTCAGTCCTAATTCTTTGTAATTTTCAACTTTTGCTTTAGAAGCATTGTATACTACGAAGTCTGGCTCAAAGTTTTCAAGCTCTTCTTCTGAAGGTTTGATGAACATATTTGTTACGAAATGTGCCTGCCATGCTACTTCAACGATGAAACGGATTGCCATACGGGTATCTTTGTTTGCACCGCAAAATGCATCCACAACATAAAGTTTTTTGTCAGAAAGTTCTTTGATCGCAATATCTTTTACTGCTTTCCAAGCTTCCTGTGTTGCAGGATGGTTATCATTCTTGTATTCGTCAGATGTCCACCATACAGTATCCTTGGAATTTTCATCAACAACGATGAACTTATCTTTTGGAGAACGTCCAGTGTAGATACCTGTCATTACATTGACTGCACCAAGTTCGCTGACCTGACCTTTTTCGTAACCTTCCAGTTCAGGTTTGGTTTCTTCCTCAAATAATAATTCATAAGAGGGATTGTATACGATTTCTGTCGTTCCTGAAATGCCATACTTGCTTAAATCGATTTTAGCCATCTTCATTTAACCTCTTTTCTTTTATTTTTGCTGCTGTATATTTATAAATTCTAGTCTTGTTATATTCTCCCACAACAGCATTTGTTTTATTATTGCATTTTTCTACGCAAAAAGTCAATACTTTAACAATCTTTTCACAATGTGTTTTTGCAAGTTCTTTCTCTAAAACTTTTATTTTTTATTCTATTTTTCTTTTAAGCACAAAATGCAAGATTTCACACGAAATCTTGCATTTTGTTAATTTTTACCAATACAGAAAATATATTTATCATTTGTAAACGTTCTATACTTCCAGACTATTCTTCACTGTATCTTTCATCTTATCAGCATCACATTCCAGATCATGCAGAATATTTGCATTCAGGATATCTTTGATCGCCTGCGGCATCTCACGTCCTGATGTTTCTTCCAGAACCTTCAGAAGACTGAACTCATCCTGATCAGCATACTTCGAATCAATTGCGCTCATCACACTCTTCACGAATTTATATGGACTTGCTGTCGACGCGATCACGCATTTCTTATTGTCTCCACTGTTCTTCTGATAACATTCCACACACATAAGATGCTACACTTGTATGTGTATCCATCACATACCCTGTCTTATCATATACTTTCTTGATATTCTGCGCGCACTCTTCTTCTGTCGCGTACCCTGCTGCGAAATCATCAAGACGTGCCTTCATATCTTCTGTGATTGTATATTTTCCTGTGGATTTTAATGCTTCCATCATATCTTTTTGTCTTCTGGTCATCATCTCCCGCTGATCCGTAAAGCAGACGTTCCAGGTTGCTTGAAATCAGAATATCCATGGATGGTGATGTTGTGAGGATAAACTCACGGTTTCTGTCATAATCACCTGTCTGGAAGAAGTCAAATAACACTTTATTGTCATTTGATGCACATACCAGTTTATCGAATCGGGACTCCCATCTGTTTTGCATAATATGCAGCCAGGATATTTCCAAAGTTGCCTGTGGGAACCACCACGTTGATCTTCTCACCATCTTCAATCTCTTCATTTTCCAGAAGTTTTGCATATGCATTGACATAATATACCACCTGGGGAACCAGACGTCCGATATTGATCGAGTTGGCTGATGAGAACTGATAGCCTTTCTTCGCAAGTTCTTCCGCAAGTTCTTTATCCTCGAACATGGCTTTTACACCACTCTGGGCATTATCGAAATTGCCATGGATCGCTACTACATTTACATTTTCGCCTCTCTGTGTCACCATCTGAAGTTCCTGCACTTTGCTGACACCGTTCTTAGGATAGAATACGATGATCCTTGTTCCTTCCACATCTGCAAATCCGGCAAGTGCAGCTTTTCCTGTATCTCCGGATGTGGCAGTCAGGATTACGATTTCATTCTTTACATCATTCTTCTTTGCTGAAGTCGTCATCAGATGTGGCAGAATAGATAACGCCATATCTTTGAACGCGATCGTTGCACCATGGAATAATTCCATATAATAAGTATCATCTACTTTTTACAAGCGGTGCGATCTCTTCTGTGTCAAATTTGCTGTCATAAGCTTTATCGATACAGTTTTTCAGTTCTTCTTCCGTAAAATCTGTCAGGAACTGTTTCATTACAAGATATGCGATCTCCTGATATGTCTTTCCTTTCAGATCCGACATTGATACATCCAGTTTCGGAAGTTCTGATGGTACAAAAAGTCCTCCGTCCGGGGCAAGTCCCTTCAGAATTGCTTCAGATGCTGTTACTTTCAGATTCGAATTTCTTGTACTTTTGTAATATAAACCCATGCCAATGCTCTCCTTATATGATTACTTTCTCTTGCTGTTTGTATATTTTACAAGTCCACCTGCAGCGATCAGTTTCTGCATGAATTCAGGGAAAGGCTGTCCCTGGAATTCCATACCTTTTGTTCTGTCGTAAATCTTACCGCTGTCAAAGTCGATCTCTACTTCATCACCTGCTTCGATTGCTTTTGCCGCTTCCGGACACTCAATGATCGGAAGTCCGATATTGATCGCATTACGATAGAAAATTCTTGCAAACGTCTCTGCGATAACGCAGCTGACACCTGCTGTCTTAAGACATAATGGCGCATGTTCTCTTGAAGAACCGCATCCAAAGTTCTTGTTGGCAACAATAATATCTCCAGGCTGTACTTTATTTACAAATTCAGGGTCGATATCTGCCATTGCATGGCTTGCAAGTTCCTGTGCATCGAATGAATTCAGATATCTTGCAGGAATGATTACGTCTGTATCTACGTTATCTCCGTATTTAAAAACATGTCCTAAAGCTTTCATTATTTGTCACCTACTTTCTCTGGGTTAGCGATATATCCTGCGATTGCACTTGCTGCTGCTACTTCCGGTGATGCCAGATAAATCAGGGAATCTACATGCCCCATTCTTCCTACAAATTACGGTTTGTTGTAGATACACATTTTTCTCCTGCTGCCATAACACCCATATGTCCACCCATACAAGGTCCGCACAGCTTGGTGTGTTGACTGCACATCCTGCGTCTACGAAGATTTCCAGAAGGCCTTCTCTGATACACTGTTTGTAGATTTTCTGTGTTGCCGGAACGACCATAACACGTACATCCGGATGAACAGTATGTCCCTGAAGAATGGCAGCTGCTTTTCTCATATCTTCCATTCTTCCGTTTGTACAGGAACCGATCACAACCTGGTCGATCTTGATTGGTTCCATTGCTTCGATCTCGTCAATCGTCTTCGCATTGCCCGGAAGATGCGGAAATGCTACTGTTGGACGGACTTCGGAAAGATCGATCTCTACAACACTTTCATATTCTGCGTCCTCATCTGCTTCGTACACTTTATATTCTTTCTTTGTATGTTCTTTTAAGTATTCTTCTGTCTTTTCATCTACCGGGAATATTCCGTTCTTGGCTCCGGCTTCGATTGCCATGTTTGCCATTGTGAATCTGTCTGCCATAGAAAGATTCTTAATTCCGTCTCCGGTAAATTCCATGGATTTGTAAAGAGCTCCGTCCACACCGATCTTACCGATGATATGGATGATGATATCTTTACCACTTACATATTTGCCAGGCTTTCCTGTCAGTACGAACTTGATCGCACTCGGAACTTTGAACCACAGTTCTCCCATTGCCATACCTGTTGCAATATCGGTTGTTCCGACACCTGTTGAGAATGCACCCAGCGCACCATATGTACAGGTATGGGAATCTGCGCCAATGATACATTCCCCTGCTGCAACAACTCCGGCCTCCGGAAGGATTGCATGTTCTACTCCTGATTTTCCCTGTTCAAAATACCAGCTAAGTCCCTGATTCTTTGCAAATTCACGGATCGATTTTGAGTTCTCTGCTGATTTGATATCTTTATTCGGTGTAAAGTGGTCTGGTACCAGTACCACCTTGTCTTTGTCAAATACTTTGTCTGCCATCTGTCTGAAGATTGGCAGAGCCATAGGACCTGTGATGTCATTTGCCATGACTACATCTAACTTTGCTTCTATTAACTGACCGCTGTCACGCTGTCAAGACCTGCATGAGCTGCCAGTATCTTCTGTGTCATCGTCATTCCCATAACGAACCTGTACCTCCTTGATCTCTCATAGTTTTATACTGTATTTTAGCACAGTAAAAAAGGGCATGCAAGAAATTATAAATTTTAGTGCATAATTTTTTCACTTCTGTTTCTTGATATTATGCAGATATGGGATCTCAATCGGATCGATCGGAGTAGCCGGATTTTCAATTTTTCCCTTCAGAGTTCTTTTTTGTGTTTCTTAAGGAGCGCACCACCTTTGTTGTAGAACCAGAAAGAATATGTCAGAATTTTATGGGCTTCATCCATCTTGTCTTTTTGCCGTCTTTCCATAGAGTACTCCGCCTGCTTCAATCGCAGCTTTACTCCGTATCAATGCGATCAGTTCTGTCTCACAGGTAACTCTTTCCGGAAGAATCGTATAGCCTGTCCCGATGCAGTCCGGTCTGTGTGCATCGCTTCCCCCTATTCCCGGCTTTTTATATTTTTCCGCAAGCTTTCTTGCACCTTCGTTCGATTCTGCAGATTCACATGCATTAAAAGCCTCTATAAAGTCAAATCGCTTGATCAGTTCCGGTGACTTATAGAATCTGCTGGTATTCGTAAAGCTCAGGTACTTTTCTCCGCATGGATGTGCATATCCTAAGATTCCACCATGTCTGTGCACAAAGTCGATCAGCACAGACACCGGAAGTCCCTTCACTTCCAGGAGACGCATCTTAACACCTTCCGGCATGATACAGATAATATGACCTGCATCCAGTGTATCATATTCGATTCCCTTCAGAACTACGAAGTCTTCATGTACCTTTCCTTTCATGTGATATTTCCAGTGACGATAGCCATGATAAGTGTCATGATCCGTGATCAGCATTCCGTCAAATCCTTTTTCTTTCAAGGTTGTGATGTATTCATCCAAGCTTACCCGGCTGTCCACTGAGCCTTCCCGCACATGGCAATGCATATCTATCTTCATAAGTAAGCCTCCTTAACTTTATTCTTAATAGTATTATATCACATCCCTCTTAAATTACAACGAAACTGCTTCCCGGCTTTCTTATATCTTTCTTAATCTGATCTGTCAAAATAATACATCCTGCCTGTAGGTAACAGTTTCTATTGCATATTTCGGTATAAAAAATACCTGATGCAGTTTTTAATTTTCTGCACCAGGTGTTTTTTCTTATCACATTCGTATATAGAAATTACCGTCTGTGTCGGATTTTCTTCATTAATCAATATCGTCAGGATGAAAAACTACAACATCTGAATCATCTGTTTCAAAAATCTCCACATCATCTTCATCTAGAAATCCGTCTTCCGGCTCATCCGTTTTTCAACTGTCACAACATCTTCATCGTCGTCCAGATTATCTTCATCTGGCTTCGTATCATCCAGATCAAATATTTCTGTCACAGTCTCTTCCTTATCTGTATCTTCAGCATTATCCGTTTTTTTTTTTATCCCCGGCTGCTTCCATACTTTCTTCCGGCTCTCCATCATCTAAAAGCATTCTTGCTTTTTCAACCTCAGACTCCATAGATACCTGTTCTTTGATCTTCTTTGAGAATATCTTTTCTTTCTTTCAATCTTTCTGGACTGCATCATCGTCTGAACTACAATTCCGATCACTGCGATTGCTGCACTCATCACATATCCGATCCAGCCAATCTTCGTCATTCCACACACAAACGGTAATGCCATTCCAGCCTCTACACCGCCCATGATGCCAGTCACAAATATAACAAAAAACTCAGCAAAATTACCGTAAGTATCGCAACGATCAGAGCGATAACCGCACAAATAGCAAGTACTATCACTGACTTTGTTTCAAGCAGCGTAACAAATGTGCCGAAGGATCCGAAAAATGTCATAATAAAGATTCCAAATTTGCGAAGTGCCGCGCACATAACGCATAATATTACCGCACACACTGCAACCGCCACAAGCATTTTTGTCATATCAAAGCCGGCAATCACTCCTACCGTTGCTCCAATAACTGCTCCCACAGCCAGTCCTACAAGTGCCGATAACACCCTTACAATTTTCAGTCCAAACAAAGCTATGATTACTCCTACCACAACTGTTGCGATCAAAGCCCCCATAATTTCCGGCGTCTTTCCTGCAACAAAGATACTCGTGGGTCCGTCTGCCGATTTCAAAACTGATGTTACATTCTCCATATCCATACTCCTTTCTCTTATACCCCTCATTATACATAACCACCGCTGCCGGTTTTGTATTCTCAAAAAGTATAAAAGGCCGTGTTTCCGAAGATTCACAGCCTCTGGTTCCATATCTGCCTTTAGAATGCTACTGCTCCCGTTGATGTTCCGTTAATTACATAATAAACAGCTGACTCTTCTGGCTTTATGTATAAATCCATTGTCTTGATATCTCCGATTTTGTTTCCAGAAGATGTCCATGCTTTTTTACTCTTGCAATGATTTCTTTTTCTTCCACCTGTTTTCCATAGTATTCAACAAAAGCACTTACTTTAATCTCTTTCTTTGCTGTAGATTTCTTAGCTGTTGTTTTCTTTGTCGTTGTCTTCTTAGCTGTCGTCTTTTTAGCAGGTGCTTTTTCTTCTGCTTTTTTTGGCAGTTACTTTTTTTCTGCTGTTTTCTTTTCTGCTGCCTTAGGCTCGGTTTTCTTCTCTTCTGCTTTCTTCTCAGCCTTTTTTCTTCCGGCTTAGCTTTTTCTTCTTTTACAATTGAGTTTACTGGCTCTGCCTTTGGAGCTGCGACTTTCTTCTCAGTCTCCTTCTCTATCTTCTTCGGCTCTGCTGCTGCCACTACCTTCACTGTCTCTGCTTTCTTTACTGTCTCTGCTTTTTTCTGATGTCTTAGTTTCTGGTGCAGTTACTTTAGCAGTTACATCTTTTTGTGGTTGCTGTTGTTACTTTTTTTAGCCCATTTTATTTCCTCCTAAATCTCTCTAAGCCCTATTACCTAGTTGTCAATATTATAACACATTCTTCCAAAAATGCAATTCCACGCCATATTACATGCACATTACACACCAAACATCTCTAAAATCAGCCCTGCTGCCACAGCAATTCCATATAATACTGCAATAATCTTTACGTTTTCTTTCTTATCCGGATTTACCTTAAACAAAACGACCAGACCAATTCCGGCCCCTGTACACAATCCCGCAATAACCGATGCAAATGAAATTGCTCCACTTAAATATAGCTGTGTCAGAATCACAGATGCCGCACAGTTAGGGATCAATCCGATCAATGCTGCGATCACCGGCTGGAATACTGTATCCCCCAGCATCATAGCAGAAATCCTGTCAATTCCCAGTACTTCAATACACAGATTTAAAATAAATGTAAATGCAAATAAATATAAGAATATCTTTCCGGTATGACGAAGTGCTAAACTTTACAATTCGGATGAATGATTGTGACATCCACAATCATGACAGAGTTCTCCTTCATGATGTGGAACTGCAATTTCCTTTTTAAAGAAAATATCCACCAGATATCCTGCAACGATCGCAATGATCACTTTCGCCAGAAGCAATATACCAATCTTTAGCTTAAGCATGCTCCGGATTTCCCATAATAATAAGAATTGCTTCGTCCGATGTTGCCAGAAATACAGCAATCAATGTTCCGATCGTAATAATCCCTCCAGAATATAGATTGGCTGCCATAACCGAGAATCCACACTGTGGAACACATCCTACTACTGCTCCTACTACCTATCCGGCCTTATCTACTTTTATCATAAGCTTTTTGTAAAATCACTGGAATAGTGTTCCAGTGCCTCTATCAGCAGAAAGGCCAGAAACAGAAACGGGAGCATCTTAATACAGTCAAGCGCCGCATCAGTAAATACATCAATCAGCATTTCCATAATTTCTATCTCTCCTTTATCTATTTTTTTTCATAACATTTTTATTCTAGTTTGTATGTCCGTATTTTTCAAGCAAAACATGCCATTCGGCATTACATATTTTTCTCAGTTATTCTGTAATTTTCAGTCTTTTTTTTTCTGTATAATACATTATATATAGACTATTTTCACAGAAGGGACGTGATCATATGAGTACTTTTGAACGAATCCATCCGGTGGTCTTCCGGGTCTTGACTCTATGCTTGATTCCATCCGTATGGGCGATAATGTCGTCTGGCAGGTATCCAGCATGGATGACTATATGCACTTTGTAACTCCACTCTGTAACCAGCTTCATGAAGAAGGAAAGGAACTTTTTTATACATGCATTTTTCCGGACACCTGCTCTTCTTCATACATTGCAGCAGGCTTACCAATATCCTGTCGACATCGAATTCACCATCAATGGAACTGATACCGGTGAATTTGTATTTAACCTGTTACAGTGCAGACCGCTTCAGGTCGGCACAAGAAGAGATGCCGTGACCGTTCCTTCGCTCCCGGAAGATAAAACAGTGTTCTCCGTTACCGGTTCTTCCATGGGCGGGTCCGGGCAGAAGATATTGACTATGTAGTCTTCGTCGACTCCAGGGCTTATTATGAATTCCCGTATAAACGAAAACCAGATATCGCCCATATTATCGGAGACATCAATCATCATTTCCGCAAAAGCAATCAAAACCTGCTTTTGTTCGTACCTGGACGTATCGGAACTTCCTCACCGGAACTTGGGGTTCCTGTAAGCTTTGCCGCGATCAATCACTTCTGTGCAATCTGCGAAATGTCGGACAGTGAAGTTGGATACATGCCGGAGCTTTCTTACGGAAGCCATATGTTCCAGGATCTGGTAGAGGCAGAGATTTTTTACACCGCGTTATTTGACACTCAAAGACACGGATTTTTAATCGTACTGTTTTTCACGATATGCCTAACATTCTCACGGAAATACTGCCGGATTGTAAAGAGTATGAAGACATTGTAAAAGTATGCCATACGGAAGGCATGCATTTGAAGTTATACTCAGATATTCAGAACAGTGAAACCGTACTGGGATTCGAATCATAATCAAATACATCACAACACACAAAAGAAATGAGCAGCGTACACTGCTCATTTCTGTTTTATACATTATTAGATTATATTCATTGTCAGTTATCTTTTATAGATTCCCTCCAGTATATCTACGGTCCCTTCAATTCCAAGAAGGCTTGCATTCAACAATATCTCATGAGAACTGATACTTCCCCATTCCTGCCCCGTATGGGTTTCGTAATAGTATTTCCGTTCTCTGTCCATTCGTTTAATGCGGTCGAGAGCCTTCTTCTCAGACACATCGTATCTTTCTGCAATACGTTTGATACGGTCAGCCCTGTCAGCACAGATAAATACATTGATACAGTTCGGATTATCCTTCAAGATATAGTCCGCACATCTTCCAACGATTACACATGGTCCGCGTTCTGCAAGCTTTTTGATAATTTCCGTCTGTAATTCATACATCTGTTCAGATAACGGCTGTACATATTCTTCCGAATTAATATAGGAAGAATATCCCATCGGTGTGATCAGATAACTGGATACAAAACTGTTAAGAGAAGTCTCATCAATTGCCTTTGCCGTCTCTTCTCTGATATCCATCTTCTCTGCTGCCATTCTGACAAGATTGTTATCATATAACGGAATATCCAGTCGTGTTGCAAGAAGGTTGCCGATCTCATGGCCGCCGCTTCCAAACTGTCTGCCTATTGTTATGATCTTATGTGTCGTCATAGGTATCCCTCCTTCGGATGAAAGTATCACGATTTCTTTGTCCCTATTATACCTGTTTCCGTCAGAAAATATACATTTCATTCAATTATTCTGTCAATTTTTATACTGCCTGTCGCCTTTCCTCTACCAGAAATCCTTTTTCCCTCAGCTCCTGCTCAATCAGATCCAGCGTCTCTTCGCTGTCGGCACTGACCTTATGATAATGATAGTTGGATGTGATGTTCTTAAGCGGACTGGACTTGCCACTTCGGATATCTTCCATAAATGCTCCGACCTTTCTCCGGGAACTTAAGGCCAGTTCCGCCTCCATCTTTCCATAGACTCTGTGATGGATCATGACATTGTCTACACATCCTCCCAGGTCAACGATCGTATTCAGCTCTTCTTCCAGCTGTTCATCTGTGTGCTGTACTTTAAATATCCGACACACCGTCTTTGGCTGGTTCAATATATAGCCGCGGTTTGTAGATATGATCTCATATCCTGCTGCACGGATCAGTGCGATATCCTGCACGATCACCTGACGGCTGACACTATAAAGGGAAGCAAGCTTTGTTCCGGATACCGGAGCTTTGCTTTCCTGAATCTGTCTGATTATCTGTTCTCTTCTTTCAGATCCATGCATTTCCTGTTGCCACCTCCCATGTTATTTTCCCCAAATGATCTATTTATCCATGTATTTTCTCCACACACGGTAATCACATCTATTATACCGCATGAAGGTGCTTTAAGGAAATATCTAAAATCGGTGCGGAATGTGTCAGTGCTCCGCTGGAAATATAATCTACGCCGAGAGAAGTCAGTCTGCTGATATTCTCTTTCGTTACATTACCGGAACACTCGGTCTCGGCACGTCCGTCAATGATGCGGATTGCTTCCTGCATCTCTTCCGTGGACATATTATCGAGCATGATAATGTCTGCCCCTGCTTCTACCGCTTCTTTCACCATATCCAGATTTTCAACTTCTACCTCGATCTTACGTACAAATGGTGCATATTCTTTTGCCATCTGAACAGCTTTTGTCACGCTTCCTGCTGCACCGATGTGATTGTCTTTCAGCAACACTCCATCAGACAGATTATAACGGTGATTGTATCCGCCACCCACTCTGACTGCATATTTTTCAAAAATTCTCATATTCGGAGTCGTCTTTCTGGTATCCAGAAGTTTTGTCTTACTTCCTCCAGAAGCGATGCTTACGGAATGTGTATAACTTGCGATTCCACTCATTCTCTGCAGATAATTCAGCGCAACTCTTTCTCCGGAAAGGAGTACACGGATATCTCCGGTTACTTTCCCCATTAACTGTCCATTCTTTACTTCATCGCCATCTTTGCAGAAAAATTCTACTTTTGTATCTTTATCTAATAATTCGAAGACTCTCTGAAATATCTGAAGTCCTGCGATCACACCATCCTGTTTACAGATCAGATCTACTTCTCCGGTTACAGCTTCGTGCATGACCGCATTGGTGGTCACGTCCTCACTTGAAATATCTTCTCTTAATGCTTCCATGATCAGGTGGTCTACCTGTAAAGTCATTGTTATGTTATTCATATTATGCTTGTCTCCTTTATCATTCTTCCTGTTCGTCTGTTTCTGTCCTTTTCCTGTTTATTTTTCTATTCATTTTTTGACAGATAGCAATTTTTATCTATGCATCCGTATACTGCATTTATTATAACATCTTATACCGCTTTACGTTCAGATATTTTTTCCTGTGTTTCTTCTTTTTTAATCTTTGTTGCTGCGCGCTTTGCAAATACCAGACTTTCCAGAAGTGAGTTACTTGCCAGACGGTTAGCACCATGTACACCATTACAGCTTGTCTCCCCGACTGCATACAGGTGTTCCATAGAAGTCCTGCTGTCTGAATCTACCCAGATTCCACCCATAAAAATAATGCTGTGCCGGTACAACCGGGATGCATTCTTTCGTTACGTCATATCCTTCTTCCAGACAACGTTCATAGATATTTGGGAAATGCTTTAAAATCGTTTCTTTTTGGTATATGTTCCATAGAAAGCCATACATGATCAGTTCCTTCTTTTTCCATCTCTTCTCTGATTGCTTTTGTCACAACATCTCTTGGAAGCAATTCGTCTACAAAACGTTCTTTGTTCTTATTATAAAGGGCCTGCTCCTTCACCACGTACCGATTCTGAGATCAGGAAACGTCTTCCCGGTTTCTTGGAATATAAAGTTGTCGGATGAATCTGTACATAGTCCAGATGTTCCAGACGGATTCCATGCTTCTTTGCAATCTCAATCGCATCCCCCTGTCAGATGTGGAAAATTCGTGGAATGCTGATAGGTTCCGCCGATACCGCCACTTGCAAGGATCGTATTTTCTGCATAAATTTCATACGTTCCCTTTTCATTCTTTGCCTTGATTCCTACACATTTATCATCTTCGATGATCACATCTGTCATCTCTGTATATTCATACATTTTCACATTTTCAAGCTTCTTTACCTGTGCCAACAGCTTGCTGGTGATTTCTTTTCCTGTCACATCTTCATGAAACAGGATTCTCGGTCTGGAGTGCGCTCCCTCTCTTGTATAGGCAAATTCTCCGTCCTTCTTTTCAAACTCTACGCCATACTTTACCAGATCATTGATGATATCTCTGGAATTACGGATCATGATATCTACAGATTCTTTCCGGTTCTCATAATGACCGGCTTTCATCGTGTCTTCAAAATAACTGTCGTAGTCGCTTTCGTCTCTTAATACACAGATTCCCCTGTGCAAGGAACGAATCACTGCTTTCCAGATCTGACTTGGTAATTAATATAATATCCTGTTCTCTTGGTAAATTCAACGCGCTGAAAAGTCCTGCGACTCCGCTTCCTACGATTACTGTATCTGCATTCAGTTTCATAATACAACATCCTCTTTTCTATACTGCTTTCCGTTTACGGCCAGTTCCTCCACTTATATAATTCTGACCGCTTAAACTTTCCACATTATACCACTGTTATTTACATGTGACAAGACAGTTGTTGTATTTAATCTTTACACGTAATTTTCTATTTAATGCATCATGACGGCTGTCACCAATCGAACCTTTGTATGTAACCAGAAGGTTAAAATGAAAGATATGCTTAATCAGCAGATACAACACAATCGTAAATGCAAACAAATACCCAAACGTACCCCCCCGACATTCCCATATCTCTGCCTTCATATCGGTCGTGCAGATAATGCTTGAGCTGATCAGAAGCAGCTATCACCTAGAGTCCTATTACCACATGTCTTTCCAGCATCGTAAGCCCCTGCGGCATGCTGGTTTTATTCTCCTTCATGACTTCCATCAAATCCATCTTCACTTCCATAACGTCAATCTCTCCCATATCATAGCCGTCTGAAAGAATTTTTTCTTTGTCATCAATTGCAGGTTCCTTCGATGTATTCCATGACTAGCGCATGCATGGTCGTATATTCCTGAATTTGTAAACAAAAAAAGATTATTGTGCCGGAATTTCATTTCTGTATCACAATAATCTTTTTTATTTATACCTATTTATACAAATTCTCCCCATCAGATTTGATAACACCCTGATACCAGTAAAAGCTATCTTTTTTTATAGCGGTTTAATGTACCGCCTTCTTCCTCTTCACGGTCTACATATACGAAACCATAACGTTTCTGATAACCATTTAACCAGCTTAAAAGATCTGTGAATGACCATGTACAGTATGCCAGAACTTCACAGCCTTCTTCAATTGCTTTTCCCAGTTCTTTCAAATGTTCTTCCAGATAATGGATTCTATATTCATCATGAATCTGATCATCTTCTGTCTTTTTTATCAAATGCTCCCAATCCATTTTCAGAAATCACAATTGGCAGACCATAACGGCTTGTAATTTCACGGCAGCAAAAGCGAAGCCCCATCGGATCTATCGTCCAATCCCAATCTGTTGTCATAAGATATGGATTTACTGGATTCTTATATATTCCCTGCATTCCCAGTTCTTGGGCAGATCCCTTTACACCTGTTGTATTCATCGTACCATACGGCGTAACTCCATCCATTGGATTATACACACACACACAACTCTGATAATAATTTACACCCATGAATGTAATCTCTCCGGCAGCTTTTTTTCAATATCTCCATATCTTCATCTAAAATTTCCGGAGCATAACCTTTTTTCTTCAGATAAGCCATCGCAGCTTTTGGATAACGTCCATATGCATATATATCCATCCACCAGAAATTTTTCAATTCATCATAATCACGTTTTGCCATTGCATTTACCGGTTTACAGTCCAACGCATAGGATGGTACATACGCAAAGCTTGCACCAATCTCTCCTTTTCCACCCATTTCACGATAAGCAAGTACAGCCCTGGCATGTGCCATAAAAGCATAATGATTAACCTGATAAAAAGTCTTCTGGTCATCAAATTTTCCAGGCGGATGCTGTGCTGTCAACCAACCAAGAGAAGTCAATATATTCTGTTCGTTTAATGTAATCCAGTATTTCACTTTATCGCCAAAGTTTTCGAAGAGAGTCTTTGCATAAGTCACATAATCCTGAATGATCTCCGGGCTTTCCCATCCGCCATACAGATCCACCAGTGCCTGCGGAAGATCCCAGTGGAAAATTGTCACCATCGGCTCAATTCCATATTTCAAGCATTCATCAATAATATCCTGATAAAATGCAAGTCCTTTTTCATTGACCGTACCTCTTCCTTCCGGATAAATACGGGCCCAGGAGATAGAAAACCGGTATGTTTTTTAATCCCATCTCTGCCATTAATGCAATATCTTCTTTATAGTGGTGATAATGATCTACCGCTACATCACCGGTCGTTGCTTTATATGTTTTCCCTGGGATACGTACAAATGTATCCCAGTTTGTCACACCTTTTCCATCTTCTTTCCATCCACCTTCAATCTGATAAGCCGCTGAAGCGCTTCCCCATAGAAAGTCTTTTGGAAATCTTGTCACTTTCATTTCTTCCATATCCATATTCCTTTCCTTTACTGAACTTTGATAAGGTTACTTTCTTTTTGTTACTTCTCCTGTTGCTGTTTTTTCAACTATTGCATACTGATCTGTGTTTGAAACGATCATAAGCGTTGTTACATCATATCCAGCCTCTTTTATTTTTTCAATATCAAATTCGATCAACACATCACCCTTCTTCACAACATCTCCTGCTGCTTTCTTCGGTGCGAAATATTTTCCTTCCAGATTTACGGTATCGATTCCGATGTGTACCAGAAGTTCTACCCCATTCTCTCCTACAAGACCTACTGCATGTCCCGTTTCAAACATCACATCTACTTTTCCATCAAATGGTGCATAGATCACTCCTTTTTCCGGAACGATTGCCGCACCTTTTCCAAGAATTTCCTGTGCAAATGTTGCATCTGCAACTTCTGACAGTGAAATTGCTTTTCCTTCTGCCGGACTTGCAATATCAATCGCATTCTCCATTACTTTTTACTTCTTCTTTGCTTTCTGTTTCCAGCATGTCTAATTCATCATCATTTTCATCTACTACATCTTCAAATCAATGATCATTGTCGCAATGAATGCAACCACTATTGTAAGGAGAATCGTAAGTGCTGCAAATAACAGACTCTGCGGTTTCCCTTTTCTACATACTGAACGATTGTTACGATCGCAGGTGTCGCAATACCAAAACATTTCATCTGGAAAAATCCACCAAATAATCCACCTGCAGCAGCACCGATACATGCTCCTAACATCGGACGTTTCAATAATACGTTACCACAGATTGCACCTAAAGGTTCAAGAATAATCAATGCAATAGGTGCTTCGATCAGCACTACCAACATCGGTTTAAGAAGTTCTTGGTTACTACCGGCGTAATCTTATCTACCAGACGCTCGACATATTTCAGCGACCATACTGCCAGAATAATCGGAATAACAGAATAAGCATAAAGATGCATATGTTACCGGAATAAATTTAAGAAATTTTACAGTTTCTTTTGCATCATTTGCACTATTCATGAATGAAATAAAATTTGGATGCAACATAATCAACGCTATACTTGCCGCATAATACATATTCGTTCCAAATTTTTTAGAATGCGAATATCGCAATCAATAAACGGCATAAAGAAAAATGCGCCGTCACCCATAACACTTAACAGATTATAAGTATCACCTTTTGTACTCAGAACACCGATCATTGGAAGTAATGTAAGAAGTACTTTGATCATTGCAGCTCCGATGATTGCCGAATAACTGGTGCCATGATACCGGAGATTGTATCCATCAGCATAGAAAATACATTCTGTTTTTCCTTATTCTGTGGTGCTTTTTTTTCGGTACTTCGTTTGAAAAAATTCCCAAGCTTATTAAGCTCTGCATAGACATTTGCCACATCATTACCGATGATAATCTGATACTGACCTAAGCTTTTTTCATGATTCCCATAACGCCTTTGGTCTTTTTCACTGCTTCATCGTCTACAATTGATTCATCTTTTAATGTAAAACGCAGTCTCGTCATACAATGTACCAGGCTGATTACATTTTCCTTTCCCCCGACTCTTTGGAGGATTTTTTGCTATACTTTCGTAATCCATTTTCATTTACCTCAATTTTCTTTTTTATTTTTTTCATATATATAACAAAGACCCGACTTAAAAAGAGCATACGCTTCCAGGACTGCTGCTTTCTTTTTAAGTCAGGTCTTGCTTAACTGAATAATAACAAACCTGCAATCTATTCTGATTGTTCATCTAATATTCTTTCATCTTTGTAATTTGGAATACTGTTTTTCAATATATTCCACAATTTTTTCTGACTCCTGAATAAGCATATTCATTCTCTTCTATCAATACTTTGTATATTTCCTGCATGCTGTCTTGATAAATGGTATTATCAAATACTCTGGTCGCAAAAAAAAATTTCAAATGAGTTAGAAACCGTTCATACGATATCGATTTCTCGTTAAATTCTATCTTAAAATGGATTCTGACAATCTGAAGAACTGCATTAATCAATTTCGTAATCTTATTAACATCTACATTACTTCCGCTGCCAAGTTCGGCCGAAACGATGTGCATCGCTATAAATGCAGCTTCGTCTTCCCCTAGATTCTCATCATTTTGTTCCTGTATCCATTGTACTGCCCTTAATCCGATTTCATATTCTTTTGGATAAAATTTACGGATCTCAAGTTTCATCATATTTTTAATGCTATATTCTCGACGATATCTGTCAACTGCGGAATTGATATGATCTGTAAGTGTCACATACAGGGGAATCCCTGACTTTCAATCCTTCCTCCCTCGCTGTCTTTACGATACGGCTTACAATCTCCAAATATTCTTCTGATATTTCTTTTACTACTTCCTGCAGTCTCCTGCTGTCATCGACACTCTCCAGATAATAAGTTTTATCCGCCAGTGCTTCATCAGATTTTCACCCTTCTTTTTCTTGAACCCGATTCCTGCTCCTGTTATGATCAGTTCTTCCCTCCCCATCACTACCCCGACAACTGCATTCGTATTCAGAACTCTGACTATTTTCACAGCCATTCTCACCTCTAATTCAATCTTAACAACCATTGATACAATATGATAAAAAAAAGACTGCTCATAATACAAAATCTCTTGATCTCTTGCACTATAAACAGTCTGCCCACCATTACGTAATAACAAACTTGTTATTATATTACCAATAATACCTGTCTTTGTCTATATTCTTTTTATTTTTTCGTCATAACTAATAAATTTACCATTTCTTTTTGTGTATTTTCTTCTTTCTTCTCAATAATGAACTCCCACCTTTCTTTTCTTTTATATTCATATCATCATTCAAGCTTAGGGCAACTCATACGTTTCTATGCGTTCTTTTGATCATTCCATTCTTCAATGTTCATCCATCGGAACTTTTTTTTTCTTAATCTTGCGGTATTCAAAGAAGTGCTACCACACCATAAGTAATGAATCCTGTCAGAAATATTTCCACATATATCTTTGGATCGATCCACAGTGTGATCCATCCGGTCAGACTTTCCATCATCATTACACGGAAGATTACGTTCATAACCACCGTTTCAATCGGAAGACTTAATAGCAGTTCTATTACAACCACAACCATGGTTGACATAATATACAACCTGCTGATCTCTCCATTGGTATATCCCAGGATCTTCGTCATGGAAATAGCCTGTGCATTTTTCTCAATAATGATCTTGGATAACAGATAAATGACAATCATATAGATCATGATCGCAAATCCATTGACCAGACTCATCATATTTCCCATGGACACATCCAGCTGTCTCGAAATCTTTGTCAGTGCTTCAGATCAAGTACAGACCCTATGTATTTCATCAATGTCTTTAATCTTTGTATTTGCAAAATATCCCATAATAATCACTTCCAAGATCAAATGTCTCGTTTAATTTGTCACGGCTCATAAATACACTGATTGCCCCGCTGTAATCATAGACTCCTTTTTACTTTGAATGTGTAGCGTTTGCGTTCGTATTTTCTTTTAATGTAATCTTATCTCCCGGTTCTACTTGATACTTATCTGCATATGCCGTCGATATATATACGCCATCTCCCAGATCTGCCTTAATATACTTACTGTCCGGTTCTACCCGTACAATACTACCTCTTCGCTCTTGGCCTCCCCGAATTGTATTTAATGCGTATGCACTGAATTTTTCTGCTGTCTTGTTATCTGTCTTCATTGCCGTTGAATACTGCATCAGCGATAGTAAACTTTCCAGTTTACTTTCACTGATTGCATCCGTCGGAACCTCCAGCATATACTGGTATTTTGCCAGCATATTTTCCTGTATTTCTTCCTGATAATGGTTCAGTACCGACGGGAGCAGCAATCCGAAGAATAAATAACAGATTTGCAAATATAATTCCTACAAACAGCACCAAATAATTACTGATATTCTGAAAAATAACTCTCAGACGGAATCTGCGGAAGATACCGAGTTTTGTACTTAAATGAACTGCCCTTTTTTGTTTTCTGGAAGAAAGATCTCTTCTTATGAACTTAAGCGGCGACAGTCTTAATTTGTAATGTAAAATTCCATAGTTGATCACCAGCATGATAATAACCGGTACAACCGTTGTCATCCAGAATGCTTCTGCATTCCAAACTGTTACATATGTCGGAAGGCTGTAACTTCCATAGTACATCCATCCCCGCACATACCTGCTTTTAATACTGTATATCCGAGAATATTTCCGACCAGTGCCCCGATCAGTGTGATCACAACCGGAAGTGCCATATAATGTAAGATCAATTCGCGCCTTGTATACCCGGATGCACGCAGTGTTCCGATCACGCCCGCTTCTTTCCTGATCGTATTGCTGATCGTAATACCGAATACAAATGCAAGAATCGCCATTACAATATAAAGCAGCATAACGATCATCGCACGGTCGCTTCCCATATCATCCTGTAAAATGGATCGACTGATTCTGGTATTGTGGTACAAAACTTTCTATCGTCACGACATCTACCATGTCTTCCATCAGGTCTTCGGCCATCTTCTTTTCTTTTTTTCTCTGTTGCAGGTTTTTTATCATAGATCCAGGCATAATTATACTGTACCTTTACCTGATTCAATGCTTCAAAATCTTTGTCTGTAACAATTGCCACTCCAAACTTTACAGCATCAAACATCGTATCATTATTATTCTGAAATAATGCACTGTAATCGGAAAGTGCCACAAGACCTGTAATCCGGAATGTCTTCTTTCGACTTTTCACCGTATCCCCGACTTTCAGCTCATTATTATCTGCATACATACGGTCCACAGCGATCTCACCGGACTTTTTTCGGCATCTTCCCATTCATCAGGGCAGACCTTATCTACCTCTTTCCGGTTCTTGAAAATCGTATGGTACTTTCGTAAGCTTTGCTTATATAAAAATTCTATATACCTTTACATCCGATTTTTCAATATCTTCTTTCTGTGCCGGAGTCAGCTTCTTCTTCGTCTGGAAATATCCGTCTTCGATATTGTATTTTTGAAAGCTGTCATCATATGCCCGGAGCATACTTCCATCAGCTACCAGGAATCCTGATACGAGACCAATCGTTATTGCCATCATGATAAAGGCAACTAAATACTTTCCAAATTCACTTTTTAATTCTCTCGGCAATCTTTTTCTTAAAGGACTTTTCATCTGTTATGTCCTCCTTACCATTCCAGATTGATCGCCGGAATCTTTACTTCATTTCTGTAATTCTTCCGAATCATTCCGTCTCTTAACTTCACTACCCGGTCTGCCATGTTTTTAATCGCATCGTTATGGGTAACCATGATAATGGTATTGCCATATCTCTGATTTACCGTCTCGATCAGTTTCAGGATTTCCTTGGACGTATGATAATCCAGCGCACCGGTCGGCTCATCGCACAGCAGGATGTCAGGATTCTTGACGATAGCCCGTCCGATCGCAGTTCGTTGCTGCTGACCTCCGGATAACTGATTCGGCAGTTTTTTCTGATGTTCATAAAGACCAAGCGTATGTAACAATTCATCCACATCTAACGGATGATCACTCAAATATGCCCCCCTACTTCAATATTCTCCCCTGTACCGTCAGATTCGGTATCAGATTATACATCTGAAAATATAGCCAAGATGCTTTCTTCTATACAGTGAAAGTTTCTTCTCCGTCATATCCTCCAGACGTTCGCCTTCAATCGTGATACTGCCCTCATCAGCACCATCAATTCCCCTATGATATTCAGAAGTGTTGATTTACCCGAACCGGATGGTCCAAGCAAGACACAAAATTCTCCTTTTTTCAATATCCAGATCCAGACCTTTCAACACGTTCACACGGCTGTCGCCTGTCCCGAATGACTTTTTAATTCCTCTTATTTCCAGAAACATAATTCTCCTCCCTTCAGTTACCTTCCTATAACCAATGTTAGTTTAAACTTATTTATTTGTCAACGAAATCCTTTTTTAGAATGTCTTCATCCGGAATTTTCGTCAGATTTTTCCTAATTTATCTTTATATTTTTTTTGCATATTTGGTATTAAAAAAGGATGACTCTCTACTTATGTCATCCTTTTCATTCTCAACTTATCTGAACCTATCCTGATTCTTTTTTCTTATTACATTTTCTTATATCGAAACAATCGCTTTGAACTGATCACAGTCGATCTTAATATCAAATTCTCCTCCCAGTGCTTTCGCATAGGTACTTACGATTGCAAGTCCCAGTCCGTTACCCTCACTGGTTCTTGCCTTGTCGCCTCTTGAAAACCGTTCGATGATATCGTCTTTTTCAAAATCCATCTCATAGCCTGGTGTATTCGTAATCTCCAATACCATTTTCTGATCTGTTCCCGCTTCGCTTTTTATACGTCTTGACAAATACCCTGGTTCCTTTTTCGCCGAATACTTCAGCGCATTTTCCACCAAATTCTGGCAGATCCGGTAAAAATATGAATTATCAGAATAAATTGCCGTATCTTCTTCGGTAAACTGAGTTACAAATTTCAGTCCGCTTTCTTTTATCCGGTCATCCATATCTGCAAATATCTGTTCCATCAGACGATTAAGCTCAAAAGTTTCTTTGTGAAGTTCTACATTCCCACTGCTCACTTTTGCCAGCGAAAACAGGCTGTTGATCATCTCACCAAGCTTTCCTGCTCTTGTCGATATCACGTCTACATAGTCCCTCACTACATCACTTAATTCTTCTTTTTTTGATCAGTTCCAGATATCCGACGATGGAAGTCAGCGGCGTCTTCAGATCATGCGATACATTTGTGATCAAGTCTACTTTAACTGGTCACTTCTCGATACCTTTTCCAGACTCTTCCGTTCAATCTCCAGCGCCTGTTCCAGACGCTTCTGAAAGAAGCTCTCCGTCTGCTCCATGATCTGATCCAGCTCATTTCTCCAGTATCTCTGGATCACTTCCCGGCAGCAGATATATTCTATAAACACCGTTGCTACCATCATATATCCGGCTGCATAATTCCATCCCCATCTGCTGCTGTAACTGATAAAGAAAAAGATATGCCGCTGCTGCCGACAGTTCTACCGCCAGTATATTCCGAAATCTTTTTTCCGACTGTTTTTCTTTCGCCTTCCAGGTCTGATAATAGATACTGTCTTCTGTATCCTGCAGATAGGTCTCTGCACTCCCTTTCTGACTCCAGTTCCGATATCTCAGTTTCATATACCTGCGTACGAGCAGGCAGATTCCCGGCTGCACCAGGATATTGCCGATCAGGCAGATTCTCCATACGCCCCATGTACTGAAATAATATCTGTTCACTAACACCACAAAGAACAGGAAGCTTCCAATTATAAACAGCAGAAATCCAAATACGCAATCATAATATTCTTTTATAAACTTTTTAATTGCTTTTACCATATTTTTCCATTTTGTATCCAATTCCCCACACCACCTTTACATATCTTGGCTTCTTCGCATCAATCTCCACTTTTTCCCTGATATGACGGATATGTACCATTACAGTATTCTCTACAGTATAATCTGCTGTTTCCTGCCATACATTCTCATAAATCTGCTCTGCCGGAAATACCTGCCCGGATGCGCCATCAATAGCTCCAGGATCTTATACTCCGTTGCCGTCAGATGCACTTCTTCTCCTTCAACAAAGATGACTCTCTGCTTTTTTATCCAGTACCAGACCGCCATTCACGATCTGATCCGGATCTTTCTTTTTTCTCCGTTTCTCCACCGCTCCATGCGCGGTATCTGCGTAAATGCGCTTTCACTCTGGCGATCAACTCCGCCGGATTATACGGCTTCTCAATATAGTCATCTGCTCCGAGCGTAAGTCCCGACACCTTATCACTTTCTTCTGTCTTGGCCGACAGGATGATTACCGGAATCCTGCTTTTCTCACGCAGCTTCATCAGTGCCGACAGACCGTTGAGTCTTGGCATCATCACATCCAGAAGGATCAGGTCTACATTCTCCCGCTCCATAATATCCAGTGCTTCCATACCGTCATATGCTTTCAAAGTCTCATACCCTTCATACTTTAACAGTTCACTGATGGAGTAGACGATTTCTTTGTTATCATCTACTACTAATATTTTTTTCTGCCTCCATTTCTTTCGTCTCTCCCCTCTTTTTCTTTACAGCCATACTATACCGCTCATGATTTAAATATTTCCCGATACAATTCTTAAAAATTTCTTACAATTCATCCTCACTGTGCAGGGACGAATAAAATGCAATTCCAAGTATCACCGCTCCTCCGACCAGTTCCCTGACTGTCGGGATCTCTCTTAAGAACAGAAGTGCAAATACGATGCCGTACACCGTCTCCATTCCTGAGATAATTCCCGCTGTCTGTGCTTTCACACCCTTTTGCGCCGTCACATATAAAGAATATGCAATTGCCGTACACAAAAAAACCCAATCGTTACAACTCCTGCAAAATCACCGGACGCCAGTCCGCTTTCACCAATCCCAATGCCGGAAGCAGTGCAACAGCTGCTGTTCCCTGTTCATATAGACAGATTGTACGTCCTTTATATCTGTTGGCAAAATACCGGTTCGACAATGTCATCACTGCATATGTAAAGCTCGCAATCATTCCCCAGATGATTCCGACCGTTACTTTATTCTCCACAGAAAACTCCGGAATTGTGATCAATACTCCCAGCAGAAGGATCAGTGCATTCAAAATATTCCTGCCACGAATCTTCTCATGAAATAATAACGGCTCCAAAAACGTCAGAAACAGCGGGAATGTAGAGAATGTAATCGTTCCAATTGCTACAGACGATGTCTGGATGGATTGAAAGAAGCTTGACCAGTGAATTGCCATTACCACACCTGTCATGATCATAAGACCATAATCTTTCTTTGAATCAAGCGTCAGCTTATCCTTGCAGACCAGAGATATTGCCAGCAAGAACTCCACATCCCATAACCTGGGTGACGGTCATACCTGTTACACCAAGATCATTAAGGGCTGTCTTCAGTTTCTCATATCTTGAAAGTTTTGCAATGATGACTACTTTATGTATACCTGTTGACGGATCTACAGGTGTGGTTACTTTGACAGATGCTGCTCGCTGTACATCTGACGCTTCATCATAATCATTTTCACCAAGCTCTGTATTTTCATTGACACTCATACTTCCTTCTGGTGATATCCATCAAGCTGAATCCTGCATATGCAGATGCAAGACCATGCTCTTTTGAATCCAGACCAACAATTTCTTCTTCTTCTGATACCCTCAGTCCAACAGTTTTATCAATTATTTTGAATACAATTGTCATAGTCACAATTGTCCATGCCATAACACTTACAACACCAAGAAGCTGTAATCCAAGCTGATGGAACCCTCCACCGTAGAACAGACCTTTGAGTGTACATTCCGGTGCTGTCTTTGTTGCAAAAAGACCAACTGCGATTGTTCCCCAGATACCGTTTAAACAGTGAACTGCAACTGCACCGACAGGATCGTCCACATGAGCTACATTATCACAGAACCATACACCAAATACTACCAGCAGTCCTGCTACAACACCGATAATAACGGATCCCTGCTGCATCTACGACATCACAAGGTGCTGTAATTGCTACCAGACCTGCGAGCGAAGCATTCAGACACATGGAAACATCAGGCTTTCCGTACTTTACCCATGTAAAGATCATACATACAACCGTTGCTACTGCAGGTGCGATCGTTGTTGCCATAAAAATTGAAGCAAGCTGTGATCCGGTTGTTGCTGCCGCACCATTGAATCCATACCATCCAAACCAGAGAATGAAGCATCCAAGTGCACCGATTACAATATTATGTCCAGGAAATGCATGTACTTTTGTGACTTTTCCTTTTTTATTTCTTGTGAATTTACCAATTCTGGCACCTTCCATTGCAGCTCCGATAAAAGCAGTTGTACCGCCTACCATATGGATCGCACATGATCCGGCAAAATCATGGAAGCCTAACTGTGCTAACCAGCCGCCGCCCCATATCCAGTGTGCTTCGATTGGATATACAAGTGCTGATATAACTCCAGAATATACACAATATGAAAGGAACTTCGTTCTTTCTGCCATGGATCCTGATACGATCGTTGCGGTCGTTGCACAGAACACAAGGTTGAATACGAAGTTAGACCAGTCAAAATTTGCATAATCCGTAAAAATTCCAAGTGTCGGAGTTCCGATAAATCCACCAAGTGCATCTTCACCAAGTAAAATTCCAAATCCAAGCGGGATAAATACACAAGTTCCGATACAGAAATCCATAAGATTCTTCATAATAATATTACCTGCGTTCTTAGCTCTTGTGAAGCCTGTTTCTACCATTGCAAATCCTGCCTGCATGAAAAACACCAATGCTGCACCGATCAGAAACCAGATTCCAAATACCTGCGTGCACAGCATCCTGTATGGCTGATAATACTTCTTTCGTCATAATAGTTCCTCCTTCATCTTGTCAAAAAGAAAAAAGCGCCTCGAAATATTATTTTCGAAGCGCCCTTGCTTTATGTCCCGTAGTTTAACGCTCAGAACTTTCTTTGTCAAGGAATTTTCTGATATTTTTCTGTTGTTATATATAATTTCGTTCAATTATCACAACCAGATTTTATTTTTCTCATATTTTTTCCACAATTTCACAGTCCAAGGATTTCTCCAAGCACTTCAATGATAATCTCATTGGTACAGGACTTTACAAATCCCATCATATGTAAGGAAAATCTCATCCTGTTTCTGGCTCTCTGTCAGTTCCGGATTGCTGTTTGTCTCATTAATGAGCTGTACCAGATGCGGAGTCAGCTCCTCATAAGTCTCCATTGTAGTCTGTGTGACCAGATCTCTTAATTCTTCTTTTCTTTGTCGGTACCATTTTGTCCTCTCCTGTCTGTATTCTATCTGATTTCATCTTGAAATCGCGTTCTGCTTCACGCTTCTGGTCTTTCTTTGCGATATCCTGACGTTTATCATATAATTTCTTACCTTTTGCCAGACCAATCTCCACTTTTACAAGACTTCCTTTAAAATAGACTTTCAAAGGCACGATCGCCATTCCTTTTTCTTTTTGTCTTACCGATCAGTTTGTTGATCTCCGATTTGTGAAGAAGGAGCTTTCTCACACGCAGAGGATCTTTATTGAAAATATTTCCCTTTTCGTATGGGCTGATATGCATTCCATAGATGAATACCTCTCCGTTCTCAATACGGATGAACGACTCCTTTATGCTGCCCTTTCCCATTCGAAGTGACTTCACTTCTGTCCCATGCAGAGCAATTCCTGCCTTCATCTTATCCAGGATAAAATAGTCATGATACGCTTTTTTATTGTTCGCAATCATCTTGTCATTCTCTTCGCCATCTCCGGCACCTCCCTGATTTACAATCTTAAAATCAATCGTACGCATCAGACGGTCTGCATCCAGCACCCGGACTCTTAGTCCTTCGGTCCTAGTTTATACACTTTCCGTGTATGCAACCCCATCATCTCATAGCGTTCTTCATTATATTCATAATGATCATCCGTCATATTCGTTACATGAACCAGACCTTCTATCGTATTCGGAAGTTCCACATACATGCCCCATTTTGTTATTCCTGATATCACACCTTCAAATTCTTCTCCTATATGCGCCTGCATATATTCTACTTTCTTTTAATTTGACTGTCTCACGTTCTGCTTCATCTGCACGACGCTCCATCTCACTGGAACGCTTTGCCACTTCCGGCAAGAATCGTAGACCGATAATGTTCCATCTTATCCGCATTCATTCTTCCCCCGCAGATTATCTTTGATGATCCGGTGAATCTGCAGATCCGGATACCGACGGATCGGAGAAGTGAAATGCGTATAATACTTCGCTGCCAGTCCAAAATGTCCATCATTCTCCACCGTATATTTTGCCTGCTTCATGGAACGTAATGCCAGTCGGCTGATCATTGCCTCTTCCGGTGTATCTTCTACTTTTTGTAAGTAACTTTTGAATTTCTTTTGGTCTGATTTCATTTACACCTATATGCATAGAATATCCAAAATTATTGATAAATGTTGCCAGCGTACGGATTTTTTCTTCGTCCGGTGTCTCATGGGACCGGTATAAAAATGGAATTCCTGCCAGTAACCGTCTTCTGCCACCGTCTCATTTGCCAGAAGCATAAAATCTTCAATGATCTTTGTTGCCACATTTCTATCATATGGTTTGATATCGACCGGCTTTCCGTTCTCATCCAGAATCACCTTGGTCTCCGGGAAATCAAAATCAATCGAACCGCGTTTCATACGATTCTGGCTCTTAAAATACCGCTGCCAGTTCTGCATCCGTTCAAACATCGGAATCAGTTCCCGATACCTGTATTCTTCTGTTTCAGTTCATCATGATCAGTCAGGATCTTTTTTTCACACTGGTATAAGACATCCTGCGGTTCACATTTACCGTCTCGGCAATCTCGTGGGCAATCACCTTCTCCTGACGGATCTACCGTCATGATGCAGCTCAATGCCAGCCGGTTCTCTCCTGCGTTCAGGGAACACATTCCGTTGGACAAGCGTATGGGGCAGCATCGGGATTACGCGGTCAACGAGATATACACTGGTTCCGCGGTTCAATAGCCTCCACATCCAGTGCGCTGTGCTCCTGCACATAATTGGACACATCTGCAATGTGCACACCCAGAATATAATTTTCTCCATCTATGGTAAGGGATACGGCATCATCCAGATCTTTGGAGTCTTCTCCGTCGATTGTCACCATCTGCCAGTCCCGCAAATCTTCCCTGCCTGCCATATCAGCCTCACTGACTTCTTTGGCTACATTTTCCACCTGTTTTAACACTTTCTTCCGGAAATTCTGTCGGCAGGTCAAAGCCTCTTACAATGGATAAAATATCTGTTCCCGGGTCATTGATATGACCAAGTATTTCAACAATTTTTCCTTCCGGTTTCTTACCGTTTTTACCATAATCGGTAATCTCAACGACAACTTTGTGTCCATCTACTGCTCCTTTGGAGCGTTCGATTGGAATAAAAATATCCTGCGCCAGCTTCTGGTTATCCGGCACCACAAATCCGAAGTTCTTACTGCTCTGATAAGTCCGACCACTTTGAAAGTCCACCTCTCCATATTTTTATAATCTTTCCTTCCCCGGCGTTTCCGGTCTTCCGGATTTTTGTCAACAGATACAATGTCCACATGGTCTCCGTCGAACGCCCCACAGATATCATCTTCTCCTATAAATATCATCTGCCGAACCATCGTCACCAGTACACAAAACCGAATCCCTCTGCTGTTTCCGGTATAAACACCGGTTAAGAATCTTCCGGAAGTCCTTTACATATTTCCCTTCTTGGAAAGATAAATCTACCTTGCCTTCCTTTCAGCAAAGATCCAAAATCTGGCGCAGCTCATCCCTGTGCTTCTTTGGATACCTGCAGAATCATTGCAATCTCTTTGGCTTTCATCGGGACATATAAGTCATCACAAATAAACTCATATACAATTTTCTTTCTTTTTTCCAGTGCTTCTCTATCCATTCTTTTCTTTCCTATTTTTCTCCTGCATCGTTCAAAACAAAGAATGTGCCTTGTCACATTCTCGCGGAGTTTTTTTACTTTTGTGACTCAGGAAAGTGTCCCTTTCATCTTCTAAAAAAAAATCGTTCATCCGACAGCTCTTTGGTTCTTAAAACTTCCAATATTCAGTACGATGGAAATTAACAGGAATAAGATTACCAGTAATTTTGGACTTACCAGTGCAACATTCCTTCCATAGAACGACCTTTATTCTTGCCCCAATAAGTATCAGCTGCTCCGCTGATTGCTCCAAGTCCTGCGGACTTACCTTCCTGAAGAAAATAATTATGTCAATGCGATACATATCTATAATAAAACTGTTAAAATACAATTTTTAAAATGTCCACTAATGACACCTCCTGTGGATAAACCACATTTATTTTATCACAGGGTTTCTTATAAAAGGACAAATTACAACCACTTATTTCGCATTTGTATTGAAATTTTGCTGAAATCTATTACGATTCTTCGATCCGAATCAGACGATTATATTTTGCCGTCCGCTCACCACGGCACGGTGCTCCGGTTTTAATCAGGTCACTGCCAAGCCCTACTGACAAATCCGCTATGGTCGTATCCTCGGTCTCGCCGACCGGTGGGAATCATGGTCTTATATCCTGCATTCTGCGCCATCTTCATGGCTTCCAAGCTTTCTGTCAAAGTCCCAATCTGGTTTGGCTTAATCAGAATCGCATTACCTGCATTCCCGTATTCCTTTCGCAGGCGCACCGGGTATTCGTCACGAACAGATCATCACCGACTAACTGTACTTTATCTCCGAGCCTTTCTGTCAGACGTTTTCCATCCTTCCCAGTCATCTTCATCCAACGGATCTTCAATGGAATAAATCGGAAAACGGCGAATCTATCTTTTCCCAATGAACAATCAGTTCTTCCGCTGAACGGTATAATCTTGTACCCGGATTTTGGCTTCGCCTCACCGTCCCGAAAACATATTTCTTTCCATTCGCTGGCATACAATTCCAGATGAAATCATCCACTGCGATCGCAACTTCTTTTTCACAGCTGGTATCCTGCTTTCTCTACCGCTTTTACCATCAGGCGCAAAACCTCATCCGCCTCATTTGAATGTTCCGGTGCAAAACCGCCTTCATCTCCCACTGCACAGACATATTCCACTGTTTCAAAAAGCTTTTCAAATCATGATATACTTCTGCACACATCTGAAGTCCATTCTTAAAAATTCTGCGGCTACAGGCATGATCATAAATTCCTGAATATCGATCGTATTATCTGCATGTCTTCCCCCGTTCATGATATTCATCATCGGAACCGGAAGTTTCTTTACATTCGTACCGCCAAGATACGAATACAGCGGCAGTCAAGCGCCCCGGCCGCTGCTCTTGCAGTCGCAAAAGACACGCCAAGCATGGCATTGGCTCCGAGATTGGACTTGTTCTTTGTCCCGTCAAGCCTGATCATCGTCTGATCGACTGCCGCCTGATCCAACACGTTCATACCTATCACTTCCGGTGCAATCCTTGCATTAACATGATCTGCTGCCTGTTGTACGCCAAGCCCTCCGTACCGTTCTTCTTTATCGCGTAATTCCAGTGCTTCATACTTTCCGGTCGATGCACCGGATGGCACACTTGCCCGACCGCAGAATTCATCTCCTGCCAGAACTTCCACTTCTATCGTCGGATTTCCTCTTGAATCAAGTATTTCTTGCGTATACATCCGTAATGGGTAAATACTTATACATTATTTCTATCCTCCTTATGAAGGATAGTATGTTCCGATGCGGAATAAACCATTCAACCTTTAATACAGTTCTTTATAAATCTCTGCCATCTGCTGCCATGTCAGTTTTACATAACTCTGATTCAGAAGTCTCTGCTGTGTCTCTTCTACAGTCTTAGCAAAACTCTCGATCTCTTCTTCCTTCATTCCATATTCATGCAATGGTTTTCTTTGCAATGATCTGATCCAAAAGTTTTCCGATCTCTACATATACCAAGTCTGCATCGCACTCTAAAACATTACTTAAGAAACTATTTAATTTCTTGATTCTTCCATCCAGATCTAATTCCTGATATTTTGCAAATACCGCTGTAAGGAACTGGTAATTTGCTTCCCCGTGTGTGACATGATAGACACCACTTAACGGATAAGACATGGCGTGTACCGCTCCTGTTCCGGCATTGCCAAATGCAATTCCGGCAAGGTTACTTGCCGTCAGGAAGTCATCCAGCAGATTCATTCGGAATGCTTCTCCATGTTCTGCAATTTTACGGAAGCCTCCCATGATCATCTCCATTGCTTCATACTGAACATCTGTGTATACAAAGTAGCTTTCGGAGACACATAAGATTCAATCGCATGGATAAATGCATCGATCGCACTCGTTGCAAAAAATGAATATGGAAGTCCTGTCAGCAATTCCGGAATCAATACCGCACGGTCTGCATAAATCTCGTCGACAGCAAGCCCCATCTTGGTATGCAGCTTTGTAAATTCTGCAATTGATACATTCGAGACCTCAGAACCCGCACCACACGTAGTTGGTACTGCGATCAACGTTTTTTTGCTCTCTTAAGCGGAACCTTTCTTCCAAAGATTTCTTCCGCACTATAATCTCCTGCGAGCACCAGGATCTTAGCCATATCGATAACTGCTCCTCCTCCGATTGCAATAATTCTGTCACAGTCTGTCTTACGGAAATCTGCCAGTAATGCATCGATCATCTCGTCCGTAGGCTCACCTTTTCCATATTTGCTTTTATATTCTACATGTGCCTCTAATCCAAGCGCTGCAAAATACGCCTCATACGTGCTTTTACTTGCAAGAATAAAGTCTTTCTTTCCTATATTATATTCTTCTGCAAAATCTTTTGCGTGCTCAAACTTCTGAACTTCCGCCTTCTGCCAAAAAGTTTCATTTTTCTTGTCCTCCCCCGTCATTTTTCTGAATATTTTGTCTCTTAATAATATATCACCAATCCGTTGACTTTTCCATATATGAGCGTTACAATCATTGAGGATATAAAAATTTAATAATTACAAAAGGAAAACTGGGGAATTTTCAAATGAAAGAACATTTAAAAACTTTACATTACTCACTGTCAGTACGTTGATCATGGCAGTGGGTATCTACTTTTTTCAAGTTCGCCAACAACTTCACGTTTGGTGGTATCACCGGTTTTGCGGTACTCGTTGCCAAGTTCACTCCTCTTTTCGGCCAGTGATTTTTCCTTCATTGCGAATATGCTCCTTCTGATCATAGGGCTTTTCGTTCTCGGAAAAAAATTTGCTGCACAAACTGCATACAGTAGTATCCTACTTTCTGTCACGCTGTCCGGACTGGAACGTATCTATCCAATGAGCCACCCGCTTACCAACGAACCTATGCTGGAACTGATCTTTGCGATCGTACTTCCTGCCATCGGTTCGGCCATTCTGTTCAATATCGGCGCATCCAGCGGGGGAACGGATGTCATTGCCATGATATTGAAGAAATACACTAGTGTTGACATCGGAAAAGGATTACTTGCTTCCGACATCTTATTTACAATAGCAGGTTTCTTTGTGTTTGATATCAAGACCGGTCTTTATTCACTGCTTGGTCTTACGTTGCGTTCTACACTGATTGACAGCCTGATTGAAAGTCTGAACTGTTCGAAGTATTTTCACGTGGTATGCAGTGATCCGAAACCAATCTGTGAATTTATCAAAAATGACCTGAAACGAGGTGCAACAATCGTACTCGCACAGGGTGCCTTCACAGGCGATGACAAATATATCATCCTGACTGTACTTAGTCCAAATGAAGCAATCAAGCTTCGTAATTTCATAAAAGCTCATACAACTGGTGCATTCTTACTGATATCCAATACCAGCGAGATTATAGGAAAAGGGTTCCACTCTGTTAGTGAAACCCTTTATTTTTTCTCCGTATTCTCAATGTCCAACAAATCCAGGATTGAATGTGACATCATATACTGATAAAATTCCATTGCATCTCCCGCCGAAATATTTTTGCTTGCCCGATAAGCCAATATTTCAGTCCATTCACCAATGATATTGCATGAAATTCCAGAAATACCTTTTTCGTCGACGTGTGGCATATTACTTAAGTGTTTTAACGGATGATGCTTTACCAGAATTTCTTCCATATTAAAAATCCGTCCATATAACATCTCCTCAAAAGAATTCTGACCGGTCACTTCAAATACTTTTTTCGTAATAAGTCTTATCTTCTTCAAATTTCCGGAACAGCAACTTTAAGGACCTTATCTCAATGTTCCTGCTCCATAAGCTTCGAGACTTCTTTTAAATACATCTTCCCACAAAAAGCCATTCCATCACTTCGTATTTATCTTGAAAAATAATTATAAAAATGTCGGGCGAATTACCCCTGCTGCATCTGTGATCATCTTGATCGTCAGTTTTTTCAAATCCTTTTTTCGCTACCAGTTCTTTAAATTTTTCCCCCAATAGTGCTTTTGTCAATTCACTTTTCGCTCCATCTCATCACCCAATTTATCTCGGATATTCTGTAATAAATAATTATAGTCCTGTTATCCGACAAAATCTACTGTCAAATTGCTCCATTTTTCACATATAATAATGGAGAATCACATCAAACTGGCAAAAAAGGAGAGCTCCTCCAATCCAGTATGCACGCCTGTTTTCTTTCAATCCCAATCTGTATCCTGCAAATATACCAATCACGGCTTCCAGAACCGTTACCGGAAATAACACCAGTGACTCCTCAATCATCGCTGTATCTAAAAACCGAGCCCCATTCCGACAAAGAATGCATCCACACTTGTCACCATGGCCAGAAGCGTTGTTTTCTTCCATTCAACCTCGTCTTTTTCTCCGTTCCAGTACGCTCTTTTTCTTTATTCCTTTGATAATCAGAGCACGCTCGATGTTGTCGCTGAACGGGAAGAATGCATCAGAACCAAGTGTTACGTCCTGCATCTGATCCAGCCATGCACGTTTCTCTTCTTTTGTGAATACTTCCGGTTTTTCGGTAAATACTTTCTGCCATTCGCCGTCAGCAAGAACATCCATGTACTCGTCTCCGATGTAAACGTCGATCGCATTGTCGCGGTCCGCACGGCGGATGCCTTCGATGAACGGCAGGTTCAGAACTTTCGGGCACTGACGCAGCCACCAGTTGTCTGCCTTCTGACCCGCAAGACGTGTACAGTGGACACGGGACTGCTGACCTGCGCCGATACCGATGGCCTGTCCGTCTTTGACATAGCATACGGAGTTGGACTGTGTGTATTTCAGGATGATCAGAGAAATCTTCAGGTCATTTAATGCATTCTGCGGAATGTCTTTGTTTTTGTCACGATGTTGGAGAGCAGCTCATCGTCAATCTTCAGATCCTGACGTCCCTGCTCAAAGGTAACACCAAATACCTGTTTGTGCTCCAGTTTTGCCGGCACATAATTTTCGTCGATCTGGATTACGTTGTAATTTCCTTTTTTCTTCTGTGCCAGGATCTCCAGTGCTTCTTCGCTATAACCCGGAGCGATCACGCCGTCGGATACTTCACGTTTGATCAGCATGGCAGTGTCTTTGTCGCAGACATCGGACAGTGCAATAAAATCTCCGAAAGAAGACATACGGTCTGCACCTCTTGCTCTTGCATAAGCACATGCCAGCGGTGAAAGATCACCCATGTCATCTACCCAGTAGATTTTTTTCAGGACATCAGACATCGGCAGACCGATTGCTGCACCTGCCGGTGAAACATGTTTAAAAAGAAGTCGCTGCCGGCAGTCCGGTTGCCTCTTTCAATTCTCTTACCAGCTGCCAGCCGTTAAATGCATCCAGGAAATTGATGTATCCAGGTCTTCCCATCAGCACTTTGATCGGAAGGTCACTGCCGTCTGCCATATAGATCTTAGATGGTTTCTGATTCGGGTTACAGCCATATTTCAGTTCTAATTCTTTCATTCTGATTTCCTCCTGACGTTTCATAATATACGTTAATTCATAAGAGTTAATTCATAAGATGCCATACGAATTGTTCCGTACTTCGTACTCTCACAATTCTTATCTGTTTTTATTTACGATCTTTGTCTCATATTTTCCGGTTGCGATGTCGATGTAACGTACAAACAGGGAGACTTTGTTATCCTCATTCAGACTGTTCCACAGGGTTTCGGTAAATGCTTCCATATCATCCGGAATTGCGATCAGTTTCGGTTCGCCTTCAAAACTTGGCAGAGGATTGCCGTCACATTTATAAGTATGGATGAAATGTCCTTCGCCTGCCACACAGTTTTCATATGCAAACGTGTAGCCGTTGCAGGAATCCGGATTTCCGTTATTGCTCTTTAAAATCGACATTGCATAGCTGTATTTTCCGTTTTCGATGTGCATGATACCGGAGATACGCGGTGTATAGTTCTGTGCGTCCGGCGCAAACTCGCGGCTTCTAAGAGACTGCTCAAAAGTGAGCTGTTTGTCCATGCCCTCATAGATCGTATCGGTCTGATCGCCGTTTGTCACGATCGTCTTGTTGCCAAGCACACGGACCGGTGCATAAATGATGAGACTCGGATCTGTGAGCTTGGACGGATCAAATGCCTGGGTGCGGATGCCTTCACCGTCTTCTACAAAAACGCGGTTGCGGCTGTTCTCGCTTCTTCCCATGATGAAGTAAGCGGTCACTGCCTTTGTACCATCCTTGGATCTTCCAATGATGATACCTCTTCCCGGATA
>VOFC01006911.1_pt1 | contig 35778 bp, 45 predicted proteins | sample 5384161 | NCBI WGS metagenome assembly VOFC01 (sample SAMN12384722, study PRJNA508395) | human gut metagenome | isolation source: healthy gut B | host: Homo sapiens | reverse complement strand
AGTATAGATAATAAGAATACACGCATCATATTCATGTCTAGTAACGAAACACTTGTTTATGATTGTTTTTGATATTGCGCTTTACTTCTTTATAAGAAAAACATCTTATGAAGATGATTTAGAAAAGACTATTTATCAAAATGGATAAAGATCAGGCTGAAAACCATAAACAATATCTCGTTGATAAGAAAAACAATCAATACATTAATCTCAAGGATATCATCTATGTTCAATCCCATAGAAATACATGTACCTTTTTACACAGAAGATAATGAATATGTTCAATACACAACATTAAAGAAATGTTCTGAAGAGTTATGTTCTAATGTAGCATTCTATAAGATCAACTCATACACCATTATTAATTTTAAGTATGTTACTAAAATCAATAATCAAAGTGTTACTCTTATAAACAACCAAACATTTAATGTCTCTAGAAAATCAAAAGATATTATTGAAAAATACCATGCCTACAGGAGGAGGTTTTGTACAATGATGAGTTTCTTATATTTTTGTTGTATAGAAGCATTACTGACATATCTCCTTAGAACAAATAAAACAGCTATTATTATTGCCTCTTTATTGATCAATTGTCTTCTTAGTGTATTTACAAGTCATCCACTATTACAGGATCTCTTGTTAATAGAATCTTTATGCTTCTTATTCTATTATTATTCAGATAGGCTGTTATCAGAAATTATCTTCATCTTTCATTTTTAACTGTTATAAAGAATTTAGTTGTTCTAATACCAATATCCCCTATTGTTTCATTGATCATCTATATTCTTATTATCTCTACATTCGCTATTATTCAAAAAACTTTACCCTATCGATAATAAGAATCTCTATTGGGGATTACTTATGGCTATATCCTTAAGTACTCTATGTATTTATCATATTCTCTATAATGACTTTCTTAATATATTAGGCATAAACTGTAATCTCATTATTCTTATAACCCTTTTGATTACTATCATCATTTCCTATTACTTATTCCTTAGATATACCAAACTTAATCATGAACAACAGCTTCTTAACCAGGCCATTGACCATTTTAAGAATGACCAACAAAACTATGCCTTCATTGAAAGAAAAACAATGAACTCTATAAACTAAGACATGACTTAAAATATGATTACCTTCAGATGAAGGAATATGTAAAAAGAAAAAAGAATTTGAAAATGTGAATGAGATGATAAACAAAAGAATAGATTCTCTCAATGATCATAACATGCTGATCATATCTGGTAATAAGCTGTTTGATTCATTTATCAATATGAAATTAGAACAGCTTAAACTCAACAACATTAAACCTGCTATTATTGTATCTATTCAGGATATATCATTTATAGAGGATGAACATTTGAATATCCTTATAAATTATCTGTTTGATATCGCAATAGATTGCATAGAAAATAATGAATTAGAAGTAAAAATAACGGAAGACCAATGTGCCTTTGAAATCACATTGTATATGAATGATGCAAAAGAAAGAATCAATCAAATGAAATATGATACTCTTGTATTAATACTGCATAAATATCATGGAAGCTTACAAGTACAAAGCATGCTGGTGCATCACTCTATATCTCTACTCTTATACCTGTTTCATAACAGGTATTTTTTGTTTATTATCCTCATAAATTGGTCAAACGTCCTCAAGATATTATTTATTTTTTTTTTAAAGGTTGTATGATTGAAATAGGAGGTGCTTTACTATGATTGAGATGAAACATTTAAATATAAATTTTGGAGATCAAGTCATATTCAATGATGCTCATTTTAAAACATGTCCTGGTCAAATCACTGGTATCATTGGTAAAAGTGGATGTGGTAAAACAACATTCCTAAAATCATTATTATACCAGTACAAAGATAATCTTCTTTATGTAGATAATGTAGCTATCAATAATTCTAATAAAGAAGACTATCTATTAAACAAGGTGTCTTATATTGATCGATTTGGGACATTCTTTGATAACATGAAAGTATATGAACATTTTGAATTTATTAATCACCTACAAGAAAGCCAATATGATCAAACCAAAATGAACAATATGCTTCATCTAGGTAGGATTGGATGCTTATAGATCCATCCTGCTATCCTTCTTCTTTATCTATTGGGCAGAGAAAAAAGATTCTTAATAGCGTTATCCATGTATAAAGATGCATCCATCATTATTATTGATGAACCAACTGCTTCTTTAGATCAAGAAAATAAAGAAATCGTACTTCAATTACTCGAAAAACTAAAATCAGAAAACAAATATATTATCATTACAACTCATGATGAATATCTAATAAATCATCTAGACATTACTTATAGAATAGAAAATAGAATTCTTGTATGTGATCAAAAATAGATAAAATAAATCAATCTATTCAACTCAAAAAATCGAACATCAGCAACTATCATAAGTACTTCTTCTATAAGAATAAAAGACAATGGTTTCAGTTTATCCTTGTATTACTTCTAGGTTTTATTATGACTATCTCTATTTCTACTAACGTAAGTGATAGTCTATTACAGGAAAATAAGTTATCAAGTGGTATAAAACAAGCCAATAAAGCAGAATTATATACAGGTAAGATGAATGATTCTTATATTGCGAATGGTGTAGATAGTTATTATATCGGTGATGCAGAGGTAAATCTTGATATAAGTACTGAGGAATTGAATCATATTAAATCAATCAAACATGTAAAGAGTGTTTATCCATTTGATGTATTTGATACAATCAATCAAATGGAAGATGTGAGTAAAGGTACTGTTTATTATCAAGGAAGTAAAACACAGTTTGATTATTTTCAGGAAGGGAGTCCAATGGTCGTTTCCCTATTACTCTTTCCAGAATATTAAAGTAGATGGAAAGAACTTAAAGGAAATGCAATCAGTCAATCATTCGCAAAGAAAGCTAGGTATAGATGAAAAAAGAAAAAGAACTTTTTGAATACCCATAATCTACAGGTAACGATTTAAGAGAAGTGTGGAGCAGAAATATTCAGGATATAGACTATTTGTCTATGACTGATAGGAAATGATTTCTGTAGGTATTTCTTGATTTTATCCATGATAGTCTTTTCCCATCTTTCTATGGTTAAATCTATACTCCTGTTCATTCAGGAATAAAGGCATCTCTCTTTGGTTATTCCATGATATATCCCAGTAATATTATTTTTAATATTACCGATTATTATGTTTAACCAGAGTAGTCTTCCTTTTCTTCGTAGCTAATCTTCTCATTCTTTACCTGTATTTCTTCATTTAGTGTATTAAAGCCTTTCTCACCATCAGTATTAAGTGCATCATGTGATAATACACAACACTTTTCTATGTTTTTCTTAAGTGACAGACCAGTATAATCTGTGATGACTCTCAATTTGATGAACCTGGGATAGTTATTATCTGTAGATAAAATACCAAGAATAGGTTGCTCACTTGCACGACCTGCTTTATTCTTGGATTTTGCGCCAATATTAAAGACATCTGCCTCATAGAAAAGGCTGTTGAGGAGCTTGTCTGAATTGCTTAGTGACATAAGAATTCTACACTTGTTTTCAAGAAGAAGTGCAGTCTTATAGTTAACGTCTAGTATTGAACATAAATCTACTGCACTGATTCCTTTATTTTCATTAAAGAAAAGGAAGATACCTAACAGAAGCTTGTATAGATCAAGCTTGCAACTCTGAAAAATAGTGCCTGAAAGCAGTGAATGTTGCTTATGGCATGAGTCGCATTCAAGAACATATGAAGTCTTGGTCTTTCCTACACGCTTGACTAGGTAATACTTATGACAGCCACAACGGTCACATGAAAAGCCTTCAGGCCATTTCATGGATTTGAAGAATTCAATGCAGTTATCAATATTGTTGGAATATTTCTGAGTGAACTGATAAAGAGAAGCTTTCTTAGGCTTTAATACTTTGTTTGACATATGATTATACCTCCATCTAATTTCTAATCTAATTATAGAACAGATGGGAAATTCATGTGTCCGGTTCAGCTTCATGAACGCCGTTTAATCGGTGCTTATGAAATTTAATTTTCACTAACCTGTGGTTTGTGGGTATTCAAAAAGAACTTTAAAATATCTATAGATGTATATATTCCTGTCCAAGAATATACTTATCAATGTGAAATTGATGATTCTAAAACATTGGGCACTTTATCTCAGGTTCTTACTAAGAAAGTAAATCTTGAAATAGAAATCAATCATATTATTTCAACAGATGATTATTATAATGAATTTCTTAGTGCTGGATATGTTGTACTTATGAATGACAAATCATTCTATACTATTTTTAAATCAATACAATAACCAGACTCCTGATAGTTTACTAGATGCCAAAGAATACAATGCAAATATTACTCCTTATCAAAGTAAGAATTATGGTAGAAGTAGACCGTATTAAGAACTTAAAAAGTGTTGAAAAAGAAATATCTCAGATTTCTAATAATTTCATTACTTATGATCAATATAATTCAGTGACAGATATGGTTGATGTCTATAAGGAAGAAAGAAAAGGAAGATACATTTTTATGGTTTGTAGTGATATTAATCGCAATATTCCTTTATGTTCTTGTACAAATGAATGCATTGGATGATAGAAAGAATGAAATTAAATTGTTGAAGGTTTATGGTTTAAAGAATCAAACAATTTGTTCTTTAATGAATGATAATATGATTGTACAGTCCATCTTATCTCTATTACTAAATTATTCCTGGTTTCTTTATCGCAAGAAAAATTGGTTTCTTTGTGATTAATCGTCAGTCAATGACTATGAGTTTATTACTATTTATGATTATTCAAATAGGTGTGACTCTAGTTATTTGTTTCTTATATATATGTTATAGTCAATGGTTTGTAAAGAAGGTGGATTTATGATTGAGATGAAGAATATCAATCTATCTTTTAAGAATCATATATTGTTTAAGAACCAGAATATAAGTATTCCGTCTTCTCAAATTACTGTAATCACTGGTGAAAGTGGTTCTGGTAAATCTACTTTATTATTTGAACTCGCAGGACTAACACATTATTCCAAGAATGAGTTTTATACCGACAGTAATGATTATGGTTTTGTATTTCAGGATTGTAGATTATTTGATGATTTAACAGCAATACAGAATATTCAACTATTTAGTGAGTTTGCTTGCTGAAGTTCCATTTCATAAAGATCGAATGATGAAGCTATTGGATGAATTAGATTTAAATATTGATTTAAATGGAAAAGTAGATATTTTATCTGGTGGTCAAAAACAGAGATTACTTATATTATCTTTGTATGATGAAGAATCGGATATTATCTTTCTAGATGAGCCTACCGCTTATCTAGATACGATCAATAGAGAACATATGAGAAAGATTATTCATGAATTATGTCATAGATATCATAAGACAGTTGTGATTGCGACACATGATATGGGGATGTTGGAGATTGCTGATATACATTACCATATAGAGCACCAGCAAATCATATTAGAGAAAGAATCTTATACAGAGATCAATAAAATAGAACCTAAAGAACATATTCATACAAATCCTGTTACCTATTACTTAAAAGGCTGAGAAGTCCAATAGAATCCATTATAAAAAGAAATATTGTGATAAGTATTATGATGATCATAGTGACATATATGATGTGCTTTCAAGCTTATTATCAAACAGAAACAGACACTATGATTAATAAAGCAATTGATAATGAATTAAGGATTTCTTATAAAGATGGTGGTAATGCTTATGATATGGGCGGTCAGCCTATTCCTAAAACACTCATTCAAGACATATCCAACAACAGTATGGTTCAAAGTATTCAGCCATTCTTCCAATGGAATGTCTTAAATACGCAGGAGACTATTGTCATACAAAATTTATTATGGGAATATGAAAACATATAAGACTTATACAAAACAATCATTCAGTATTGAGAATAAACAACTCAATACTGATCATGTCTATATTTCTTATTCTCTCTATCAAAAACTAAACAAGACTATCCATATCAAAGGTATTCTTCAAATACCTACAAGTAATACCTACACCTTCAACATGATTCCTTTTGAACTCGTTAATGCAAATGTCACAGATAAAGATATTCATAACCGATATACAAAAACAACAGAAAACATTATTTATATATCTCCAAATCTTTATCAGAAGATAGTAAATCAATATACACAAAACAATACATATCAGTCCAATGTCTATATCATCAAAGTAAACTCATATAAGAACATTCAATCTGTAACTGAGTTTATTAAAAAACATGATTCTGATATAAAGGTCTATAATCCTGTTTCTTCTGCAATATTAAATAAAACAACTACATTTGGATTTGAAATGATACAACAGTTCTCTATGATTATGTTTGTCATGTTTATAAGTACATGTTTTATTATTGGAATATTTGATATTGTTTCTAGACGTTATCAATATGCACTACTATTAGTGAATGGACTTAATAGATTACAATGTCTACAATTAATATTGAAAGAAAGATATTCTTATTGTCTGGTATCTATCATTCTATCTATGATTTCAGTCCTATCTCTATTCTTCTTCCAATATCATATATTACCTTCTATAATGATAGAACAAGCTATTTCTATCTTAATCCTAGTGAATTCAGTTATTCTAATTATTCCTTGTTTGACTTTTCTTGTATTAATGAGATCAAACAATGAAGGAAATCTATTAAAGACAAGTGAGTGATGATTATGAAAAAACTACCCATTATTATAGTCTCTGTAGGATGTATTATTACTGGTCTTATTGTAAGTATGACTCCTGCAGTGAAAGTTGTGAATAATACCACGTATTCTTATTTCAACTATGAACTTCTCGGTATTGGTTTTGCGATTAGTTTATTGCTTGGTATTATCTCCTTATGGTTTATAAAAAAGAAAAGAAAACTAATCACATATTAAATTCGGAGGGAAAAACGTCTCTCCGATTTTTTCAATACTCAACAACTTATCTATAGTTCTGTGCTTATATGATATAATTTTTATGTGAAACAACCGTATACGGTAGGTGGTTATCCTTGGTCGTTATGACGAAGGTACGCAACCCTTCGTAATTCTTCTTTTAAGTTGAAAACGGAAGTGATGCCTGATGACAACGTATGAAATAATACGTAATTAAAAAAAGTTCTTAAGTGTTTCTTAATTTCCACACAAATTACACATATTAGATATATAATACAAAATTGTTGAAGATATAAAGTTGAGGTAGAATAGAAATGAAAAAACGTCATTTAAGAAAGAGGGCATATGTCCTATTAGGCTGTATTGTCGTTTTAGTGCTTGGTCTAGGCATTTATTTTATGACACGTCCAGCTGTTAGCTTTAATGAAAGTACACAGGATATTGAAATCAATAGTACTTACAATCCTATGTCTTTTATTAAAAAAGTAAGAGGTAATAAGAGTGATGTGACTGTAGATAATTCTAAAGTTAACGTCAAAAAACTTGGAAAGTATAAGATTACTTATACATTAAACAAGAAGAACTACGTATTAAATGTAGAAGTTGTAGATACTAAGAAACCTACATTTAAGGTAGTGAATAAAGCAGTAGAAGTAGGTACTAAAAGTTAAAGCAAGTGAACTTGTGACTGATATTAAAGATGAAACAAAGACTAAGACTTACTTTAAGAAAGATGTATCTTTTGATAAAGAAGGTACACAAAAGGTTACTGTTGTTGTAGAAGATCAGGGTGGTAATAAGACTGAAAAAAGTAAATGTGAAAGTCGTAAAAGGATACTAAAGCACCACTACTTGCAGGTCTTCAAAATTATGATACGACAATAGGTTCTAACATTGATTTCATGAAGGGTATTACTGTAGAAGATGATTTTGATAAGAATCCTAAGGTATCTGTAGACAGCGACAAAAGTAGATTTTGGAAAAGCAGGTACTTATAAAGTCATCTATACAACTAAAGATAAGTCTGGTAATGAAAGAAAGTATACACAGACTGTTATTGTAAATAATCCACGTCCTGCCAATGCAGTTGCACCTACTGGTGAAAAGGTTGTTTATCTTACATTTGATGATGGACCTTCTCAGAATACTCAGCGTGTGTTAGATATTCTTGATAGATATCATGCGAAAAGCAACATTCTTTGTGACTGGTAATGGTCAGAAATATAATTACTTAATTCAGGAAGCACATAAGAGAGGTAATACTATAGCACTTCATACTTATTGTCATGATTATCGTACTGTTTATGCTTCTACTGATGCTTACTTTAATGATTTAAATAAAGTAGGTGATATGGTTAAGGGTCTTATTGGATTTACTCCTCGTTATATTAGATTCCCTGGAGGAAGTTCTAATACAGTTTCTAGACATTATTCTGCAGGTATTATGAGTAATCTTACTAGAATGGTACAGGAAAAAGAGATCAACGCCCTGCTGGCCGGGACGGCGGACGCCGAGATCAAGGCGAAGTATGCCGACGTCATCGACCAGCTCCCCGCCATGAAGGAGCTGTACGGCCACCGCGCCCGCCTGCGGAAGGAGCGGGGCTGCATGGACATCGAGAGCGGCGAGGTCAAGCTCATCCTCGACGAGAACGGCCGCTGCATCGACGTCAAGAAGCGCACCTCCGGCGAGAGCGAGAGCATGATCGAGGAGTTCATGCTGCTGGCCAACCAGTGCGCTGCCCACTTTGCCCGGGTCAAGCAGATCCCCTTCGTCTACCGCGTCCACGAGGAGCCGAACGCCGAAGCTGGAGCGTCTCCACGCCCTGCTGCAGGCCTGCGGCATCAACGACCACTTCGCCAAGGAGGTGCCCACGCCCAAGGAGCTGAGCGCCATCCTCGAGGGGTGCGGGGGCACGCCGTATGAGCAGATCATCAACACCGGGATGCTGCGCTGTATGTCCAAGGCCCTCTACGAGGAAAAGCCCAAGGGCCACTACGGTCTGGTGCTGAAGGATTACGCCCACTTCACCAGCCCCATCCGCCGCTACCCCGACCTGGCCATCCACCGCATCATGACCGACCTGCTCAAGGGCACCGAGAAGGAGACCATGATCCTCCGCTACACCGACTTTGCAGAGCGCGCCTCCAAGCAGTCCAGCGAGCGGGAGGTCGTCGCCATGCAGATCGAGCGGAAGGCCGAGGATTGCTACAAGGCCGAGTATGCCCGCCGCCATCTGGGCGAGTGCTACGAGGGCACCATCTCCGGCGTGACCCAGCGCGGCCTCTTCATCGAGCTGGACAACGGCGTGGAGGGCTTCGTGCCCGCTTCCAGCCTGACCCCCTCCGGCACCAGCCTCACCGAGGGCGTCCGTCTGACCGACCCCGCCTCCGGCAAGAGCTGGAGCCTCGGCGACAAGATGATGATCACCATCGTCCGCGCCGACGTCAATCTGGGCAAGATCGACTTCGAGGTCGCCCCTGCCGCCAAGAACTGAGGAGGGGAAAACATGAGCATCCGTCATGCAGTCCCCGCCGATGTGGACACGCTGGCCGACATCGAAGCGGCATCCTATCCGCCCGCCGAGGGGCGTCCCGGCAGAGCATCGCCGGGCGGGTGGCCGTCTACCCGGATCATTTCTGGCTGCTGGAGGAGGACGGCGGGGTGAAAGCCTTCGTCAACGGCCTCGTCACCGACCAGCCCGACCTCACCGATGCGATGTACGACGACCCCCATCTCCACACGCCGGAGGGCAGCTGGCAGATGATCTTCAGCGTCGTCACCGCCCCGGCCCATCGGCGGGAGGGCTGTGCGTCCCGTGTTTTGCGGCAGGTCTGTGCCGACGCAAAGGCCGCTGGCCGCAGGGGCGTCGTGCTCACCTGCAAGGAGAGGCTCATCGGCTTCTACGCCCGGTTCGGCTTCGTGGACGAGGGGGTGTCCGCCTCTACCCACGGCGGCGCCGTCTGGCATCAGATGCGCCTGACCTTCTGAACCTGTTTCTAGTCCGCCCCCGGTGCACCGGGGGCGGATTTTTTTTTGTCAGAAATGCAACTGATAACAGTTGCAAAATGGAGCAAAGAAGCGTATAATGGAGGCAGAGGAGGGAAAGGCTTATGGGACAGAAGGAAAAGCTCATCCGCAGGCTGAAGGAGAGGCCGAGGGATTTTACCTTTGAAGAAGCGGAGACGCTTCTGGGCTATCTGGAATTTATCCGCTCCAACAAGGGCAGGACGAGCGGGTCGCGGGTGATGTTCAGCAGCCCGGAGCATGGGACGATCTTGCTCCATAAGCCCCATCCTCAAAGAGCTGAAGGGCTATCAAGTCAAGCAGCTGGTCGATTTTTTTGGAACAGGAGGGCCTGATATGAAGAATACGATGGAGTATAAGGGCTATCTTGGCAGCGTGGAATTTGACGAAGAAGAGGGCCTGCTTTTTGGCCGTGTGATGGGCATCCGCTCGCTCAGCTCCTACGAAGGGGAGAGCGCGAAAAAGAGCTGCTGGAGGATTTCCACGGCGCGGTGGACGATTACCTCGAACTGTGCCGCGCGGAGGGAAAACGCCGGAGACAGCCTACAAGGGGAGCTTCAACGTCCGCATCTCGCCGGAACTGCACAAGCAGCTGGCCGTCTATGCGATGGAACACAATGTCTCCCTCAACCACTGCGTGGAGCAGGCGCTGGAAAAGGCGCTGGCGCAGAAATAACAGGAACGCTCATATTGTTTTGTCCGCCCCCGGTGCGCTGGGGGCGGATTTTTTATGCAAACGGGGCGGTTTGCTGAAAAGTGCGTCAACTGGATGGTTTTGCTTGTTGTCCGCGGCGGGTGCGCAGGGTATACTGTTGCCATAAGGACGGCACAGAGATGTCGAAAAAGCGACCGAAACAGGGAGGTTTCTCTATGTACTATTCCAGTGGCAACTATGAGGCGTTTGCAACCCCGAAAAAGCCGGATGGGGTCGATCATAAGTCTGCTTATATCATTGGCTCGGGTCTGGCGGCCCTGTCGGCAGCGTGCTATCTGGTCCGCGACGGGCAGATGAAAGGCGGGCATGTGCACGTGTTCGAGAAGGACCCCATCCCCGGCGGGGCCTGCGACGGCTATAAGTACGACGTGGGCTATGTGATGCGGGGCGGCCGCGAGATGGACAACCATTTTGAGGTCATGTGGGACTTGCTCCGCTCCATCCCGTCGATTGAGACCGAAGGCGCAAGCGTGCTGGACGAGTATTACTGGCTGAACAAAGAAGACCCGAACTTCTCCCTGTGCCGCGCGACGGTCAACCGCGGCGAGGACGCCCACACCGATGGAAAATTCGGCCTTTCCGATAAAGGCGCCATGGAGATCATGAAGCTCTTCTTCACGCCCGACGAGGCGCTGGAGGACAAGAAGATCACCGATTACTTCGATGACGAGGTGCTCGGCTCCACCTTCTGGCTCTACTGGCGGACCATGTTCGCCTTTGAAAACTGGCACTCCGCCCTGGAGATGAAGCTCTACTTCCAGCGCTTCATCCACCACATCGGCGGCCTGCCCGACTTTACCGCCCTCCGCTTTACCCGCTACAACCAGTATGAGTCCATCATCCTGCCCATGGTGGCCTACCTGAAGGAGCATGGCGTGCAGTTCCACTACGCCACGAAGGTGGTGGACGTCCAGTTCAGCCTTGAGCCGGGCAGGAAGCAGGCCGTGGGCGTTACAGTGGACCACAAGGGCGAGGTGACGACCATCGACCTGACCGAAAACGACCTGCTGTTCATCACCAACGGCGGCTGCGTCGAAAGCAGCACCGTGGGTGCACAAAACAAGGCGGCGGGCTTCGACCCCGCCATCCGGCCCGGCAACGGCTGGGATTTGTGGAAGAAGATTGCCGCGCAGGACCCTTCGTTCGGCCGTCCGGAAAAGTTCTGCTACGATCCGGAGCAGAGCAACTGGATGAGCGCAACCGTCACCACGCTGGACGACAAGATTCCGCAGTATATCCAGAAGATCTGCAAGCGCGACCCCTTCTCCGGCCATACCGTCACCGGCGGCATCGTGACCGTGAAGGACTCCAGCTGGCTGATGTCCTGGACGCTGAACCGTCAGCAGCAGTTCCGCGATCAGCCCCGGAACCAGCTCTGCGTCTGGGTCTACGGCCTGTTCAGCAACACGCCCGGTGACTACATCAAAAAGCCCATGCGTGACTGCACCGGCCGGGAGATCTGCATGGAGTGGCTGTACCACATGGGCGTGCCGGTGGAGGACATCGCCTACATGGCCGAGCACAGCGCCAACACCGTGCCCGTCATGATGCCCTACATCGACGCGTTCTTCATGCCCCGGGCCAAGGGCGACCGCCCCGACATCGTGCCCGAGGGGCTGTGAACTTCGCGTTCCTGGGTCAGTTTGCGGAAGTGCCGCGTGACACCATCTTCACCACGGAGTACTCCATGCGCACTGGCATGGAAGCCGTGTACACCTTGCTGGATATCGACCGGGGCGTGCCGGAGGTCTGGGGCAGCACCTACGATGTCCGCGCCCTGCTCGACGCAGCGGTCAAGCTGCGGGACGGCAGGAAGCTCACGGACATGGAGCTGCCCCTTATGGGCCGCATCGCCCTGAAGGAAGCACTGAAAAAGCTCGAGGGCACCGACCTCGAAAAGCTCCTGCGCCGCTACAACGCCATCTGAGCACGGCTCATTTTCAGAACGATATTCCTCCCGAACACAGAAGACCGGATGCTGCACGCCTGAGGCAGGAAGCAGCACCCGGTCTTTTGTGCTGATTTGCGCGAGATTTCATAAAAAGTCGTACCAATAAAGGAGATTATTGTACAGGATGACCAGATTTGGGCTTGCCCTTTCGGCGGTTCTGTGGTAAGCTTAGAGCAAAGAGTGCGGCACGGCAGAAGAGAGGCTGTGCCGCCAAAGGTCCGGAACATAAAGGAGGTCATTTCTCGTGAAACACTTTATTTCTCGCCGCAATTTCCTGAAGGCCGCCGGTGTCACCGCCGCTGCCTCGGCCATGGCCGCTGCCGTCCCGCAGGCTTCTGCTGGCTGGCTGACGGGCAAGGACGCCGCCGTCACCATCCTGTACACCAACGACGTACACACCTACATTGATAACAAGTCCCCCAAGCTGACCTATGCCGCCATCGCCGCCCTGAAGCAGGGCTACGTCGATGAGGGCAAGCCCGTCCTGCTGGTGGACGCGGCGACCACATTCAGGGCACCGCCTACGGCTCGATGGACGACGGCGCGACCATCATCGAGCTGATGAACGAGGCAGGCTACGATGTGGCCACGCTGGGCAACCACGAGTTGACTACGGCATGGCCCGCGCCAAGGCCGTCATCAAGGAAGCGGACTTCCCCTATGTCTCCTGCAACTGGGTGGACCTGCGCACCGGTCTGCGCGTCCTGCCCGCCGTCAAGCTGTTCCCCGCAGGCGGCAAATGGATCGCATTCGTGGGCATCACCACCCCCGAGTCCTTTACCAAATCCACCCCGGCCTACTTCATGAACGCCAAGCAGACCAAGTACATCTACGACATTCTGGGCGGTGACGACGGCAGAAAGCTGTACGATGCCGTGCAGAAGGGCATCGACAAGGCCAAGGCACTGGGCGCAGACGTCATCATCGGTCTGGGCCATCTGGGCGTTGACCCCTCCTCCTCTCCGTGGACCAGCGAAGAGGTCATTGCCAACACCACCGGCTTCGACGCCTTCATCGACGGCCACTCCCACACCGTTATGGAGAACAAGCAGGTCTACGACGCCGCCGGTAAGGCCGTCACCCTGACCCAGACCGGCTCCTACCTCGCCAACGTCGGCAAGATGACCCTCGCCGAGGACGGCACCATCACCACCGAGCTGATCTCCACCGCAGACGTCTCCGACGCCGCCGTGGCCGCTACCGCCGCAACATGGATCAAGGAAGTGGACGAGATGCTGGGCGAGCAGATCGCCGTCACCGACATCAACTTCTACATCAGCGACCCCGCCACCGGCAAGCGCCGCATCCGCTCGGGCGAGACCAACCTCGGCGACTTTGTGGCCGACGGCATCTACACCTACTTCAACGAGATCGAGCAGCTGGACTGCGACATCGCCATGATGAACGGCGGCGGCATCCGCACCGACGTGAGCGCGGGCGACTGGTCCTTCAAGACCTGCAAGCAGATCAGCCCCTTCGGCAACGTGGCCTGCCTGATGGCCGTCACCGGCCAGCAGATCCAGGATGCGCTGGAGTTCGGTGCCCGCTTCGTCGGCCCGGAGGGCAAGGAGAACGGCGGCTTCCTGCACGTCGCCGGTGCGACCTATGAGATCCACACCGACATCCCCAACACCGTCCGCACCGACGACAAGAACGTCTGGCAGGGCAGCGCCACCGGCACGCCCCGCGTCCAGAACGTGCGCATCTACGACCGAAAGACCGGCACCTATGAGCCGCTGGATCCGAACCGCACCTACGCGCTGGCCGGTATGAACTACACCCTGCGTAATCTGGGCGACGGCTTCGCCATGTTCGACGGCGCAGAGCTGATCAAGGACTATGTCGCGGAGGACTACCTCGTCATGTCCACCTATGCCATGATCTTTGACGGCGCGACCGAGGGTATGCCGGTTCTGGCAAGCGCCAACAGCCCGCTGGCAAGCTACCCCGGCTACCTGCTGGATTATGAGGATCCGCATGGCGCAGGACGCATTCAGGTCGTCTGAGGGCTTGATAGAAAAGCAATAAGATGACGAACGCCCCCTCTTCCGGCTGGAAGAGGGGCGTTTTGGTGAAAACCTCTCCGTCACGCCTGCGGCGTGCCACCTCATCGAGGGGGAGGCCTTGGCATACCGGAAAGCTTCACCTCTTCGCCAGAGGCTCCCCTACAAGGGGAGCTGTCACCGAAGCAGACTGAGAGGTTGGACGAAGGACAGCCTGACCGTGAGCCGCTGCGGGGGAAACCTCTCCGTCATCGCTTGCGCGATGCCACCTCCCCTACCGAGGGGAGGCCTTGGCATTCCGGAAAGTTTCGCCTCTTCGCCAGAGGCTCCCCCTTTGGGGGAACTGGCGAGCGGAGCGAGACTGAGAGGGCAAGGCCGTTACAGAAAAAAAAAACACAGCGATAGCATCGCTCTGACAAAAGCTGGTGCGTATCGCTGTGTAGATGCTCTTGGGAGACAGGCTTGCCCTCTCCGTCTGCTTCGCAGCCACCTCTCCCAAGGGGAGAGGCTTTGGCATCCCGCAAAGCCTAAGGGGAGGGCTTTGGCATCCCGCAAAGCCTAAGGGGGAGAGGCTTTCCTCCTGCGGCGGCTTAACCCTTCGCAAACAACCCCTTCAGCACCAGAGGGGTGATGATGGAGGACACGACGATGAGGAGGATGACTGCCGTGAAGAAGACGGAGTCCACCACACCGACCCCGAGGCCCTTCTGGGCCACGATGAGGGCCACCTCGCCGCGGGTCATCATGCCGACGCCCACCTTGAGGGAGTCCGACCAGTTGAAGCGGCAGGCCTTCGCGGCGAGGCCGCAGCCGATGATCTTGGTGATCAGGGCCACCACCACGAAGCAGACGCTGAAGAGCAGGATGGTGGGGGTGAGGCCGCTGATGTCGGTCTTGAGGCCGATGCTGGCGAAGAAGACGGGGAGAAGAGGGTGTAGCTGCTGATGTCCACCCGGCGCTCGATGTAGGACGCATCCTCAAGAGAGCAGAGCACGATGCCCGCGATGTACGCGCCCGTGATATCAGCAATGCCGAAATACCGCTCGGCAATGTAGGCCATCGCAAAGCAGAAGGCAAGGCTGACGATGGTGATGCGCTGGGTGGGGGGTTGCGATGGTCCAGCCAGAGCATGGCCTTGTGGATGATGAGGCCGATGACGATGGCGGCCGCGAAGAAGAGGACGGTGTCCATCAGCACCTCCACGAGGCTGGTGTCCGAGCCGCCGCTGGCACCCAGCACGCAGGTGAGCACCACGATGCCGATGACGTCATCAATGACGGCGGCGCTGACGATGGTGGTACCGAGGAAGCTCTTGAGCTTGCCCAGCTCCTGCAGGGTGGCCACGGTGATGGAGACGCTGGTGGCCGTCATGATGGTGCCGATGAAGAGGGCACGGTAGAACTCGGTGCTGCCCACCGCCGCAAAGCCGTAGAAGAGGCTGTAGAGCAGGGTGCCGCCCGCCAGAGGCACCGCCACGCCCACGCAGGCGATGAGGGTGGCGATGGGGCCAGCCCGCATCAGCTCCTGCAGGTTGGTGCCGAGGCCGGTGTTGAACATCAGCAGCACGACGCCGATCTCGGCGAAGATGGCGATGGAGTCGCTGGGCTGGACGAGATCCAGCAGACAGGGCCCGATGACGAGGCCCGCGATGATCTCGCCCACCACCTGCGGTGCCCGGCATTTGCGGGCCAGCAGCGCAAAGAACTTGGCGCTGATGAGGATGATGGCGAGATTCCTGAAGATGGAATACATAGATGATCCTTCCTTTGACGTTAGCAATCGTCCCGCTCCCCGAAGAGGCCCCTGCCCCGCGCAGGCGGGCGGAAGGGGAGAAGAACACTTTTTATTATAGTCCTCCTCTCGCCGGAATGTAAAGGAAAACCGCCTCAGAAACGGCCAAGAATACCATGTAAAGAAGATATGACAGGCATACCGGGAAACCATAAAGAGAATGGCAGGGCAGAATGCGAAAAAAATCGCGCAGAAAAGCTTGACAATTTTCGCTGGGCTTGCTATAATAAGTTGCTGTCTGAACAGACACGCCGCACAGCCTGCGCGACGCCGCGCGGTCTGTGTACCCTTGGCCTCATAACATTGAGGCCCTTAAGTCCAAAAAGGAGGTGCTACAAAATGGCAAAGTACGAAACCATGCTGATTACCAGCGCTGCTCTCGACGAGGAGGCTTCTTCCGCCCTCATCGGCAAGTTCAAGTCCCTGATCGAGGCAAACGGTACCATCGATTCCATCGATGAGTGGGGCAAGCGCCGTCTGGCCTACCCCATCAACGATGAGGAGGAGGGCGTCTACACCGTGATCAACTTCACCGCCGATCCCAGCTTCCCCGCTGAGCTTGACCGTGTGTACAAGATCACTGAGGGCGTTATGCGCAGCCTGATCGTTGCCCACGAGGAGTAATCTTTTCGTGACGAAAAAGGAGTCCGTATTATGTTGAATGTTGTAGCGATCATGGGCCGCCTCGTGGCGGACCCCGAGCTTCGCACCACCCAGAACGGCACCAATGTGTGCAGTTTCCGCATTGCGTGCGACCGCAACTTTGCCCGTCAGGGCGAGCAGCGTCAGGCCGATTTCATCGACATCGTCGCATGGCGCCAGCAGGCAGAGTTCGTCTCCAAGTATTTCCAGAAGGGCAGTCTGATCGCCATTGAAGGCAGTCTCCAGACCCGCCAGTATCAGGACAAGAACGGGAACAACCGCACGGCTGTGGAGGTCGTGGCAAACAACATCAGCTTTGCAGGCCCCAAGAACTCGAATGGCAGCAATCAGGGCGGCAGCAGCTATCAGAATGCTTCGCCGTCCTACCAGAACGCAGCGCCTGCCCGCCCGGCTGCTGTGGAGGCAGCTCCCAGCTACTCCGCCGGAAACGCAGACGACTTCGCCGTCATCGACGACAGCGACGACCTGCCGTTCTGATCCCGAACCGGTGTGAACCGTAAAAATCCAACAGGAGGTAATAAGCAATGGCTTTTGAAAGAACCGAAGGCTCTCGCCCCGCGCGCCCCATCCGCCGCGGCCGCAAGAAGGTTTGCAGCTTCTGTGTCGATCGCATCGACACCATCGATTACAAGGACGTGCCCCGTCTGCGTAAGTACGTTTCTGAGCGTGCAAAGATCATCCCCCGCCGTGTGACCGGCACCTGCGCTTTCCATCAGCGCGCCCTGACCGTGGCCATCAAGCGTGCTCGTCACGTTGCCCTGATGCCCTACGTCAGCGACTAATCTGAACTTATCAACCCAATCAAAATAATCAGCGATCAGCAAAGCGCCCCCGCCGATGACAAGGCAGGGGCGCTTTTTTGCGGGGCGGCTTGACTTTTCCGCAGAATCGCATATAATAAAGATGTAAAGGTAATTGTAGAGCGATCCATTTCGTCTCACAAAGAAGAAAACCCCCTCGGAGCTGGTTCCTCCAAGGGGGTCCTTCTTTGTTAGTGCTTACGGCCCGAGAACCATCCGTCAAGCCACTTGCAGATGTAGTAAGATGCTACATTCGCTGCGACGGACAGCATAAAGGTAATAAGAATATCCATTTCGCCTCACCCCCTTCCCAATAAAATGGGCGGAGTTAGACCGCAAGACTATTATAACATACGATATGACAAAAAGATACAGCAAAAAAACGCCCGGCACCTCGCGTGAGATGCCGGACGCTTTCGACTTTCTTTGGGCGCTTACAGCGTCTTGCAGAACTCCTTCAGGTAGGCGCGGAAGGCCTCACCGATCTCGGGGTGCTGCAGGGCCAGCTCCACCTGCGCCTCCACGACCTTGAGCTTGTTGCCCATGTCGTAGCGCTTGCCGGTGAAGTCCACCGCGGTCACGCCGCCTTGGCTGCGGGCAAACTCGGCCATGGCATCGGTCAGCTGAATCTCGCCGCCCGCGCCGGGCTCGGTGTCGGCCAGGATCTCGTAGATCTCGGGCGTCAGCAGGACGCGGCCAAGGATGGAGTAGTTGCTGAACTCCTGCCCCTTCTTGGGCTTCTCGATCATGTCGTCCACGAAGAAGTAGTTGTCGTGGATGGGGGTGGTCTTGAGGCTGCAATAGCGGCTCACGTCGGCCCATGGCACGGCAGACACGCCCGCGACCGGGCGCCAAACTCCTCGTAGGCGCGGATGAGCTGGGCGCAGACCGGGTCCTCACCCCAGATGACGTCGTCACCGTAGATGACCACGAAGGGGTCGTCGCCGGTGAAGGGCTTGGCCATGCTGACGGCGTGGCCAAGGCCGAGGGTCTGGTGCTGGCGGACGAAGAAGATGTTGGCCAGATTCGAGATGCCGAGGCACTCCTCCAGCATCTTCTCCTTGCCGGGGACGGCCAGATTTGCCTCCAGCTCGGGGTTGCGGTCAAAGTGGTCCTGAATGATGCCCTGATTCCGGCTCACGATGATGAGGATGTCGGTGATGCCGGAGCGGACGGCCTCCTCCACCAGATACTGGATGGCGGGCTTGTCCACGAGGGGGAGCATCCCCTTGGGCATGGCCTTGGTGGCGGGCAGGACGCGGGTGCCGAGGCCCGCAGCGGGGATGACTGCCTTGGTGACTTTTTTCATGATTCAAACTCCTTCACTATAATCGTCTTACGGCTGGGTGCGATCAGCCGTAAAAAGCGTTGAACAGGGCCTGCAGATCGGGGCCGAGCAGCAGGGTAAAGAGGCTGCCGCCGAGGGTCAGGAGCAGGATGCAGAGAAAGACCGCCCCGAAGCTGACGCCGCCCTGTGCGCGGAGGACAGCCTGCCGCTGGCGGGCGTCGGGGAACTCGGACTGGATGCGGCGGATGCGGCGGATGCGGCTGGCCGCGCTGCGGCGGTAGAGCCATTTGCCGTACATCCCCGCACCAGCATCAGCAGAAAGCTGAGAAGGGAGCAGACCCGGGCAAGGACGGTCAGGGCCGAGGCGCTGAGGGCCGGGGCGAAGCTGCTGCCCGAGAGCTGGAGCATCTCGATGAAGGTGGGGGCCGCCAGCAGCATTTCGGCGGCAAGGAAGCCGAAGGCCGGTCTCCCACGCCTTGCGGTAGAAGAAATAGAACGGCCCGAACAGCAGCGCCGAGAAGCTCATGGAGATCTTGCTCTTTTTGCAGCTGCATCCGGCTGTAGGCCGCCAGATAGGCGGGGGCGGCGGGGCCGATGTAGTCCAGCCAGTCCTGCCGGGCGATGCCGTCCATCCGGGCCTCTTTGCCGAAGGCCTCCTCGAAGAACTCCTTCTCGGGGTCGGATGCGCCGCCGAACTGGCGGTACATCTGGGAGTAGTCGAAGCTGTCCTCCGCGGTGTCGGAGACAGGGGACGGCTCCTGCTCCTCGGGGGGAGCACTGCGCCGCAGCAGCGGCATTTTTCTGCATCCCGCAGGGTGCGCTCGCCGCAGGCCGGGCAGGTGCGGAGCTGGCTCTCCTCGTAGGGAAACTTCCACTCGTAACCGGCGGCATGGGCGGGGCGGTGGATGCACTGGCCCAGCTTCTCGTAGCAGGTGCGGTGATAGGGCGCGCCGCAGTCGGGGCAGACCACGATGTCATCCTGAAGGGTGAGCGGCTCGCCGCAGCCCTCACACGGACAGCCATAGTATTTTGGCATAACATCCTCCAATGATTATGGTAGTTATCAGTATTATACACTCAAAAGAGAGAAAAGAAAAGCCAGAAATCTTCAAATTTCCAGCACGATGGCATTTTTTCCTCTTTACTTTATCATGGATTCTGGGTATACTAATGAAGTATCTGTGTATAAACTGTATCTTTTGGGAGTTGACCTTTCCGACAGGAGTCAACCTCTCCGTCACGCCGCAGGCGTGACAGCTCCCCGGCAGCGGCAGGCCCTCTCCGTCACCTTCGGTGACACCTCTCCCAAAGGGAGAGGCACTGGCGTGCCGGTCAGGCCCACGCGGGACGAGCAAAGTTTCTTCTATCCGGAAACAGTAGTGCCCTGCGGTCTGGATTCAAGCAGCTTGACGAGGTGCTCTTGTCCAGAAGCCGCTGCCCCCGTAAGCGAGGCCCGTCCTTTGCGCCCTGTCGGGCCTTGGGCGTCCAGCGGAAAGTGGCCCGGCACGCCAGTGGCTCCCCCTTTGGGGCTGGCATCGCGTAGCGATGACTGAGAGGGCTACTGCCAGAGATGCTCCCAAAAGATTGAGACGAGAGGAATAAAACGATGATCACCACGGACGAACTGAAAGTACAGCTGGCCGACTACGGCAAGGCTGTGAAAGACCTGGAAGAGGCGCTGGCCATCGACGCCTCCCGCAAGCGCGTGCAGGAGCTGGAGCACACCATGTCCCGCCCCGGCTTCTACGACGACGCGGAGCTGAGCAAGAAAGTCTTCGACGAGGTCGGCGACCTGAAGGGCAAGCTGAACCGCTTCGAGAAGCTGCAGGGCCTCTACGACGACGCCGAGACCATGCTGGTCATGCTGGACGAGGAGTATGACCCCGAGATGGTGCCCGAGGCCGAGGAGGCCGTCAACGCAGTGGGCAAGGCGGTGGACGAGCTGCAGCTCATGACGATGCTGAACGGCGAGTACGACCACAGCAACGCCATCCTGACCTTCCACGCCGGTACCGGCGGCACCGAGGCACAGGACTGGGCCGAGATGCTCTACCGGATGTACAACAAGTGGGTGCAGGCCCACGGCATGACCGTGGAGGTGCTGGACTATCAGGACGGCGATGAGGCCGGCATCAAGTCCGGGAGGATTATGGTGGAAGGCCCCAACGCCTACGGCATGCTCAAGAGCGAGAACGGCGTGCACCGTCTGGTGCGCATCTCGCCCTTCGACGCCAACGGCCGCCGTCAGACCAGCTTTGCCTCGCTGGAGGTCATGCCCGAGCTGGACAACACCATTCAGGTGGACATCCGCCCCGAGGACATCGAGATGCAGGTCTACCGCTCCTCCGGCGCAGGCGGCCAGCACATCAACAAGACCTCCTCCGCCGTCCGACTCATCCACAAGCCCACCGGCATCGTGGTCAGCTGCCAGACCCAGCGCAGCCAGTTCCAGAACCGCGACTACGCCATGAAGATGCTGGAAGCCAAGCTGTTCCAGATCGCTCAGCAGCAGCACATGGATAAGATCGACGACATCAAGGGCGTGCAGAACGAGATCGCCTGGGGCCACCAGATCCGCTCCTACGTCTTTATGCCCTACACGATGGTCAAGGACCATCGCACCAACTACGAGACCGGCAACATTGGCAGTGTCATGGACGGCGAGCTGGACGGCTTCATCAACGCCTACCTCAAGGCCGCAAGCCGTGGTGAGCTGCAGGATGCATAAGGTCTAAGGACTGGATAAAACAGAAGCACCCATCCTTTCCCGTGAAACGGAGGGTGGGTGCTTTTTTGCTGCGTTCTGAATGCGCCCAAAACCTGCGCGAAAAGCGGGCGAGGGCGTATTGACAGACTTCTTTGCGGGGTGCTATAATTTTATTGAAAAAAGCGTATTCCGCACGACTGCGGCTAAAGTGTGTAGGAAGCGCACGAGTAGCGTTCCGTAAAAAGGAGGAAGCGTTATGAAAAAAAACTTGCAGGTCTTTTTGGTTACGGCGGTGATGCTGTGCGGGTGTCTTGGGCTTTCGGCGATGGCGGCGAAGACGCCAAGTCTGGAAACTCCGCATATAATCCGGTATTGTATTATCGAAATAATACGAACAAAACGATTAAATACATAGATTGGTATGTATCGGCACGCAATCGTGTTGGCGATAAAATTTCAGGAAATGCTGAGAAATTTTTGAATACAGTAGGACCAGTAGAGCCTTTTTCAGGTGCTGTGGAATGCAAATGCGCCGTTAAATACACGAGTTGAACTGGAAGATAGCAGTCCGTTCAAAAGATATAGAGAAACAAACTATAAAATTTCGATTGGTGATTATCAGCAGTCAGTCTATCAAGATGAATACGGTAATTTTTTTTGTTCAGAGTAATAAATATAGCGGGAATACAGGCATTTATCTGACTGAAGATGAGGTAGAAAATGCAATGTATATGCAATGGTGCGAATTTCCCGACACATGGTGGTTCAGTAATGTGATTGACCATCTAAATGTAGATGGAGTAATGATAACTTATATGGATGGAAGTATAGAACTGATTAGTGATGTGGGTTCTAAGTATCGTAGCATGACCCTCCAAAACCCGCCCTTCGTCCAGCAGCTTGCCCAGTATCAGGCGGTCTACAACTACCAAGACTACCTCACCTACAACCCCGACCTCGCCGCCCTTTACGGCGCTGACCAGAAGAAGCTATTCGACCACTTTGTGACCAGCGGCATGAAGGAAGGCCGCCGCGGAAGCAGCGAGTTTGACCTGAACACCTACAAGGCAAACAACCCTGAGCTTGTGGCCATGTTCGGCGACGATAATGTGAAGTATTACGAGCATTATATCGCAAGCGGCAAGGCAGAGGGAAGAACAGCGGCATAAAAACTGTATAACGTGCATAAGAAAGCCCCCGACACGACTCAAAACGTGCCGGGGACTTTTTTGGCTCTCTATTCAACCTTATGGGATGCAAAGGCTCTCCCTTTGGGAGAGCTGGCGCGGAGCGCCTGAGAGGGCAAGGACGCTGACGAAGAATCGCAGGCGCAGCGATAGCATCGCTCTGCCAAAGGGCCAGCTTATCGCTGCATGGCGGCTCTCGGGAGACGGGCTTGCCCTCTCCGTCTGCTTCGCAGCCACCTCTCCCAAGGGGAGAGGCTTTCGCTCGCGGTAAAGTGTCGGGTCTTTATTCCAGATCCCCCAGTATCCCCGGCCAGAGGGCCTGCTCCTGCCGCATGGCGACGAAGCAGCAGTCGAGGTACATCTTATTCACCGCCGCGACGATGGTGCCCCGCAGCAGCCGCTTTTTCGTCGTTGGCGTCGGGGTCGAGGTCGCGGATGGAGGAGCTGGCCCCGAAGATGAAGGGCAGGCAGTTCTCCACCTCGTCGCAGAAGGAGTCGTAGGCCTCGGCGGCGGTGCAGTGGGCGCGCTGCATCCGGAACAGCATCTCGATGTTTTCCAGCGAGAGGACGTTCTTGGACAGCACGATGTAGAGGAGAGCGGCCAGCTGCTCGCGGGAATACTTCTTTTTGACGGGGTGGGAGATGACTCCTTTCTTGACATAATTGCTCACCATCGAGGGGGTAAGCTCCACCCCGGGAAGCCCCGAAGCAGCTGTTGACCAGCTGTACGGTCTGGTCGAGATAGAGGCCTACGGCGGGCAGCTCCCGATAGCGCGGGAGGCTGAAGCCGGCGGCGCAGGCCGTGACACGTCGTTTCATTTCCTGATCCATGCTGGTAGTATAGCGCATTTTCACCTCCGGGTCAACCGTTTATGAAGGTCTTGTAAAGAATTTTGCAAATCACTTGACAGGGTTTTGAAAAGCTGATATAGTGGACTCATCGAACGTAAAAAATGCGGCGGACACCCGCCGGAATGGAGATAGATGAGATGAAACGAATCGTTGTGGACTCTTCTGCCAGCCTGTATCAGCTGGACGGCGTAGATTTTGCCGCCGTCCCCCTCAAGATCGTGACCGACGAGCGGGAATATCTCGACGATGGCACGCTGGACGCCGTGGAGATGGCGACCACCCTGCGGACCTACAAGGGCAAGACCAGCACCTCCTGCCCCAACATCGGCGACTGGCTGGAGGCCTACGAGGGCGCGGACGAGATCTACGCCATCACCATCACCGGCACCCTGTCGGGCAGCTGCAACGCCGCCCAGCTGGCCGCCGAGGAGTATCAGGCCGAGCACCCGGAGGCAAAGGTCTTTGTGCTGGACAGCCTCTCCGCAGGGCCGGAGCTGGTGCTGCTGGCCGAGCACATCCGCGACCTGCTGGCCGAGGGGATGGCGTTTGACGACGTCTGCGAGGAGATGCTGCGCTACCGCCGCCACACCCACCTGCTCTTCTCGCTGGAATCGCTGGCAAATCTGGCCCGCAATGGCCGGGTGAAGCCCGCCGTGGCCGCTGTGGCGCGGATGCTCAACATCCGGGTCATCGGCAAGGCCAGCGATGTGGGCGAGCTGGACGTTTTGTGCAAGACCCGGGGCGAGCACGGCGCACTGGAGCGCCTCGTGCTGGAGCTGAAGAGCCACGGCTACGCCCACGGCAAGGTGGTCATCGCCCACTGCGGCAACCCCGAGCGCCTGATGCCGCCGCCGAGCGCCTGATGCATATGGTAAAGGCGGTCTTTGAGGGGCAGCGCAGGTGCGCGTGACCGAGTGCGGCGGCCTGTGCAGCTACTACGCCGAACTGGGCGGTCTCATGGTGGGCTTCGAGGACGCAGACGCCTGAGCTTGAATTATTCCATCCGCTGCGCTATACTATTCCCATAAAAATGCTGCCGAAGGGCAGCGGGGGAGGCGCAGATGTTCTTTCGGCTGCCGGTCGTACGGTTCTTCAATCGTGTCATCAACAGGGCCACGGTCACAGTGGCCCTTGTTTTGCTACAGATCGGCTGGCTGCTCTGGGCCTTCTTCTCCCTCACCGCCGGAAAGGTGTGGGTGAATGCGGGGCTGAACGTCCTCAGCCTCTTCATCACCCTCTACCTCGTGCGGAAGGACGAGAACAGCGACTACAAGATCATCTGGCTCGTCCTCATCGGGCTGATGCCCCTGCTGGGCGGGCACTCTATCTGGCCTTCGGCAACAAGGCCCCCGCCAAGCGGATGCGCCAGCGGATGCAGGCGGTGGGGCGCCAGCACACCGCCGACCTCGCCCAGCAGCCGGGCCAGACCGAGGCCCTCGACCCCGCCAGCCGGGGGCTGTGCCGCTATATCGCCGACTACGGCCCTTACCCCGCATGGAAGGACACCACGGCGAAATACTACCCCTGCGGCGAGGAGATGTACCCCGACCTTCTGGCCGACCTCGAGGGGGCGGAGCGGTTCATCTTCCTTGAGTTCTTCATCGTCCGCACCGGCAGGATGTGGGGCGGGGTGGAGGACATCCTCGTCCGCAAGGCCGCCGAGGGGGTGGACGTCCGGCTCATCTACGACGATTTCGGCAGCCTCTTGGGCCTGCCGTCGGACTTCGTGGTGCGGATGGAGCGGGCGCACATCCGGTGCATCCCCTTCAACCCCGTGGTGCCGCTGGTGTCGCTGGTCATGAACCACCGCGACCACCGGAAGATCGTGGTGGTGGACGGCAGCGTGGCCTATACCGGGGGCATCAACCTCGCGGACGAGTATATCAACGCCGAGGAGCGGTTCGGCTACTGGAAGGACGCGGCCCTGCGCACCGAGGGCGCGGCGGTGTGGAACTTTACGGTGATGTTCCTCAAGCACTGGAACGCCTTCCGCCCCAGCGAGACGGACTACACCCCCTTCGCGCCCCGGCCCGAGGCCCTGCCTGACCGGTCGGACGGGGTGGTGCAGCCCTACGGCGACAGCCCCCTCGACGAGGAGGCGCTGGCCGAGACGGTCTATCTGAATATCATCCATCAGGCCCAGCGGTACGTCTATATCTACACCCCTATTTCGCGGTGGGGGAGACCATGCTGGAGGCCCTCAAGTCGGCGGCCAAGCGGGGCGTGGACGTCCGGCTCATCCTGCCCGGCATCCCGGACAAAAAGCTGGTCTACCGGCTCACCCGGTCGTACTATCTGCCCCTGCTGCGGGCCGGGGTGCGCATCTACGAGTTCAGCCCCGGCTTCCTCCACGCCAAGTGCTACGTCAGCGACGACCGCGCCGCCGTAGTGGGCAGCATCAACATGGACTACCGCAGCCTCTACCTCCACTTCGAGTGCGGGGCACTGCTGCTCTACAACAGCCAGATCGCCGTCCTCCGGGACGACGTCCTCCGCACCCTGCCCGCCTGCCGCGAGGTGCATCTGGCCGACTGCCGCACCTCCCTCCCGGGCACGCTGCTGGATACCGTGCTGCGGCTGCTGAGTCCGCTGATGTAAACTTTCTGTGATGTTGACTTTTGCCCTCTCAGGCGCTTCGCGCCAGCTCCCCTGGCAAATCGGTCAGCTCTGTAAACTTTCTGTGCAGCGCTTGACTTTTTTCGCGAGGAAGGGCATATAATAAAAGTGGAATCGTGAGAAGTTCCACTGGCTTCACCAAATGAAAAGCCCCCACGAGGAGCTGCAACTCCAAAGGGGGCTTTCCGCTTAGTCGGGCTTGCGGTCCTTGTCGAGCCGGTCAAGCCACTTGCAAAATGTGCGGAGAATCGCATATACTAAAGATGGGATTGTGAGAAGATTCCATTGGTTTCACTAAAAAAGAAAAGCCCCCAAGGAGCCGTGAACTCCCAGGGGGCTTTCCATTTAGTCGGGCTTACGGTCCTTGTCGAATCTGTCAAGCCACTTGCAGATATAATGCGAGATCACATCCGCCACGACAGACTCCAAAATTGCGAGAATATGAGTGCACCATGAAACTCACCTCCCCTCCGATTGAAGTCGGCGGGCAAGGCCGCAACACCAGTATAACACACTTTTCGACGAAAAGGAACACAAACAAACCCCTCATCCCCACTTTTCCCATGCAAAAAAAATACGCAGAAAGCTTGCGTTGACTGTACAACCTTTCGTGGTTATAATGAAAGCAACAAAACAACACATGAAAGGAGTTTTTATGCAGAAAATATGACCGACCGCACCCCGGGCAGCTACGACGACTTCGTGGCCTACCTCGGCACGGTGCGCACCGAAGGAGGAGCTGTTCTCCCGCGCTGACCTACTGGTTCGTGGGGCAGAACTGCCCCGAGGACGTCTGCTTCCGCTCCGAGCTGGTGGAGGCGCGGGCCAAGGAGCTGGGCTTCTGGCAGGGCCTCACCTTCCGGATGGAGCGCTGGCTGGCCGACGGCAAGAGCGAGGCTGGAAGCGGTGGGCCGCGAGGCGTTCCAGAGCCGCATCGGCGAGGACTACGCCGCCTACCGCGAAAAGGCCGACGCGGCCCGGGCAGCGCTTCCGGGACCGCCGCCGCGCCGCCCCTTCAACTTCACCCCCACTGCCTCGAGAACGTCCCCATCCAGAACGTGAGCTGGCTGGTGGATGGGCTGCTGCCCATGGGAGAGGTGTCGCTTCTGGGTGCCGACGGCGGCACCGGCAAGGGCATCTGGCAGGCCCAGCTCATTGCCTATGTCACGGCGGGCCGGACCTCCGGCTTCTTCCCCAGCCGCCGGAGAAGACCGGCAGCGTCCTCCTTTTTTCCGGGGAGGACGACCCCTGCAAGGTGCTCAAAGCCCGCCTGACGGCGGCAGGGGCCGACATGAGCCGGGTGATGGTGCAGACCAGCGACGCCTATTTCTCCCGCACCGGCAACCCCCTGTGCATCCCGGACAAGAGCTTCGCCAAGTACATCGAGAGCGCCGCCCCCGCCCTCGTCCTCATCGACCCGCTCCAGAGCTTTCTGCCCGCGGGGGTGGAGATGGCCAGCCAACCAGATGCCAGATGCGCAGCGCCCTGCTGCCCCTCAAAGCCCTCTGCGCCAGGCACGGCTGCGCGGCCCTCATCTCGATGCACACCAACAAGCGCGCCAACGTCTCGGGCCGCGCCCGTCTGGCCGACAGCTCCGACATCTGGGACATCGCCCGCAGCGTCCTCATGATGGGCCGCGACAAGAACAGCGAAAAGCTCTACCTCAGCCACGAGAAGAGCAGCTACTCCGCCCCGGCCCGGACAGCCCTGCTCCACATCGAGCAGGCCGTCCTGCTGGACGGTGAGGGGAAGGTGGCCGACGTGATGCTGGACGAGCTGGAGGTGGAGCTGTCCGCCGACGGCAAGGGGGCCGTCACCATGCCCACCGACTACCGCACCAAGCGCCAGAAAGGGGACGATTACCCGCTAGCGGCGGCGTCCTCCCTGAAAAAGGGCTGGGCCGAGCAGGCCGACGCCTTCGCCGACTACCTCACCGGCCTGACGCCCCAGCAGGCCGCCCGGCTGGAAACGGACAAGGACGGCAGGGCCGCCGACCCCGACCTGCTCTCCGGCTGCACCATCCGGGTGGACAAGTACCGGGACGCCGTTGCGAAGGCCTGCGCCAACGCCGCCCCCCTCGGCGGGGCCAAGGGCGACCGGGTAAGCCTCGGCGTGGTGGCGGAGAACGCCTCCTCGGACGTCACCGCCACCGACGATAAGGACCTGAACGCCGAGGTGGAGCTGACCTTCGCGGCCCTGACGCTGGACGCCGACGGCCGCATCACCAGCGCCATCGGCGACATGGCCGAGCCTGCCCTCACCGTGGCCGCCGACGGCGGCATCACCGCGCCGGAGGCCGTCCGCACCAAGCTGGAGCTGGGCGATGGCTACGGGATGCGGGGCGCCTCTGCCCTCGGCAAAGAGTGGTACGAGCACAGCGCGGGCTATTGCAGCTACCTCAAGGGCAAGACCGAGGCCGAGGCGGCGTCCATCCCCGCCGACGGCTCCGACCCCGACCTCGCGGCCCTCTGCACCATCTCCATCGACGCCTTGCAGAAGGCCGTGGGGGATGCGTTTGAGAATGGGTCGCTGTGACAGAAAAAATCCCTCCCGACTTGACATCGGGAGGGAGAGTTGTTATACTAATAATAGAAAGGGCGCTGCGACAAGCGGTCAGCCCGGTTCAAGAGATTAGATTTTTCAATGTGAAAACCGTCACCCCGCTGCCCGGTGGCGGTTTTCGCGTTTTAATCGTAAAAACACATCCGAAAAGATGAAACGTCAAAGTAATCGGCATATGCCCACCCCCTTTGCGGAAGTTTGGCTGACCGCCTGCCGTTGTTTGCAGCGCCCGCTGCTCCTTACGAGCAGCACCTATAGCATATCATAAACTTCGACAAATAGCAAGGAAACACCTGTGTTTCTTCCCTGAAATCTGCAAAAAGCGAGAAGGGAAAGAGCGAGGGACGTTTTTTTTTACAAATACAGCAAAACCCCTGCCGGAACGGTGTGGTCGGCGGCCAAACCTGCGCGAAAGGCCCTGAAATCTGCGTGAATCGCACTTGCGGGGGGCGGCGAGGCAAGTTATAATAGAATTACCGAAACACATCACATGAATGGAGGTAACGACCATGAAGCGAACGAAACTTTTAGCCCTTGCCCTCGCGGGCGTGATGGCGCTGGCCCTGCTCACCGGCTGCTCGGACAGCCGCTCCAAAGCCAAGCAGGTAGAAGAGTGCTTCCGCTCTCTAATGAAACAAAATGTTGACTATCAGAAGGACGAGACGCTGGACAAAAAGCTCGAGGCCATCGCACAGCAGTTCCAGCCGGACTGGCTGGATGATAGAAATGGTGGACTGACTGAGGATGCACGCAGCATCATTAGAGATGAATTGAGTGACTATGTGATTGCAGGCGACGTTACGCCTTTGGGTCGGAGAAGTGAAGCCGGGCCAGAGTACGCTGACGCAGGCGGAGAGTATGAAGAAATGCAGGGGTCTAAAGTATGATGCTTCTTATGGGTCACAGCCTCTGTACGCCATAGCCTTTACAATGACGGGCGAGAAGAGTGACGGCCACCGCTATTACCTCGCACTGGAAACGGACGCCACCATCAAGACCCCGCAGACTTGACACAGGAGGAGAAAGACTACTGCTTGGTGGTGCTTGTGTTGGCCTGGAGTGGGGGGCTGAGGACGGAGAGGGCAACCTCTCCATCATTGCTTCGTTTGCCAGCTGCCCCGGCAGCGTCCTAGCCCTCTCCGTCTGCTTCGCAGCCACCTCTCCCATAGGGAGAGGCACTGGCGTGCCGGTCAGGCCCGCGGGACGAGCAAAGTTTGTTTTTATCGTAAACAGTAGTGCCCTGCTACAGAGATTCACGGCAGCTTGACAAGGTGCGCTTGTTTCGAAGCCGCTGCCCTCTGTAGCAGGGCACTTTTATGCCATAAAATTGGGCTTCCAGCGGTCAGCGGAAAGTGGCCCGGCCTGCCAATGGCTCTCCCTCTGGTAGAGCTGTCACCGAAGGGGCCAGACGCTGCCGGAGAGCTGACTGAGGGGCATGCCGCTGCCGGGGGCTGTCCTTTGTACAAATACACCGAAAACCCTGTCGGAAAGGGGCGGTCTGCGGGCAAAACGCAAAAAATCGCTTTCCCTCTTGCCAAACGGGGCAAAACGCGCTATTCTATAGTCACAGTTTAACGGTTTAGCACGGTAAAGCGGTAAAACGAAGGCCGCGCCTGCTGACCCCTGAGGGAGGAACTTTGCATATGAAACGTCTGGTCTGTGCTTTTCTGGCCGGTGCGATGGCGCTGAGCCTTGCCGCCTGCGGCGGTGCCGCATCCACCTCCACGGCTGCTTCTTCTGCCGCCGCCTCGGCCTCTGCCGCCCCGGCAAGCTCTGCCGTCGCCGACAGCGACCTCGCCTACATCCAGTCCAACGGCAAGATGGTCGTCGGCTACACCGTCTACGAGCCGATGAACTACACCGATGCTGACGGAAACTTTACGGGCTTTGACACCGAGCTGGCAACCGCCGTCTGCGAGAAGCTGGGCGTGGAGCCGGAGTTCGTGGAGATCAATTGGGACACCAAGGAGACCGAGCTGGCCGCAAAGAGCATCGACTGCATCTGGAACGGCCTGACCCTGACGGATGACCGCGAGGAGAACATGGCCTGCACCAAGCCCTACGTCAAGAACGCCCAGGTCGTGGTGGTGAAGGAGGGCACCGACTACACCTCCACCGCCGACCTCATCGGCAAGACCGTGGTGGCCGAGGCCGGTTCGGCAGGCGAGACCACCATCACCGAGAACGCCGACCTCTCGCAGGCCGACTACATCGCAAAGTCTGTCCAGACCGACTGCCTGATGGAGGTGGCCGCCGGGACTGCGGACGCCGCCATCCTTGACCTGACGCTGGCCTCTGCCATGATCGGCGAGGGCACCGACTACGCCGACCTCAAGATGGTGGACGAGCTGAACGTGGAAGAGTACGGCGTGGCATTCCGCAAGGGCAGCGACGTCCCCGACGCCGTCAACACTGCCTTCGACGAGCTGAAGGCCGACGGCACCATGCAGGCGCTGGCCGACAAGTACGGCCTGACCCTCGCCGACTGAGATACATTATTATAATAAGATAGGTGTAGTGATCCTGTGACTGTGATTCTCGAGCGTCTGACCGGCGCATTCGCGCTCAACTGTGAGCTGTTTTTCCTGACGCTGCTCTTCTCGCTGCCGCTGGGCCTCGTGGTGGCCTTTGGCTCCATGAGCCGCTGCGCCCCCCTGCGCGGCGCGGTCAAGACGTTCGTCTGGATCATCCGCGGCACCCCGCTGATGCTTCAGATCATCGTCATCTACCTCGGCCCCGGCCTGCTGGGCATGACGAACCCCTGGCCCTCCGGCGCTTCGGGCCGTCTGGTGGCCGCTGTGGTGGCCTTTCGCCATCAACTACGCCTGCTACTTCTCCGAGATCTACCGCGGCGGCATCGAGGCTGTGCCGAAAGGCCAGACCGAGGCCGGGCAGGTGCTGGGCATGACCAAGAGCCAGATCTTCTTCAAGGTCACCCTCTTGCAGGTGGTCAAGCGCATCCTGCCCCCCCCATGGGCAACGAGGTCATCACGCTGGTGAAGGACACCTCGCTGGCCAACGTCATCGCCAACAAGGAGATCATCATGATGGCGAAGGAATACAGCGCCAAGGGCCTCATCTGGCCGCTGTTCTCGACCGCAATCTTCTTCCTCGTCTTTGTCGGCGCGCTGACGCTGCTGCTCGACTGGGCCGAGAAGAAGATGGACTATTTCCGCTGCTAAGGAGGATATAAACTATGGCATTACTCGAAGCCTCCGGCATCGGGAAAAAAACTTTGGGGAGACGAAGGTGCTGAAAGACATCTCCCTCACCCTCGAGCAGGGCGAGGCGCTGGCCATCATCGGCTCCTCCGGCTCGGGCAAGACGACCCTTCTGCGCTGCCTCAACTTCCTTGAGCGGCCCGACACCGGCGTCATCCGGGTGAACGGCGAGACCATGTGGGACGCCGCCGACCCCGCCACCCAGCGGGAGAGCGAGGTGCGGAAAAAGCGCCTCCACTTCGGCCTCGTGTTCCAGAACTTCAACCTCTTTCCCCAGTACACCGCGCTGGAAAACGTGATGCTGGCGGGGGAGCTTCTGGCCCGGGAGCAGCCCGGCTACAAGGCCGACAAAAAGGCCGTCCACGCCCGCCTCGAGGCGCAGGCCCGGGAGCTTCTGGCCCAGATGGGCCTGTCGGAGCGGGCGGGCCACTACCCCGGCCATCAGCTCTCCGGCGGCCAGCAGCAGCGGGTGGCCATCGCCCGTGCGCTGGCCCTCCACCCGACATCCTCTGCTTCGATGAGCCGACCAGCGCCCTCGACCCCGAGCTGACCGGCGAAGTCCTCCGCGTCCTGCGCGACCTCGCCGACCGCAAGACCACCATGATCATCGTCACCCACGAGATGCACTTTGCCCGGGACGTGGCCGACCGCATCCTGTTCATGGATGGCGGCGTCGTGGTGGAGGAAGGCCCGGCCCGCCAGCTCATCGACCACCCGCAGGAGGAGCGCACAAGCAGTTTTTGGCGCATTACTCCGAATAAGATAGGCTATGGCCCTCCCCTGCTCGGGAGGGCTTTTTTGTTGTTCACGCCGAAAACACCCCCATTCGCGCAGGTTTTATTGACATCCTCTTGATTTTTTGGTAAATTTGCATCAAGAAAGACCGGTTCTCGAATGACGAACAGACCAGAGGAGGACATACTATGAGACTGAAAAGCGCACTCCGGCGGGGCGTAGCCGCCGCATCGCAGGCATCGTGGTAAGCTCCGGCATCCCGGCCTATGCGGGAACATGGGACATTGCCGACGGCGACATCACCGTGAAAGCGGGCGACGCCGAGGGGCCGAACAACGTCAAGCAGGGCGATAACGACTTCGTAAAAGATGAGGGCGACACCGTCATCACCGGCAAATCAGACGAGCACACCGTCACCATCGACACCTCCGACGGCGACGTGGACGTCACCTTCGACGACCTGAAGATCGACGTCAGCGGCAAGAAGGAGGGGATGGCAGCGGTGACAGCCCAGTCGATGCGGGCAAAGCCGCCGTCACCGTGCAGGGCGACCACGATGTGACCATCGAGCTGGACGGCAAAAACGAGCTGAAGAGCGGCAGCTACAATGCGGGCCTCGAGAAGGACGAACACAGGTCAGAGGGTATTCTGACCATCAAGGACGACAAGGGCAAGGACGGCTCCCTCACCGCTGAGGGCGGCGAAGGCGGCGGCGCAGGCATTGGCGGGGAAAGGAGAGCACCGGCAGCAACATCATCATCCGGGGCGGTACGGTGGAGGCTGTGGGCGGGAGCAGCGCGGCAGGCATCGGCGACGGCGCAGGCCGCGCGTCGGACGACACCGACGACCCGAACCCGGGAAAACTCTACATCTGCGGCGACGCCGAGGTGACGGCCAAGGCGGGGAGCCAGATATTGGACGCCAAGGTCCCGGCCATCGGCGGCACGTACGGCGAAGTGCCCACGGAGTCCCTTTCTGACGCCGACCACAAGGTAACGGGAGGACGCCTGACCCGCTACGGCCCCGACGGCACCGTGATGGAGGGGATGGGCTACGACTACACCTCCACCCCTGCGCCCCAGCCGGAGGAGGACGAGGACGACGAGGATGATGACGTCCCGCCCCCGGCACAGGAGAATGCCCCCGAACCCCTGCCCGGCGGCATGGTGGTCAAGGGCTTCTTCGCCAGCCGGGTCACCATCCAGCAGCTGGACCTTTCGGGGGTCACGGAAAGCGGCATCGGCCCCATGGTCGGCAGCGTAAAGGCCTCCGACGCCGGAGAGGATCTCACCTCGAGGGGTGCGGTGCTTATTGAGAGCGCCGCCCCCGCTCCACCGTCACCACCGACATCCCCAGCCTCCGGGAGGACGGCGTGGAGGACATCTTCTTCCGGTATCAGGACACCATGACCCACTATAGCGTGGACAAGATGGCCGACGCGGCGGGCGAGGACGCTGACGTGGAGCTGAAGCAGAACAGGGAGGACATCAGCCTCCGGCTGGACGGCGAAACGCGGGATGACCTGTCGGAGCGCTTTCGGGAGTTGTGGATACCAGAGGTGGAGGAGTGGCTGATATTGACCCACGAACACGAAGAGGTAGAGCGAAAAACGAGTGAAGAACTCAGACGTGAACTCGACGAATTACTGAAACAAGAGCTGGAGATGGGCTTCCAATTTGCGAAAAGAAAAGGGACGACCTCCCGAGTTTGGATTGGTGGCTCGAGCCTGCGAGAGAAACGGTAGAGCAAAAACGAGTGAAGAACTCAGAAACGCCGAGAATCGGGCTTGACGAGTCCCTGAAACAAGCTGGCTTCCCAATTTGAGGCCATCGCTCCCGAGGAGGATAAGTCCCTGAAACCACTGCTCGTTCCGGTCCCGAGGAGGATAAGCCCTCGCACGGAGCGCCTCGCACGGAGCGCCTGAGCCGCAGCGACGGCATTGCATGATACACAGAACGAAAGGAGACGTACTATGAGACTGAAAAGCGCACTCCGGCGGGGCGTAGCCGCCGCCGTCATCGCGGGCATCGTGGTAAGCTCCGGCATCCCGGCCTACGCGGCCCAGTGGGACATCGCCAACGGCGACATCACCGTGAAGGCGGGCGACGCCGAAGGCACGAACAGGGTCACACAGGGCGAGAAGGATGTGGAGGACACCGACACCGTCATCACCGGCAAGTCGGAGGAGAACACCGTCACCATCGACACCTCCGACGGGTAACGTGGACGTCACCTTCGACGACCTGAAGATCGACGCCAGCGATAAGGCGAAGCTGCTGTCCGGGTCGAGGGCGGCGGAGATGTGACCATCGAGCTGGACGGCGACAACGAGCTGAAGAGCGGCGGCTCCAATGCGGGCCTCGAGAAGAACGGCGGCGAACCCTCCGGCACCCTGACCATCAAGGACGACAAGGGCAAGGACGGCTCCCTCACCGCTGAGGGCGGCGACGACGGCGGCGCAGGCATCGGCGGAGGCCACGAAAGGAAGTGCCGGAAACATCGAGATCACCGGCGGCACGGTAAAGGCCGTGGGCGGCGCGGGTGCTGCCGGTATCGGCGGCGGTGTGTACGGCCCGGGTCACGACATCGAGATCACCGGCGGCAAGGTGTCGGCCACGGGCGGCAATGAAAATCGGCCATGAAGGCGACCCCCTGCCCCGGCGCGGCAGGCATCGGCGACGGCGCAGGCGCGTGGTCGCGTGCCAGACCCGATGCGCCGCCCAGCAACCC
>VOFC01005452.1_pt1 | contig 35803 bp, 54 predicted proteins | sample 5384161 | NCBI WGS metagenome assembly VOFC01 (sample SAMN12384722, study PRJNA508395) | human gut metagenome | isolation source: healthy gut B | host: Homo sapiens | reverse complement strand
TAAACAGCAGAAAAACCGCCCATGCAGTCTTCGTGTGAAGAACGCATGAGCGGTTTTGTGATTTACAAGGATGAGCAGGTGTCCTGCAGCTCGCCACGGGAAGCGGCTTTCAGATAAGCGAAGATGAATCCGTCGAGGTCGCCGTCCATCACGGCATCGACGTTGCCGGTCTCGTAGTTGGTGCGGTGATCCTTGACCATGGTATAGGGCATGAAGACATAGCTGCGGATCTGGTGGCCCCAGGCGATCTCATTCTGGACGCCCTTGATGTCCTCGATCTTGTCCATGTGCTGCTGCTTTGCGATCTGATACAGCTTCGCTTTCAGCATTTCCATCGCGTAGTCACGGTTCTGGAACTGGCTGCGCTGGGTCTGGCAGCTGACCACGACGCCGGTGGGCTTGTGGATCAGACGGACCGCGGAAGAAGTCTTGTTGATGTGCTGGCCGCCGGCACCAGAGGAGCGGTAGACCTGCATCTCAATGTCCTCGGGGCGGATGTCCACCTGGATGGTGTTGTCCAGCTCAGGCATCACTTCCAGCGAGGCGAAGCTGGTCTGGCGGCGGGCGTTGGCGTCAAACGGAGAGACGCGCACCAGACGGTGGACGCCGTTCTCGCTCTTGAGCAGGCCGTAGGCGTTTGCGCCCTTGACCATCATGGAAGCGCTCTTCATGCCGGCCTCGTCGCCGTCCTGATAGTCCAGCACTTCCACGCTCATGCCATGGGCAGCGGCCCACTTGTTGTACATACGGTAGAGCATCTCGGCCCAGTCCTGTGCCTCGGTGCCGCCGGTACCGGCGTGGAACGTCAGGATGGCGTTGCTGTGGTCATACTCGCCGTTCAGCATGGTCATCAGCTGCAGCTCGTCCACAGCCTTGCCCACGGCATTGACAGCTTCCTCCGCCTCAGGCACCATCTCGGGGTCGTACTCCTCGTCCAGCATCACCAGCATGGTCTCGGCGTCGTCGTACAGGCCCTGCAGTTTTTCAAAGCGATTCAGCTTGCCTTTCAGGTCGCCGACTTCGTCAAACACCTTTTGCTCAGCTCGGCGTCATCGTAAAAGCCGGGGCGGGACATGGTATGCTCCAGCTCCTGCACACGCTTGCGGGAAGCATCAATGGCCAGAGCCTCTTCCAGGTCCTTGACCGCGGTACCGTAATCGGCCAGCTGCACTTTCAGTTCGTCAGTGGTAATCATGGTCTAGTCCTCTCCTATATATTGAAACCAGTAAAAGATACAGTTTATACACAGATACTTCATTAGTATACCGAGAATCCATGGTAAAGTAAAGGGGAAAATTTACTATCATGCTGGAAATTTGAAGATTTTCACCTTTTCTTTTCCCTTTTGGGGGAGTATAATAACAGCAACTACCTTATTTTATGGGAGGAACTTATGCCGAAATATTATGGCTGCCCGTGTGAGGGCTGCGGCCAACCGCTCACCCTCCGGGACGACATCGTTGTCTGCCCCGACTGCGGCGCGCCTTATCACCGCACCTGTTACGAGAAACTGGGCCGCTGCATCCACAGCCCGGCCCACGCAGCAGGGTACGAATGGAAATTCCCGTACCAGGAAAATGAGCTGCGCACCTGCCCCAGCTGTGGCGAGCGCACCCTGCGCAGCGAAGAGCACTGCCGCTGCTGCGGGGCCAAGCTGCCCCCGGAGGGTGCGGAGCAGCCCAACGACCGCGCGGAAGAAGAGCAGAATTTTGATTATGCCAGCTTCTACCGCCAGTTTGAGGAGGGCAATGTGCCCGACCCGCTCAAGGAGGCTTATCAGGCCGCCTTTGGCAAGGAAGAGCAGATGGACGGCATCTCCTGCAAGGACTGGAATGCCTACATCGGCCGCTCGGCTCCGTCTTACATGACGACCTACAGCCGGATGGAGCTGACCCACAGCAAGATCGCCATGAGCTTTTCTGCCCCTGTTCGGCCCGTTCTATTTCTTCTACCGCAAGGCATGGAAGCCCGCCTTTGGTTTCCTGTTTGCCGAGCTGCTGCTCTCAGCCCCCTACTTTATTGATATGCTGCAGATCACCGGCAGCAGTCTCTCCCCCGGCCTGAGCAATTCAGCGTTGCTGATGCTCTCGCGGGTGTGCTCGTTCCTGGGCTTTCTGCTGATGGTACTGCGGGGCATGTACGGCAAATGGCTCTACCGCAAGAGCGCGGCCGCCCGCATCCGCCGCATCCAGAACGAGTTTCCGGATGCCGAGCAGCGTCGGGCCGTTCTTAGCGCACAGGGCGGCACCAGCCTGGCCGCCGTGTTTGGCAGCCTGGCTCTGCTCTTCGTTCTGGGCAGCGCTTTCACCCTGTTGCTTGGACCCAATATGCAGGCCCTGCTTGACATCGTTTCCGGCTGAGATCTCAGCTGCGCATTATAGAGAATTGTGAAGGAGTCCAAATCATGAAAAAAGTCACGAAAGCCGTCATCCCGGCTGCGGGTCTGGGCACACGCGTGCTCCCCGCCACCAAGGCAATGCCCAAGGGGATGCTCCCCATCGTGGACAAGCCTGCCATCCAGTATCTGGTGGAGGAAGCCGTGCGTTCTGGCATCACCGATATTCTGATCATCCTGGGCCGCAACCAGAGCATCATTGAAGACCACTTTGACCGCAGCCCTGAGCTGGAGGAAAAGCTGGCCGCTCCTGGCAAGGAGAAGATGCTGGAAGAGTGCCTTGGCATTGCCAACATGGCCAACATCTACTTTGTCCGCCAGAAGCAGACTCTCGGCCTCGGCCACGCTGTCAGCGTCGCCAAAGCCTTTACGGGCGATGATCCGTTCGTGGTCATCTACGGCGACGACGTCATCTGGGGCGAGGACCCGGTCTGCGCCCAGCTCATCCGTGCTTACGAAGAGTGTGGCCGCCCCTGTGCCGGTGTCAGCGCGGTGCCCTGGGCTGATGTGAGCCGCTACTGCAGCTTAAAGACCACCCCCATCCACGACAACTATTTCTTTGTGGATGACATGATCGAAAAGCCCAAAAAGGGCCAGGAGTTCAGCAACTACTCCATCCTGGGCCGCGTGCTGCTCACCCCGGAGATTTATGACATCCTCGCCCATACCAAGCCCGGTGCCGGCGGCGAGATCCAGCTGACCGACGCCATGGCCGAGTACGCCCGCAATCACGGCGGCATGACGGCCGTGGAGTTTACCGGCAAGCACTACGACATGGGCAACAAGCTCAAAGTGGTAGAGGCTCAGGTGGAGCTGGCCCTGCAGCACCCGGAGATCGGCGAGGCATTCCGCGCTTACCTGAAAGAGTTCTGCAAGACGCTGTAAAATTTCTGATATCAAAAAAATCCTCCGACACGGGTCGGAGGATTTTTTCTTATGCTTCTTCTTATGCTTTTGTTATGCCTGGCTCGGGTGGGGCTGCGGGGGCATTTTGGTAAAGAGGGCCTTGAGCACCAGCGGCGTCAGGACCGAGGAGACCACGATGAGCAGGATGACGGCAGTGAAATAGACCGGGTCCACCACGCCGACCTCCAGGCCTTTCTGGGCCACGATCAGGGCCACCTCGCCGCGGGTCATCATGCCGACACCCACCTTAAGGGAATCGCCCCAGCTGAAACGGCAGAGCTTTGCGGCCAGACCGCAGCCGATGATCTTGGTGATGAGGGCGATGACCACAAAGCAGACGCTGAACAGCAGGATTTCTGCCGTCAGGCCGCTGATATCGGTCTTCAGGCCGATACTGGCGAAGAAGACTGGCGCAAACAGCGTGTAGTTGCTGATATCCACCCGGCGCTCCACATAGGGGGCATCCTGAATGGAGCAGAGCACGATGCCTGCAATGTACGCACCCGTGATATCCGCGATGCCGAAATACTGCTCCGCAATATAGGCCATCGCAAAGCAGAACGCCATGCTGACGATGGTGATACGCTGGGTGTGGGGGTTGCGGTTGTCCAACCACTTCATGGCACGGTGACACACCACACCAATGATGATGGCTGCCACAAAGAAAAGCACCGTGTTCAGCAGCACCTTGCCAAGGCCTGTGCCCGTGCCGGAGCTGGCGCCCAGCACGCAGGTCAGCACAACGATGCCGATGACATCATCAATGACAGCGGCACTGACGATGGTGGTCCCGAGAAAGCTCTTCAAATGGCCCAGCTCCTGCAGGGTGGCCACCGTGATGGACACGCTGGTGGCTGTCATGATGGTACCGATAAAGAGTGCCTTATAGAACTCCGGGCTGCCCACGGCAGAAAAACCGTAGAACAGGCTGTACAGCAGCGTACCGCCGCCCAGCGGGACCGCCACGCCCACACAGGCGACGAGGGTCGCAATGGGGCCGGCCCGCAGCAGCTCTTTCAAATTGGTGCCAAGGCCCGTGGTAAACATCAGCAGCACCACGCCGATCTCCGCAAAGATCTCAATGGTATCGCTGGTGTGCACCAGGTTGAGCAGACAGGGCCCGATGAGCAGGCCCGCGATGATCTCGCCTACCACCTGCGGCGCTTTTGCATTTGCGGGCCACCAACCCGAAAAAACTTGGCGCTGATCATGATGATGGCGAGGTTCCGGAAGACAGAATACATGGATTTAACCTTTCTTTCACACACTTTTACTCCGGCAGGGCAGCCCGGCCGCGCGCCGGTGGAGCACCACTCCTCCCTGCCCTGCCGATTCCTTATTATAACGCTTTTGTTTGTTAAAATCAAAACAAATTTCAAAAATCCGGCAAAAAGGGCAGCTAAAAATTGCATCGTGCAGGTTTCCCTATTTTTATGCAAAATTATGATACAAAACGCTTGACAATTCCGTCCGTACTTGCTATAATAAATTGCTGTCTGAACAGACACGCCGCACGGAGCGCGATGCCGCGCTCCGTGTACCCTTGGCCTCAGGACCCTGAGGCCCTCAAGTCCAAAAGGAGGTGCTACAAAATGGCAAAGTACGAAACCATGCTGATTACCAGCGCCGCTCTCGACGAGGAGGCAACTTCCGCTCTGGTCGGTAAGTTCAAGTCCCTGATCGAGGCTAACGGTACGATCGATTCCATCGACGAGTGGGGCAAGCGCCGTCTGGCCTACCCCATCAACGACGAGGAGGAAGGCGTCTACACCGTGATCAACTTCACCAGCGAGCCCAGCTTCCCCGCTGAGCTGGACCGTGTGTACAAGATCACCGAAGGCGTTATGCGCAGCCTGATCATTGCTCACGAGGAGTAATCCTTTCGTGATGAAAAAGGAGTCCGTACTATGTTGAATGTTGTTGCCATCATGGGCCGCCTTGTGGCCGACCCTGAGCTCCGCACCACCCAGAGTGGTATCAATGTGGTCAGCTTCCGCATTGCATGTGACCGCAACTTCGCCCGCCAGGGTGAACAGCGTCAGGCCGATTTTATCGACATCGTCGCATGGCGTCAGCAGGCCGAGTTTGTCTCCAAGTATTTCCAGAAAGGCAGTCTGATTGCCATTGAAGGCTCTCTGCAGACACGCCAGTATCAGGATAAGAACGGAAACAACCGTACCGCTGTGGAGGTCGTTGCCAACAACATCAGCTTTGCAGGCCCCAAGAGCAGCAATCAAGGCGGCGGCAGCTATCAGAACGCTGCTCCGTCCTATCAGAACCAGGCCCCTGCCCGTCCGGCTGCTGTGGAGGCTGCTCCCAGCTACTCGTCCGGCAGTGCAGATGATTTCGCTGTGATTGATGACAGCGATGACCTGCCGTTCTAACACACAAAACGGTCTACCGTAAAAAATCCAACAGGAGGTAATAAGCAATGGCTTTTGAAAGAACCGAAGGCTCTCGCCCCGCGCGCCCCATCCGCCGCGGCCGCAAGAAGGTTTGCAGCTTCTGTGTCGATCGCATCGACACCATCGATTACAAGGACGTGCCCCGTCTGCGTAAGTACGTTTCTGAGCGTGCAAAGATCATTCCCCGCCGTGTTACCGGCACTTGCGCTTATCATCCGCGCACTGACCGTGGCTATCAAGCGTGCTCGTCACGTTGCTCTGATGCCCTACGTCAGCGACTAATCTTTGATTTAAAAAATCAACCAACCCTTTCAAAATAATCAGCAATCAGCAAAGCCCGTTTTCCTGCCGACACAGGAAAACGGGCTTTTTTCGTTTGCCATTTTTGTGGTATACTGAGCTCAAAAGCTTATTTTGCGGTATTTTGCAAAGGGAGGAATTTTTATGAAGCTTTCTTCTCATTTCCGCCGCGCGGCGGTGTTGGGGCTTTCCCTGCTGCTGGCCGCCCAGCTGGGCGTGGGAGCCTGTGCGGCCTCTGCTTTTGATGCGGCCTACTACGCTGAAACCAACCCGGACGTTGCGGTCGCCTGCGGCACCGACGAGGCCTCCCTTGCTCCGGCATTACCTTTCCAGCGGCCAGGCGGAGGGCCGCAAGCCCTCGGCCTGGGGAAGGCCGGTGATAGCCTGAAACTGACGAATGAGCAGATCGCGCTGGTATGGTCCCCTGTCCCCCTCAAGGATCTAGCCAATTACAAGAGCCTGAAAAAGAAGATGACCGATGAGCAGTACCAGGCCGCCTATCAGGAAGCCGTCAATCTGGTGCTGCCCGTAGCTCTCAGTAGCCGCGAAGAGCAGCTGACCTACATTGCCGCGGCCCTGCGGGAACGGTTTGACAGCGGCATGAGCTACTCCATGGACGCCGACCACTACAATGATCCCTATGGCTATTTTGTGCTGGGCTCTGCCTCCTGTGCCGGATGCACCCGCACCACCGGTCTGTGCCTGAATGTCCTGGGCATCCCCTACGAGCATGTCAACGAGAACCAGTACAGCCACCAGTGGTGCCGTGTGCCTGTGGGGGGGGGCACTTACTGGATCTGCGACGCCTACGGCCTCTACTGCGGTCCGGAGCCCGCACCCTACCAGCATCCGTATTTCCAGTAATCGCCTGATTCTGGCACTACAAAAAGCCGCCCGGTTTTTACGCCGGGCGGCTTTGCTCTTTGGTACTCTCTCTTTCTCAGACGTTTGCCGTCTCGTGGCTCAGCCGGGGCGCGCCGCCTGCCAGCTCCTCCGCGGTCAGGGGCTTGACGGGCTCCTGTACCGGATTGTTGAGTCGCTCCTTCGCCACGGCCAGCATCAGCTTGATGCGGTTTTCCTGGTTGACCTTGGTGGCGCTGGGGTCGTAATCAATGGGGGTGATGTTGGAAGCAGGATACAGGGCGCGGATCTTGTTGACCATGCCCTTGCCCACAATGTGGTTGGGCAGGCAGCCGAACGGGCTGGGCACAGACGATGTTGCCGTAACCGCCCTGCACCAGTTCGATCATTTCCGCCGTCAGCAGCCAGCCCTCGCCCATCTTGGCACCGAGGGAGATAACGCCCTTGGGCTTCTCCACCAGCTCCTTAAAGGGGCCGGGAGCGTAGAAACCGGCGTCTGCCGTGGCTTTGAGCATGGAGCGCTCAATGCTGTCCAGATAATTGAGGAACTGGTCAATGACCACTTTGGTGCCCAGTTTGCCGCCGTACAGAACATGATCTTCGCCCATGTTAAAGGCACAATACTGCACAAAGCCCATCAGACCCGGGAAGTTGACCTCGCAGTCCTGGCTCTCCAGGAACTTCTGCAGGTCGTTGTTGCCCAGCGGGCTGTACTTGACGTAAATTTCACCGACCACGCCCACCTTGACCTTGGGCACCCGGGTAACCGGGATGGCCGCAAACTCGCGGGCGATGAGCGGGAACGTGTGCTTCATCTCCTTGGCGGTAAAGCCCTTGCCGGCCAGCAGGACACGGCCCAGACGCTCCACCCACTTGTCCACCAGCTTGTCCGCACTCCCCTTTTCGTTCTCATAGGGGGCGGTCTGGTTGCGCAAGGCGCAGAGCATATCGCCATAGAAGATGCAGGCCAGCGCGCGGCGGGCCAGCGGCAGAGTCATCTGGAAGCCGCTGTCTTTTTCCAGACCCGAGAAGTTCAGGCTGGCCACCGGGATCTCCGGGTAGCCTGCCTTGACCAGTGCCTTGCGCAGCAGGTGGATGTAGTTGGAAGCACGGCAGCCACCGCCCGTCTGGGTGATGAGCAGGGCCGTATGTTCGAGATCATATTTGCCGCTGTTCAGGGCATCCAGGAACTGGCCGATGACCAGCAGCGCTGGGTAGCAGGTATCGTTGTGAACATATTTCAGGCCAAGCTGGGCGACCTCGCTGCCGCAGTTGCCCAGGATCTCGCACTTGTAGCCATCGTATTCCAGTGCATATTTCAGCAGCCGGAACTGGGTGACGGCCATGTTGGGGATGAGGATGGTATGGGTCTTCTTCATCTCCGGGGTAAATTTTGGATATTGATATTCCATAGGTTATCTCCTGTCCTCATCGCGCTCATCCAGAGCAGCAAACAGGCTGCGCAGGCGGATGTTGACCGCGCCAAGGTTGGTGATCTCATCGATCTTGAGCTGGGTATAGAGCTTGCCGCCCTCCTGCAGGATCTCGCGGGTCTCGTCGGTGGTAATGGCGTCCACGCCGCAGCCGAACGAAACCAGCTGCACCAGATCCATGTCTTTCTGGGTGGTGCAGTACTTGGCCGCTGCATACAGGCGGCTGTGGTAGGTCCACTGATTCAGGACGCTGGTGGGGAATTTCTCCACCCGGTTGGAAATGCTGTCCTCGGTGACCACTGCCGCGCCGTGGCGGGTGATGAGGTGGTCGATCCCGTGGTTGACCTCCGGGTCCACATGATACGGACGGCCCGCCAGCACGATGATCCGCTTGCCCTGACGGCGGGCTTCGTCAATGATCTCGCTGCCCTTGACCCGAATTTTTGCCATGTGGGCCTCGTACTCGGCGTAGGCTGCATCGGCTGCCTCCTGCACCTCTTTCTCCGAGATGCCGCCGAAGTACTTGGGCAGAACATTTTTCGCCATCTTGTGGACGAAATCTTTCGGGCGATGGATGCCGACGTAATCGTAAATGAACTTCTTTCCCTCCAGCTCCGGGCAGTTGCCTGCCAGAACCTCGGGGTAGTAAGCCACCACGGGGCAGTTATAATGGTTATCCCCCAGCCCCTCATCGACATTGTAGGTCAGGCAGGGGTAGAAGATGGCATCCAGCTGCATCTGGCTCAGGGCCTTGATGTGGCCGTGGCTGAGCTTTGCAGGGAAGCAGGCGGTATCGCTGGGGATGGTCGCCTGACCGGCCAGATAGAGGCCGCGGCTGGACACCGGGCTGGTGTGGACGGCAAAGCCAAGCTTGGTCCAGAACGCGTACCAGAACGGCAACAGCTCATAGAAGCCCAGGCAGAGCGGGATGCCGATGGAGCCGCGCTTGCCGTGTACCGGCTTGTAGCTGGCCAGAAGCTGCTGCTTATAGGCGTAAAGGTTGAGGCTGTTGTCCTCACTCTTGCCTGTCACCGGCTTATCGCAGCGGTTGCCCGAGATGAATTTGCGGCCATCGGCAAAGGTATTGACGGTGAGCTGGCAGTGGTTGCCGCAGCCGCCGCAGCTTGACGCTGACCACTTTCTGGTCAAAGTTCTTGAGCTCGGCCTGGCTCATCATATCGGAGACCGTTTTGCCGTTCTTTTTGCTCTGGCGCAGACCGAACAATGCCGCACCGTAAGCGCCCATCAGGCCCGCAATGTCCGGGCGGATAACATTGACGCCCATCTCTTTTTCAAAGGCACGGAGGACCGCTTCGTTATAGAACGTACCGCCCTGCACCACGATCTTGCGGCCCAGTTCTTCCGGGCTGGAAGCGCGGATGACCTTGTACAGCGCGTTTTTGACCACGCTGATGGACAGACCGGCCGAAATGTTCTGGATGGATGCACCGTCTTTCTGGGCCTGCTTGACCGACCTGTTCATAAACACGGTGCAGCGGCTGCCCAGATCCACGGGGCGGTCTGCAAACAGGCCGAGAGCGGCAAACTCCTTGACGTCATACCCCAGCGCCTGGGCAAAGGTCTGCAAAAAGCTGCCGCAGCCGGAAGAACAGGCTTCGTTCGAAGATGTTGCTGATGGCACCATCCTCGATTTTGAAGCACTTCATATCCTGGCCGCCGATGTCGATGATAAAATCGACATCCGGCATAAAGTATTTGGCGGCCGTAAAGTGGGCCACCGTTTCCACCAGACCGTAATCACAGCGGAACGCGTTTTTCACCAGCTCCTCGCCATAGCCGGTTGTGGTCACACTGGCCACCTGCAGGCCCGGGTGCTCCTTGTAAATTTTGAGCAGCTGCTCCCGGATCAGGGGCAGCGGGTTGCCGAGGTTGGGCTGGTAATTGGTGTACAGGATCTGGCTCTTCTCGTCCACGACCACCAGTTTGACGGTGGTGGAGCCGGAGTCGATGCCGATATGCACCGGGCCGCACTGGGCGCTGAACGGCACCCGGGGCACGCTGTGGGACATGTGCCGGGCATGGAACGCCTCGTACTCTTCCTTGTTGGCAAAGAGGGGCGGCTCGCTGGCATAGGTTGCCGCCGTGGCGGCGTACTCATCCAGCGCCTTGGCCACCTCCGAGAGGTTGAACGCCTTATCCGCGTAAAGGGCGGCACCCAGCGCCACATACAGCAGGCTGTTCTCAGGGCAGGTGCCCGTTACGCCCAGCGCTTCATCAAAGCTCTTGCGCAGCACGGTGCTGAACGTCAGCGGCCCGCCCAGATACAGAATGTTGCCCTGGATGGGGCGGCCCTGTGCCAGGCCGGCAATGGTCTGGTTGACCACAGCCTGATAAATGGAAGCCGCAATATCCCCCGCCTGTGCGCCCTGGTTGATCAGGGGCTGGATGTCGCTTTTGGCAAACACACCGCAGCGGGATGCAATGGTGTAAGTACGCTGTGCCTGCTCGGCTGCTTTGTTCATCTCGTCGGCGCTCATTTTCAGCAAAGTTGCCATCTGATCGATGAACGCACCCGTGCCGAGCTGGGAGATCGGGCGGCGGGTGTTGCGCAGACGGTGGACCGGGGCGGCAGGGGCCGTGTGGTGCACGGGCTGTGCCTTTTGCCTTGACGCGCAGACGCTCGGCGGGCTTTTCGGGAGACGGGGCGGCAGGCTTGGCGGCGGGGCGCGGCGGCACCGGTTCGGGAATATCCGTTTCCGGTGTGCCCTGCGCAAAGCTGCGCATATCGGTGCCCAGATCCTTCAGCTCGGCCTCGGTCTGGTCAAGTGCCTGATAGATGGCCTGCGTCAGGCCGTCTAGAATCCAGCGTGGCGGCGCTCAGGCGCTCGTCCACGCGGGCCAGACGCTCCGCACCAGCATGACGCCCGAAGCAATGCTGCGGGCATTCTCCGCCATGCGGTTTCTTCTGGGTCTCGGCCTGCTGCTTCAGCTCCCGCTCTGCGCTCTCGGCGTACAGGCGGGCATCGGCCAGGATCTTGCCGGCTCGAGCTTGGCCTCCCGCACCAGATCGGATGTGGGGGGCAGCCGGGGCGGCGGCAGTGTTCAGCTGCACGCGCGGCGGTCCTCGCCTGCTTTGCAGCTCGTCCACCTGCTGCTGCAGGTCGTGGCATTTCAGCTGCCAGATGTTGGCATTTTTCTGGGATTCCCGCTGGTGGACTGGAAGGAGGCCGTCTTTTTCTGATGGTCTCCAGCTGCTCGTCGCCTCGCGGCGGCTTGGCCTCGGCCGTGTCGCACGCTGGGTCGCGGCAGCCAGCTCGGCCTTCAGGGCCTCCATGCGGCTGTCGGCGGTGCCCCGCTCGCTGCGCAGCTCGTCCAGCTGGACTGCAGCTGCTGCAACTGGCGGTTGTACTCCAGCTCATGCTGCTGGGCCTCGTTGGCCAGTGCGTTCATGTAAGCCAGCACGTCATTTTTATCAAAGCCGAACAAGCTGGAACGAAAACCCTGTTCCTGAATGTTCATAGGTTCAGATGGCATGGCGTTTTACATCCTCTCGCAAAAATTCATTAAGAACGCTTGTTCAGGATGCTGAGCAGGTCGTCAAAGTAATCGCCGTCATCCTCTTCCTCGGCAGGGGCTGCGGGCTGTGCGGCCACAGGCGTGTCCATGCCGGTGCTGAAGGACTGGGTGAAGATCGGGTTGGGCATGACGGGTTGACCTGCGGCTGGACAGGCTGCACGGGGCTGGACCGGAGCAGCGGCAGGCTGTGCGGCGGGCTGCTGCAGCGGCCTGTGCGGCGCGCTTGGCGTCCACATGGGCCTGGATGGGCTCGTCCACCTCGGGCGTGCTCTCGAAGCCGGTGGCAACGACGGTAATGCTCATCTCATCGCTCAGGCGCTCATCAAAGGCAGTACCCCAGATGATGTTGGCATCGGGATGGGCGCTCTGGGTGATCATGCTGGCAGCGGTCTCGACATCCTCCAGACCGATATCCGGGCTGGACGTGATGTTGATGATGACGCCGCGCGCACCGGCGATGCTGGTCTCCAGCAGCGGGCTGGAAATGGCGGCCTTGGCGGCGTTCTCGGCCTTGCCGGCGCCCTTTGGCAACGCCGACACCCATGGGGCAAAGCCGGCGTCCTTCATGATGGAGCGGACGTCCGCGAAGTCCGAGGTTGATGAAGGCCGGGATGTTGATCAGGCTGGAAATGCTCTCAACGCCCTGACGCAGCACGTTGTCGGCAGCTTCAAAAGCGTTCATCAGGGTAATGCGCTCCCTGACTGATGAGCTTCAGGCGCTCGTTGGGAATGACGATCAGAGAGTCGACGTGCATCATCAGGGAAGCGATGCCCTGCTCGGCCTGGGCCATCTTGCGCTTGCCCTCAAAGGCGAAGGGCTTGGTGACGATGCCGACGGTCAGGATACCCAGGTCATGGGCCGTCTCGGCCACGACAGGGGCAGCGCCCGTGCCAGGTGCCGCCGCCCATGCCGGCGGTGATAAAGACCATCTGCGCCCCCTTCAGGGCGCTGGCGATCTCGTCCTTGCTCTCTTCGGCGGCACGCTGGCCCACCTCGGGGTCGGCGCCTGCGCCGCGGCCCTTGGTCAGCTTGGCACCAAGCTGAACCTTCTGGGTGGCCTTGGAGTTGAGCAGAGCCTGCTGGTCGGTGTTCATCGCGACGAACTCGACCCCCGGACAGACCGGACTCCACCATGCGGTTGACGGCGTTGCCGCCGCCGCCACCTACGCCGATGACCTTGATATTGGTTACATTTTGCATTTCTTCGTCGAGAACGAATGCCATGAGTGTATCCCCCTAAAAAGTGAAGTTGTTAAACCGGATTCTATGGGTGCACCCACGCATGGGCACACTAATCCGTGATTTTTACATATAACTGATTATTAGAATATCAAATTTTCCGCGCAATTTCAATACCTTAGCGAGAAATTCATAAAAAAATACGGCCTGCCCTGCCCTTTGGACAACGCAGGCCGATAGAGACTGGTTTTTAGTGCAAAGCTCACATACTTTGTGTAAGAATGTGAAAAATTTGAGAAGTGGAGCTGCCATGATTGGCCGTTATCTCCCCGCCGCAGGGGCCGGGCATGCCCGGCCCGGTGGTGTACGTGAGCGGCAGTCTGCGGGCAGTCTCAGGAGATCTCCGCCCCCAGCGCAGCGCCCCGGGCAGGTCCTCATACCCGCGGGGGATCCCGGGGCGCGCAGGCGGGTCTCACCGTCCGCGGCCAGTGCCGCCGCCAAAGCGCCGCCCGCCGCGCAGGTCGGGCGCAGTGACGTCCGTCCCGTGCAGGACGGCCCCGCCCGGGAGCGCGTCAGCTGCCGCCCCCTGACCGTGCAGGCCGCGCCCATAGCGGCAAAACCGGCGGCGCAGGCAAAGCGGTTGGGGAACAGGCGGTCAAAAATTTCGCTCTTCCCTCTGCCGCCAGCAGTACGGCGGCTGCGGCAGGGGCGCGGTGTCGGTGGCAAAGGCGGGCCAGGCGTCGGCACAAAGCTGCACCCCGCCCCGCAGCGGCACGGCGGGGTCACGGGCCAGCCGCACGCAGTCTCCGGCCCGGCTGATCTGCACGCCGGTCCCGGCCAGAAAGCGCAGAAACGAGTATAGGGCCGGGTCGCAGCCCGCAATTTCGATCTGTCCGCCCGCGGCGCCAGTGCGGCGGCATAGGTAGCGGCAGCGATGCGGTCCGGCAGCGGGCGGTGCAAGGCCCCGCCCAGCGGTCTGCCCCCCTGCACGGTCAGCACTGGCGTGCCCGCGCCCCTGGAATATCCGCCCCTGCAGGCAGACAGAAAATGCACCATATCGCCTATTTCCGGCTCCTGTGCGGCGCCGCGCAGCACGGTGCGGCCCCGCGGCGCAGCAGGCAGCCATCAGCAGGGTCATTGTGGCCCCCACGCTGGGCAGCCGCAGCGTGAAAATCCACGCCATGCAGCGGCCCCTTGCGCCGCAGCGTGACGGCGATGCCCTCCACCTCGACCTCGGCCCCATGGCGGCCAGTCCGGCCAGGTGGATATCCACGGGCCGCGGGTCGAGGCGGCAGCCCCGGGCAGCGGCAGCCGCACATAGCCGACGCGGCAGAGCAGCGGCGCGAGATAAAATACCGAGCTGCGCATGGCCCCGGCCAGATGCTCCGGGATGTCGCCGCAGAGACGGTCCGCGGGACGGGTGCAGAGGTCCGCCCCGCAGCGCCGCACCGGCCCCGACAGCGTCCAGCAGCGCCAGGCTGGTGTCCACGTCGGCCAGACGCGGGCACGTCCCGCAGGCGGCAGGGGCCGCCGCAGCAGCGTCGCCGCCAGCAGCGGCAGGGTGCTGTTTTTGGCGGCGGCAGGCCGGATGCTGCCGTGCAGGGTGCGTCTGCCGGATGGTGATCGTCTGCATGAGAGGGGCCTCCTAAACCAATGATATTGCCGGAAAACGGGAGGATGCGCCGGTAGGGGCCGCATATAGGCGGCCTGCAGCTTTTCCGGCAGACAGCCGGCTGCCTTACACGCGCGGGCCGGGCGGCATTGTCAGTAACGGGCCGCCGCCGCATACGCTCCTCATCCGGCCCTGCGGGCGACCTTCCCCCCTGGGGAGGCAAGGGGTATCTCTACCCCGTTATATGCCGCGCTCCCTCCCGCTTATTACAGCAGCAGCGGCTGGATCTGCACGCCGCAGCGCGGCCTCTAATGTGTCGGGCAGGAGGTGAAATCGCTTTTCAGGCTGCACGGCTTTTTGTAGCTGTCGTCCTGGCCGAAGGGCACAAAATAGTAGCTGCGCTGCTGCAAAGCTGGCCCAGTGCCGGGGCACTGCCCGAAAGCCCATCGTTCGTGGACGGCGCGATAATAATGGGCCGTCCGCCGCGCAAAAAGGCTTTTTGCGGCCAGCGTCACGGGGTCGAGCTGATGCCTGCGGCCAGCAGCGCCATCGTGGTGCCGGTGGCCGGGGCGATGATGAGCGCCTCGGCAAGCCGCTGCGGGCCGAGCGGCTCAACGGCCTGCAGGGTCGTCAGCGGTCTGTGGCCGGTCACTTCATATAAGGTCTGCCGCAGGGCCGACGCGGTGCCGAAGCGGGTATCCAGCCCGGCGGCACTGGCACTTAAAACGGGCAGGACGTCCCACCCGCGGGCAGTCAGGATACGCAGCTGGGGCAGCACCGCAGCAAAGCTGCAAAGCTGCCGCACAGCGCAAAGGCGACGGTGCGTTTTGGATTGGGTGGTCATGGGGCGGTGCTCCTTTTCGTCGGGATCGCGTTCTTCCAGGATCGCCAGCACGGTCTGTGCTATCAGCGCCCCGGCTGTCTGCGGCGCGCAGCGGCCCGGCAGGGCCAGGGCGTGCTCGGCGTGCAGACCCAGTTCCTCGGCGGCGGCAAAGTCGGTGCCGCCGGGCAGACTGGCCAGGTCAATGATGAGCGCCCCGCCCGGCAGCTGCTGCAGAAGGGTCCGGGGCAGCACCGGCGCGGGGACCGTGTTGATGACGGCGTCAAAGCCGGGCAGCAGTGTGGGCAGGGCCGTCAGGGGCGCGCGGCGCGGCACCCGGCACACCGGGCGTTGGCGCGCTGCTCGGCACTGCGGGCAGCCACAGTGACGCGCCCGCCCAGAAGTCCCAGCCGCCGGGCCACGGCGCGGCCTACCCGGCCATAGCCCAGCACAAGAAAGTCACTCTCCCAAATCGTGCGCTGGCGCAGGCGCAGCAGCAGTTCCAGGCAGCCTTCGGCGGTGGGCACGGCGTTCAGAGATTCCAGTTCGGGCCGTAGAAAATAGTCGATCAGCGGCAGCCCGGCCTCCCGCGCGGCCATCCGCACCGGCATCCCGGGGCGGCCGCGCTAACATCAGCGTCCCTGCCCCGCACCCTGCAGTGCGCGGGCGACCTCGTCACTGACGCGGCCCTGGGACATGGGCAGCAAAATGTAATCGGCTGCGGCGGCATTGTCGGCGGCGGTCACGCCGTAACCCGCACGGCGCAGCACGCGCGCCGCCGGCTGCTGGCGGGCATCGTGCCCGACCACGCAAAATGTTTTCGGCATAGGCGCTCACCTCGGTTTGATTTTGCGCCATACTATGCCGGGGCAGCGTGTGAACTGCCTGACTGCCTTCCCCATTGGGGAAGGCGGCCCGGCAAAAAAAAAGGCACCCACCTTTTCCTAAAAAGATGGATGCCTTTTTACTCAATAATATTTCAGCCCGTCGCACTGGCCGCGCCAGACGAGGAGCGGGTTGATGGGCACGGTGCCGATGCGCATTTCGGCCACAACGGTCCTGCCGCTGGTGCCCAGCAGCTGGCCCTGCTTGACATCGTCCCCGGCCTCGACGTCCAGTGCGGTCAGGCCGTAGAAGATGCTCCTGAGGCTCGCGCCGTGGTCGATGACGACGGTGTAGCCGTAGTTGCCGCCAGGTCCTCGGCCAGCAGCACATGGCCGCTGGCGGGCACGATCATCGAATCGTTGGACTTCTTCGGCTTGATGACGACATTTGTCGCGGTGCGGCCGCCGTAGCCGTAGTTGGTGCTGCGTTCGCTGCGGGCGCGGCCTACGCGTACTCGGTCATGCCGTAAATCAGCGGTGTATCGAAGGAATCCAGGAACGGCTGCACAAAGCCGCCCACGGCCCACTGGATCTCGCCGCCGTCAGTCGTCAGCCGCCTGCGGACGGCATCGGGGGCGTCGTCCGCGCCGATGTAGGGCGACGTCAGCTGGGACTTGGTGCTGTAATCCTTGTAGGAGTAGGAGGCCGCGCGGACCGACAGCGTCAGCGTTTCGGTATAGCCGTCGGCAGTCACGGTCAGCTCGGTGTTTCCGGTCTCGGCGTTCCACGGGATGGGCAGGTAGCAGATCCAGCCGTTGGCGGCCCTGACGAAGCCCGTGCTTTCCAGCGGGCCCGTCAGCGTCGGTTCGGTCCGGCTCATGGTGCTGCCGACACGCACGGCGCCGCCACGCTGCCCTGCTGCACCGTCGGTGTGCAGAGCGTGACGGACGGTTTGATGCTGACGGTGAAGCGGAACTGCCAGGTCTCGGTGCCGGTGACGCTGGAGCTGTCCTCGGCGGCGCTGTCAGACGCGGTGACGACGAGTTTGGCGTCAAATGTGCCGTTCTCCGCAAACAGATAGCTGCGGAAGCCGGTGGCGCTGCCCTCGTACACGGCCCCTTGTCGGCGTCGGTGATGGTCAGCTGGGTGCTGTAGTCGGACGGCGTCACGATAATATCCGGCGATGCGTCGGATATGGCATCCTCGAGCACAACGGGAGAGGAATTGAGCGTTTCGGCGTAGGTGCGCCTGAAAAAGCTGCCGACCACCGGCACGTGCCACTTGTAGGCCGTGGGAGCAAGCTCCTGGCCGTCAAAGGTGACCTTGACTTCGGGCAGCATGTCAGGCGTGGCGCTGCGGTAAAGCCATGCCACGCCGCCGCCTGCGATGATGAGCACGAACAGCACAACGAGGAGCAGCCACTTGCACATACCGAACACACCGCGCCCGAGGGCCTGCGGGATCGTATCCTGCGGCTCGTCGTCCTCGTCGTCGGCGGCGCTGTCATGCTGCGGTGCCTCCGACGCCGGGACGGGCCCGGCAGACGGCGCGGGGTTCTCCTCCAGCCCGGCCATGATCTGCGCAATCGAAAGCTGCGCCGTGCGGGAGATGTTCGCCATGCGTGCGGCCTCAGCGGCAAGGGCTTTATCGTTGGCAAGGTCATCGCTGAAAACAAGGCCGGACGGCTCGGCAGCGTCCTCCGCGGGGGACGTCCCCGGTTTGCTCGGGCGTGTCGGTAACGGCTGTGTCTGCCGCGGCGGCTTCGGGGGCGCTTCTGCCGCAGGCATATCGTCGACGGCAGGGGCGTCCGCTGTCGGTTCGGGCTCCGTCACGGCGGGCTCGGGCCCTTTCCGCAGGCTCGCAGCTCCAAAAGTGCTCGGGACGTCGGGCACGGTGGTGCGGCAGCGTCCTCCCGGGCGGGGTCTCCGGCGGTTCGGGCTTGCTTTCAGGCCCAGGCTCGGCAAGCTCCGGCGCGGCGGGAACGGGGCTCTCCTGTGCGGGGGCCTTGCGCTCCGGGGTCTCGTCAGCCGGGGCTTTTTTCGCCGTCTTAGCAGCCTTCGGCGTCTTGGACTTTGCGGTTTTTGTTGTCTTTGTTGTCTTTGTGTTTTTTTTTGGCCCGCGGCTTGGGGGACGCGGCAGGTTTTTTTGTGCTCTGCCCGTCTGCGGCAGGCGGCTCGGCGCTGTCCGTCGGCGCAGGGGCGTGTCGGCGGCAGGCTGGGGCTGGCTGCCTTGCGGCGCCGGGGCTTCGGCTTGGGGCCTCCTCCGGCTGTACCGCAGTGGATTTCTTTTTATCTTCTTCCATACTCACACTCACTTTTTAGGGACCTTTATGGATGCCCGGCAAAACGACAGCGGCACGGCAGGCCGGGTGTGCCGTGTGCAGCTATTTTTTATTCAGCTCGCGGAATTGCAGACCACTGTTTCCGTCCAGCGCGGTCTGCGGGTCGGTGGATTTGCTGCCGATGCGCAGCTCATAGATCAGGTTGTGGGTCCGTCCCGGCGGTGCCCAGCGGGTCGCCGGCGGACACACTCTGCCCGCGCTCCACGCCGACAGTCTCCAGCCCGTACAGGTAGCTCTTTACGCCGCAGCCGTGGTCGATGACCACCGTGCCGCCGGTCAGGGTCAGCGTGCCCGCAAAGACAACGTTGCCTGCCTGCGGGCGGTGACGGTTTCGCCGTCCGCGGTGGCATAGGTCAGGCCGGTGGCGCCGCTGGCCGTCCACCATCTGGGTCAACACCGTACTTCCATGGCGACAGCGCCCGCGCTGGGGGCCTCAAAGCGGCCATTCCAGAGTTTGGCGGAGCTGCCGGTGCGTTGTGTAAAGCGGCCAGATCGCGTTGCGGAACTCCTCTCCGCCGCCGGTGTCCTCCTCGGCAGGGACGGTGACCGTATCATATATGGTGCGGGTGACGGTCAGGGTGATGTCCTTTTCCAGGCCCGCAGGTCAGGTGCAGCGTGTGGTCACCGCCCCTCGGCGTTGTAGGTCACGGGCAGGTAGCCCATGTACCCGCTGGACGTCTTGCGGAACCAGACCGTGCCCAGGTCGCTTTCGACGCTGGGCTCGCCGTCCAGAATGCCGGACAGCTGCACAGCCACGATGCTGCCCCTGCGGCGCGCGCTCGGTGCTCAGGGTGACCTTGGGGTTCATCGCCATCGTGTAGCCGGCGCGGTAGGCGTACCACCCACGGGGTCGCCGGGGTTGTCCGCACTGCTGTGGTGCGCGGTCACGATGATCTGATAGTCCCCGTTTTGTGTATAGGTATAGGTATTGCAGTCGGACTGTGCGCCGGTCCAGACCGTGCCGTCGGGCGCGGTGATCTGAAGCTCGGCAGCGGTGACCCAGTCGGGCAGGACGAGCTGCGGCACGGTATCGGTGAAGGTGCCCAGCTTCTGCACGGTCAGGTTCGTCGGGCTTTCGTAGGTCTTGTTGACCTTATCGCCCAGCACCGGATGACCCAGCTCCAGCCGTTGGGCTCGAGGGTCTGCTCACCGAAGGTGACGGCCTCCTGCGGCTGGGCGTCCGTCCCGGTGCGGCTGTAAAGAAAACCGCCGTTCCGCCCAGGATGGCGGCAATCATAACGGCGACCATCACAAAGCCAAAGCAGCAGTTTACGCATATTGTGTTTTCTCCGTGGCAGTATGGCATTGCCAAAAAGCCGGACGCCGTCAGGTCGGTGCCCAGCCGGGTTGTGGTGGCAGAAAGGCTTCCCCGCGGGGGAAGCCTTGAGGATCATTTACTCCTTCTCCTCTGCGGGGCGGAGGGGATGTTCTCGTAGGTGGTGGAATCCTCGTCGTCGTAATCGTCATCCTCGTAGTCGTCGCTGAAGAGCAGGCGCTCGTACTCGTCCAGCCCTTTCACGGTGGTAGAGATAGAGGCGGCGGCGGTCAGGGCACCGGCAGCGGCAAACAGGAAAGCCAGAGCGGCACCGAAGGTGGTCTTTTTCATCATAGTAGTTCTCCTTTTTGCAAATGCTGCGCTGCAACGCAGCTTTCGTGAAAAAACGCCGCAGCGGGCGTGCATACAAAGCAATAACGCTAACCTTATTATACCCGACGCAGAGGGCAATTACAACCCGAACATTTGTAAAATATTAAAGGAAAGATGGTAAACCACAGTTTTAAAGCGGAAAGAGGAAGGCCGCGGGCCGGTGCTGCCGACGGCGTGAGGAACGGACGACCCGTAGGGGCCGGGCATGCCCGGCCCGGTACCTTCTCGCAAACGCCCGTTTATGGGTAACCTCCGGGCCGCATATATGCGGCCCCTACCGCGCGGCAAAAAAAGTCCCCGGCAGCATGACACTGCCAGGGGATATTCTTATGCCGGAATCAGAACAGCCTATCCACCGGGTACAGCCCATCCTCACTCATCTTTTTTCAGGGCTTCGACCAGCTCGGGCTTGTCCTCGCGGTAGGTGATGCCGTGCCATTTGTCGGCACTGGTCAGCACATGGACGTCCGCCTTACCGGCCTCCAGCGCGTTCGTCACGACGGTGGGCAGGTAATATTCGCACTTCATCGGGTTGACGGGCAGGCTGGCCTGCAGGAACGCGGCAAAACCGGCCTTGGCCTCCTGCACGTAGGCGGGGGTGAAGCCCCACAGGTTCATGGAGACAACACAGTCGGCGGGCAGGTCGGCCCAGCTCTTGCCGCCGTCCTCGCTGTAATGGATGCCGCCGTCGTAGGGGGCGATGCAGGTACGCTCGGTCACGCTGACAAGATTGTGGCTCTCGTCGGTCACGCAGACACCGCGGCTGACGCTGCCGTTGGTGCTGACCGTGTTGCCCAGCAGAAAGCCCACCATGGCCCAGGCGTAGCGGTCCCCGTCGGCGTGGGTGCTCAGGTAGTCGTAGATGAGCTTGAAGCCCTGCGGGCCGTAATAGTCGTCGGCGTTGATGACCGCGAAGGGCGCGTCGCCGATGGCTTCCTCGGCCACCAGGATGGCGTGGGCCGTGCCCCCAGGGCTTGACGCGGCCTTCCGGCACGGTGAAGCCTGCGGGCAGTTTGTCCAGCTGCTGGTAGGCGTAGCGGACCCGAACCCGGCGCGCACGGCACGGGCACCGACGGCCCTTTAAACGCCTGCTCGATCTCGTGCTTGATGATAAACACGACGGTCTTGAACCCGGCGCGGCGGGCATCGTACAGGCTGTAATCCAGGATGGCCTCGCCCGACGGCCGACCGGGTCGATCTGCTTCAATCCGCCGTAGCGGCTGCCCATACCGGCGGCCATGACAACGAGGATCGGTTTGGTCTGCATAATTTGCACTCTCCCAATATTTGTAGGGGAGGATTCATCCCTCCCGGGTATTCTGCGGGCTGCCGCGGCATGTACTGCGGAGCGGTCAAGACCGCTCCCTACAAAGCACCCGTAAACGTCATTCTGTAGGGAGGGGTCTTGACCCTCCGGGACGTGTGCCGCGTCGCTAAGTCCACGGGAGGGATGAATCCCTCCTACGGGCGTATTTTAAGTTTACTCCATTTCTCCTGCTATTGCAAGCACCTTATAAAATTAGAAAAAACTGCGCAATTTCCGCAGATTGTGACGCAGTTTGCTATGGCAACTTAAAACAGAAAAATGCTATAATGAATAAAACTACAAACAGGAGGGCTTTTTTCCGATGGAACATACCGGAAAGCGCGCGCTGGTGCTTGCGGGGGGCGGTGCCAAGGGAAGCTACCAGATCGGTGTCTGGCATGCCTCTGCAGGCGCTGGACTGGACGCCGGATATCATCACCGGGGCCAGTGTCGGCACGCTGAACGGCTGCCTTTTCACGATGGGCAAATCCAGGAGGCCGAGGACCTGTGGCGCAGCCTGGAAATTCACGATGTTCTCGAAGTCCCCGCAACGCTCAAGCCCGAGGAGCTGCGCACGTTCTTCCTCGACATCATCCGCAGCGGCGGACTGAACGTTGAACCGCTGGCCGAGATGATCGACCGTCCTGATCGACGAGGACGCCGTGCGCACATCGCCTATCCACTTCGGCCTTGTCATGACCGAGCTGGGCAGCCTGCGCAGCGTGCAGTGCCCCATCGAGGACATCCCCGAAGGGCAGTTAAAAGACTATATGCTGGCGTCCAGTGCCTGCTTCCCGGCCCTGCGCCCGCGGGAAATTGACGGTGTAAAGTACATTGACGGCGGCTGGCGCGACAATATGCCGCTGGATCTGGCCGCAAAAATGGGCGCAGCGGAGCTGCTCGGCGTCGATGTGGACGGCATCGGCATTGTACAAAGCCCAACACCACCGGCCTGCCGACGCGCATCGTGCGCAGCCACTGGGATTTGGGCCCGACGCTGGACTTTGACCCCGCCCGCGCGGGCGCAACATCGCGCTGGGCTACTTTGACACGCTGCGGCTGTTTGGCCGCTGCGGCGGCACGGCCTACGCCATGCTGCCCGACAATGAGGAATTTCTGGCTCGCTTTGCCGAGCAATACCAAAAGCTGCTGGCCGAGGTCTGCGCCCGCGCACCGGAAATTGACCTTGTGGAGAAAAACGCGCGGCTGCGCGCAAACTACCCGGCGCCCTACGCACCGAACCCGAGTGCCCACCCGCGGCGCACTGGCCCCGCTGGAGCTGGCCGCCGAGCGCGTCGGCGTGCCCGAGGACGTGCCCTTACACGCCGAAGTTGCTGGCCGCGACCTTCATGGGCAGCTTTGACAAAGACCCGGCAGACCGCTTCCCCGCCCTGCTGGACGGGAGAGACAACACCCCTCGTGACCGAGCGTGCCATCGCCGCCGCCGTGCCCGAGGAATTCGTGACCGCCCTGGTCAGCAAGACCCTGGGCGAGCTGCCGATTTTGTAAAAGGCTTCCCCCTTGGGGTCCCGCCCGCGTTTGCCAAAGCATCGCGCTGTAGGGGCCGGGCGGTAAGCCTTTAACGGGTGTCTGCGGCGAACCCGCCCTCATCCGACCCTGCGGGAGTCCCCCCCGGAGGGGGCCAAGAAGAAAAAAGGAGGCATCCTATGCACACCTATACCGGCGTGCCGGCATCGTCCGGTATTGTGGTCGGCCCGGTCGAGCAGATCGACCACGGCACCACAGGGCTGCACCGCATCGTCTGCGACCCGTTCCGGGAGCGCGCGCTCTACGACGTCGCCGTCGTGCTGGCCAAGGACGAGCTGCGCCGTTTGAGCCAGCGCGCCAAGGGGCCGGACGCGGATATTCTGCTGTTCCAGATCGCCCTGCTGGAGGACGAGTCCTTCACGAACGAGATCGGTGACTATATCGCCGCCGGTGCGGGCGGGGCTGCCGCCGTCGAGCGCGCCGAGCAGATTTTTGCGGGCCGCCTGAAAACGTCGATGATGAGTACATCCGGGAGCGCAGCGTCGATGTCTGCGACGTCTGCCGCCGCGTGGTGGATATTCTGGACGGACGCCCGCGCCGCCGCCTGCACTTGAAGCGCCCCAGCATTCTGGTGGCCGACCGCTTTTCCCAGCGACCTGTTCAGCCTGGACCGCCGCATGGTGCTGGGCCTGGCCAGCGACCAGGACAGCACGGTCAGCCATGCCGCCATCATGGCCCGCAGCATGGGCATCCCGGCGGTGGTGCAGCTGGGCGGCGGCATTGCGGCCATGGCCGGGGCCACCGCGCGATCCTTTGACGCCGACAACGGCACGCTTATTGTGGAGCCGGACGGTGCGCAGATCGCCCAGGCGGACTGTAAAATTGCATTGAGCCGCCTGCACGGCCAGAAGCCCGACCCCGTGGCCGCCCTGCCCTGCCTGACGAAGGACGGTACGGCCTTCCGCCTGATGCCGACCTGCAACATCAGCGACAGCGACGTCCCCCATACGCGCGGTGCGGCGGGCATCGGCCTTGTGCGCACCGAGACCGCGATTCTGTACGACCAGAGCGACGAGGTGCAGACCACCCGTCTGCGCGAGCTGCTGAAAAGCGCCGAGGGCGTGCCTGTGCTGCTGCGCACCTGCGATACCCGCGCCGCCGACGACGCCCCCTGGACCGGGGAGACACAGGACCGCCTGCGCGGCAACCGGCTGTTCGCCGCAGATCCGGCGCTGCTGCGCGCCGCCACGGACGGCGACCTGCGGGTCGTGTTTCCGATGATAAAAGATGGGCCGACTGGGATCAAGCTGCGTGAAGAAGGTCAACACCTGCCGCGACGAGCTGCTGGCCGAGGGCGCGAGACCGGCCCGATGATGCTGGGCTGCGTTGTGGACATGCCGTCCGCCGCGGTCATGGCCGGGGATATGATGGACCACGGTGCGCAGCTGCTGGCCGTGGATATCGAGGACCTGACCCGCTACACGCTGGGCCTTGTGCAGGACCCCACCGCCGCCGTGAACCAGCTGACGAACCCCGCCGTGCTGCGCCTTGTCAGCGGCATTCTGGAGCAGGCGCAGGAGCACGGCGCACAGGTTCACCTCTGCGGCATCACCGTGGCCGCCGTGGATGCCATGCCGGCCTATTTAAAGCTCGGCATCCGCACCTTCAGCGCAGAGCCTGCCGCGGGCGCTGCTGCCGCTGAAGAAAGCTGTTGATGGAGCAGGAGCTATAAATGGGAGCCTTCCCCCTGGGGAAGGTGTCTGCGGCCCCGCCCGCAGACGGATGAAGGCAGACCTTGCCACTGCCACCCGGTAACGGGCTGTCAAGGCACACTCTCCCCCATCAGTCCGTTGCGGACAGCTTCTCCCCAGGGGAGAAGCCTTTTTCCGCAAAATATCAGCAAAAAATGCCCGCCGTTTTTCCACGGCGGGCATTGTTCATGCGATCAATTACTGAGCAGCAGCCTTGTTGGCGCGCTTAGCCATGCGGCTGATCTTGCGGGCAGCGGTGTTCTTTATGGATAACACCCTTGCTCTTAGCAGAGTCGATGGCAGAGACAGCGACCTTAACGACGGTCTCCTTGTCAGCAGCATTGCTGTCGATGGCAGCGTTTGCCTTCTTGACAACTGTTTTCAGGTTGGACTTGATGGTCTTGTTGTGCAGAGCCTCTTTCTTGGCCTGAACAACGCGATCCTTCTGAGATTTAATATTAGGCATTCGTTCCACCTCCTTGGTTCCCCATAACAGTACAAGTTATCCTATCATACTTTTCCGAAAGTTGCAAGTGTTTTTTGAAAAAAACTTCATAGAAAGCAAAAAAACGCATAAAATTCTGGTAGAGGGGGTGTGTGCCATGCAAAGACTGCGCCGTTGGGCGGCGGCTGCGCTGTGCGGGGCCGCATTTGCGGGCAGTGCGGCGGCGGTTCTGACCGCGTGTGCGGTCTGCCCCGGGCGGGCGTGGATCGTGCGCGGGCGCTGTTTTGCAGGACCCCGCGGCGGCTGCGGCCATCGCCTGGCCGGCGGATGCCGCCCGGGCCGCCTACAAGCCCCAGAAGCCGGACTGCCGCCCCACGCCCGTGCCCACGGCGACGCCCTCCCCGGCTCCGACAGCTGCGGCAACGCCCACGCCGGAGCCGTCCCCCCTTCCACGCCGCTGCCCAGTGCCGCGCCGGAGCTGGACGATGCGGGCCGCATCCGCAGCGTGACGCTCAGGCAGGGCAGCGGCGACGGCTATGTGGCACTGGCCGCAGGCAGCATCCGAAACAGCACCGAGCACACCGACGCTGACCTGCGCGCCGCCGTGACGACGCAAAATTTACCGTTTGCCGTTGAAAAGAACAGTGCCCTGCCGCAGGTGCTCATCATGCACACCCACGCCACCGAGAGCTACCAGACCTGGCCGACCCCGTGTTTGACCCCGGCTACACGGCCCGCAGCAAAAGCACGGCGCTGAATATGTGCGCCGTCGGAGAGAAAATGGCGCAGGTGCTCAACGCGGCGGGCATCCGCACGCTGCACGACGAAACGCTCTACGACGCGCCCGGCTACCCGAGCAGCTATAAGCGCAGCCGCGCGGGCGTGCAGGCGTATCTGGAACGCTATCCTTCTATAAAGGTCGTGCTGGACGTCCACCGCGATGCCATTGAGGACAGCGACGGCACGCGGGTGAAGCCGGTGTGCGAGATCGACGGCGAGAGCACGGCGCAGGTCATGGTCATTGCCGGTGCGGCAATGGCAGCAGCATTGCCCTGCCTAACTGGCGGCTCAATCTGCGTTTTGCCGCCGAATGGGAGGCCGCCATGGAAAGTGCCTATCCCGGGCCTGACCCGTCCTGTGCTGTGCGGGTATCGGTTTTACAATCAGGATTTGACGACCGGCAGCCTTTTGATAGAAATAGGCGGCCACGCGAACACACTGGACGAGGCCCTCCGCGCCGGAGAGTACGCCGCCAAGGCGCTGGCGGCGGTGCTGGAAGGGTAAATCTCATTACAATTTCAATCAGGGGCGGGATTCATCCTCCCGGGCAGCTTGCGCCGCCGCACTCCCACGGGCGGATATGGAATCCGCCCCTACGGTAGGAATCGGCGTCCCCGACGCCCCGCAGACCTTCATGGCATCGCAAACGTAACATCATCGTTGAAGGGGCCGGACATGTCCGGCCCTGCACCTTCCCATAAACGCCTGCCCGCGGGATTCCTCCGGGCCGGGCATGCCCGGCCCCTAAACCCCTGCCATAACCCCTGCAACTCTGCAAATATCGGCTCTTTACTTTTTATAAAAATACCTGTTACAATAGGAACATTCATATATAAAAGAGGAGTGGACTATCCATGCAGAGAACGGAACTTTGCATCGCTGTACAAGGCCACCCCTGCAGACGGCACCAAGGTCACCGTCTGCGGCTGGCCAAGACTGTGCGCGATTCTAAAAATATCGGCTTTATCTCGCTGTCCGACGGCAGCTGCTATAAGCCCGTCCAGATCGTTTTTCAGGCCGACAAGCTCGCCAACTATGCCGAGATCGCCAAGTGCGGTCTGTACACGAGCTTTGAGGTCACCGGCAGTGTTGTTGTGACCCCGGGCGCCAAGCAGCCCTTTGAGATCAACGCCGACACCATCACCGTGCTGGGCCCCTGCGGCGCCGAGTATCCGCTGCAGAAAAAGAAGATGGGCATGGACTACCTGCGCACCATGACCCACCTGCGCCCCCCGCACCAACACCTTCAACGCTGCGTTCCGCGTGCGCGGCCAGGCGGCGTTCGCCCTGCACCAGTTCTTCCATGAGCACGGCTTTACCTACGTGCATACGCCGATTTTCACCGGCTCTGACTGCGAAGGCGCCGGTGAGATGTTCCAAGTGACCACCCTTGACCTCAACGACATCCCCCGCAACGACGAGGGGCGGCGTTGACTACACGAAGGACTTCTTCAAGCGTCCTGTCAACCTGACCGTTTCCGGCCAGCTGGAGGCCGAGGCCATGGCCATGGCGCTGGGCAACGTCTACACGTTCGGCCCCACCTTCCGCGCCGAGAAGAGCTACGACACCCGCCACGCCGCCGAGTTCTGGATGATCGAGCCCGAGATGGCCTTTGCAGACCTGAACACCTACCTTGAGACCGCCGAGGCTATGACCCGCTATGTCATCCGCTATCTGCTCGACAACTGCCCCGATGAGCTGGCCTTCTTCAACCAGTTCTTCGATAAGGGTCTGATCGAGCGGCTCGAGCTGGTCGCATCCAGCGACTTTGCCCGCGTGACCTACACTGACGCCATCGAGCTGCTGAAGAAGAACAACGACAACTTCCAGTATAAAGTCGAGTGGGGCACCGACCTGCAGACCGAGCACGAGCGCTATCTGACCGAGGAGATCTTCAAGAAGCCCGTGTTCGTCACCGATTACCCGAAGGGAAATCAAGGCCTTCTACATGCGCCAGAACGAGGACGGTAAGACCGTGGCCGCCGCCGATATGTTGGTTCCCGGCATCGGCGAGCTGATCGGCGGCTCTCAGCGTGAGGAGCGCCTCGATGTGCTGGAGGCCCGCATGAAGGAACTGGGTCTGAATACCGCCGACTACGACTGGTATCTTGACCTGCGCCGTTATGGCAGTGTCAAGCACGCCGGTTACGGCTTGGGCTTTGAACGCCTGCTGATGTACGTCACCGGCATCCCCAACATCCGCGACGTCATCCCCTTCCCCCGTACCTGCGGTGGTTTTTGATGCAGCCCATTGCCGCACCGCTGCTGCAATGGTTTGACGCAAACAAGAGGCTCCTGCCTTTCCGGCAGGAGCCTTCTGCGTACCATATCTGGGTCAGCGAGATCATGCTCCAACAGACCCGTGTGGCAGCGGCTATCCCCTATTATGAACGCTTTATCGCGGCTTTGCCGGACCCCCCGCGCTGGCCGCCTGTGAGCCGGACGCCCTGCGCAAGCTGTGGCAGGGTCTTGGGTATTACAACCGCGTCAACAATATGCAGAAAGCCGCCCGCATCGTCTGTGAGCAGTACGGCGGAGACCTGCCCGCCGACTACGACGCCCTGCGCAGCCTGCCGGGCATCGGTGACTACACGGCGGGCGCGGTGGCCAGCATTGCGTTTGGCATCCCCGTCCCCGCGGTGGACGGCAACGTCCTGCGCGTTTTTGCGCGGCTGTACAACGACGACGCCGACGTCATGGCCCCGGCAACGAAGAAAGCCTTTACCGTGCGGGTGCTGGACCAGATGCCCAAAGCCACACCCGGCCCCTACAACGAGGCCCTGATGGAACTGGGGGCGCTGGTCTGCGTGCCCGGCACGCCCCGGTGCGGGGAATGCCCGCTGGCCGATTTGTGCCGGGGGCGGCTGGCCGGGCGGACCAGCTGCCTGTGAAGCCCGCGCCCAAGGCCAAGGGCAAGGTGCCCGTGACGGTGGCGTTGATTGAAAGTGAGCAGGGATTGCTTTTGCAGCGCCGCCCCGCACGGGGACTGCTGGCCGGATTGTGGCAGCCCGCAGCGTGGGAAAAAAGCGCTGACGCGGGACGAGCTGACCGCCGCACTGGCGGGCATCGGTGTACAGGCCGCGCTGGACGAGCCCCTGTCCCCCGCAAACACGTGTTTACGCACAAGATTTGGGAGCTTGGGGCTGGCGAGGCACCGCCCCCGCCTGTGCTCTGCCCGAAGGGTATGTCTGGGCCGCGCCGGAGGATTTGGCAGAGGTCTACCCCCGTGCCGAATACGTTCGGGGCGTATGTGAAGGCAAAAGTGAGGGTGAGTTTCTCATGGCCATGAACGCCAGAGCCCAGGCCCCGGGCTCGGCCAGGCGAAGCGATGACCGGAAGGGCTCTGCTCGTTTGCCGCTATGTATGACCTCCGTGGGCTGTGCGCCAGCCATTACGCACCTCCCGGAGCGGTCAAGACCGCTCCCTACAAACCGGCCGTGAACGACATTCCGTAGGGAGGGTCTTGACCCCTCCGCGCCCGTGTGCGGTTAGCGCCCGTAAAAAGGCAATAGAGCCGTAGGGGCCGCACATGTGCGGCCCGCAGCCTGCCCGTCAGCACCCGTTCCAGGAAAGCCGCGGGCGGCATATGCCGCCCCTACAAGCCATCCCGCAAACGCCCGCCTGCCTTATACGTCCCGGGCCGGGCATGTCCGGCCCCTAATACAACCAACAAAAACAGGAGCATCACCACGCACGGTGACGCTCCTGTTCTTTTTTACATAGTATGGCTTGCTGCAGTCACTCCAAATTCCCGGTCAGCAGCATGACAGAGGTCAACGCGGCTAACGGCGCGGTCTCGCAGCGCAAAATTCGGGGCCTAACCCTACGGTCACAGCCCCGGCGCCCTTCGCGGCCTCGGCCTCCTCGACGGAGAAGCCGCCCTCGCTGCCGGTCACGATGGCAACGCGTTTGTACTGCCGGGGTGCAGCACCTCCCGCAGGGGCGCGCCGCCGCCCTCATAAAAGAACAGCACAACGTCAAAATCTGCAAATGCTTTGCAAACCGCGGCAAAATCGTTCAGCGGCAGGGGCCACGTGGGGCAGCATGGCGCGGCCCGCCTGCTTGGCGGCCTCGGCGGCAATGCGGTTGTAGCGCTCGTTCTTGACATCCTCTTTTTTTGGCGTGGCTACGCAATACCGGCTAAAAACGGTACGACCTCAGTCACGCCCAGTTCGACGCTGTGGCGGATGACTTCTTCTAATTTGCCCGCCTTGGGGTAGCCCGCAAACAGCGTTACGGCGCAGTCCGGCTCGGCCCTTGCTGGTTGTGCCGTCGGTGACGGAAAACTCCACCCGCCCCGGCTCAATGGCCGTGACCGTGCCGAGATATTCCAGCCCGTCCGGGCCGCAGAGCACGACCTCCTCACCGATTCTGGCGCGCATGACGTCGGCCAGATGGTGGGCGTCGCTGCCGGTCAGCGCGGCGCGGCCATCGGCCAGCTCCCGCGTAAAATAACGATGCGGCATAGATCAAGCCTCCTTTTCTTTTCGCAGATGATGCAGACCCAGCCGCGCTTTTCCTTGACCTCGACAGGCTCGAGACCGCGGCCTTCAGCCCGGCCAGCACCTCGTCCTTGCGCTCGTCGATGATGCCGCTGGCGATGAACCGTGCGCCCGGGGCCATGAGCACCGGCACATGCGGGGCCAGCGACAGGATGGCCGCCGCCACGATGTTGGCCGTGATGATGTTGTACTGCCCGCTGGCCTGGTCGGACAGATCGCCGACGAGGACTTTAAAGTGGTCGGCCACGCCGTTGCGCTGGGCGTTCTCACCCGCAGTGCGCACGCACATCGGGTCGATGTCCACGCCCTCGGCCTCGGCTGCGCCGCAGCTTCAGTGCGGCAATGGCCAGAATGCCGGAGCCGGTACCGATATCGAGCACGCGCTCCCCGCCCTTGACCAAGGCTGTCCAGCGTCTTCCAGGCAGAGCGAAGTCGTCTCGTGCGTGCCGGTGCCGAAGGCCATGCCCGGGTCCATGATGATCTTGATGCGGTCGGTCTGGTAATCCTCCCAGCCTGGAACGATGGCGAGCCGCTCACCGATGTCCATCGCATGGTAATATTGCTTCCACGCCGTCTCCCAGTCCTCCTGCTCAACGCCGGTCGTGTTGAGCTTATAGTCGATGCCGCTGTTTTTCAGCCGCTCCTCAAACAGAGGCAGCACCTCGGCGGGTTCTCGTCAGGGGCAAGGTACATGTGTACGATCACGATGTCACGCGGTTTGTCCAGCAGGTCCTGTTCAATTAAATCAACATGGGCGATCTCCCCACGCCTGCTGTTCCAGGTCGCTGTAATCCTCGATATAAATGCCGCCGTTGGCGACCATCGTAGCGATGGCCTCGGCCGTGTCGGCGTCGCGCTTGGCAACGGTGATGCTGATGTCAGTCCATTCCATGTGGGTGGCTCCTTTATAAATTGCTTGCGGGCGCATACGGAATGCGCCCCTACGAATAACGGGCGCGAGGGGCGGCCATTGGCCGCCCGCGGAACGCGGTGGCTGCCGGGTGTGCCTGCGGGCCGGGCAATGCCCGCCCCTACATGCCCGTAGGGGCGGATTCCATATCCGCCCGAGAACTGCGCCATAACCCCATTTTTACCTATTATACCGTATTTTCCCCATAATTCAATCACAGAAAGGAGAAAATCCCTATGCAAATCACACGCTTGTCTGCTGCTGAATGTGAGGGACCTCTACCGCTCTGCCCTGCCGCGGGATTTCCCTGCCGCCGAGCTGAAGCCGTTTGCCGAGATCCAACGCCTGCTGGAGTCCGGCGTCTACGAGCCGCTCCTTCTGACCGATGACGCGGGCGCACGGCTGGCCTATGCGTGGCAGGTCGTGCTGCCGGGCCAGCGCACGGCGCTGCTGGACTACTTTGCCGTGCGGTACGACCTGCGCGGCAGCGGCGTGGGCACGGCGGCGCTGGGGCTGGTCCGGGACTACGATGCCATGCGGGTACACGACCTGGTGCTAGAATGTGAGCACCCCGCCGAGGCTCCCGACCCGGCCACCGCGCGGCGGCGCATTGGATTTTACCTGCGGGCAGGTGCGCGGGCCACGGCGCTGGAAAGCCGGGTGTTCGGCACGCGGTACGCCGTGCTGGCCCTGCCCTGCGGCGGTACGGTCCCCCGACGCGGCGCTTTGTAAAAGCTGCGCACGCTGGCCAAGGTCATGGTGCCGCACCCGTATTATCGCGGGCAGGTCATATTTTACGGCAGCTAGGCACATACTACCCCCAAAAAAAGGGGAGGAATGAAATGTGAAACTGGATCCCAGGCAATATAGATGAGATGGTCAGCCGCGCGTCGCCGCCGTCGCCCGTGGTGCGGGACTGCGCGTGGGCGTTTTTGGTCGGCGGGGCCATCTGCACCCTCGGCGAGGCACTGCGGCAATTTTTCCTGATTTGGTACGACAAAACGCTGGCGGGCACGCTGACGAGCATTGCGCTGATTTTTCTGTCCGCCATTTTCACACTGCCGGGCTGGTACCAAAAGCTGGCCGCCAAGGCGGGCGCGGGGACGCTGGTGCCCATACAGGGTTTGCCAACTCGGTCGTCAGCCCGGCGATTGAGTTCAAGGCCGAGGGCTGGGTGACAGGCGTAGGGCAAAGATTTTTGGCATCGCAGGGCCGGTCATCGCGTTTGGCACGCTGGCCAGCTTTGTTGTGGGGCGTGCTCTACTGGCTGCTGGGAAAGGTGGGGTGACCGATGACGCGCAGAGGCGATACCCTGCTGTTTGACGCGCCGCCCACCGTGGCGGCCTGGGCCGCAGGCAGGCGGCAAAAAAAGGAGAGCGAGGGCCCGCTGGCGTCGGCTTTGACTTTGTGACGCAGGACGCGGCTTTTGGCGAGCAGGGCTGCGAAAACTGGGAGCAGGCCGAAAGCCTGCTTACAGCGCAAGGCCGTGGACTCTGTCTGCGCAAGGCGGATATTCCGCGTTCCAAAGTCGATATTGCGTTTGCGGGCGACCTGCAGGCCCAGTGTACGGCCAGCAACTACACGATGCGGGAACTAGGCATCCCGTTTGCGGGCGTCTACGGCGCGTGCTCGACCATGGCGGAGACGCTGGGCCTAGCCGCGGTGTTTGCGGCGGGCGGCATGGCCGAGCGGGTCCTGGCGCTGACAAGCAGCCATTTTTTGCGCGGCAGAGCAGCAATTCCGCACGCCGCTGGGTACGGTGCCAAGCGCACCCCCACGGCCCAGTGGACGGCCACCGCCGCGAGGGCCTGCCTGGTGCGGCGCACGGGCAGCGCCGGGCGTGCCGGTGCTGTCGGTGACGTTTGGCCGCGTGCAGGATTTTGCGGTGCATGACATCAACAATATGGGTGCGGCGATGATGCCTGCGGCAGCCTCGACGCTGCTGCGCTATTTTTTTTCGGCCACGAGGGACAAGCCCGCAGGATTTTGACGCAATTTTTACGGGCGATTTGGGCGAGGTCGGCACGGCACTTCTGCATGAGCAGATGGCCAAAGAGGGGCTGCCGCTGGACAACCATAAGGACTGCGGCTGCTTGCAATGCACAAACAGTCAGAATGTACAGGCGGGCGGCAGCGGGGGCAGGATGCAGTGCGGCGGTGCTGTGCGGGAAGATCCTGCCGATGCTGGCAGCGGGGCAGCTGCGCCGCGTGCTGTTTCTGGCAACGGGTGCGCTGATGAGCCAGACCACGTTTTTGCAGGGGAGAGCATCCCGGGCATCGCCCACTGTGTCGAGCTGGGAGGTGCGGTATGAGCTATGTCTGGGCGTTTGTGGTCGGCGGCGCGATCTGCGTCGTAGGGCAGCTTTTTATAGATTACACGAAGCTCTCCCCGCCCGGATCCTGACCGGGTATGTCGTGGCGGGCGTAATCTTAAGCGCTGTCGGGCTGTACAAGCCGCTGGCGGATTTCGCCGGGGCGGGGGCCAGCGTGCCGCTGCTGGGGTTCCGGGCATTTATTGGCACAGGGCGTGCAGAATGCCGTGGACGAGTGCGGCCTGCCGGTGCGTTTACCGGCGGCCTGACGGCGGCGTCCGGCGGCATAGCGGCCAGCCTGATTTTGGCGTGCTGGCTGCGCTGGTGGGAAAAAAATAAGGATCAGGGCTGAAACCGAGGAGTCAGGGCGGACGCCGACCCCCTGAGAGGGGGGCAGACTTCCGGCGGCAACCCGCTGCCGGGCCATAATGGCACGGTTTCCCCTCATCAGTCAGCGGGTGGGGCCGCTGACAGCTTCCCCGAGGGGGACCATTCAAACAAAAACAGGGATGCAGATTTCCGGTCTGCATCCCTGTTTCTATATTGTTTTACTGTGCGCTGGACCCAAGCGTAACAGCCAGCGTCAGCACCTTGCCGTCGCGCTCGACCTGGAGGTTGACGGTGTCGCCGATGCCCTTGTCCTTCAGGTAGTTCTTCAACGCGGAAGTATCGCTCACCGCCGTGTCATCCACGGCCAGCACGCGGTCGCCCGCCTGTACACCGGCGGCGTCGGCACCGCTGCCCTTTGTGACTTCGACAACGTAGACGCCCATTGTGGAGACACAGCTGCTGGGCGGTCTGGGCGTCGGTCACATCCATGATCTTGACGCCCAGCGCGGGACGAGCCACGCTGCCGTTCTCGATCAGCTGCCGGCCGATCTCCATGGCTGTGTTGATGGGGGATGGCAAAGCCAATGCCCTCGGCCTCACTGTAGCTGGACTTGGCATTGACAATGCCGATCAGCTCGCCGTTAGCATTGAACAGGCCGCCGCCGGAGTTGCCCGGGCTGATGGATGCATCGGTTTGGATCAGGGTCATATCGTTGTCTTGCACGGTGACCTGACGGTTCAGCGCGCTGACGATGCCATCGGTGACAGTGTTGGACAGCGTGCCCAGCGGGTTGCCGACGGCGACGGCGACCTCGCCCACGGCCAGGGCGTCACTGTCGCCGATGACCGCCGGGGTCAGGCCAGTAGCATCAATTTTCAGCACCGCGATGTCGGAGGTGGAATCCTGACCGACGACGGTGGCGTCGTAGCTCTCGTCGCTGCCGTTCAGCTGCACCTTTACGCTGGTCGCGCCGCTGACGACGTGGGCGCAGGTCAGGATGTAGCCGTCCTGGCTGATGATGACGCCGGAACCGGCACCGCTCTGGACATAGTAGCCGCCGAACCAGGTCTGGCTGCTGCTCATCTGCTCGGTGGTGATGGCGACAACGCTGGGCGAGACGACAGACGCGATCTGCTGCACGCTCATGCTTGTGCCATCGGTGCTGCCTGCGGCGGTGGCGTCCGTGCTGCGCTCTACCTGCTGGACGACCACCTGGTTGCCTGTCAGGCCCGCACGGCTGGCGACCACGCGCCGCCCAGACCCGCCGCCGAAGCCCAGCGCGGCAACGCCGACACCGGCCAGCACGCGGAGCAGGACCTTGCGGCCCTTCTTCTTCTCGGGCATGGGGGGGCTGCTGCGGGGCGCTGGAATAGCTGTAGCCGTTATAGCCGCCGTTATTGCCATTGCCGCCGCTGAAGCTGCTGGTGTAGCCGTTGGGGTCCTGCTGGGGATTGGGGGACGATGCTGCCGGAATTGCCGGAATAATCGGTGCGGCCGTGTTGGCGGTGTTCATGCCGCTGGAGCCTACGTTGGGGTAGCCGCCCTGTTCAGGCTGCTGGTTCTGCGCTGGGGCTGCTCGCTGGGGTTCTGGCCGTTCGGCTGACCGCTGCCGGATGTATTGTTATAGAGACCGGAGTAATCGTATTCATTGCTCATAGTGGTCGTCTCCTTTCGCTTTCTATGCCTACAGTATACAGGCTAATTGTGAAATAGGT
>VOFC01007115.1_pt1 | contig 35810 bp, 61 predicted proteins | sample 5384161 | NCBI WGS metagenome assembly VOFC01 (sample SAMN12384722, study PRJNA508395) | human gut metagenome | isolation source: healthy gut B | host: Homo sapiens | reverse complement strand
GATTTTTCATCATCATGACTAAAAAGCATAACTTCAACAGAATTTTCTTTCAGCAGACACTCTAATTAAATCACTAGCAATATTTTCTAACTTACTTAACCCTTGCCTTTTTCTTATTCCAAGAATCACTACCAAAGTTTATCAAGTCTAACAATAGCACCATCTCTACCAGTAAATTTAGTAATTTTATCAATTTTTTTCATCATAACATAAAACATCCCCCATCAGCATAAAGAAGTTTAATATAGTCCTTTTTTCAATCCATTTTTATCAAAGTACATATTCTATATTGCCCAATTCCATGATCAATATGAACAATATAATCACCTTTTTCTAAATTATCAATATTACTAATTTTACTACCAACTTTATATTTACTTTTAATTTTTTCTTATTTTTCAACTTTTTACCAAAATAAATCATTAGAAGAAATAACAACATAATCATCATATAAAAAACCATTAACGATATATTTATTAATAATATTAATTTTATTTTTAACAATTTCATTTTTCATTAGTAATAATAACATCATTAAAATATCCAAATAAGTAACAATTCTCTTAACAACATTCTTATCATCAATACACATAATAACCGTTTTACCACTAGAAATATATTTATGAATACTTATTTTAATCTTTTTCAAAATTTCCCATATACTATCAATATTATATAAGATAAAAAATTATGTTTACACTTAACATCAAGATCAATTAAATTATCAAATTCCAACATATAAATTATATTATCGTATTTAACATCTGAATATCAAACATAGTTCGTTTTAATATTATCAGAAATTTCATTATCATAATTAATAATACTTTCTCTAAGAAACCTATAACTAGATGTTAATCTGATTATAATCATAATAAATAAGAGTAAATTATCTAAATAGTTCCATATTCCATAAACAATATCAGAAAATTAGAAAGATACCTTTTGTAAATGTATCGTTTTGATGGTGTCTGAATTTTTCTTTATCTCTGTGCCTGTGCAGCGGTTCTTGCATGAAACATGCGGAAGACACCGGTCTGCTCGATCAACTTCGTCAGGCTGTAGAAAATGATGGAATCGATCGGCCACATAATCAGGTTCTTTAAGGCACGTGCCGGAAGAAGCACCATGATTCCTTTTCCATACAGCATGCTGATCCACAGGGTGTTCAGCAGTACGTTGACAGTCAGCATAACGATGAACTTGGCTGCAAGCACACGTTTGATGGTCAGTTTTTTGCGATAGTAGAAGCATCCATACATAAAAGATGCCAGCATCGCATTAAAGGTGAATCCGAAGAAGAACGGGCCGCTCGGTTTCAGGAAGTATTTTACGACATCAAGAATGCCGGAGAAAAGACATCCTGTCACTGGTCCGAACAGGTAATCGACAAGGCGGTTCCGGGATTCCGGAAAATCAATGCGGACATAAGGTCCGATATCAATCGATGCTACCTGGTTCAGAATCATCGCCAGCGCTGCGAACATGGCACAGGCTGCGAGGGTTGTGACTGCTTTCAGCTCTTTTTTGCTGACTGCAGAAACATGTTTTTGTTTCTTTTGCTGTTTCATTTGCATTTTTCTGCATAAAAAAAATTACCTCCTTTACAGATATCTGACTACAATAGGAGATAATCTCTTGTCTCTATCTTCTGTTGCAGCGAGATGCAATTCATATACCGCAAGATTTTCTCTTTTTCGTCTCCTGGCTACTCTCTATCCCTGGGAGCACTTTACGCATATGAACTTACTCTGCAGTTGTTTTGTCCTGCTCATTATATAGTAAAATCCCTTTGATTTCAAGAGGATTTTACATTTTTTCTAATTTTTTACGATCAAATATCAGCCCCCTGCATTTTACGGTCTTTCCGGTGATAAAACGGAGACAAACGCAAACTTTTTTATCCAGCAGTTTTCCCATCAGCACAATACCTTTTCCCATCGTAACTGATTCCGATTTCGGCGCCGTAGCCAAATTCGCCGCCGTCGGTGAAGCGGGTGGAGGTGTTGACGTAGACTACAGCTGCATCGATTTCGTCCAGGAATTTCTGGGCGTGGGTGTAGTTGTTGGTGATGATTGCTTCGGAGTGTTTTGTGTTGTAGTGGTTGATGTGCGCGATCGCTTCGTCGATGGAAGAAACCGTTTTAATGGATACGATATAGTCGAGATACTCTTTTCCCCAGTCCTCTTCTGTCGCTTCTTCTGCTTCCGGCATGTATTCTCTTGCCTTTTCGTCTGCGCGCATTTCCACATGTTTTCTTTTAATCGTTCCTCCAGAACCGGGAGCAGTTTTTCACGTACATTTTCGTGTACCACAATCGATTCACACGCATTACATACGCCGACGCGCTGTGTTTTTGCGTTCAGAATAATATCCACTGCCATGGAAAGATCGGCTGTCTCATCCACGTAGATATGACAGTTTCCGGTTCCTGTCTCAATGACAGGAATCGTGCTGTTTTCCACGACAGCGCGGATCAGTCCGGCACCGCCGCGCGGAATCAGAACATCGACATAGCGGTTCATCTTCATAAACTGCGCCGTCGTCTCGCGGGAGGTATCTTCGATCAGAAGCAGGGCGTCTTCCGGCACCTGCTCCTCTTTCAGTGTTTTCCGAAGAGAGGCAACAATCGCCGTATTCGAGTGGATTGCATCGCTTCCGCCTTTTAAAATCACGACATTTCCCGTTTTGAAGCAGAGTGCAAATGCATCCGCCGTCACATTTGGACGTGCCTCGTAGATGATGCCGACAACACCGAGCGGAACGCGTTTCTGTCCGATCAGAAGACCGTTCGGGCGTTTTTCATACCGAGCACTTCCCCGATTGGGTCATCCAGTTCGGATACCTGGCACATGCCTTCTGCCATTGCTTCAATCCGGCTTTTATCCAGAAAGAGCCGGTCCAGAAGGCCCTGGGACATGCCTTTTTCTTTTCCATGCTCCATATCCAGCGCATTGGCCGCGATAATCGTTTCGGCGTCTGCCACAAGGTTTTCCGCTGCTTTTTTCAGCACACGGTTTTTCTTCTCTGTCCCCATGATGCGAAGCACAGGTTCCGCCCCACGGGCTCTTGTTCCGATTTCATCCAGACTTATCATATTCGTCTCCTCCTCGTGTTGTCTTATCGTAATTGGCTTAACGGTAAATCTTCTGTTCTGTCACCATCATCTGCGGCAGAACATCCGTCTCCTCGAACGGCACCGCATCAAACAGCTGAAACTCAAATGCCGCTGCAACCGTTGTAAACCCTGGATGTGCGGCAAGAAAGCGGTCATAAAATCCTTTTCCATATCCTACTCTGTGGCGCGCCGGATCAAAGGCCACACCGGGTACCAGCAGAAAGCCCTCTTCCCGCATGCAGACATTTCCGCCGTCCGGCTCCATAATGCCAAAATAGCCGGATTTCAGCGTGGAGAAATCTTTGATCTCATAATAAACCATATCATCGTCTTCCACGCGCGGCACAGCGACCGTCTTTCCCATTTGCAGGGCCTTCTCGATCAGATCCCGTGTCATGACTTCTTTTTTGAAGTCCATATACGCAAAAAAAGCAGTCCGCATCCAGAAACTCCGGCAGAGCCGTGATTTTTTCATAAATCATACGGCTCTTTTCCTGAATTTCTTCCTGTGTGGCTGCTCTTCTTCGGGCAAAAACTTCTTTTCTAATGTTTCCTTTTGCTTCCATAGCGCTCCCCCAGATTTACGATTGTTCCGTCTTTCTCCTGCATATCAATATTGTCGAGCTGGGTACGGAGGTTCATTTTCACGGCTGCAATATATTCTCTCCGCAGCTTCTGCTGCTCTTCTTTCTCCGCCGGTGTCAGCCCCTCTGCTTTCGCCTTGCGGGCAAGTTCGTTAATTCTCTGTATATTAATTTCCATTTTCTGTATTTCGCTCCTTTAAATTACCGGAATTTTCTCTTTATCTTACCGCAAAACACGGTATCTGTCCAGCAGATCCCAGCGAAAAAATCTGAAATCCGGTTTTCAATCACCGGATTTCAGTCTCATCTGCATAATTATCCAGCACAATCAGAACCCATGTTTTTCCAGGATTCAGCTTAATCTCATCGCCATTCCCATCCCGGTATTTTGTGACGCCCCACGGATCATCCTTGCTCCATGTCACGTCGATGGCCTTTCCGCTTTGTGATATACGTTCCCGTTCCGCCGTTTACCACATCGATATCGAGATATTCCGCATTGTCATCATACTTTTTCCAGGAACAGTACTGCACGATAATGTTCTTCACCGCAAGCTGTTCCTGTGTCATCTCATCGATCTGCGGTTCCCCGAACTGATAACGCAAATACGTGCCGCTCGCCTCATCGTACGAAAACCACGGATTGTTGTGGAAATATCCGCCCGGTGCCACATAGGCGGCATTTCGTCCCTGTTCCAGCGTTTCCGGTTCTGTCTCGGATGCAAACTGGAAAAATCCGTCATAACCGTCTTTGTAAGATGTCCGGTAGCCGCAGAGATCGATTCCCGCTGCAATCCCGGCCGCATCCAAATACGCATTGTGCGGCGACGGACGATCCGACGTCCGGTAATACACCTGTTCCGAATACTCCATGCCGTTCACATTGTCTATGTGATCCGATTCGAGCAGCGGAATCGCATACGCCGCCTGTCCATAGTGGTAATACAGAGCGTCAAATCCCGCTGCCAGATACACATAATATTCGCGGCAACTCCGCACCGATCCGATCTTTTCGAGATCATCATAGTTTTCAAACAGCCCCATCAGGCGCGTAATGCCGCCTTCGACCGGCGCTTCATAGATCACTCCCGCACGGCTGATACCGCTCTGCGGGCAGGCGCTGATGATATTGCTCAGCATGACCGCCACCGGGCGCCTTCTTCCCTGTACTTCGGCGACAGGTTCTCCTGTCAGATAACTTTTCACCATACCTTCCGGCAGCGCATCCTCCGCGGGTGTCGGCTCAATCGCTTCCGGAACCAGCGGTTCCGGTGCCGGATCTTCGGTCGGGACCGGTGGTTCCGTAGCTTTCGTTTCTGTCTTGCTTTCCCCTGCTGTCTCTTCTGAGACATAAGAAGTTCCTGCCGATGCAGTTTCCGGTGCTGTTTCCCCAATTTTCCGGCAGCCGAACAGCATCATGCTTTCCAGCAGAGCAATCCCCAATGTGTAAAACCCTCTTTTTTGATAAAGACCCCTCCTTTTCTTCTTTCAATCAGTCTCTTGTGATACCGAGACGCTGCAGCACCTCTTCCTGCTTTGCCTCCATCACGGCTGCTTCCTCCGGTGTCATATGATCATAACCCAGAAGATGCAGCATACTGTGTGCAACAAGAAAAGCAAACTCACGTTTTAAGGAATGACCGTATTCCTCCGCCTGCGCTCTTGCGCGTGCAACAGAAATCACAATATCACCCAGCATCAGCTCACCGCTGTCCGGGTTAAAACAGTCATCTCCCTCTTCCGTCTCCAGAAAATCGAACGAAGCCGGAGAAGGATAATCTACCATCGGGAAAGAAAGCACGTCTGTCTCCCGGTCAATGTTTCTGTGTTCCCGGTTCATGGTGCGGATATTTTCCGGATCAGTCAGAATCAGTTCTACTTCTGCCTCATACGGGCACGCTTCCTGATCCAGCACACCATTGATTACCGCTGCTGCAACCTCTTCCGGATCAAATCCAAGGTCAAAATCCTGTTCATTTTCAAACGTCAGTGTCATTTATTTTCCCTCCGTTTTCTCGTCGTACTTTTTGCTCTGCCGCTGTGATTTTCCGGCTTTGCTTTCTTTTCATATTCATCGTAAGCCTGTACAATCTTCTGCACCAGCGGATGACGGACAACGTCCTTGCTCGTCAGCTCGCAGAAAGAAATTCCGTCTACTTTTTTCAGTACCTGCATTGCCACATCAAGGCCGGAGCGTGTGCCGGAAGGAAGGTCCTTCTGAGAGGCGTCTCCGGTTACAATGACTTTGGAACCGAAACCGATACGGGTCAGAAACATCTTCATCTGCGCCGGTGTCGTATTCTGTGCCTCATCGAGGATAATAAACGCATTGTCGAGCGTACGGCCTCGCATGTACGCGAGCGGCGCAACCTCAATCAGGCCTTTTTCCATGTTTTTCTGGAAGCTCTCTGCTCCCATGATCTGATACAGCGCGTCGTAGAGCGGCCGCAGATACGGGTCAATTTTGCTCTGCAGGTCGCCAGGCAGGAAACCGAGTTTTTCACCCGCCTCAATCGCCGGACGCGTCAGGATAATACGGCCTACTTCATCGTTTCGGAACGCGGTGATCGCCATCGCCATCGCAAGGTATGTTTTTCCGGTTCCGGCAGGGCCGACGCCGAAGACGATCATCTTTTCCCGGATCGCATCCACGTACGCTTTCTGACCGAGTGTTTTCGGTTTGACCGGACGGCCTGCGACCGTGTGGCAGATGCAGTCACTGTCGATTTCCGCAAGGCTGCTTCCGCTGTCCTCCATAACAAGTGAGATTGCATAATTGACGTTCTGTGTCGTGATATCGTTTCCGCGGCGTGAAAGCTCCAGAAGCTGTGTCAGACATTCCTTTGCGCGCGCTGCATTCGATGCCGGGCCTACAATTTTTAAAACGCCGTCCCGGGAGACCAGCGTAACCGCCAGGGATCTCTCCAGGATTTTGATGTGTTCATCAAACTGGCCGAATACTTTCTTTTCATGTTCGATGGGCAGTTCCATCTGCAGTTCTATCATGTTGTTATTGCTGTTCATCTACCATTGATTCCTTTCCATCCGACACCTTCTGCATTTCGCAGGGCTGTGCTTCTACGGCCCGTTCTATCACGCAAAGTGTCCCTTTTGTGATACATGACGTATCGTTAAGTTCTATTGTAACATGATTCTCCGATATTTGAAGTCCTTTTTCTGATAAATTTCTGCGGAATTTCTGAAAATTCTGCGAGGCTTTTTCTTTTGCCTCGTGTTCTGAGTAGGTTTCTTTCTGAACTTCAAAAGGAAATTTCTGACGGTAGCCGAAATAAAACGGAAGGGCAAAGTTTTCTGTCAGATAGAGCTGCTGAAGGGACACTTCCTCGTCTGCTCCATTTTCCCTTTTCTCTGTTTTCTGATCCGCCGTTCCGGTCATGCTCCGCAAACTCTCCACAAAATTCTCCGGCAGCAGATTTCCAAGGAAAAATCGGTAAGCAGAAATCTGGAATACCGGCGTTTTTTCTCTGCTTTCTGATATGTCCGTACCGTATGGGAAAGCGGAAAGGTATCATAATAGTACCACGTCGTCTCAAGGTCAATATCCGCGTCTGCGTGAACATAAGAATAATCATACGTTTCCCCACTGTCATTCACAAGCGGAATCTCGCCCTTTACAAGAATGTCTCCCGCTTGACATGTATCACCGGGGAGCACCTGCGGAATGCCGTTCCGTGTGATAATACGCACGACCGTCCCTTCTTTTTTTTTCGCCACAAGATTCTGCGGATCATCTGCTTTTTCTTCGATCACATAGCCGTCTACGTTTTCTTTTACCGCAAGGACAAGCTGCGTCCCTTCTATTTTTGCGGACACCCAGGTCAGATTGGGAAACTGCTCCCGCAGATACGATGCGGTCTGGCTGCAGTCCACTCGTTTTTCCAGATTCCATGATGAATCCCGGCCGCGTCAAGGCTGTTTAAGATCGTCTGCGTACTGTTCGCGTAATTTCCTTCCACATGAATATTCCAGATGAACTGCGACAGCGTGTAAAGTCCCGCCAGGCAGAGAAAAATACCAATAAAAAATGCCTTTCTTTTTAAACTTCGCCGGTAAAAGAAAGGCAGTCCCTGTTTTTTCTGTATTCGGATGCGCACACCGCTCTTGCGGCGGATCGGCAGGAGGCGGAAAAAATCTTCCGGCAGAAGGCTCATCTCAAAGCAGCCCTTGTGTTCTGTCACGTCCCACAGTGTGATGTTATGGTGCCCGCACAGATTGAAAAAACGCTCCGGTTCACGGCCCGTCACACGAATCCGCACACTGCCTTTCCAGAAAGCCTTTCCCCTCTGCAAACGCACACCCCCTTTTCAGCATTGGAATGATTGGAATCATTACACTTATTGAAACGTCACCTGATCGATTCTCCCTTCCACCCGCATCTCCTCCCCGGAATACGAAACAATCCGGATTCCCTCTCCCACAAGGAGCAGCCTGCCATATTGTGTAAGCACACAGAGGCGGCACGCATTATATTCCAGAATCCTGCGGTAATTTTCAATCTGCACTTCTCTCCCGCCGTAAAACGCCACAACCGGCTCACCAAAAGCAAGATCTGACGGAACCTGCATCACCGAAAGCACCTCCCCGCCCGGCGGATGGAGTGATTTTTTCTGCTTTTTCTTTTTTCGCATCCAAAACCTCCTCCGCTTTGCGGGTCTGCTTTTTGTTCTATCGCTATTTTATGCAGAAAAAAAGCACAAAAATACCCCGCAGCCGCTGGGGTTTCCTGCCCGATCAGGCTGCGGGGTTTCATTTCTCTTTTTTAAAAACATTTTTTTGCAGGGTTCATACCCCTGGGCTTCTGCATTTTCTCTCGTCATCTGATATGCCCGATCCGGATTCATTCTGCCGCAGTTATTTTTGTTATGGTACTTCGATCCGGTCTCTGAAATCCACACGAGCTGTCCTCCATACGGATCCGATTCCTGCGGAGCTTCCGTTACCTGTGGTTCTTCGGCAGTCACTGCCGGCTGCGTTTCTTCCGCTGCCTGCGTTTCAACGGTTTCTTCCGCCGCAGCTTCTATGGTTGGCTCAGGTGTCGGCGTCTCGGTCGGGTCAGCCGTTGGAGTTGGGGTAGCAGTCGGAGTCGGGGTAGCAGTCGGCGTTGGTGTTTCGGTCGGTGTTGCTGTCGGCGTTGGTGTTGATGTTTCAGTCGGGGTCGGCGTCGCTTTTTTTTCGTCGGCGCTGCCGTAACGCTGACGGAAACAGACTCTGCAGATGCCTTCTGTGTTTCCTTACTGCTGTACGTCACAGGTGTCAGCGCACAGGCGGAAACCAGCAGCAACACAGGAAGCAGCACAGGAAGTGCTTTCGCCACATGAAACCGTTTCTTTATCGTATTCCAGGTAACCGGAAGCAGGAAGATTCCAAGCAGCAGCAGTGACAATGCATATGCCTTCTCCTCTTTCCAGTAACCGGCTCCCGCCAGCATCATCAGAATACCGAACAGATACCTGAGAAAATTTCCTGCCTTTCTCAGCATATTTCATTCCCCCTCTTATGTACTTTCTGAATTTCTTACAGCGAAATCCTCTATTATAAATACGTTTGAAAGAATGGAAAATTACATCACAGATTACGATTCTTTATAGAAAATCATGCTGAACCATATGACCATATGCTCGCCGAGGTAATAATCCATCATGTTTTTTTACAATCAGGTTTGCAACAACGATGCCGTGGCTCTCGATGCATGGATGCATCAGTTCAAGATGGCGGCAGCCGCCTCTCGGGTAGGTACATTTATCACAGAGCTGGCAGGAATCGGAGGAAAGGGCGAAGGTGAGCAGGGTTTTGTCTTTTAAATGCTGCTCGATTTCGCGTGTGATTTTTTCGTGCTCCGATTTTGTTTTTAATGTCTCATCCATATCCATGATTGTCCACTTCTGCGATGCTGGAGAAGAACAGAACGTGATCGTAGTTCATGCAACGCTCCTTACAGACCTCAACAGTGCCGACCGCCGGCGGGCAGGACCAGGAGGCTCCGTAGCGGGAGCACTCCTTTTTGCAGATCTGGCGGACCCGGTCATTGAATTCGATGTCCTCCGGTTTTACAAATGCATACTGATAGATAGGAAACTGGGTAATATATTCTTCGATTTCTGTCTGTGTCATTTTGTCATCCCTTCTCTTTTGTTACAGATCTTTTTCCAAAAAGCAAATACCATATTCCAGTACGTCTGGAGCATGCGCCCTCTGGTTCCAAACAATTCATGCTTTGCGCCCGGTACTTTTACCATTTTTGCCATGCCGGGACGGCGTTCTGCCATTTTCCGGATCATCCGCTCCTGGGCACGGTTGGACACAAGATGATCGTTCTCCGCCTGAAATAAAAGGACAGGAGCCTCGATCCGTTTCCATCCGCTCCGCATCAGATCGCGGTACAGATGTGCGGCGGCATGGAGCCATCCGTAAGAAGCGGCATTTAGGTGATACAGCGGCTCTTTTTTCCCGCTTCTGCTGGTAATAGAGAAAGCGCGGACGGGAGAGGGACGAACTTTGTTTAAAGCTTTCGATTCCCTGGTATGGTTTCTGTCCTACCACATACTGTGTGCCTCGTTCTGTGGCACAGGCAAAAGCTGCGATCCGTTTTGCATCGGCGAACGGCACTTTTTCCGGTCAGCGGACGGATCATCGGCGAACTCAAGACCACTTTCCGGAACAGATGCGGCGCTTTGGCGGCCGCTGCTGCTGCGATTCCGCCGCCCATCGAGTGAGAATAGAGAACGAGCGGAAGACCGCATGCCTCTGCTTTTGCTTTTCGTGCAACAAAGAGCAGATCTTCTACATAACGATGGTAGGAATCGACATAAACAAGCGACGGATCATCCACCAGACGGTAGCTCTTTCCGTGGCCGCAGTGTTCCGGCAGATAAACATGAAAATGCTCTTTGATAAAATAATACACGATCTCTTTATATTTCTCTGCATTTTCCGTAAAACCGTGTGAGATTACAACAACACCTCTCGGACGGAATGCGCGGTAACGAAGAACATGAATCGGATGACCGCTCTCCCTTTCCCAGTAAAATTCTTCTGCATGAGCGGCGAGGTACGGCTCCACACCATTCTGCATCCGCTCCGCATAATTTTTTTCCTGTAATACGCGTGTTCTCATTAGCAAATCACCTGCTTTCATCCAGATACGAAAGGATATCCTGAAGATTGTCGATGGTACAGTCCGGTGTAACTTCAATTTTGTTCGGAAGATGATCCGGGTTGTACCAGCAGGTCAGGATTCCTGCATTTTTTCCGCCGCGGATATCACTTGTGAGGGAGTCGCCGACGATCACAACCTCATCCGGTGCATAACTTCCGATTTCGTTCCATACCGCATCAAAAAAAAGCCTTCTGCGGCTTGTCCACACCGACCTAGAAGCTGATCAAGCCCGGAAAAGCGGAGTTTACGCTCCTGTGCAACAGTGGTTCCATTTGTTACTGCATACTGTTTTACGGTAGCTTTCAGCTGTTTTACCAGTTCATCTCCGTGATCGCAGAAGAAAGCCTTATCGCCGAGGCGGATCTGATATCCATCATTGAATACCTTTACCTGATCCGTCGGCAGTCCTTCCGATTCAAAAAAATTCATGGAACCGTCCAAGCATCACCTGTTCTCTCGTAAGCTCTCCCGTCTCCAGCCGCTCCCAGTAACCGCGGTTGATCACGCTGTAGCGCTGCAGCATTTCGTCCGTGCAGGTTCCCATATGAAACTTGTTGAAACAGTACTCAATTGCATATCGTTCCGACATCTTAAAATTCAGAAGTGTTCCGTCGATGTCCCACAAAAAATTACTTTTATCAAAGAGAAATCCTCCCTTGGTTTCATTTGTATTTTCCAATTATCTGTTTTTCATTCTAGCATAGATTACAAATACGATCAATTGTATTTTAGGCATTGTATCTTTTGAGAAAAAGTGCTACGATAAAAAAGAATTTCCGTGAAAAAGAAAAGGAAGAAGGAAGAAACACTATGAAATTTACTTATCCAGCCGTTTTTCATAAAAACCGAACAGGGAACCTACGAAGGTTATTTTCCAGATCTCGCCTGCTGCTATGCAAAAGGGGATACCCTCGACGAGGCGCTGGAAGATGCCATTCACTCCGCCTATGACTGGATCTCTCTGGAACTGACGGAAGAAGAACCTGATTTTCCGCCGGTATCGGATGTAGCAGATCTCGGGAAAAGCGAAGGTGAAATTGCAAGAAATATTGCCGTCAACATCCGGCTTTTTGAGGGATGGGACGAATAAGTTCAAAAAGAAAGAAAAACCGTATTGCTGCGATATTCAAAACGCGGCGATACGGTTTTTTTTTTATCTCTTCCAGGTTTTCAGCATCTCTTTTTCTTCTTTGCTGATCCGCAGCGACTCTCTGATTTTCTGAATTGTTTTGTTATGTGTCCAGTCATCGAGACTGTTTTCTTTCAGCAGTTTCTGTGTTTTTCCGGAAAATGAATATAACAGATCGATACTGCCCAGGCGACGGCCATTTTACGTAATAGCCATCGTGATGAATCTTTTTTCATCTCCTCCAGCACAGCATCGATATACGCTTCGTTGATAAAAAGTCCAGCAGACACACAACACCAAACCGGATTTCATATTCCCGGCTGCTTTTCAGCCATTTCTGCAGATATCCATACCAATACTCCTGGTCTTTCTTCATAAAATGGCACGTTGCACAGGAGCTGTCACAGATTCCCCAGCTGTTGATCATCGGCACGAAGCGGTCCAGTTCTGCCGTCTGTTCTTCACGGGTCAGCTTTCCGTAGCCGATCATCATTCCGCGGATCAGAAGCTCCTCGTAGACTTCCGGATTAAACTGTTCGGTATAAACTTCATAGTGGTCTCTTGCTGTCGCTTTTTGCAATCCGTCGCGAAACCGGAATGCGGACACCAAGAATCCGACAGTTCTGTCCCGGAACAAGAGAGCTGTGAAATTCCCGGTATTTTGCATCTATATTGCTTTCCAGTTCTGCCCGAATGGCTTGCATTACTTCCTGTTCCATATGATTCCCCCTCTCTTTTCTTTCTCTTTAAGATGTTTTACACGCTTTTTACAAATGTTTAACCCTGTTATTTCTGCACTTCTGATAAGATAAAATTAAAGTAAACGATAACATCCACCCTGCCAAATGCCAGATCTTTTCCGGCTGAAAGGTGAGTCTTATGAGAAAGAAATATACATTTTTCAAAATATTCCATTCCTGTGCAAATTTCAGAAGCAGCCAGCCCTTGCAGAAGAAGCGCCAGTTGTTTCCACAACGCTGTCTATTCCGTTTTCCGGACCCGCAGAAAGATCCTTATATTTTACCGAAAACCCGGATTTTACCGCTCCCTCTGCCGGTATCCATTCCCGTCGTTTTCCGGGAAGCCGGATCTTTCTATATTCCAGCGATCCCGAGCACGATCTTGCGGCAGTTCCATCCTCTCTTTTCGATGTGCTGCACCGCTATTTTGCCGTCCATTCACCGGATGATGTCGTTTTATGGAAAGATGGCATTCTCTCCTTCCAGACCATGGAAAATCAGCCGCAGCCGTTGACTGCTCTTTGTACACCGGATGATGCACGGGATTCCAAAATCATTCCGTTCCCCACACTGTCAGAACGGCAGTGCATTTCACAGTAACTGCTATTTAGCCCAAACCAGCAGGAGCATGATGGAAAATACCCCTTTCCGTCATGCTCCATTTTTACTCAATTCCGAGAATTCCACTAATCCGCTCTTTCGAAAGCCCCGCGCCGATTACAATCAGCACTTCCTGGCTCTCCGGCACTGCCTGGAATGTCATCTGTTCCCGCGTCGCATTGATTTCGCTCCACACAGTTTCGCCCGTCTTTACAATTCCTTTGATCCGGAATACATTGCCGCATGATGGATCCGCAAAGATTGCTTCTGCTGCCTTTTTTCAGCGCTTCTTCCGTAATCTTCGGCTCCAGAAAGCAGAGCGAATCAAATGTCTGCTGCTCGCCGAAATCCAGCTTCCGGTAATCCTCCGAACGGTAACTGCATTCGAGAGCATTTTGAAATCATCCTCTGTCAGATCATCCCAGTTTTTCTGTAAAATTTCTGCATCAGAAAACTGTCTTCTGCAGCCTGCCTGCTCGAGCGTGCGGTTCAGATGGGCAATCGTTTCTTCTTTCTTTTCCTCCGAAACATTCTGTACTTTGCTCAGCACGATTTTACCAGCGTTCGCCGCCTCGGAAGCCAGCAGATACTCTTCTTCCTCCGACAGCTTCTCATCGAGCCCGGCATCCAGAATCGTGATGACGCTTCCCGCCTCATACCAGCGGTTCAGCGGCTCGTCGTACAGCGTGTCAAAGAACTCATCCACATCGTAAATCCCCGACGGTTCCACGAGAATGCGGTCGTAGCCGCTCATGCCCATCGAGATCAGTTTCGTGCGGAACCGTCTGCGGTGTGTCTCTTTGTCGCATCCGCCGGAAATCATCTCCAGCTCGCACTGATCTCCGCGCAGTTCCTGTAGAAGCAGCATATCCACATTGACTGCCCCAAAATCATTCTCCAGGATGCCGATGTTCTTTCCCTGTGCCATCAGATACTTTGCGTACTGTTTCAAAAAAGTCGTCTTCCCTGAGCCAAGGAAGCCTGTAATCAGATCAATTTTAATCATTTCTGCTGTCCTTTCTGCTGTCTTTTTCCGTCTGCAGCCTGCGGAGCTTCGAACACTCTATTTTCGTCTGCGCTCTTTGCCGGTAAATGTATCGATGTCTATGCGCCATACGGCAACGCGCTCCACCATCTCCGGCAGAAAAAGCGATCTTCGCCTCCGGTGCGATATGCGCCATGATTTTTTCCAGGCCTTTCTTCTTTTTACCTCCGGATCTGTCACCTCCGTGATGGTTCCGTTTCCCATGATACTGCGGTACGCATAGGAATACGCACACGTATAGTCACCTGTAATCACTTCATGGTTGTAATCCATCTCCACCGCCACGCGCGGATCCGCTGCAAATGCAGCCGCCTTCCGCCCTTCTTTTGCCCCATGCAGGTACAGACAGACGTGAAGAGTTCCATCTTCTTCCCGGACATCATATCCATAATTCATCGGCACGATAAACATGCCTTCCTCATCCATCGCCCCGATCCGCACAACCTCGCAGCTTTCCAGAATTTCTCTTAAAATTTCAGGATCTGTAATCTCCCGCTTTTTAAACGCATTTCACGCATCGCAATCACACCTCTCTTATTCGCAGCTATTTATGATATGGCTCCCCGCAGTTAATGCGGTAGCTCCGGTAAATCTGTTCCAGCAGAATAACCCGCATCAACTGATGCGGAAATGTCATTTTCGAAAAACTGAGCGCATAGTTCGAACGCTTCAGAACTTCCTCGCCAAGCCCTAAGGAACCGCCGATCACAAAAAAATAATATGGCTCGTTCCCTGCACGCCGAGCGTATCTATTTTCTGGGCCAGCTCCTCGGATGTGAGCTGTTTTCCCTTAATTTCAATGTAATCAGATAAGCGTCATCCCGGATATATTTGAGAAGGCGCTCTGCTTCTTTATTTTTTGATATTCGTCTCTACGGTTTCACTCGCGTTGTCCGGCGTTTTTCATCCGCCACCTCGATAATTTCCAGCTTTGCATAGCGGCTGAGGCGCTTCGAATACTCGGCGATCGCATCCCGCAGATATTTCTCTTTGATTTTTTCCTACTGTTAATATCGTAATTTTCATTCTGTAATCTTAAAACCCTTTCGGATATCTGTCAAAAACACCAAAAAGCCATATAGATCACTTTTTGTCCGCGTCTATATGGCTTTTAGTTTAGAAAAAAGCAATGCCTTATGCATTTTTGCTTTTGATATACTCATCAATTCCTTTAGCTCCGGCTTTTCCGGCACCCATAGCAAGGATAACGGTTGCTGCACCTGTTACAGCGTCACCGCCGGCGTAAACGCCCTCTTTGCTGGTCTTTCCGGTTTCTTCCTCAGCTACGATACATTTTCTTCTGTTGACATCCAGACCGTAGGTGGTGGAAGAAATCAGCGGGTTCGGGGAAGTGCCAAGAGACATGATAACTTCGTCTACTTCAATTTCGAACTCAGATCCTGGAATCTCAACCGGTCTTCTTCTTCCGGAAGCGTCCGGCTCGCCAAGTTCCATACGGATGCAGCGGATACCGGTTACCCAGTCTTTGTCGTCGGTCAGAATTTCTACCGGGTTGGTCAGAAGGTCAAAGATGATACCTTCCTCTTTTTTGCATGATGAACTTCCTCTGCACGGGCCGGAAGCTCTGCCTCAGTACGACGGTAAATAACGTGTACCTCTGCGCCGAGACGAAGTGCGGTTCTTGCAGCGTCCATAGCTACGTTTCCGCCTCCGACAACAGCAACCTTCTTTCCTGCGAAGATCGGGGTATCATAATTCTCGTCAAACGCCTTCATCAGGTTGCTTCTTGTGAGGTACTCGTTCGCTGAGAACACGCCGTTTGCGTTCTCACCCGGGATTCCCATGAATCTCGGAAGACCTGCGCCAGAACCAATGAAGACTGCTTCAAATCCTTCGTCTTTTAACAGCTCGTCGATGGTAACGGATTTTCCGATGATAACGTTGGTCTCAATTTTAACACCGAGAGATTTTACATTCTCGATTTCAGCGGCAACGACTTTGTCTTTCGGAAGACGGAACTCCGGAATACCGTAGACTTAAGACGCCGCCTGCTTTGTGAAGAGCCTCGAAGATAGTTACATCATAGCCCATCTTTGCAAGGTCTCCTGCGCAGGTAAGACCTGCAGGGCCGGAACCGATAACCGCGATCTTGTGGCCGTTTTTCTCTGCTGCCGGAACCGGTTTGATACCGTTTTCTTTTTGCCCAGTCTGCAACGAAACGCTCCAGTTTTCCGATGGATACAGGCTCTCCCTTGATTCCGCGGATACATTTCCCCTCGCACTGGCTCTCCTGCGGGCATACACGGCCGCAGACTGCCGGGAGTGCACTGGACTCACCGATAATTTTGTATGCTTCCTCGAAGTTTCCTTCTTTTACCTGTGCAATGAATGCCGGAATGTTGATATTAACCGGGCATCCTGTGATACATTTTGCATTTTTACAGCCCAGGCAGCGCTGTGCTTCTTCTACTGCTTCGTCTTTGTTGTATCCGAGACATACCTCGTCAAAATTTGTGGCACGTACCTTCGGCTCCTGCTCACGTACCGGTACTCTGTTTAATCCCTTTGCCATTATTTGTCACCTCCGCACTGGCCGCATCCGCCGTGATGGGTTGCGCCTTCCTGGTATCTTAAAGAGAGCTCTGCCCTCTTCGGTCTTATACATCTGCTGACGCTTCATTGCTTCGTCAAAATTTACGGCATGTCCGTCAAATTCCGGTCCGTCTACGCAGGCGAACTTCACTTCGTCACCTACCATTACACGACAGGCACCACACATACCAGTACCGTCTACCATAATCGGGTTTAAGCTTACGACTGTCGGAATCTCAAGTTTTTTTGTGAGCAGACATACGAATTTCATCATGATCATCGGTCCGATCGCTACGCACACATCGTACTTCTTGCCCTGGTTCTGTACAAGGTCGCGGAGTACATCGGTACCCATACCTTTTCTTACGTAAGAACCATCGTCTGTGGTTATGTACAGATTGCTGACAGCAGACATTTCTTTCTCGAGAATAACGAGATCTTTTGTCTTTGCTCCGACAATGGCGTCAGCAGTGATTCCATGCTCATGCAGCCATTTTAACTGCGGGTAAACCGGTGCAGTTCCAACACCGCCGGCTACGAATACGATCCGTTTTTTCTTCAGTTCTTCGATATCTTCGCTGCAGAACTCGGACGGCTGTCCCAGAGGTCCTACGAAATCCATGACCGCTTTGAGATCTTTCATTTTTTTGGTAGATTCTCCGATCGGCATGAATACGATGGTGATAGTTCCTGCTTCTCTGTCATAATCACAAATAGTAAGTGGAATTCTTTCTCCTTCTTCATCTGCCTTGACAATAACAAACTGTCCCGGGAGGCAGTGCTGTGCTACTCGCGGTGCTTCTACTACCATACGGTAGATGTTATTCGCGAGCATTTCCGCTTCTTGAATCTTGTACATAATATCCTCCTAATCTTGTTAGAAATATTTTAACAAAAGCACGACTTGGATTTTCGCGCATTTTATGTTAATACTTTATCACGTTTCCGGTTATTTGTAAACAACGGACAACGTCTTTTCCCATCATCCGTGTTCCTCCAGATAATTTTCGAACTGTTCCATGGACATCAGAACTTTTCTCGGCTTGGTTCCTTCCTCCGGTCCTACGACACCGGCATCCGCGAGCTGGTCCATGATTCTGGCCGCGCGGTTGAAACCGATTTTCAGCACTCTCTGGAGCATGCCGATCGATGCCTTATCTTTTTTCGATGATAAATTTTCCGGCTTCCACGAAGTAATTATCGCGGTTATCTCCGCCGCCTGCGGCAGAACCGCCATCCAGGCTTACGGTGTGAATCCGTTTTTCGATATCCGGATCATAAGCGTTCTCGCCGTAGTGATCTTTTAAGTAGGCAACGACATCGCTGACCTCTTTATCCGAAACAAAGGATCCCTGCAGACGGGCCGGTTTCTGGTAATCCTGCGGCTTGTAGAGCATATCGCCTTTTCAAGCAGTTTTCCGCACCTCCCATGTCGAGGATCGTACGGGAATCTACGCTGGAAGAAACCGAGAATGCAATACGGGACGGCATATTTGCTTTGATAAGACCAGTGATGACATTGACGGAAGGTCTCTGTGTTGCAATAATCAGATGGATGCCGGCCGCACGGGCAAGCTGTGCCAGACGGCAGATCGCATCCTCCACTTCTCCCGGCGCAACCATCATCAGGTCGGCAAGCTCGTCCACGATAATGACGATCTGCGGCAGTTTTTCCGGTTTTTTGCCGTTTTCATCCGGCGGCAGCTCGGCAACTTTCGCATTGTAGCCTTTCATATCGCGCACGTTGAATTCCGCAAATTTGTTATAACGGTCTGTCATCTCCGCAACCGCCCAGTTCAGAGCTCCGGAAGCCTTTTTTCGGGTCTGTGACAACAGGGATAAAAAGGTGCGGAATGCCGTTATAAACAGAAAGCTCAACGACCTTCGGGTCAATCATGATCAGTTTGACGTCTTCCGGTTTTGCCTTATAAATAATACTCATAATCAGCGTGTTGATGCAGACTGATTTACCGGAACCGGTCGCACCGGCGATCAGAAGATGAGGCATTTTCGCGATATCTGCGATGACCGGCTGACCGGCGATATCTTTTCCGACAGCAAAGGCCAGATTCGAAGAAAAGTTCTTAAACTCTGGTGTTTCAAGAAGATCACGCAGCATCACGGCCGTGTTCGTCTTATTTGGAACCTCGATTCCGACTGCGGATTTTCCCGGGATCGGTGCCTCAATGCGGACATCTGCTGCTGCAAGACTCAGCTTGATATCGTCGGTCAATCCGACAATCCGGCTTACTTTCACGCCCTGTTCCGGCATCAGCTCATACCGTGTGACGGTCGGTCCGCAGCTTACGTTATTGACTGTAACTTTGACACCGAAGCTGTCCAGCGTCTCCTCCAGTTTCCGCGCTACTTCCCGCAAATGCGCATCGGAATCGCCCATGGCACCGCGCATCCCTTTTTCAGAAGATTCATCGGCGGTGTTTTTTGTACTCCGGCCGCTTTTCCTCTGCTTTTTTCCCGATTTCCTGACGAATGCCGTCTACATCCGCCTCGATCTCTTCATGGAAGACCGCGGATTTCTCGTATGATCCGCAGACGTTTTCTCTTTTTTCGCCTCTTCTGCAGCTTGCCGTGTCATCTCCGGTTCCGTCTTTTCCGGCTCTTCAGCCGGCACAGAACCACGGTGAATCGAAAGCTCCGGCATATCCATCTGATGGGTATCGTCGTTTTCGTTTAAATCAGCCTTCGATTCCACATGAGAAAGAAGGCGGGATTTCTTTTTCTTCCCGGCTTTTTTCGGTTCCTCCACTGGCTCAAGAATCAGCTCTTTTCCTTCCTCTTCCTCCATCGCAGCTTGGCGCGCCAGACGCTCCTGGCGGCGCTCCTCCGCCATCCGGCGGTGGTCATTCGTCTTTTCATGGATCGGCGCGAGAATCGGCTTCTGCGTCATCACGATCACGGAAATCACGATGGCGATCACAATAATCACCCACGCACCGATCTGGCCGAATCCCATGCCGAGAATTTTCACGACAGACCCTCCTAAGATTCCTCCGCCGAGATGATCGTAGGCGCTGTCAAACTAGTAATCCAGAAATGTCGTATCTCTCGTATAGCCGGACGCCAGAAGCTGCATAAAAGCGCAGAAAAAGACGAAACAGCTGATCGCCCCCGGTTTTCCGCACAATTAAAAAGTTCTGTCTGTTTGCTATGTAAAATGCTGTTCCAAAGAAGATCAGAACCGGTGCTGCCCACTCTGTCACGCCGAAAAGGCCGAAAAAGAAGTCGCAGACAGCCTGTCCGATCACGCCGCCCATACCGAAATTACTGAGCATCAGCAGAATCGAAACAGCAAGCACGGAAAGCAGAATAATTTCTGCGCGCACTCCCTCGTCCATCGGCTCACGGACTGTGTTTTTCCTTGTGCCGGAGGTACGTTTTGCGGTACTGCTCTTTTTCGCCGTTGTTTTTCTGGCCGTTGTTTGGGTCTGTTTCTTTTTGCTGTTCCGGAAGCAGAAGTTTTTTCTTTGTCTTCCCGCTTCCCTTTGTTGTATTTGCCATGCAGAACTTCTCCCCTTTCTCGTATTACAGCAGAAAATATCCTGCAATGGAGAATGTCCCGACAAGAAGACAGTACAAAGCAAAATATTTCAGTTTCCGTTTTTTCACCACACGCATCAGAATACGGATCGTAAAGTAACCGGCAAGTGCCGCCATGAAAACGCCGACCAGATATACCGGATGAAAAACAATTTTATTTTTTCCCATGGTCGCAATTTCAACGATCGTTGCCCCGATAATCGCCGGAACACTCACAATCAGAGAGTATTTCACAGCGTACGAACGGGTCATGCCGCCGATCACACACGCAGAAATAGTCGAACCAAGACGGGAAAGCCCCGGAATCGTGGAAAAGCCTTGGAAGAATCCGGCAATCAGTGCATCTTTCGGCTTCAAATTTTTCTGCGTTTTTTCTCCCTCCGGAAGCATATCTGCCACCACAAGCAGAATCGCCGTCAGATACAGACCAACGCCAGGTGCCAGCAGATTCGAGGAGGTCAGTGTGACAAGGCTCTGAATCATGCCGCCGATTACAGCAGTCGGGATGGTGGGCAGAATCAGCAGGAAAGCAAGCATACGGTAGTTGCTGCCGAGCACCTTCCGGTACTGCTTTCCCTCCTGATGCTGACTGGAAAAGTGTTCCTTTAAATTATGAAACAGATCGATTATGATTCCGCACAACGCGAGGAAGAGACGTTTCCATTCCTTCGAAAATGTGAGCAGAATTGCAATCATGGAGCCAAAGTGCAAAAAGCACATTGAAAAACACCGTCTGTATATCTTCGATCTTCATAAAGTGACGGAAGATAATCAGATGTGCGGAGCTGCTGATCGGCAGGAATTCCGTGATTCCCTGGATCAGACCCAGAAATAAAGCTTCTATTACTGTCATTTTTTATCCTGTTCCCTTATTTTTCTCTTTTGTGAAAGTCCGGACAAAACTTCCGTTCGAATTTTCACAGCGAACTCATTCTAACACAAAATCCCCTGAAACACAAGCCGCGCCGTGAAGTCAATTTTCTGTCCCTGCTGCCTTTTTCATCAGCTCATTCAGCTTTTCGAGCGCGCGGGCAATGCCGCCGACCTCGTCGATCAGGCCTTCTTCCACTGCCTGCGGGCCGTCCAGCATTGTTCCGACATCCTTGACCAGCATTTTCGTATCGAGCATCAGCTCCTCGAGCCGTTCCTTGGTGATTTTAGAATGGGCCGATACAAAACCTGTGATCCGATCCTGCGTCTTTTCCATATTACGGTACGTCTGTGCAACACCGATGAACATGCCGTTTGTACGCACCGGGTGAATGACCATGGTGGCACTCGGCACGATCAGCGAATAGTCTGCTGCAACGGCGAGCGGGACACCGATCGAATGACCGCCCCCTAAAACGAGCGATACCGCAGGCTTTCGCATGGACGCAATCATCTCTGCAATTGCAAGACCGGCCTCCACATCTCCGCCTACGGTATTCAGGAGAATCAGAAGACCATCAATACTTTTGTCCTCCTCGGCACGGGCAAGAGCAGGGAGAATGTGCTCATAGCGCGTCGCTTTCGTGCGCTCGCCGAGTGATTCATGCCCCTCCACCTCGCCGATAATGGACAGCAGATAAATGTTGGTCTTCAGTTCTACAATATTTTCTTTTTCTGTCTGGTTTTCTGTGATTCTGCCATACGGATTTCCTCTTTTCTGCTATTCCAAAATAGCTTCATCAGTATGCGCAGATTCTTATGATTCTATGTAATTTCCAGTGAAATTACTCGTCCAGGTTGGTGTATACGTACTGTACGTCGTCGTCGTCATCCAGCAGATCCAGTGTACGGTTCAGGTCTTTTAATGCCTGCGGATCGGTCAGTTCTACGTAGGTCTGTGGGATCATGGTAACGTCTGCCTCTGCCATGGCGATACCGTCTTTCTCCAGAGCCTCACGTACTGCGGAGAAGTCATCCGGATCGGTGATGATTTCGTAGCTGTCCTCTTCCTCTGAGAAATCCTCTGCGCCTGCATCCAGAGCCGTCATCATCAGATCGTCAGCATCCATATCACACTCTTCTTTATCGATGATGATCTGGCCCTTCTTATCGAACATAAAGGATACACAGCCAGGTGTTCCAACGCTTCCGTTTCCTTTGGTGAAAGCGCTTCTTACGTTTGCTGCGGTACGGTTCTTGTTGTCGGTCAGAGTCTCTACGATGATCGCGATACCATTCGGGCCATAACCTTCGTAGGTGATACGCTCGTAGTTGTCTGCGTTTGCATCTCCGGCAGCTTTTTTAATACCGCGGTCGATGGTATCATTCGGCATGTTGTTTGCTTTCGCTTTTGCGATCACATCACGCAGCTTGCTGTTGTTTGCCGGATCCGGTCCGCCCTCTTTGACAGCGATTACGATCTCACGGCCGATGATGGTAAAGATTTTACCTTTTTTGCGTCGTTTTTTTCTTTCTTGTGCTTTATGTTTGCGAATTTTGAATGTCCTGACATACCTCTTTTGTCTCCTTTATTTAAAGTATTGCTTTTTCTGTAAAAAGGTTTCCCCGAAAAACGGCAGAAGCCCATATAATATAGAATATAGCACGATCTTTCTCATTCGTCAACCGTGAACCGCGCCAAAAAATACCCCTTATGTAGGCAGATCCAGGCTGATTTTCAGTGCTTCGTTCACAAGGGCCAGCTGTTCCGGCGTCAGATGACAGATTTTATCTTTTCAGCCTTCTCTTATCGATCGTCCGAAGCTGTTCCAGTAAAATAACAGAATCCCGTACAATCCCATAGGCGGACGCTTCGATCTCAATGTGTGTCGGCAGCTTCGCCTTATTCATTCTCGATGTAATCGCCGCACAGATCACCGTCGGACTGTGCCGGTTGCCGATGTCATTCTGAATGATCAGCACCGGACGGACACCGCCCTGCTCACTTCCCACAACGGGCCGCAGGTCGGCATAATATACATCGCCACGCTTGATTACCACTTGTGCTCACTCTCCGATTCTTTCCGTTTTGCTTTCCCATACGATAACGATCCAGCGTTTTATGCCTTTTAAAATCGTTTCCATGTATTTAATATTGCCTGTTTTTCCGGAGGTATTCACAAATTTCATCCGGCGCTTCAAAAAGTCCGCCCGAGTCCTTTTGGGAACCCGTGATTCTGATCTGCTTTGCTCAGATTGACTGCAATCCTCTGATAATCTCGGATGCTGTTACATAGGAAGCACTGCTTTTTTTCTTCCGCAGCCTCTCCCGCCTTTCCATGCGCATATGCCGCCAGTGCCGCTGTTTTGGCAAGGCTGATTTTTTCTCATTTTTTTCACACTGACGTTTTGCTGCAAAGGCGCCTGTGATTCCCGCGAGCACATCGCCGCTTCCCGCCGTCGCAAGCGCACTGCTTCCGCTTGTGTTTATGTAATACTGCTCACGCCCTTCCTCTGCTGTCACGGTTACGGAATCCTTTCGTACACAGCAGGCCTGGTATTTTTCAGCTGCCCTTCCGGCGCTTTCTGCCGGCTCACGCTGGCATTCTGCAATGGTCGTGTGCAGCAGCCGTGCAAGCTCTCCTACATGAGGCGTTAAAATTTTTTCTGCCCGGCAGCCCGAAAGAATCTCTGCATCTTCTGCAATCAGGTTCAGCGCATCTGCATCCAGAACAAGAGGAACTTCTGTGTGCTGCACCGTAAAAACGAGCAGTTCTTTTGCCGTCCGGCTTTTGGAAAGCCCCGGTCCCGCAACAACAGCGTCCGCCCAGGCGAGATCCTGCAGCAGGGCTTCTTCCGGAAGCGGCTCATCCTCCTTCCAGAAATCCGCCATTGCTTCCGGCAGGGCACAGAAAAGCGGCGTACGGTTTCTTTCCTCTGTCACAACCTTTACCATGCCGGCACCGGATGCAAGGACTGCCCTGGCACACAAAACAGCGGCTCCGCACATGGCACCGGAACCGGCAAGTACCAGCACCTTTCCGAAGGTTCCCTTATTTCCCATCGGCGTGCGGGTAAGAAACCGGTCCAGATCTTCTTTTTCCACTGAACCGTACCAGGGCGTCTCCTCTTCTCCTGCATCAAAGCCGATTCCGATATCACGGACCAGGACCTCTCCGGCATATCGTTTTCCGGGATCAAAGAGAAGCCCTGGCTTTGCACAGGCAAATGTCACCGTGGCTCTGGCTTTCACCGCCGCATCAAGGACCTCTCCGGTATCCGTGTGGATCCCCGAAGGGATGTCCACGGCAAGAACAGGAACACCGCTTGCGCAGATTGCTTCCACTGCCCTCCGGTACTCCCCTGCCAGCGGACGGGATACGCCAATTCCAAAGATGGCATCTATGATAACAGTATATTCCCGGAAATCCGGATTCTTAACCTCACGGACCCCATAATTTTCCGCAATTTTCTTCTGTACTCTCATGCCTTCACTGTATTTTTCCGGATTTCCAAGACAGAACAGTTCCGCATCCACCCCTTTCGTCTTTAAAATCCGTGCAATTGCCGCACCGTCCCCTCCATTATTTCCGGGACCGCACACAGCAAGGACTTTTCCTGTATCCCATGTTCCACTTTGAAGCTCCTCCACGCAGGACAGCGCCGCGCGCTCCATCAGTACCAGGGACGGTACCCCATGGTTTCGATCGTATTGCGGTCTGCCTGCTTCATCTGTGCTGCTGTAAGAATCCGTTTCATCGCTTTTCCTCCTTTTTCCTGCCTTATCCGGAAAGTGAACAGAAAAAAAGTCTCCGGTTTCCCGAAGACTCTCCTGCTTTTGTTTTGGTTTCTTAATTGTTCTTTGGATGCTCCGCCTCATATCTGGTCAGATTGTAGGAGAGACGCATCAGACTTTCGGAAAGATGGACGTTCTCGACGATCACATCTTTCGGAAGTTTTAAGTTTAGATCGGTATGTGCAAAATTCCAGATTGCTTTTACACCGTTATCCACGAGAATCTCTGCCATCTCTACCGCTTTTGCTTTTGGCAGTGTCAAAGCCGCAATCTCCACATGGTGTTCCTTGATAAATTCCGGAAGCTCGTCCGCCATGCGGATTTCAATTCCGCGCACGGAGATTCCTTTTAATACCGGGTTGACGTCAAAAATACCGACCGTTTTGAATCCGCTTCTTTCAAAGGCCGCATAATTGGCAAGCGCCTGTCCCAGATTTCCGGCTCCGACAAAAATCATATTGTGGACTCTGTCCAAACCTAAGATTTTTCCAATCTCGCTGTACAGATACCGCACGTTATAACCATAACCCTGCTGACCAAAACCGCCGAAATTATTTAAATCCTAACGAATCTGGGAAGCTGTCACTTTCATCCGCTCGCTCAGCTCACCGGAAGAGATCCGTTCTACTCCGTCCTCCAGCAATTCGCCCAGGTAACGATAATATCTAGGAAGTCTTTTGATAACTGCCCGCGAAATTCCTTTTTTTCTTCCAAGATAAATTCCTCCTTTATTTACACCTGCATATATTCATATTATATATGGTTGATAGAAAATTGTCAAAGATTTCTTGAAATTTTGTGTATTACTCTCTATAATAAGGATGGTGTATTATGTCAAAATACAGAAATATGTTATCTGGAGGAACCACATGATTCTTGCATGTCAGAATATCTCGAAAGCATTCGGGACAACGGAAATTATCAAAAATGCATCTTTTCATATAGAAGAACGCGAAAAAAAGCCGCACTGGTCGGCATCAACGGTGCCGGAAAATCGACGCTGTTAAAAATCATCATCGGCGAAATGAGGGCCGATGAGGGAGAGGTCATCCTCTCCAAAGGAAAGACGATGGGCTATCTCGCCCAGCATCAGGATCTGACCGGACACCTTTCCATTTACCAGGAAGTGCTGACCGCGAAACAGAATCTGATCGATATGGAGGAACGCCTCCGTCAGATGGAAAGTGATATGAAGACAAAATCCGGTGCAGCGCTGGATGAACTTCTTTCCACCTACACCCGCCTCTCCCATACCTTTGAACTGGAAAACGGATACGCGTACCGCAGTGAAGTCGTCGGTGTTTTAAAAGGTCTTGGCTTTTCCGAGAGCGATTTTGAAAAACAGGTGGACTCCCCTCTCCGGAGGTCAGAAGACCCGCGTGGCACTTGGTAAACTGCTGCTCACCAAACCGGACATCATTCTGCTCGACGAGCCGACCAACCACCTCGATATGGACTCGATCTCCTGGCTCGAAACGTATCTTTTAAATTACAGCGGAGCCGTCCTGATCGTCTCCCATGACCGTTACTTTCTCGACCGCGTTGTCACAAAAAGTCGTTGAAGTGGACAATAAAAAAAGTAACAACTTTTGAGGGAAACTATACCGCCTACAGTCAGAAAAAAGCAATGCTCCGCGAGGCCGCTTACCACGCCTGGGTCAACCAGCAGCAGGAAATCCACCATCAGGAGGAAGTCATCGCAAAGCTGAAATCCTTCAACCGGGAAAAATCCATCAAGCGCGCCGAGAGCCGCGAGAAAATGCTGGATAAAATGGAGGTTCTCGAAAAACCGACGGAAGTACGCTCCGATATGCGGATCCGTCTGGAGCCGCGCATCACCAGCGGAAACGATGTGCTGACCGTCGAGCATCTCTCCAAAGCCTTCCCGGGACAGACGCTTTTCCAGGATCTGAATTTCGAAATCAAGCGCGGGGAGCGCGTCGCAATCATCGGAAACAACGGAACGGGAAAACGACGATCTTAAAGATCTTAAACGAAGTCATCCGACCGGATGCCGGCTCTTTTACACTTGGAAGCCGTGTACAGATCGGTTACTACGATCAGGAGCATCAGGTGCTCCACATGGAAAAGACCATTTTCCAGGAGATTTCCGACGCGTATCCGTATCTGACAAACACCGAAATCCGAAATGTGCTGGCCGCCTTCCTGTTTACAAACGACGATGTCTTCCAACCGATTCATACGCTTGAGCGGCGGTGAGCGCGGACGAATTTCTCTTGCCAAGCTGATGCTCTCGAACGCCAACTTCCTGATCCTCGACGAGCCGACCAACCACCTCGATATCGTCTCAAAGGAGATTCTGGAAAACGCGCTGAAGGATTACACTGGAACGGTACTATACGTTTCCCACGACCGTTACTTTATCAATCAGACTGCAACCCGATTCTGGAGTTGACGGGACAGACACTCGTCAACTATATCGGAAATTACGATTACTATCTGGAGAAAAAGAAGAGCTGACCCGCATCTATGCTCCTGCTGCCGATGCCGCCGCTCCGGAAGAAACAGCGGCTCCTTCCGAAGCCTCCTCCACAAAGCTGGACTGGAAAGCGCAGAAAGAAGAACAGGCACGTCTCCGCAAGAAAGAGAACGAGCTGAAAAAACGGAGAAACGAATTGAAGAGCTTGAGACACGCGATTCGGAAATTGATGAAGAAATGTCGAAACCGGAAGTCGCAACGAATGTGGCAGAGTGTGTGAAATTAAGCAAAGAGAAAGCAGAGATTGCCGCGGAACTCGAAGAGCTGTATGAAAAATGGGAAGAGCTTGCCGAGTAGGCCTGGTTTTCCCCGGAAAAATTCAAAACAGAAAAAAGCCGGTCCGGCGCATCCCTTTTTGCGGGAATGCCGGATCGGCTTTCTTTTTTGCTTCGTTTAATTATTTCTCCAGCTCCTCGCGGATGGCCAGGATGAAATCACGGCTGTTTAATACGGTCGGATTTTCCATGGTGGTGATCAGCGCAAGGTCTTTTGTCATTTTTCCGCTCTCGATCGTTGCGATCGTTGCTTTTTCCAGACGGTCTGCAAATGCGGAAAGTTCTGCGTTTCCATCCATTTCCCCGCGTTTTCTGAGTGCGCCGGTCCATGCAAAAATGGTGGCCACGGAGTTGGTGGATGTCTCCTCACCTTTTAAGTGACGGTAATAGTGGCGCTATACGGTTCCGTGCGCAGCCTCGTACTCGTAATATCCGTGCGGGGATACGAGAACAGAAGTCATCATCGCAAAGGGAACCGAAGGCGGAGGATACCATGTCGCTCATGACATCGCCGTCATAGTTCTTGCAGGCCCAGATAAAGCCGCCCTCTGCTTTCATGATGCGGGCAACGGCGTCGTCGATCAGAGTGTAGAAGTAGGTAATGCCTGCTTCTGCAAATTTCTCTTTGTACTCTGCATCGAAAATCTCCTGGAAGATATCCTTGAAGCGGTGATCATACTTCTTGGAAATCGTATCCTTGCTTGCAAACCACAGATCCTGTTTCGTGGACAGTGCATACTCGAAACAGCTTCTCGCAAAGCTTTCTATGGAGTTATCCAGATTGTGCATGCCCTGAATGACACCGGCGCCGGTGAAGTTGTGGATCAGCTCTCTTGTCTCGGTTCCGTCCTCCGCCGTGTAGACCAGCTCTGATTTGCCCGGTCCCGGAATGCGCATTTCTGCATTTTTATAGACATCTCCGTATGCATGACGGGCAATCGTGATCGGCTTTTTCCAGTTCTTCACGCACGGCTCGATCCCCTTGACGATAATCGGTGCACGGAACACCGTTCCGTCCAGCATGGCGCGGATTGTTCCGTTCGGGCTCTTCCACATCTCCTTGAGATGATACTCCGTCATACGGGCGGCATTCGGCGTAATGGTGGCACATTTGACTGCTACACCGTATTTCTTGGTAGCGTTTGCGGAATCTACGGTTACCTGATCGTTCGTCTCGTTTCTGTGTTCCAGTCCCAGATCGTAATATTCCGTTTTCAGGTCAATAAACGGGAGAAGCAGCTCATCTTTGATCATTTTCCAGAGAATTCTGGTCATCTCATCTCCATCCATCTCTACCAGAGGAGTGGTCATCTGAATTTTTTCCATAGTAGGCCTCCTTTTTCTATTCCCGTTTATTGTATAAAGTATCATATAGCTTGTCAAGTCAAAATTCGCCTGATTTTTTGGTATTTTCCCATAAATTCACACAATTTTTTGCAGGATGAGAGGTGTTTTCCTTCATTTTTCTTTTTTTTATGCTGCCGCACAGTGTCTCACAGAAGAGACAGAAAACGGTCTGTTTGAAGCATCCCATGCCCCTGACGGTTGCGCGGAAGACCAAGGTCTCTCGCCGATTCGCAAAGCAGCATTTTCGCCTGGACATTTGTAAGATCCGGAACCCGTTCAAGTGCCAAAGCCACGGCTCCGGACACCCGCGGCGCCGCCATCGAGGTGCCGCTCTTCACCACATATTCCTTCCTGCTTCTTCCAGGCGCGCAGGAAATGAGACGTTTTCCAGGCGCGACAAGATCCGGTTTGCAGACGCAGTCCCGTGTCGGGCCGCATCCGGAGATTCCTCTTCTTGGCTCCAGCAGATCGCCCGCTCCCACGGTGATCACTTTTCTGCTGCTCCCCGGCGCCGTAATACTGCCCGGGCGGGTCCCAGATTTCCGGCCGCTGTCACAACTGTGATCCCGTCATCCCAGGCGCGCTCCACCGCCTGCACGAGCAGATCATCCACAGATTTTTCCTGCTCTGTTGTTCCCACTGAAATATTTAAAATGCGGATATTAAGTCTTATTCGCTCTTTGCACACCCAGTCAATCGCCGCAAGGATATCCTGTTTTCTGCCGTTTCCCCTGCGGTCGAGAATTTTTGCTACCACAAATCTGCATTCCGGTGCCGTACCCGGTACTTCCCGCCGGATGCTCTTCCGCTTCCGCCGAGGATTCCGCAGACATGCGTCCCATGCCCATTATCATCGTAAGGCGTCTCCCGCCCGTACACCAGATCCCGGAACGCCGCAATCCGGTTATCAAAATCAATATGCGGAAAAAATCCCTGTATCCAGCACCGCCACGGTAATTCCTTGTCCTGTCAGAATTTTCTGCTCGTTCATCCATAAGCCCCTGTGTATTCTTATCTTATGGTATGCAAAAAAGGCTGCCTTTCGCAAAGAACAGCCTTTTTGTTTTTCTTTTCTATACTTAAAACTGAATCTGCTTTTCCCCTTTCCGTTTCCAGAGAGCTGCTGCAAGCGGGATGCCGCAGAGCTCAGCCAGGACAAAGGCGCCCCATATCAGATTCAGATTTCCAAATCCATTTGAGAATAAAAGCGAACACTAGCGGCAGGATAGCCTGGCGGGTCATGGATATGTACATGCTTTCTTTTCAAGGGAAAGTCCCTGCAACGCCGCCTGATAGATCAGACCTGGAATCGAAAGCAGATAGGCCACGGCGAGAATGCGAAGCGCCGGAACTCCGATGTTCATCAGATTGTCGGAGGCATCAAAAAGTTTCAGTACAAATCCCGGGCAGGATTCCAGCACGGCGAAAAAGATCAGGAACAGTCCGCCGCCGTAGAGAATGCCGTACCGGATCGACTGACGGATTCTTTCTTTTTGCTTTGCGCCGTAATTGTACGCTACAATCGGAATCAGACCGTTTGTGATACCGTGAACACCGACGGTTGTAATATTCTGAATCTTTGTGCACACACCAAAAGCAGCAACTGCCGTCGAAGAAAAGTGTAATAATAATCGCATTCATCGCCATATTGACAACGGAGGTAAAAATCTGTACCAGCGTGGATGGAAAGCCGACTTTAATAATCTCTCTCACGCTCTCCCAATCCGGCTTCAAGGTAAAGGCAAACGGAATCTCCGGATTCCATTTTTTATTGATCAGCATTCCGGCAAGGCAGCCCATGAACTGACCGATGACGGTTGCAAGCGCAGCTCCGGCCGTTTCCATCCGTGGAAGGCCGAACCAGCCGAAAATGAAAATTGGATCGAGAATCAGATTGGTCAGTGATGCGGCGGACAGCGTGAAGATAAAGAGGTGCGATTTTCCACTTGCCATGACAAACCGGTCAAAGACCCACTGCCCCATCTGGCCGAGAGACGCGATCATACAGATACTTAAGTATTGGATGCCGTACGCTGCGATGGCTTCATTGCCGCCGGACTGACTTTCAAAATAGATCCGGGCAAATGCGATACATAAAATACTGTTTAAAATCCACGAGCAGAATGCAAGAAAAAAGCGCGGCGCTCGCTGCATCCTTTACCTTTTTCTGATTCTTTTCTCCAAGCGCGCGGGAAATGACGGCGTTCAGGCCGACCGCATTTCCAAGACCGAGCGATGATACAATGAGCTGCATCGGAGCCGCCAGGGAAATTGCCGTCGTGCATCCTCAGAAACCCGCGCAACGAACACGGAATCTACGAAGTTGTAAAGCGAATTAATCAGAAGTGACAGCATCAGCGGCAGCGCCATGGAAATCACCAGACGGCTGACCGGGATCGTTCCCATTTTGTTTTCTTCCATAAAAACCCTCTCATGTTTTTTGTTTTTGCTGTTTCCAGTGTAGCGTGAATTTCCGGAAAGATCAAATACTTATCTTCGATACAACAAAATAGTTTTTAGCTATACTTTATAATTTTTTCACCTGCAGAAACTGCCACCGGCAGCTCTTTCGAATGCAGCGCAGCGAAAAAGGGAATCTAACCCTTTTTATCGTATGTATCGCAACAAAAAAACAGGAAGATATCTGCCGAAACGGTTTCTAAATATCTTCCTGTACTTTTTTCAAAAAGCTTTTCAAAACTATTACTTCTGCTGCTCCATTCGCTTCAATTCCGGCAGAACCAGAATCAGCATGGTGATAAAGCAGAGACTTCCGCCGATTACGTTTGATACCGGTTCGGCAAGGAAGACACCGTCCGTTCCCATGTGGAGTACGTACGGCATCAGATAGGTGAGCGGCACAACAATGAATACTTTTCGGAGCAGAGAGAAAAAGATCGCCTGTTTCTTTTTATTCAGAGATTTGAATACGGTCTGTCCAATGTACTGCAGATCCATGAAAATGAATGCTGCAAAGAATACTGCTTCAGAGCCGGAACCGCATCTGCTGTCAGTACCGCATCCGAACTGAAAATACCGATCAGTACATGCGGAATCAGAATAATAACACTCCACATCACTGCGGTATAGCCAAGGATCATCGCACTCATCACGCACATGGCTTTGCGTACGCGGGCCGGACGGCGGGCACCGTAGTTGTAGCTTAAGATCGGAGAGGTTCCCTCATTCATCGCATAGATCGGGGTCTCTACCAGCTGCCGGACACTTGATACAATTGTCATCGCTGATATGTAAATGTCGCCGCCTGTAACGGAAAGCACGTTGTTGCAGCAGATGGTTACGAGGCTGTTTGTGAGCTGCATAATAAATCCGGCAGCGCCGAGGCTGAGGATATTTTTCGCATAGCCTGCACACTCAGAAATTTCATTTTCCCGCACAAAGCGCACTTTCAGTTCCGATTTCCGGGTCAGGAAATACAGAACGAACACGGCTGAGAGCGTCTGGGAAATGACGGTGGCAATCGCGGCACCCTGCACGCCGAAGCCAAGCACAAAGATAAACAGCGGATCAAGCAGCAGGTTTGCGACAGCTCCGATCGTAACGGAGAGCATGCCGACCGTTGAATAGCCCTGCGCATTGATGAACGGGTTCATGCCGGTCGCAATCATCGACGGCAGCGTTCCGATCAGATAGATCATCATATAAGGATACGCGTAAACCATCGCATCTGCCGATGCGCCGAACAGCGTCAGCAGCGGACGGGCAAACAGAAAGCCGATGACCATCAGTATGACAGCACAGACACATACCATGGAATACGACGTATTCATAATACGTTCCGCCTTTTTTGATCATTCTTTCCGCGCTCGATCGAAAACAGCGGAGCGCCGCCGCTTCCGAACAGGTTGCTGAATGCCGTGATGACAACGATCAGCGGAAAGCACAGACCGACCGCGCCGAGCGCCGCCGTTCCCACATCTGGGATCCGCGCGATGTAAACGCGGTCTACGATGTTGTACAAAAGGCTTAAAATCTGAGCAACCAGCATGGGGAGGGCTGCTCCTAGAATGTTTCCGGTTACGGTTCCGTTTTCGAAATCAATTCGTTTCATTTGTTCCCTATCATTCCCTTCTTTTTCACTTGCTTTTCAGTATAGCATGGCGTATTCTATATGTAAATTATTGTTTTTATATTGAAATTGAATAATTTTTATATAGTTTTTTTACAGGAGGATTTTTATGGAACTTCGACAGCTCGAATACTTCCGCGCCATCGTGGACGCGGGAACCATCAGCGGGGCGGCACGGGTGCTGCATATGACACAGCCGCCGTTAAGCTATCAGCTTAAAATGCTCGAGGAAGAGCTTCAGGTGCCGCTTCTCGTGCGCGGTACAAAGAAAATCACACTGACTGAGGCGGGAAAAACACTGTACGAGCAGGCGGGTACACTTCTGATGCTCGCGGATCTTACGAGGCGCGAAGTCGTAAAATCCAGTCAGTCTGCGACACTCACATCGGCATGACGCCATCCACCGTTTCGCTGCTCGCCGACTATCTCCTGCGATTTCCCCGGAAATACCCGCACATCCATTTTGATGTCCACGAGGGTTCTACCTTTGCTTTAAAAAGACCAGCTCGAAAATCACATGGTGGATCTCACCACGCTCCGCACGCCAATCGTTTTAAATGGTTGCGAGACGAAGACCCTTTTAAAAGAGAGCATCACCGCCATGGCACTCCCTCTCACCCGCTTTTTGCCGGGCGTGAAACCCTTTCGCTTACGGAACTTGCCGAGCAGCCGCTGATTCTGTCGAACCGCTACCGGAAATACATGCTCTCCGCTTTCGAGCAGGCGGGTCTGTTCTGCGATATCTATCTCACCTGCGAGGACGCCCGCACGGCAATGACAATGGCAGAAAAAGGCCTTGGCATCGCTCTTCTGCCCGCCTCCATGCTGAATCTTACCCATAAATTAAAGGCCTGCACCATCACAGATGCGCACTTTTTTCTCCGTTCCCGGATAGGAAAAGGTCACATCCGAAAACTCGATCGTCTGAATCTCCCCGCAGGAAACTGGATTTGCCGGTTCTTCTGTCTCCGACATCGTATCCTCGATTTTAAAGATCCGTTCCGCCGCTCCATACGTTTCCAGAAGACTCGTCACAACAAAGGTCAGATTGAACGTCGATGAAAGGGATGCCGTCGCTGCAAACGAGATCGCAATCGTTCCGACCGGATGATTGATCCCGCGGGAGGCAAGCACGCCCGCGCAGACGAGAATCAGGATTCTGGCGAGATATACAAAGAAGTTCGGGAATGAGGCAATCGTCTGGCGGTGTACGGTCAGCCAGAAGGATGCATGATTCACGTTCCGGTTTGCCTCGTCAACCTCCTTCATCCGCCGGGAACCCGCACCGAAAATCTGAATATCACGGATACTGTAAACACTCTCCAGAATTTTCGGATTCTTTCGCCATTTTTGATTCCTCCTTATCAAATGATTTCTTTTGTTGACTTTATGATAGTCAATTTTTCTATTGAAATCAAAACTTTTTTCTTATCGTATTGATCAGTATTGCTAATCGTTCTTTTTTTTCTATAAAGCATTGGAAAAGGCCCTGCATCAAGCAGAGTCTCTCACTATTTTTATCCTGGTATTATTTGACAACACAGAAATTCTCATCGATCCATTTCCGAACATCGTCTTCACTCACCTTAATCAGGCGGGCAATTCTTTCAACATCCATGCCGTCTTCTGCCATGGAAAGAAGAGCAGTTTCCTTTGCCTTTTTTCCATTCACCTTTTTCCTATTATGGAATGCAAAAAAGCCCTGACGCTGCAAACAATTCCTTTGCAGGTCAGGGACTCCTCTCTATTTATGTGTGTGTAAGATATTGGCCTTTTTATTTCTGTTCTTCGTCGCACGCGATGATATGTTTGCTCTTCTCATATCCGATCACTTTCCGGTCGGTGATGAAGATTGGTTTTTCGAAGTCTGCGAAGGTGACGGAGCTGATGCTGTTAAATTTGCTTGCGTCACAGAGGACGTAGCACTGGCGGCACTGCTCCATGGCGGTCTTTTTGTTACTGCTTCATTGACATCCGGCGTTGTGCAGCCGCTTCTTCGGGTTACGCCATTTGTTCCAAAAAAGCCTTTGGTGAAATGATACCCTGGATCGTGCGGATTGCCTGGTTTCCGACGACGGCTTCTGTGGAGCTTTTGAGCTCGCCGCCTACCAGAATGACCTTAAACCCGCGTGATGCCAGCCGCTGTGCGTGGGCAACAGCGTTTGTCACGAAAACGGCGGAGGTTGCCCGGATGAAATCGATCATATGCGCCGTTGTCGTTCCCGCGTCGAGAAAGACGAAATCGTCCGGCTCGATGAGGGATGCCGCATATTCTGCGATTTTCCGTTTGGCATCGCAGTTCAGCTCATTTTTCTGCGCAACGGTGTACTCGTGTGCCGTCACCTTCTGGCCGGCTTCCACGGCGCCGCCGAATACCTTTTCCAGCTTGCCCTCCTTGTCGAGCGCTGTGATATCGCGGCGTACCGT